>MTLD01002445.1_pt1 | contig 23471 bp, 20 predicted proteins | sample 1982471 | NCBI WGS metagenome assembly MTLD01 (sample SAMN05712604, study PRJNA340218) | biofilm metagenome | isolation source: sample SPM anode biofilm adapted to -50 mV | place: USA | collected 2012-02-03 | reverse complement strand
TGCGCTGGAGGGCGCGGCCCTCGGGGGTGCTGGGATCGCCCTCGATCTGGCTGTCGCCGCGGGCCTCCACGGCCATGCGGGCGGGATCCACGCCCAGGTCCCGCAGGTAGCGCCAGGCGGTCTGGGCCCGCTCGGAACTGATGGCCAGGGCATCCCCGCCGCGGCCCTTCTCGCCCGGCGCCGCGTGGCCCTCGCAGACCAGGGTGAAGCCCGGGTACTGCTTGGCCAGCTCCGACAGCCGCACCAGCAGCACGTCGCTGCCCATGGTCAGGGCGGCGCTGCCCTCGTCGAAGATCAGGGCGCCCCGGAAGCTCACCACCCGGAGCCGGGTCCCGACCTCCTGGCCCGATTCCGCCTTCAGGTCGTTCAGCAGCTTCTCCAGGTCCGCGGCCCGGGCAGGATCGAGCCCCCGGGAACCCGGCAGGATGCCGTCCCCGGCGGCGACGGCAGGTTTCACGCCCAGCGCCTTCTGGATGGACTGCACCGCCTGCTGGAGCTTGGCCGTGTCGTGGACGGAGAAGGAGTACAGCAGCGCGAAGACGGCCATGAGCTGCACCATCAGGTCCGCGAAGGTCACCAGCCAGAGCCCCTCCAGATCCGTCTTGCGGCGGGCGAGGCGGATGGGCGCCTGGTTACCCACGGACGGGCCTGCGACGCTCCCCGCCCCGCTCCCGCGGCGAGAGGAACGCGTTCAGCTGGGCCTCCAGCACCGAGGGGTTCAGCTCCGCCTCGATGCCCAGCACGCCCTCCATCATGATCTGCTTGAGCTGCAGCTCCTCCCGGCTGCGCAGCTCCAGCTTCCCGGCGATGGGGATGGCCAGCAGGTAGGCGATGACCGCGCCGTAGAGGGTGGAGAGCAGCGAGAGGGCCATGGCCCCGCCGATGTTCGAGGGATCCTTGATGCTGGCGAAGAGCTGCACCATGCCGATGAGCGTGCCCACCATGCCGAAGGAGGGGGCGCTCATGGCGATGAACCGGAAGATCTCCTGGCCCTGGTGGTGCCGGTCCTGGGTGGCGCGCAGCTCCTGTCCCAGCACCTCGCGGATGTGGTCCCGGCCCGAGCGGTCCACCACCATCCGCAGCCCCTGGGCCAGGAAGCCCTCCACGTCGAGGTACTTCTCCAGGTTCACCAGCCCCTCGCGCCGCGCCCGCTGGGACAGCCCCACGATCTCGCCGATCACCGCCTGCGTCTCCGGCGTGCGCGTGAAGAAGGCCCGCGACGCCACGCGGAAGGCGTAGCGCACATGGTCCAGCGGGAAGCGGATCAGCGTCGCCGCGATCACCCCCCCCACCACCACGATCGTGCTGGGCGGATTGAAGAAGATCCGCGGATTCGGCCCCAGACCGATGGCCACCCCCAGCAGCAGGAAGCCCAGCAGCACACCCAGGAAACTGCCTCGATCCATGGTCGAACCTCAAGGGGATTATCGGATGCCCGGGGAGAAAGCCCCAGAAATGGCTCAGATCCCCGGCGGGAACCCCACGGCGAGGCGTACGCGGGCGATGGCGGGGTCGACGCTGTGGTCGGCGCGGCGGATGAGGAGGGGGGGTTCCACGTCGGGGCACTCGGCGCGGGTCTCGAAGGCTTCGGGGAGATCCTGGCGGCGGGCGGCGGCCAGGAGGTCGAGGCCGTAGGGTTCGCCTTCCTTGAAGACGACCTCGCGGCGGTGGAGGCAGAGGAGCCCGGCCTCGGCGATCCCAGCCAGGGCGCGGTCCCGCTGGTCGTTGGGGAAGACGCAGGCGAAGAGGCCCCCGGGGGCCAGGATCCGGGCGGCGGCAAGGGCGTAGTCGGCGATGGTGCCCCGAACCTCGAGCCGGGCGGGCACGGCCTGGGGATGGGCGGCGGCCACGCGGCTGCCCTCGGGCCAGTAGGGCGGCGTGCCCAGGACCAGGTCGAAGGGCGCCTCGCCGGCCAGCACCGAGGGATCGCGGAGATCGCCCTCGTGGATGACGTAGCGGTCCCCCAGCCCGTTGTAGGCCGCGCTCTTCCGGGCCAGGGCCGCACTCTGGGCCTGCGCCTCCACCGTATGCACCACGGCGCCGGGACAGCGCCAGGCCGCCACCAGGCCCACGCTGCCGATGCCGGAGCCCAGGTCGGCGATGCGGTCGGCCCGGGGGCACCAGGTGGTGCCGTACCAGGCGGTGAGGAGGTCATCCACGCTGAACCGGTGCCCCTTCGCCTTCTGGAAGATGCGCCAGCGCCCGCAGAGGCCGTCCAGGGTCTCGTCCGGCCCGGGCTCGATCCCGCCGGGGGGGACGGGACCGGGACGAGTCCAGCCCTTGAAGGCGGGGGCATCGTCGGGAGTGGATCGTCGCGGCATGGCTCCAGTCTGGGGCATCGTCAGCGGCGCGTCGAATCCCCCTGTTTGCCGCACTTCCGTATTTCCACCCTGGCGCGGGGGCCCGGGGTGCCTCACACTCCCTCCATGGCCGACGCAGGGACCAGTCCGGAGCCCGTCCTCCGAGAGGGGGAAGGCTCAGCCTGCGAAGGAGACAGTTGCCTGACCCTGGAGGGCGCCTTCGACCGGGTCAAGCGGGCCTTCCTCACGCACCACCCGGAGGGCGACGTGGCCCTCCTCATGCGGGCCTTCGCGGTGGGCAAGGAGATGCACCGCACGCAGCTCCGCAAGAGCGGCGAGCCCTACTTCTTCCACCCCCTGGCCGTGGCGGAGAGCCTGGCGGACTGGCGGCTGGACGCGGCGAGCGTGGCCTGCGGCCTTCTCCACGACGTGGTGGAGGACACGCTGATGACCCTTCCCCAGGTGAAGGCCCAGTTCGGCGAGGAGATCGCCGAGATCGTGGATGGCCTCACCAAGATGAGCAAGCTGGCCTTCACCGACAAGCACCTGCTCAATGCCGAGAACGTCCGCAAGCTCCTGGTGGCCATGGGCAAGGACGTGCGCGTGCTGCTGGTGAAGCTGGCGGATCGCCTGCACAACATGAAGACCCTCGGCGTGATGGAGGAGGAGAAGCGCCGCCGCATCTCCCGGGAGACCCTGGAACTCTACGCCCCGCTGGCGAACCGCCTGGGCATGGGCGCCGTGCGCCTGGAGCTGGAGGACCTGGCCTTCCGGCAGCTGGAGCCCGAGCGCTACGCCGAGCTGAAGAACGCCGTGGAGGGCAAGCGGGCGAAGATCGCGGGCACCATCCAGGAGATCCACGGGTCGCTGGAGGCCATCCTCCGCCAGCAGGGCATCGCGGCGCAGGTGTACGGCCGCGTGAAGCACCTCTACGGCATCTGGAAGAAGATGGGCGTCCAGGCCAAGGGCTTCGAGGACATCCACGACTGGCTGGCCTACCGCATCATCTGCCCGGACCGGGCCAGCTGCTACACCGCCCTGGGCCTCGTCCACGCGCTCTACAAGCCGGTGCCCGGCAAGTTCAAGGACTACATCAGCCTGCCCAAGGAGAACGGCTACCAGAGCATCCACACGTCGGTGCTGATGAAATCCGGCGACATCTTCGAGGTGCAGATCCGCACGCCGGAGATGCACCTGCACGCCGAAGCCGGCATCGCCAGCCACTGGACCTACAAGGACGGCCGCATCGCCAACCGGGCCGAGATCAACCAGGTGGCCTTCCTCCGCCGCATGGTGGAGCTGCACCAGGATGCCCAGGACAGCCGCGACCTGGTGGCCAACCTCCGCGGCGAGCTCACCTTCGGGCGCATCCAGGTGTTCACGCCCAAGGGCGACCTGCGCAGCCTGGTGGAGGGCAGCACGCCGGTGGACTTCGCCTACGCCATCCACACCCAGGTGGGCCACCACTGCGTGGGCGCCAAGGTGAACGGCCGCATCGTGCCCCTCAAGCACACCCTGCAGAACGGCGACCGCGTGGAGATCCTCACCCGGCCCGACCACAAGCCCAGCCGCGACTGGCTGGGCTTCGTCAAGTCCGCCAGCGCCAAGAGCCGCATCCAGGCCTTCATCCGCGAGGAGGAGCGGGCCCACGCCATCACCCAGGGCAAGGAGCGGCTGGAGCGCGAGGCCCGCACCATGGGCGTGCGCCTGGACGAGCCCGAGGCCCAGGCCAAGCTGGAGGCGCGCCTGGCCGAGCTGAAGCTGGCCAGCTGGGATGCCGCCTACGCGGCCCTCGGGTTCGGGCGCATCACCGTCCACAAGGTCATCGAGCCCCTGGTGCCGGAGCCCGAGCGGGCCAAGCCCCGGGAGGAAGCCAGCAACCTCATGGACGCCGTGGTAGTGGGCGACACCACGGGCATCCTCTATGCGCTGGCCGCCTGCTGCAAGCCCATCTGGGGCGACGAGGTGGTGGGCTACATCACCCGCACCCGGGGCACGGCCATCCACCGGGCCGACTGCCCCCAGCTCAACACCGCCACCCTGCACCCCGAGCGCCGCGTCAACGTGGCCTGGGGCAAGCACGGGCTGGAGCTCTACGACACCGAGATCGCCCTCACCACGGAGGACCGCCCCGGCATGGTGGCCGCCATCTCCGAGGGCATCCAGCGCGTCGGCATCAACGTCCAGCGTTTCCACGGCTCGGCCACCGAGGAGGGCGCGGGCCTCTTCCACATCGCCCTGCGCGTGCGCGACCGCACCCACCTGGTGGAACTCATGGCCGGCCTCCGGCGCATCCGCGGCGTCTACACCGTGGAGCGCGTGAAGGGTTCGGTGTTCGGGAAGGTCAAGTGACCAGCGCCTGGCGGCCCCCCGGAGAAGCGCCGCCGGTGCCCTGGGCCCGGGTCGAGGCGAGCCTGCGGGTGCCCCAGCGGTGGGCCCGCTGCCACCAGCTGAGCCTGCGCATCCCGGAGGATTCCCGCCGGGCCGCCGTGGGCGTGCTGCTCTGGGGCGACGGCGCGGGCGCCCGGAAGGTGGTGCTGGTCCAGCGCGGCTACGGCGCCCCCCATCACCCGGGCGAGATCGCCTTCCCCGGCGGCATGGCGGAGCCCCGCGACCGCGACCTGCCCGCCACGGCCCGCCGGGAGGTGGCCGAGGAGATCGGCGTGTCGGAGGGCCTGTGGGAGATGGGCTGCTTCCCGGATGGCGTGGCCAAGGCCCGCACCCGCTTCACGCCCGTGTTCTTCCGCTGGGAGGCCCCCGAGCCCGCCTTCCGGCTGGACCGGGAGCTGGAGCAGGCCCTGATGCTCCCGCTGGCGCCCCTGCTGGAGGCCCCCTGGACCATCGAGCGCCTGGAGCGCCACGGCCTGGCCCTGGACGTGCCCCGGCTGGAGCTGCCCCAGGCCCCGCTCTGGGGCGCCACGGCCTTCGTCCTCAAGGCCTGGCTGGACGTGCTGGCGGCCTGCCCCGCCCCGCCGGATTGACACGGGCCCCGTCCCGCCCCACCTTGGCTCCGGCTTCAGGACCGCGGAGGCCCCCCAGGTGCGGGGGACGCAGGAGGTGGCCATGATCATCACGATCCGGAGGACCGGCGGCCCCGCGGGGACCGGCGGGGAACTGGGCCGCGTCGACGCCGGCCGGATGGAGGCCGAGGTTCGCCACCGCCTCTCGCTCCAGCTGGAGGAACTGGCGGATCTCACCAGCAGCCACGAGCCCTCCGCTGCGGAGGGCCTCCGCTACGAGGTGGAGGCCCTCGGGCCCGGTCCCACCGCGACCTTCCTCCTCGTGGAGGACACCGGGGATCCGGAGCATCCGGCGGTCCGGGCCCTGGCGGCGCTGATGCGCACGCTGGGCCTGGACCTGCCGGCGCCGGTGTCCTGATTCCAGGAGCGGGCGGCTACTTCTTCTTCTCGACCTTGGGCGTGCCGTCCTTCTCGAGGTACTTGTCCGGGTCCTTCTGGAGGGCGGCGCCACACTCCTTGCTGCAGACGCGGTACTCGCGGCCGCGCACGGCGACGGTCTGCGCCTTGGCGTCCATCGTCATCTTGCAGACGGGATCCTTGGTGTTGGTGGCGGGCTTGGCCTTCGCGGGCGCGGGGGCGGCCAGCACGGCCAGGGAGAGCAGGGTGGCGGAGAGCATGGGGACTCCTTGAGAGGGTTTCATTATCTCAGGCTTCGACGGCAGCCTGGGCCGGTAGCTCGTGTCGCTTCCAAAGGTAGTAGACGGCGGGATAGACCAGCAGTTCCAGGAGGAAGCTGGTGGCCAGGCCGCCCACCATGGGGGCGGCGATGCGCTTCATGAGGTCGGCGCCGGTGCCGATGCTCCACATGATGGGCAGCAGGCCCATGAAGGCCGCGAAGACCGTCATGGCCTTGGGCCGCACGCGCTTCACCGCGCCGTGGATGATGGCCTCCACCAGATCGGCGCGGGTGTTCAGGCGGCCCGCCCGCTGGGCCTCGTCGTGGCTGAGATCCAGGAAGAGCAGCATGAAGACGCCGGTCTCCGCGTCCAGCCCCATGAGGGCGATGAGGCCCACCCACACGGCGATGCTCATGTTGTAGCCGAGGATCCACAGCAGCCAGAAGGCGCCCACGGCGCTGAAGGGCACGGCCAGCATCACGAGGCCGGCCTTGAAGGCCGACTTGGTATTGGCGTACAGCAGCCCGAAGATCAGCACCAGGGTGATGGGCACCACGAGCTTCAGGCGCTCCTTCACGCGGAGCATGTTCTCGAACTGGCCGCTCCAGGTGAGGCTGTAGCCGGGCGGCAGCTTCAGCTCCTTCTCGATGGCCGCCTTGGCGTGGTTGACGTAGGTACCCACGTCCACCTTCGACGTGTCGAAGTCCACCAGCACGTAGCCGTTCAGGAGGCCGTTCTCGTCGCGGATCATGCCCGGGCCCGTGGTCCACTTCAGGTCCGCGATCTCGGACATGGGCACGGTCCCCCCGCTGGGCAGGGGCACCAGCACCCGGGCCAGGGCCTCGGGCGTCTCTCGGTAGTCCCGCTGGTAGCGCACGCTGATGGGATAGCGGGCGCGCCCGTCGAAGACGGTGCTCTGGTTGTCGCCGCCGATGGCGGTCATCACCAGCATGTTGGCCTGCTCCACGCTCAGCCCGTAGCGGGCCAGGGCCCCGCGCTTGAGCTCGAAATCCAGGAAGTAGCCTTGGTTCGTCCGCTCGGCGAAGGCGCTGCGGGTATCTGGCACCTTGGCCAGGATGCCCTCGGCCTGGACGGCGATCTTCTCGATCCCTGCCAGGTCGGGCCCGTTGACCTTCAGGCCCACGGGGGTCCGGATGCCGGTGCTCAGCATGTCCAGCCGCGCCTTGATGGGCATGGTCCAGGCGTTGGGGATGGCCGGCAGGCGCACCGCTTGATCCAAATCACGGACGATGTCCTCCTGGGTGATCCGGTCCCGCCAGAAGGGCCGCAGCAGCCCCTTGAGCCAGTCCGGCGCCCAGCTCGAGTACCAGCGCGGCACGGCCCGCCACTGGTCCTCGGGCTTGAGCTGGATCACCGTCTCCATCATGGAGAAGGGCGCCGGATCCGTGGCCGTGTCGGCCCGGCCCGCCTTGCCGTACACCCGCGCCACCTCCGGCACCGTGCGGATGAGGCGGTCCTGGATCTGGACCAGGCGCTGGGCCTCGGTCTCGCTGAGGCCCGGCAGGGTGGAGGGCATGTAGAGGAGCGTGCCCTCGTTGAGGGGCGGCATGAACTCGCTGCCCAGCTTCATGAAGATGGGCACCGTGGCCAGCACCAGCAGGGCCGCGACCACCACGGTGGCCTTGGCGTACTTCAGGACGAAGCGGCAGGGCGGTTCGTAGATGCGGTGGAGGAACACGGAGATGGGGTGCTTCTCCTCCGGGTGGTAGGTGCCCACCAGGGTCTGGGTGGAGAGCCAGGCCAGCCACCTCGGCTTGAAGGTGAAGGGGTCCATGCGGGCGAAGAGCATCCGCAGGGCCGGATCCAGGGTGATGGCCAGCAGGGCCGCGATGGCCATGGCCAGGTTCTTGGAGTAGGCCAGGGGCTTGAAGAGCCGCCCCTCCTGGTCCACCAGGGTGAACACGGGCATGAAGGCCACGGCCACCACCAGCAGGCTGAAGAAGACTGAGGGGCCCACCTCCAGCAGGGCCTCCAGGCGCACCTTGTGGAAGTCGCCGGGCCGGCCGGCGCTGTTCCACTCCTCCAGCTTCTTGTAGGCGTTCTCCACCTCGACGATGGCCCCGTCCACCAGCACGCCGATGGAGATGGCCATGCCGGCGAGCGACATGAGGTTGGCGTTGAGCCCCACGGCGTTCATGGGGATGAAGGCCAGCGCGACGCTCACGGGGATGGTGATGATGGGCACCACGGCGCTGGGGATGTGCCACAGGAAGATGAGGATCACCAGCGAGACGATGATCATTTCCTCCACGAGCTTGGAGCTCACGGTATGGATGGCCTTCCGGATCAGCTCGGAGCGGTCGTACACCGGCACCACTTCCACGCCCGGCGGCAGGGAGCCCTTCAGCTCGGCCAGCTTGGCCTTCACGCGCGAGATGACGTCCAGGGCGTTCTCGCCCTGGCGCATCACGACGATGCCGCTGACCGCATCGCCCTGCCCGTCCAGGTCGCCCAGGCCCCGGCGCATCTCCGGCCCCAGGGTCACCGTGGCGACATCGCCCAGGCGCACCGGCGTGCCGTTGTCGGCCTTCAGCACCGCGTCGGCGAGGTCCTGCGTCGTCTTGACGTAGCCCCGCCCCCGCACCATGTACTCCCGGCCCGCCGTCTCCACCAGGCGGCCGCCGGCCTCGTTGTTGGCGGCCTTCACGGCGGCGATGACCGACTCGATGGGGATCTTGTAGGCCGCCAGGCGGTTGGGGTTCACCTCCACCTGGAACTGCCGGGCCTGGCCCCCCACCGTGGCCACCTCGGCCACGCCGGGCACACTCTGGAGCGCGTAGCGCAGGAACCAGTCCTGATAGCTCCGCAGCTCATCGGTGCGGTGCTTCCCCGTGCGGTCCACCAGGGCGTACTGGTACACCCAGCCCACGGCGGTGGCATCGGGCCCCAGCTCCGTCTTCACGCCGGGCGGCAGGTTCGAGGTGATCTTGCTGAGGTATTCCAGGACGCGGCTGCGGGCCCAGTAGATGTCGGTGCCATCCTCGAAGATCACGTAGACGTAGGAGTAGCCGAAGTCGGAGAGCCCGCGCACGGCCTTCACCTTCGGGGCACCCAGCAGGGCGGTGACGATGGGGTAGGTGACCTGGTCCTCCACCAGGTCCGGGCTGCGGTCCCATTTGGAGTAGACGATCACCTGGGTGTCGCTGAGGTCCGGCAGCGCATCCAGGGGGATCCGCTGCATGGACCACCAGGAGAAGGCCAGCAGCACCAGGCTGGCGGCCAGCACCAGGAAGCGGTTCTCGGCGGAGAAGCGGATGATGCGCCGGATCATTTCGCACCCGCCTTGGCGGCCATCTGGGCCAGGGCCGCCCGCAGGCTGGATTCGGAATCCACCAGGAAGGCCGCGCCGGTGACCACGGACTCGCCGGCGGCGAGGCCCTTCCGGATCTCCACGCGGTCGCCCGCGGTGGGGCCGGTCTCCACCTCCCGGGGCGCGAACTTCCCGTCCCCCAGGGCCACGAACACCACCTTGCGGGTGCCCGAGTCGAGCACGGCGTCCAGGGGCACCGTGAGCCCCTTCCGCACGCCCGCGTGGATCACCGCGTCACCGAACATGTCGGGCTTCAGCTCGCCGCGGGGGTTGGCCACCACGAGGCGCACCTTGGCCGTGCGGGTCTTGGGATCCAGCACGGGATCGATGAAGGCCACGCGGGCCTGGAAGGTGCGGCCCGGGACGGCCTGGAGGCTGAGATCGGCCCCCTGGCCCACCTTCACCCGGGACAGCTCGGTCTCATAAATGTCCGCCAGGGCCCAGAGGTGGCCCAGGTCCGTGATCTCCAGGGGCGTGTCGCCGGGCGCCAGGCGCGCACCCTCCACCACGGTCTTCGCCGTGATGACGCCGGAGATGGGCGAGCGCAGCGTCACGTCCTTCTGCACCTCGCCCGTCTGTTCCAGGTGCGCCAGGGCCTGGGGGGGCATGTCCCACAGCAGCAGGCGCCGCTTCGCGGCCTCCAGCAGCTCGCCCCCGCTCTGCTGGAGCGAGCCTCCGGCCAGCGCCTTCTGCGTCTTCAGGGCCAGCAGGTACTCCCGCTGGGCGCTGACGAAGTCGGGGCTGTAGAGGCTGAAGAGCGGCTGTCCCTTGGCCACGGGCTGGCCGACGAAGTCGGCGTAGAGCTTCTCCACGAAGCCCTCCACCTTCACGTTCACCTTGCGGATGCGCGTCTCGTCCGCCGCCAGGCGGGCCAGGGTGCGGAGGTCCCCCCCCACGGGGCCCTCCTCCGCCGCCGCCGTGCGCAGGCCGATGAGCTGCTGCCGGGCCGTGTCGATGGTGACGGCGGCCAGGCCCTTCACCTCCGGCGCGCCTCCCTGGACGTCCGACTCGTAGACCGGCACGTAGTCCATGCCCATCTCGTCCTTGCGGGGCGTGGGCGAGGTCTGGTTGGGGTCCATGGGCGAGCGGTAGAAGAGGAGGCGGCCCTTGTCCGGGGCGGCGCCCGTCTCCTCGATGGGCACCAGGGTCATGCCGCAGATGGGGCAGCTGCCGGGATGGTCCTGCACGATCTGGGGGTGCATGGGGCACTGGAACATCTGCTTCTTCGCGGCGGCCTGGGGCGCCGCGTGGTCATGCCCGGCCGGCGGCGGGGCCTCGTGGCGGTGCAGCACCAGCGCGGTGCCTCCGGCGCCGGCGGCGAGGCCCACCAGCACGAGGATCACGGGACGGAAGGGATGGGCGGAACGGGTCGGAAGGTCGAGGCTCATGGGGGATCTCCTACATCTTGGACATGGGGGCGGGGCCGGCGTCCTGGCCCTTGGCGGAACCGCCGGCCGCGGAGGCGGCGGAACGGACGGCCGGCGAGGAGCCGGCGGCGATGGAGGCTGCGCCCATGGATCCGCCCGTGACCGGCGCGGTGGGGGCGAGGGAGGCCTCCCGCAGGGCGATGCGCTGGGCCTGGAGCTGGGCCAGGGTCTGGAGGTAGCCCCCCCGGTCGCCCACCCAGCCGTTCAGGGCCTCGAGGGCGGCGAGGAACCCGGTCCGGCCGGCCTCGTACTGGGCCAGGGTGGCGCGGAAGCTGGCCTCGCTCTGCACGAGGAGCCCATGCTCATAGAGGGCCTTCGACTTCTCCAGGGAATCGATCTGGGCCAGCCGCTCGGCGGTGCGCTGGTCCAGGAGGCTGCGGACGGCCGTCGCGTCGGCATCCTGGGCGTGCAGGTGGTGCTCATGCTCGGCCAGGGCCCGCTGCTGCTTGCTGCGGCCGTAGATGGGGAGCGAGAGGCTCACGCCCACCTGCCACATGGGGTCGAAGCTGCCCCGGGGCATGATGCCGGCCGTGATGGCGAAATCGGGCCGGCGGTCGAGCTTCGCCAGGTCCACCAGGCGCTTCGTCTGTTCAACCTGCAGGCGCGCCGCGGCCATCTCGGGGCTGCGGGCCTCCACCTCCTCCGGCGTGAGGAGCGCCGGCTCCGGCAGGTCCGCCAGCCCGCGGGTGGTGGGGATGGGATCCTCCGGATCGTGCAGCCGCAGGCGGTTCAGGGCGGCCACGGCCGAGCGCTCCTCGGCCTCCAATCCGAAGCGCGCCTGCTCCAGCCGCGTCTTCTCCAGCTGCGCGCGGAGGAGGTCGGCCTGGGAACCCTGCCCCACCTCGTAGCGGGTGCGGGCCAGGCGCTCGGCCTGGTCGAGGAAGAGGGCCTGGTCGCTGAGCAGGGCCAGCTGGCCGCGCACCAGCAGGAGGGCGGCGTAGCCCCGGCGGACATCGGCCTCCAGCCCCAGCCGGGCGCGGGTCTCGGCGGTCTCCGACACCTTCACGCCCAGCGCGGCCACGTCCTGCCGCAGCCCGCGCTTGCCGGGCCAGGGGAAAGGCTGGGTGAAGGCCACGCTGTAGAAGCTGGTCTCCATGCGCCCCACCTGGATGCGGTTGAAACCGTCGTTCTGCATGCCCAGGGAGAGGGTCGGATCGGGCAGGGCCTTGGCCTGGGGTACCTTCTCCTGGTCCATGCGGACTTGGGCGGCGGCCTTGTGGAGGCTGGGATCGCGGTCCAGGGCCTCTTTCAGGAGGCCGGCCAGGACCGGGTCCTCCGGCGCGGGATCGGGACGGGAAGCGGGGGCCTGCGCCGCGGCCGGTGCCAGGAGCACCAGGGCCGGGGCCAGGCGCAGCAGCGTGCGCATGGGGATCTCCGGAAGGAACGGGACGCGGGGCCCGCCGGGGCCTCCCGGCAGGCAGGGCTACGCCAGGGCCCGCCTCAGATCCGGAGGAGGCTCAACCGCGCGAGGTGGCGTCCCAGGTCCGGATCGCGGCCTTGCCCAGCCCCGACGGGGAGGATCTCCACGAATCCCGCGAGCCGGGTCCCCGGCGCGGCGGAGAATTCGGGGCGGGGTTCCGAGCGGCGGGTCTCCGCCTGTCCGGCCCGCTGGAGAAGCGCCAGGGGCGTCGAGACCGGCGTGGTCCGGGTCCCGCAACCGTTCTGGGCGGGGCCCTGGGGGCCCTCCGGCTTCGGGCAGGGGCAGGTGTCGTGCGGCCCGGGCAGCATCCCGCAGCAGCAGGCCCCGTGCGCTTCCGCCGCGGCGGCCGCCGGCGCCCAGTCCAGGCCCAGGCCGCCGATGAGCAGCGCGCAGGCGAGGAGGGTGCGCAGCAGGATCCGCAAGAGAGACTCCGGTGCATCATAATAGGCACCCCTTCCTGTGCCCACAACTGACGACCGCGGATCCTTGATGGGCATCACAGGGGAGGAGGCCCCCCTCCGCCGCGCTAGGATGAAGGCAGCGAGGCATCCTTGGGCGTTGACAGGGCGGAAGTTGCAATCATCGGCGGCGGCATCGCGGGCCTGTCCACCGCCTTCCACCTGGCCCGGTCCGGCCAGCGGGGAATCGTCCTCCTGGACCGGGAGGACCAGCCCGGCACCTACGCCAGCGGCCACAACGCGGCCATCGCCCGCAGCCTCACGGGCCGCCCGGAGCACTCGGCCCTCACCGTGGAAGGCCGGCGCCGCCTGGCGGAGACGGGTCTCCTCGCGCCCGGCGGCGGCCTGCTGCTCTCCGTCGAGGCGGGCCCCTTGGATCCCCTAGAGGCCGAGGCCCGGGCCCTGGGCGTGGAGATCCGCCGCGCCGCCGGCTGCCCCCTGCCCGGGCTGAAGGCCGCGGAGCACCTCGCCATCCCCGGCGACGGCATCATCGACGCCGCGGGACTCCTGGCCCACTGCGCCGCGGGCGCCCGGGCTGGGGGCGCGGACCTGCGCTTCGGCTGCGCCCTGACGGGCCTGGAGCGCCTGCCCTCCGGGTTCCGCCTCGAGACCGACCGCGGCCCCCTGGAGGCGGCGTCCCTCGTCGTGGCCGCCGGCGCCTGGGCGGGCGAGGTGGGCCGCCGGGCGGGCTCGCGCCTCGCCTTCACCCCCCTGCGCCGCTCCCTGGTGTGGAGTTCCGCCGCCCATCCCGCGGGCCAGCCCTGGGCCTGGTGGGCGGACCGCCCCTTCTACTTCCGTCCCGAGAGCGGCGGCCTCCTGATGTGCCCCTGCGAAGAGGTGGCCGTACCCCTGCCCGAGCGCGGGCGCCAGCCCGAGACGGACCCGGCCGTGCTCGAGGGCCTCTACGGCAGCCTGCGGGAGCTGGCCCCGGCCCTGGCCGACCGGCCCATCACGCGGTACTGGACCGGCCTGCGCACCTTCGCGCCGGACCGCCGCTTCGTGCTGGGCTGGGATCCCGGCGTGGCGGGCCTCTTCTGGGTGGCGGGTCTCGGCGGCCACGGCATGACCAGCGGCCTCGCCGTGGGCGCCCTGGCGGCCGACTGTTTCCTGCGCCGCGCCAGCGCAGGGCCGCTGGATCCCCGAAGGTTCATCGGCTGAAGCAACCGCGAATGGCGCGAATGGGCCCGGAAAAGAGCCGGGCCCTTCCCGGCCGCATTGGCGAGGCTCGCTTCCCACCTTTCCTTTGCACCCATTCGCGCACCTTCGCGCCATTCGCGGTTCCGTCTTCTAAGATCTCCCCATGACCACGCTCCGCGTCGCCCTCATCCAGCAGGCCACGGTCTGGGAGGATCCCGCCGCCAACCTGGCGCGGGCCCGGGGCTTCGTGGCCGAGGCCGCCCGCGCCGGGGCGCGGGCCGTGGTGTTCCCGGAGCTGGCCACCACAGGCTTCACCATGGCGCCCGAGGGCTTCGCCGAGCCCCTGCCCGGCCCCGCCACGGAGGCCTTCGCCGCCCTCGCCCGTGAATTCGGCCTCACCGTGATCGGCACCACCGTGGAGGCCCACGCGCCCCATCCGCGGAACGCCGCCTTCGTACTCGGTCCCGACGGATCGCTGGTGGCGGCCTACCGCAAGCTCCACCCCTTCACCTACGGCGAGGAGCACCGCCACTACGTCGGTGGCGACGACTGCCCCGTCTTCGCGGTGGACGGCATCCCCTGCGGCCTGCAGATCTGCTACGACCTGCGCTTCCCCGAGCCCTTCCGCACCCTGGCCGCGAAGGGGGCGGAGGTGGTCTTCCTCCCCGCCAACTGGCCGGTCCGTCGCATCGACGCCTGGTCCACCCTGCTGGCCGCCCGGGCCATCGAGAACCAGATGGCCGTCTGCGGCGTCAACCGCGTGGGCCGCGATCCCCTGGCCGAGTACCCCGGCCGGAGCGCGATCCTCGATCCCTTCGGCGTGGCCCTCGCCACCGGCGGCGCGGAGGAGGGCCTCGTCCTCGGCGACATCGACCTGACCAAGCTCCGCGCCTGGCGTGAGCGGTTCCCCGCCCTCCAGGACCGGCGACCCGAGGTGTACGGGCGGCTGTGATGTTGAAATGCCGCGCCACAGACACCCGAGAGCCAGGACCTGCCGGCGCTTATCCGCCCCAACCAAACCGTCGCCCGACTTCCTCCACCAACTTCCAGGTCATTTCCCGTACGAAACCCGATCGGTAAGCCAGCCAATGGAGGCAACCAGATCCCTGAGAAGCTCTCCGCCGGCTTGGAAATCCTTCCGGTCCCTGGTGCTCACCGAGACGAGGATCACCACTGTTGGCGCATCGATGTATGCCACCCACTCAGGCCTTTTCCCTGCGACGTCCAAAAGGGTGTAAACCCTAGCCACCCGGCCATCTTTGGTTTTGAGTGGTGCCTGACGCTCGACCCTTGCTCCGTTGGCGCCTTGGATCGTTTGGGCCAGATCAGCTTTGATGTGAGCTTCGATTCCATCTGGTGATCGTCGCTGGACCATGGTGTAACCGATGGCGAGGCTGTCTTCGAAGGTTTTCCCCGCCTGATAGAACACGGCAAAAATCCCGCGGTCGGACCAGCAGGCATTATCGAGTACCCATCCTTTTGGAGCCTGGATGAAGTAGGCGTGATCGGATCCGTGAACGATCCCGGTGCCATTTTCCACCGGGGGCAGACCGAATCCCTGCTTCCTGAGGAAGTCGATCCACTCCTTGGCCTTGGCTTCACCTGCGGCTTCCGCCTTAATGAACCATTGGTAAGCCTCGGCACGATTTTTCTCGATGCCTTCACCATTGGCCAGGGCCACACCAAAGTCGAGCATTGCGACAGGATGTCCCGCCTGCGCGGCCTTGCCAAAGCATTCCGTAGCCTTGGTCAGGTCCCGTGCCACACCCATTCCCTCGTGGTAAGCCATTCCCAAGTCAACCAGAGCTTCAACGTGTCCCTTTTCTGCCGCCTTCGTGAACCAAGCCACGGCAAGGCTGGGATTGGCCGCCACGCCCGTTCCCATTGCGTAACAAAGCCCCACGTCGAAGGTGGCGCAAACATGGCCCTGATTTGCCGCCTTCATAAACCAGCTAAAAGCTTCCTCATCATGCCCCGGTTGGGTTCCGGCCTCTTTCAATTCAGTCCCCAGTTGATGCTGGGCCTCGGCATCTCCCGCCATGGCGCGCTGCCGAAGGTCCAGAGTTGGAACCGTGGATTGCGCAACTCCCATAGATACCGAGAGGAGCAGCACAGCAGGACAGAATTGCCGCAACAGACTCGAAGAAGTCATGGTTATCCCGAGGAGATCATGGGCAATTGTTATTGAAGGCCGAGGATGAGCTATTCGATGATGCAACACACCTGATCTGTACGTCGAATGTTCCACTTGAGGAGGAGTGCCCACCCCTACGGTCCGGTGGCCAGGAACGAACAGGGGGTGTGATCCCAGAACGACACCTCGCCCTTCCAGATACATGGGCCCGCAGTCCTATGGGGCGGTAGGCATGGGCGCCGACCACTGGATCGTGCAGCCCCTCCGGCGGCCCGCACCACCCACCCCGTCAGCATGCGCACCACCGGCTGCTGGTACGCGGGCGGTCTCTTCCTGGGGATCGGCGACAAGCGGAGACCCTCCTTCAGCGAAACCGGGGTCGGGACCACGCTCGTCTCCGCCGAATACCAATTCTGATCGCCCCTTCCCGGCCTGGCGTCGGGACCTAGATTGGTACCCATGCGGAAGGTGCCTCGCTGGGCGGTCCTCCTCGTCGCGGTCGGGATCGCGGGGGCGATCCTGAAGCTGACGGTGTTCCGGGACCCGGGCCTGGCGGTGAAGGTGGCCCGTGTCGAGACGGGGCCGGTGGAGGAGATCGTCACCAATACCCGTGCGGGGACGGTGAAGGCCCACCACCGGGCCAAGCTCTCGCCCCAGCTGGGCGGCCTCGTGACGGCCCTGCCCCACCGGAAGGGCAGCCGGGTGGCCGCGGGCGACCTCCTCCTGCAGCTCGAGGACTCGGTCCAGCGGGCGCAGCTGGGCCTGGCGGAGGAGCAGGTCCGCGCCGCCGAGGCCCGGCGCCGGGAGGCCTGCCTGGCGGCGGACCTCGCGGAGAAGGAGCTGCTCCGGGGGCGCGCCCTGGCGAAGGACGGCGTCCTCAGCCTCCAGGCCCTCGACGCCCTCCAGAGCGCCCGGGACCGCGCCGCGGCGGCCTGCCAGGCCCTGGGCGCCACCCTGGACGAGGCCCGGGCCCAGGTGCGGCTGGCCCGGGCCCAGCTCGCCCTCACCCAGATCCGGGCGCCCTTCGCGGGGATCGTGGCCGAGTGCTCGGGCGAGGTGGGGGAGTGGATCACGCCCTCGCCCCCCGGCATCCCCATTCCCGCGGTGCTGGATCTCCTCGACCCCGCTTCCCTCTACGTCAGCGCCCCCATCGACGAGGTGGACTCCCGGCGCGTGCGGCCCGGCCAGCCGGTGCGCATCGCCGTGGACTCCCGCCCCGGCGAGAAGCTGCCCGGGCGCCTCGACCGCGTGGCGCCCTACGTCCTGGATCTCCAGGAGCAGAACCGCACGGTGGAGGTGGAGGCGGTGCTGGCGGACCCGGCCGCCGCCCAGGGCCTCCTGCCCGGCACCTCCAGCGACGTGGAGGTGATCCTCGCCCGGCGCGAGGGGGTGCTGCGCATCCCCACCTCCGCCATCGCCGAGGGCGGCAAGGTGCTCGTGCTGGCGGGGGGGCGCCTGGAGGAGCGCACGGTGCAGACGGGCCTGCGCAACTGGCAGTTCACGGAGATCCTCGCGGGCCTTGCCCCGGGGGAGCGGGTGGTCACCTCGCGGGATTCGGCCGAGGTGCGGGCCGGCGCCCGGGCCCACGCCCAGGGTCTGGGAGGGGAGGGGCCGTGATCGAGCTGGAGGGCGTGTGGCGCACCTACCCCATGGGGGAGGGCGTGGTCCACGCCCTGCGGGACATCAGCCTGGGCATCGCCCCCGGCGAGCACGTGGCCCTCATCGGTCCCTCCGGCTCGGGCAAGTCCACCCTGCTGCATATCCTGGGCTGCCTGGACCGCCCCACGCGGGGCCGCTACGCCTTCGAGGGCCGGGACGTGGGCGCCCTGGCGGACGGCGAGCGCTCGCTGCTGCGGCGGAACCGCATCGGCTTCGTCTTCCAGTTCTTCCACCTGCTCCCCCGGCTCACGGCCCAGGGCAACGTGGAGCTGCCCATGCTCTTCGCCGGCGTCCCCCGCGAGGAGCGGAAGGAACGGGCCGCCCGGGCCCTCGCCTCCGTGGGCCTGCTGCCCCGGGCAGCCCACCGCCCCGACCAGCTCTCGGGCGGCGAGCGCCAGCGCACGGCCATCGCCCGGGCAGTGGTCATGGGCCCCGCCGTGCTCCTGGCGGACGAGCCCACGGGCAACCTGGACCGCGCCTCCGCCCTGGAGGTGATGGGCGTGCTGGAGGCCATGAACCGCCAGGGGCTGACCCTGGTGGTGGTCACCCACGATGCGGCGGTGGCGGACCGCGCCACGCGGGTTGTGCACCTGGCGGACGGGCGCCTGGCGGAGCCGCTCCCGGCGGAGGCCTGAATGGCCCCCCTGGACCTGCTCGCCTTCGCCCTGGGGGCCCTCCGGGGCCACCGCCTGCGGACCGCCCTGTCGGTGACCGGCGTGGCCATCGGCATCGCCTCCGTCCTCGCCCTCACGGCCCTGGGGGAGGGCGCCCGGCGCTACATCGTGGACGAGTTCGCCACCCTCGGATCCAACCTCGTCATCATCCTGCCGGGGAAGGTGGAGACCACCGGCGGCATGCCCTTTGGCGGCGTCACCCACGACCTCACCCTGGAGGACCACGGCGCCGTAGCCCGCCTGGGCCGGGTGCGGCGCGCCGTGCCCATCGCGGTGGCCACGGAGACCCTGCGCTTCGGGGGCCTGGGCCGCGCGGTGCCCATCCTCGGCACCACCGCCGAGTACCTCGCCATCCGCCGGCTGCGCATGGCCTCCGGCAGCTTCCTGCCCGCCGGCGACGCGGAGCGGGCGGGCACCGAAATCGTCCTCGGCACGCGGGTGGCCCGCGAGCTGTTCCCCGGCGGAAATCCCCTGGGGCAGGTGGTCCGCGCGGGCCCGGCCCGGTTCCAGGTGGTCGGCGTCCTGGCGCCCCGGGGCCCCTCCATGCTCGGGGTGGACCTGGACGACGCGGCCTTCATCCCCGTGCGGACGGCCATGCGGCTGTTCAACCGCGCCAGCCTCTTCCGCATCGTGGCCGAGGTGCGGATCTTCGCGGAGATGGACCTGGCCAAGGCGGAGATCCTCGACCTGCTGAAGGCCCGCCACCGCGCGGAGGACGTCACCGTCTTCACCCAGGACGCCATGCTCACCGCCTTCTCCGCCATCCTCGGCGCCCTCACCCTCACCCTGGCGGGCATCGCCTCGGTGTCGCTGGTGGTGGCCGGGGTGGGGATCATGAACGTCATGCTGGTCTCCGTCACGGAGCGGCGCGCGGAGATCGGCCTGCTCAAGGCCCTGGGCGCGGCGGACCGGCAGATCCTCCTGGCCTTCCTGGCCGAGGCCGCGATCCTGGCGGCCCTGGGCGGGTGCCTTGGGCTGGCGGCGGGCACCTCGGGGGTGCGCCTCCTGGCCCTGGTCTATCCCGACTTCCCGGCGGCCATCCCCCCCTGGGCCGTGGGGGCGGCGCTGGCCCTCTCCTTCCTGGTGGGCCTGGGCTTCGGCGTGTGGCCCGCGCGCCGGGCCACGCGGCTTGATCCCGTGGCCGCCCTGGCGGGGAGGTGAGCATGGCCGTGCCCGCCGCCGAACTCCTCCGCTTCGTCCTCGGGGCCGTCACGGGGCACCGGCTGCGCTCCTCGCTCTCGGTGCTCGGCGTGGGCATCGGCGTGGCCGCGGTGGTGCTGCTCACGTCGCTGGGCGAGGGCACGCGGCGCTACATCGTGGGCCAGTTCAGCCAGTTCGGCACCAACCTCATGGCGATCAACCCCGGCAAGGTGAAGACCATGGGCCTGCCCGGCGTGTTCGGCGGCACCACCCACCGCCTCACGCCGGAGGATGCGGAGTCCCTCCGCCGCCTCCCGGGCGTGGAGGCCGTCATCCCCGTGGCCATGGGCCAGGGGCGCGTGCAGTTCGGCGGCCGGGGCCGCAGCGTCTACATCTACGGGGTGAACCACGAGCTGCCCCGCGCCTGGGGCGTGGGGACGGCCCAGGGCAGCTTCCTCCCGCCGCTGGATCCGGGCCGCCGGGCCTCCCTCGCCGTCCTGGGCCCCAAGCTGGCCCGCGAGCTCTTCGGCACGGCCTCGCCCCTGGGCCAGCGCATCCGCATCGGTTCGGAGAGCCTGCTGGTCATCGGCGTCATGGAGCCCAAGGGCCAGCTGCTGGGCTTCGACCTGGACGACACCGCCTACATCCCCGTGGCCACCGCCATGGACCTGTTCAACCTGGTGGAGCTGCACGAGATCGACCTGCTGGCCACCACCGCTGAGGGCGTGCCCACCGTGGCCGCGCAGGTGAAGGGCGCCCTCATGGCCCGCCACCGCGGTGAGGAGGACTTCACCCTCACCACCCAGACCGAGATGCTGGCGGTCTTCGGGCGGGTGATCGGCATCGTCACCCTGGCCGTCACCGCCATCGCCGGGATCTCCCTGGTGGTGGGGGCCGTGGGCATCCTCACCGTGATGTGGATCTCCGTCCACGAGCGCACCGGGGAGATCGGCCTCCTGCGGGCCCTGGGCGTGGACGGCCCCACGGTGCAGGCCCTCTTCCTCCTGGAGGCCATCCTCCTCGCGGTGGGCGGCGGCCTGGGCGGCCTGGCCTTCGGGGCTCTGGTGCAGCTGGCCCTCCGCCTGGCCGTGCCGGGCCTGCCCCTGGCCACGCCCCCCGGCGCCGTGGCCGCCGCCCTGCTCATGACTCTGGTCGTGGGCGCCGCCGCCGGCGTGCTCCCCGCGCGGAAGGCCGCGGGCCTGGATCCCATCGAGGCCCTGCGGGCGGAGTAGGGGTGGGCCGAGCGCCGCCTCCCCAGGAAGCGCGGGGAGAAGACCGCGAATGACGCGAATCGCCCTCCGGGCGCGCGAAGGGTGGTCGATCCTGTCTTGCCTCCCCACGCGGGACGACTGGGAGCCGATGGCCCGGGCAGCCCTGCTCGGCCGCATTTCGCGCCCATTCGCGCCATTCGCGGTGGAGGTTTCTGGCCCGGCCGGACCGATCCTCAGGTGCTCGCCACCAGCAGCTCCTCGGCGGGATCGGGGGGGCGGAGGCCGTCGGCGCGGCCCGCGAAGTAGCGCCGCGCCAGGCTGCCGGAGGACTCGTGCCGGGCCGCGCGGAACCCCGCCGCCCGGGCCAGGGCCACCAGTTCCGGCGGCTCGAAGAAGCTGAGGAAGGGCGTGCCGCTGGCCCGGGCGCCCTCCATGGCCCGCGCCATGCCGGGGCGCACCTCGGGGTCGGAGGATTCGAGGGGCACCAGGAAGGACATCACCAGGGTGGAGCCCGGCGCCAGGGCCGCGGCCCGGGCCAGCGTCCCCGCGACAGCCTCCCGCGTGAGGTACATGCTCACGCCCGTGGAGGCCACCAGGGCGGGCCGCCCGGGGTCGAAGCCCGCGGCCGCCAGCCGGTCCCACTCGCCGTCCCCCACCTCGAAGTCCACAGGCACGAACCGCAGCCCATCCGGGATGCCATAACCCAGGTCGATCAGCCGCTGGCGCTTCCAGGCCTGGGGCCCGGGCCGGTCCACCTCGAACACCGTCAGGCGGGAGGCCAGCTCGGGCCGGCGCTGGGCGAAGGTGTCCAGCCCCGCGCCCAGCAGCACCACCTGGTCCACGCCCCGGGCCGCCTCGGCCTCGATACCGTCCTCGATGAACCGCGCCCGGGCCACGATGGCCGCCCGGAAGGGCCGCGTGAAGGGCCCCATGTCCGGCCGCGCCCGCCACCCGTCCTCCGGCGCCGCCAGCCTCAGCCCCACCTCGTCCCGGAACACCGCCGGCGGATCGTCCACCTCCAGGTGCAGCGCCCGCCACAGCGCCACCCGCACCGCCGTGCTGTCCGGTCCCACCTCAGGCGCCTCACGCATCCGGCCTCCAGGAAAGCAACCTCCGAGAGAGTCTAGCGGGGGCGTAGATAGATATAGAGGGTCGGACGGAATGAGCGGTCAAAGCCAATGCGGAACACCGATGAACACCGATCAAAGCTGATGAACACCGAAAAGCAGGCCTGGTGATCGGCCAGGCTCGGGCCCATGGCTTGCACGATGAAAGGCTGGAACCGCAGAATCCGCAGATGGACGCCGGCCCGCCGTGCGCGGGCGCACGCAGAGGGTCATGGGGGCGGGATCCGGGTTGGGCGAGGGGGGAGGTCCACCTTCGGATCCTCAAGCGACCCCACCCCGTCCGGGAGGGCCCTCCGCGTGGGCCCGCCCCGATCAGGCGGGGCCAGCCGGAAGCCCGATTCATAGATGAGGGCGCCATCCGGGAGGTCCTTCAACCGGACCGGGTCGATGGCCAGGAGCTCCTTCCGGACGAGGCGCTGAAAGGCGAAGGAGGCGCGGATGGAGTCCTTGATGAAGTAGTAGTGATAGGGGGTTGAACCCGCCCGGTACTGTTCCTTGCGGATGACCTCCCACGCGAGGAAGAGGGAGCTGGCGATCCAGGGTTCCAGGGCGTCTCCGCACCGGCTCCAGGCCAGGATGGGCACCTCGATGTCGATCTGGTATTCCCCCTGGGTCGGCGAAATGAGGAAGCCGTACCGGGTGCCGAGCCCCGGGACGAGCCGGAAGCGCGCCTTCCGATCGGCGGCCGCCAGCTGGCGCACCACCCCCTGCAGGCTCGCGGAGTGGGCCACCGTCCACCGATAGGCGCCCAGGATCAGCGGGTCCGACCCCGGCGCCAGCGGCAGCTCCGCCGCCGCCTGGGGCGCTTCAAGGGAAGGTGGCAGGGCCTGGATCAACGGAGTTCCCCTCCTTCATGACAGCAGCCCAGGCCCTTCGGCGCATCGGTCCCGGACCAGAGCCGGAGAAGCGGAACGTCGAGCGCGCGAAGGGCCATGCAGCGGGCTCCGAGGTGAGTGGAGGGTTCGGCGAAGATCGCAGGCAGAGACCCGGGAGTGGGGCGGAATCGAGGGTCAAAGCCAAGGCGGAACACCGATGAACACCGATCAAAGCTGATGAACACCGATAAAAGATATAAAAGGATGAAAGGCGATTGCTGGACGGGCAAAAAGACCCCGCTGCCCCGCCTGCACCAAGGCGACGAGCGGAGCCGAGAAAGGTGAGGCGTCGAGCGCGCGGAAGGCCCTGCAGGCGCTGGCCCCAGCTGAGGGGAAGGTCAGGCGGCGGAAGGGTGTCTCGGTCGATGTCGGGAATGAGCGGCTCAAGGCGCGTTTCGTCGCTTAGGGCTTGGGTGGCTTGGCATTGAGGAAGTCGTTCACCATGGGGACGATGACGGACCTGCGCTGCATCAGCGTCACGTGCGTCGTGGCGGGCAGGATGGCCAGTCGCGAGGCGGGAAGCGGCTTGATGTCGCCGTGGACCCCGCCGCCCTTCAGGCGGAACATCTCCGCGACGTGTTCCAGCCGGATCCCATCCGAGTCGCCGTGGATGAAGAACATCGGAGCCTTGGTGGCCTTCAGTTGATCGTCGCTGATGTCGTGCCCCTTCGAATCCATGGCGAGGACTCGCTTGACGAACGTCGGGAAGCCGTCCGGATTCGGGCTCAGCCGCTTGTACTCGGCCTCGATGGGCGAGCCCTTGAAGGCGTCCGCGGTGAGGGTCGCGAGCGCGTCCTGCCCCTCCTGGACCGCGCCATCCCGGCGGAGCATGGCCGAAATGACCACCACCTTCCGCACCTTGTCCGGATGCCGGATCGCGCACTGCATGGCCACGGTGCCGCCCATGCTGTAGCCGATGAGGTCCGCGCGGGGGATTTTCA
>MTLD01000544.1_pt1 | contig 23485 bp, 3 predicted proteins | sample 1982471 | NCBI WGS metagenome assembly MTLD01 (sample SAMN05712604, study PRJNA340218) | biofilm metagenome | isolation source: sample SPM anode biofilm adapted to -50 mV | place: USA | collected 2012-02-03 | reverse complement strand
CCGATATGCCAGTGGAGGTGCTTGGAGGACTGGTACTCACCCAGGTTGGTGTAGACGCGGGCTGCCCCGCAGCGCTCCATGAAGTCGCGGGCGATCTGCTTGGCTGCCCGCATCAGTTCCAGGAGCAGGTAGTTGTCCGCCTCCTCCAGGGTGATGAGGGATTCGACGTGCTTTTTGGGGAGCAGGACGACATGGTTCTCCCAGATGGGATTCGAATGGTGAAAGGCGAAGACATGCTCGTTCTCGAGATAAACTGAGACATTTAGCAGCCCTTTCAGAATCTTGTCGCAATAGAAGTCACAGATTTGGTCGGTCATTTTACAAATTCCTTAATGGTGTCAGAAGTTGTGGGCTGCCGCAGCCGCCAGGCCATCTTGAACGGCCGGTCACTCTCGTAACTGACCATAGACCGGCTCCAGATAGGTAAGCGGCACGGTGACGTTGTTTTGGCTAGTTAAATACATAAACCCAAAAAACCACTACGGCAACTTGTTCTTGAACCCCACCTCAATATCATCCGACACCAGTAACCAATGCGTACTTATGGTCAATAATTTGTGAATCGGGATTGAAACATGACCCACTTCGGCGTACTGTTTGATCCAACTGTATTAGTAACCAATGGTGGGCAGGTTATATTATACTCCGATTCTGTGTCAGACGTCTAAGCCGATCCATGGTCATAACCATGGTCATAAGTTTGAACGGACAGCTACCACTTTTGCAAGGCCTATGAACGGGCACATGGCCGAAAATACATGAGAAAAGAGAGAAATTATGGCAATAGTCACAGTCGTAGCGAAACTCGTTGTCAAAGAGGATGCAGTAGAGACCGTAAAGGCTGAACTATTCAAGCTCATCGAACCGACACGGCAGGAAAAGGGCTGTATCGAATACCGATTGCATCAGGATAACGCTACCCCCAATATCTTCATCTTTTATGAGAACTGGCAGGACATGGCTTCTTTGGAGCAACATTTGAACTCAACACACTACAAAAACCACATCGTTGCAGTTGCCGACTTGATAAGCGATAAAGTCGTGCACAAGATGACCTGCATCGCTTAGCCATAATGGCTGACAGTTGAGCTGCTGGAAACGGGACGAAATTCGAATTGGACGTAGAAAGCCATTAAAAACATAACGAAAAATGGATGGGGGAGATAACATTTGAAAGTCACAGAGAAATCCCTGCGCGCTCGGTGTACGGAATTAAACTTGGGGGTATTAAAAGACACTACCTTTGGAATTCGTTTTGAACGATTGTCGGCCGGATATAAGGTAGAGCTTCAGTACCGGGATGCAACACCTCCACAGGTACTCATCCAAGAGGCCACGGCATCTGAAGCTTCCGCAGCTATTGAAGGAGCAGTGGTTGGTGCCGTTGCGGTAAAGTCAGCCGGGACCGGTACTCCGGAATATGTAACAAGAGAGACCTTTGTGCGTCAAGCTGGCGAGAGATGCCCCAAATGTCAGACGAAAGATCTGAATATCGGGCACATATCTGTTGGGAAAGGCGAGATTGTCCAAATGTGCTCATGTGTCCGTTGCGGATTAACCTGGAAGAGTATCTATCGACTGGATGATTACGACTGTTCCTCGGCTACGGTGGTTCTTGAGCCATGATGCAGATTATTGATGATCATCGCTGTTTTATCTGTGGCAAGGAAAATCAGATCGGACTGAAGGCCGAGTTTGCCCTTGATCCAGAAAGACGACGTGCTGAGACGCGGGTGTCTATAGGTGCTGAGTTTCAAGGTTGGCAGGGAATAACCCACGGGGGTATTGTTTCGGCCCTGCTGGATGAGATATGTGCTCAAGCTTGTATGTGTTGTGGGCTCACTGTAGTTACCAGTGAGATAAAAATACGATATAAAGCACCAGTCCCAACAGGATCGGTGGTTACCGTGATTGGCGAAGTGGTTGGTGAACGCCGCCGTCTGGTTGATGCAAAGGGATGGGTAGAACTTGACGGAAAAATCATGGCAGAAGCAGAGGTGGTCATGTACCGGACTGCACAGCTCTTGAAAACGTAGCAACCATCTAGCAAAGTCCCGGGTAGTGGCTGGGGACAGAAGGTATTCTCGATAGCAACAAAGGGAAGTAAATGGATAGAGTAAAAATTGGCTGCAACTATGTAAAACAACCGTTTTGGAAGGTTGTTCTCGGTGTCCCGCTCATCTATTTACCGATTATTACTACCATACCGTTCGTGGTGATGGGGGTTGTTCTGATTAAAACCCATCTGAAATATGTTGGCGGTATGGATATTAAGTCTTATTGGGAATTTGTCCCCACCTGGATTTCACATCGCTATGGGAACAAAGAGCAGCCAGTCATCAATATTTCCCGGTTCCATCTGGCGCACTACAGATACTTCTGGGTGATTAACTGCAAGCTTTATTGTCCACTGAGCGTCGCACTCTTCAGGTACGCGGTGTATCTGGTGAAAATTGTGGAAAACTGGTGGTGTCCCTTTGCCCATGACCAAAAACTGGAATATGTGGAAGGCGCAATCGACAAATCCTTTTGGCATATATATCCGGAGGAGATTGACAAGCTGCATCCCGACGATAAACAAAATCCGATCTGGAATGAAAATGAGGATCGTGGCTGACAAATTCTTGTCGCTTCTGTATTTAAGAAAAATTTACACTAACATGCCCTAATCCATTTACCATCGATAAAATAAATACCTATTTAATTATTGATGGTGCCCGCCTCCGATTTATACTCTTGACAACAAGATCAACGTTAAAATTATTACCAAGTTTTTATGAGTTGTGATATATCTAAACATTGGAAAACTCTCTGATTTAAGCACTAGAATTTTGTTCGGGGTGCCGGTTGCGCCGATGTGTTTTTGGGATCACAAAGTTAACTGTTATCCGATGTTTATAATGCCTCGCATGCTGATTTCCTGTGATAACAGCAAGATAAATTCGGAATTATGACATAAGGCAGTATCGAGTATGGGCATAAAGCACGGTGTGTTTCAGTGATGAGCGACTACATGTATGTGGTTAGGGGGGGGAAGGTGGGAAATAATATTTGTAAATTTATTGGCAGGTTGTCATTAGTTTCGCTCTTGTGTGTATTGTCAGGTAATTTCTGTCCCGCAGGCGCAACCGATATTTTGTATTTTTATAGCCTTGCCCTGCATAATGATCCACAACTGCGCGGCTCCGAGTATGATCACCTGGCATCACGCGAAACCCTGCGCCAGGCATATGCGGGGCTGTTGCCCCAAATCTCTGCCGACCTGAGCTACACCTACACGGGCCAGGACATCTCCAACTCGGATAACAAGGTGTATGCAGTCGGGCAGACGGACTACAACACCCAGTCCTACGGCGTCAATCTGACGCAGCCCCTGTTCCGCTACTCATCATTCCTGACGGTCAGCCAGGCCAAGACCATCCTGAAACGTTCCGACCTGGAGCTGGAAAAGGCCAAACAGGACCTGATCATGAGGCTTTCCGAGGCCTACTTGGAAGTACTGTCTTCCAAAGACAAACTGGCCGCGGTGGTTGCCGAGGAAACGGCAGTGACTTCCCATTACGAGTTGGCCAAGGGGCGGGCGGACAAGGGGCTGGCGCCGATCACGGATTTCTATGATGCCGAGGCGCGACTGGCGGCGGTAAAGGCGCAGCGGGTCGAGGCGGAGTACGTGGTCAATGATTCCTATCAGGCCCTGTCCGAGATGTGCGGTGTGGCGGTTGCCGATGCCAAGAAGCTGAAAGACGAAATCCCGCTTACCCCACCATTCCCCAACAGTGTCGATAACTGGATCGAAGCGGCATCCAAGCAGAACCTGGAACTTTTGATCCAGAAGGCCAAGGCTGAGATCGCCGACAAGGAGATTGCGCGCCGGAAGGCAGCCTATTATCCTACCCTGGATTTCCAGGCCGATTATGCCTACAAGGACACGACCGGCACCCTGTTCGGCGGCGGGAGCACCACCCAGAACTACGATCTGATGGTCAAACTCAATATCCCCATTTACGAAGGCGGGCTCACTACCTCCAAAAAGCGGGAAGCCGAAAGCCAGTATCAGAGCGCCCTCCAAGCGACGATCCGGCAGGCCCGTGCCGCCGAGCGCAAGGTCCGCACCTCGTTTGGCGGTGTCTTGAGCGCCAGCAACCGGGTCGTGGCCATGAAGAAGTCGGTCGAGGCGCAACAGGTGGTGGTGGAGGCCAAGGAAGAGGGCTTCAAGGCTGGCCTGTTCGTTGGCCTTGCCGTGCTGGATGCCATGCAGGACCTGTACAAATATAAGAAAGATTACTCACTGGCCCGTAACGACTATATCCTGAATACCATGCGGCTCAAGCACACCGCCGGGACCTTGGGAGAAGATGATGTCAAGCAGATCAATGCATTCTTGCAGCAGTGATATTTTGTAATCAGGCAGGTTAAGCCGGGGGTGGCTTATGAGTATGCTCCGATCATTCGCGAGATCGGTAACCAAGATCAAGGAAAGTTTGTCCAAGGAACATTCCGGCGGTAGCCAGGAGCCGCGGACCGTTCATTTCGAGACGCTTGAAAACCGGGTGTTGCTGTCGGGCGATGCGGTCCTGCCGCCGCAACAGGTGCTTGCCCAGGCCGCGGCGGCGCTGCCGCCGCTGGTAGCCACCATCAACGGTCCCCTTACCCCGATTCCGGCTGCACAGCTCTCTCCGCTGGCGCCTCCGGCACCCACCGCTGCCCTGAACCCCGGTGTTGCGATACTCCCCGCCGATCCGGCCCAGCCGGCACCGGCCGTTACCGGTACCCCCACCGCTAATGCCTATGAAGTTGCGCAACTAGTGACCCTTTTACCCCAAGACGGGAAGCCGGCTGCATCTGTTTTGCCCATTACTCCTGATGTCAATACTGCCGCTGCTTCGGTTGCCCCGACAGCGGCAGCCAGTGAATCACAGCCAGCAGTCGCGCCAGCACCCCAGCAGCAGCCGGCTACTCCAACAGCAACGCTGCCGGTTTCTCTTTCAGTACAACAGGCGACCCGGCAGATAATCTTTGTTGACCCGGCGGTAAGCGACTATTCGGCTCTGGTCAGGTCGATCATCTCTTCCGGCTCCCCCACGGCCACCATAACGGTACACCAGGCAAATGATGCAACGAGTTGGGATACCGGCCAGGTACTGTCCGACATTTCATCCGCTGCGAGCAACGCTGCTCCGGCCTCAACTTATTCCAACGAACAACTATGCCTGGACCTGGATACAGTCAGCACCAAGCATGAGAACCAAAGCGAACCCAAGGTTGATGTGTATATCCTGGATCCCAACCGGGACGGTATTGACCAGATAACCGAAATCCTGGCCCAAAGCCAGGATGTGGGTGCGGTGCACATCATTTCCCACGGTGCCGCTGGTTTCATGCAGGTGGGCAGCAGTTACGTATCCAGGCAGGAGCTGGATAAAAAGGCCAGCCAGCTTGCATCCTGGAAGCAGTATGTCAAGCCGGGTGGCGACATCCTCCTTTATGGCTGCAATATCGCCGAGGATGCCAGCGGGATTGACTTTGTCAAGCGGCTGGGGGATGTTACCGGTCTCGATGTTGCCGCCTCGACCGACAGCACCGGCAGCGCCGCCCAGGGAGGCGACTGGGCTCTGGAATATTCCACCGGCGTGATCGATGCAGCTTCCCTGGCACTGCCGAATTATGCGTTCCTGCTGCAGGATTTTATCGCTGACTCGACCCATGCCAATGCCGCCTTTACCGGCACCGATACGGGCGACAACTTCATCTTCTACAACGGCTGGGGCACTGACACTATAACCGATGCTGGAACTTCCGGTACTGATACCCTTGATTTTTCACATGTAACCACAGATCTTGCCTTTACAATTCATGCAGACGGCACGGTTTCGGTCACGGATGGCACCAACAGCCTGAATGCCGTAGCCGGCATGGAGAGCATTGTCGGCGGCCGGGGGAACAACACGTTCGTCTTTGAAAACAACGCAGCTTTCAGCGGTACGATCAACGGCGGCTCCGGCACCAGCACCCTGGATTACTCCGCCTATGCCACCGGGATCGCCGTGGACCTGGGGGCCAAAACGGCAACCGGGACCGGCGGAATCAGTAATATTGCCAATGTCGTGGGCGGCTCGGGCACCGACCGCTTTGCCGGCGACTCCTATGCAAATAAGTTTACCGGTGGGACTGGCGCCGATACCTATGTCCTCTCGGGCGACTGGGGGGCGGATGCCATAGTCGATCCGGGCCAGGACGGCACTCTCGACCTGTCCGGCATCACCACTCCGCTCACCGTGACCCTTCATGCCGACGGGACCGTATCGGTGACGGACGGCGCCAACACGCTGGGCCCCACGGCCGGCCTCAGCGCCATCATCGGCGGTTCCGGGGACACCAGGTTTGCCTTTGAAAATGGGGCCGCCTTTGCCGGCACCATCACCGGTGGGACCGGCGGCACCAATACCCTGGATTATTCCGCCAGCAACACGCCAGTTCTGGTTGACCTGGCAAACGGCACGGCCACGGTGGGCGGGGTAATCACCGGTCGCGCCATGACCGGCCTGACCCCCCAGGCGCAACTCAGCGTCCTCAATAATGGTGAGGGAGTCTTGACCGCTTATCTGCAGGCCGACACCCTCGTCAGTTCCTTGAACAACGGCAGCGGCGTGAGTTCTGGCGCCGGTAATGACCTGCGCATAACCCTTACCGACGGCACTGCGGTTGATATCGACATCAGCGCCGCCTCAACCGTTCTGGACCTCCTGGACATCATCAATAATGCCCACGAAAAGCTGTACGCCAATCTGAACGACGCCTTCAACGCGATCATCCTCACCGATTCCGCCGGCGGCACCGGGAATCTCGCGGTTACGGATCTCAACGGCTCCGGTACAGCGGCCGCTCTCGGCCTGGCTCTCGCCGGCACCGGGGACACCCTCGTGGGGACGCCCCTGGTTGACGACATGAGGATCACCCTCAGCACCGGGGAGTCGGTCAATGTCAACATCGGCAGCGCGACTACCCTGCAAGAGGTCTTTGCGGCGCTCACAGCCGCGGACAGCCGCCTCAGCGGGACCATCAACCCAGCCGGCACCGGCCTCGTCATCACCGACACGGCTGGTGGGGGCGGCAACCTCGCCATAGCGAACCTGAACGGCTGCACGGCGGCAACGGACCTGGGCATTGCCGCGACCGCCACCGGCAGCACGCTGCAGGGGGCGCCGGTCATAGGTGCCATCGTTTCGATGACCTTCAGCAATATCAGCACCGTGGTCGGCAGCGCCAGCAATGACCTGTTCATCGGCAGCGCCAGGGGTGAAGCCATCGATGGCGGCGACGGGGCCGACACCTTTGCGTTCTCTGACGGCTGGGGAACGGACACCATCACCGATTACGGTACCTGGGGCAGCGACACCCTGGACTTTTCCTCGGTCAGCAGCGCCCTTGCCTTTACCATTCACGCCGATGGCACGGTATCCGTGACCGACGGCAGCGCCACCATCAGCAATGCCGATATCTTTGAAAGGCTGATCGGCGGTTCTGGCAACAACACCTATGTCTTTGAAGACGGCGCCGATTTCGCCGGTTTCATCGATGGCGGCAGCGGCGGCACCAATACCCTTGACTACTCCGCCTATACGACGGATATCGCCGTCGATCTGAACGCCGGGACCGCGGCCGGCACCACCGGCATCCGCAATTTCAGCAACATTATTGGCGGCGCAGGCAGTGACATCCTGACGGGTGATGCCGCAAGCAATGTCATCACCGGTAATGCCGGAGACGACAGCATTACCGGCACTGGCGGCGCCGATACCCTGAGCGGCGGTCTGGGGGACGACACCTATGTGATGACCGGCGGCGCCGGCCTTGCCACGATTGCCGAAAATGCTTCCGAAGGGTTGGACACCCTCGATTACTCCGCCTATACCACCTCCCTTGACATTGATCTGCTGGCCGGGACAGCGCCGGGATTAAACCCCTTCAGCAATATCGAGCAGGTGATCGGCGGTACCGGGGCCGATGTCCTGCAGGGGACAACAGGCAACGACACGTTTGCTTTCGTGCAGAACTGGGGCGTGGATGTGGTGGTTGATGCCACAACGACCGACCAGGATACGGTTGATTTTTCCGCAGTCACTGGTGATCTAACGATCTCCCTGAACCCCGCTCACTCGCTGACGGTTGCCGAGGGAACGAACTTGTTGAGCGTGGTGTCGGCCATTGACGACAACGGCGTCACCAGCGGTGTCGGCAGCGTCGAGAGCATAGTCGGCGGCAGCGGCAACGATACCTTCATCTTCAAGGATGGCTGGGGCAGTTACACCATTACCACTGCCGGGCTGCTCGATTACGACACCCTCGATTTTTCCGGGGTGACATCGGACCTGATTTTCAGCATCCATGACGACGGCACCGTGTCGGTCGCCGATGCCGGCGGCGACACCCTTGGCCAGTCCAGCGGCATCGAGAATATCATCGGCGGCCAGGGCGCCAACAGGTTCGTCTTTGACAACAACGGCTTTTTCGAGGGGTATATCGTCGGCGGCAGCGGTGGCACCAGCCTGCTTGACTATTCGGCATATACCACGGCGATCAGCGTGGACCTGTCCACCATGGACGCGCCCACAGCCTCCGGTGAAACGAATGTCGGCACGGCCACCGGTGTCAAGGGGATCAATCTGATCACCGGCGTGCTCGGCGGCGCGGCTGCCGGCGACAGCCTTACCGGAACCCAGGGGAACAATGCCTGGGCCATTAATGGCCCCGATTCCGGGACCCTGAACGGCACCTTCGGTTTTTCGGGAGTGGAAAACCTCATCGGCGCTGCGGATTACGACGACACCTTCACAATTACCGCCACCGGCGGGGTCAGCGGCTCGGTGAGCGGCAACCCCTATGGCGTGGCAGCTGGTACGGACACCATCCAACTGGAGAGCGGGGCATTTGGCCAGGTTTCCTACACTGTTATTGACCGGGATGCCGGCACTATAACCAGGGATGGCGCCACCCTCAATTACACCGGCATCGAATCGGTCACCGATCTGTCTACGGCCACGAACCGGGATTTCAACTATGCCACCGATAATACTGCCACGGTCTCCCTGAGCGGTTCCGCCGCGTCCACGGAACAGCGCACAACACTGACTCTTGGGGGTACACTCCCGGCGGCGGGCACGGTCTGGGGCCTCAACATCGACGGCACTGCCTACAGCTACACGGTTCAGACAGCCGACAGCACAATGAACAGCATCGCCACCGGTCTGGCCAATGCCATCACCACTGCTTCGGGCAGCCTGTTCAGCGCCATTGCCGATGGCGGCGACATCACCATCTTCCGCAAGAGCCCAGGCGACAATTTCACCGTTGATACTCTGGCGGCGCCCGCTGCCAGCATGCTGACGCTCAAGGAGACCGTGACCAAGGTGGCCTGGACCATCAAGGTGGATGATGTCGCCTATACCCATATTGTTACCTATGGCGAGGATTTGGTGGATATCGCCAATGGCCTGGCCACACAGATCCGGGCCGCCGGATATCTGGTCGATGTCCAGGATAACGGGCTGGCCATCACCAAACTGACAGCCGGGACGATCAAGATAGAAGCCGAGGTGCCATTGGGCCGTAGCGCAACGGTCAGCAAAACCCCGGCAGCCGATGCCGGCATCGGCTTGATCAGGGACGCTGCCGGCCGGCTCAACATTTCCAGCAGTACCGGCAAGTTCGGCGCCTTTAGCTTCACCGACCCGACAGCCGCTCTCACGGTAAAATCCGGAGGCGGCAGCGATGTCATCACCGTTGGCCAGTTCACCACTTCAGCAGCCGTGAGTATTAACGGTGGCACCGGGAACGACCGGATCAACTACGAGGTCCAGGCCGGGCCGGCCGCGACCATCGACACCACAAAGGCCAAAACCGCGACCGTTACCTTCACGTCGCCCGCCGGGGCCCAGGCTGTGCCGGCAGCGGGTGAAACCTGGACCGTGTCGGTAGATGGCACCGATTATTCCTATCAAGTGGCCGACGGTGAGGGCCTTGCGCAGGTGCTCACTGCTCTCAGCGGCATGATTGACAGCGAACCGGGCTATGGGGCGACGGCCACTGCAAACGGCATGATCGTGGTGAAGCTGAACGAAGGTTCGCTTGCCGTCACTACGTCGCTACAGGCTGCGGCCCAGGCTACTCCGCTCACGATGGCTGTCAACGAGATCGATGTGGTCTTCAGCGGCACTCCGATTGCGGGAGAAAAGTGGACGGTAAATGTCAGTTATGTGAGCAGCAATCCGATCCTGGCCACGGAAGACACCATCTCCGCCGACTTCGTGCATAATGTGGTCGCCGGCGAAACCCTGACCCAGGTCCTGACGGATCTCAAGAATCAGATCGAGGCATCCTCGGAATATGGCGCCACCCTCGACGGGAACACCCTGGCCATAACCAATACGGCCATGGATACGGCCGACCATGTCCATAGCGGGCTGGCCGTCACCACCACTCTGGTTGCCGCATCAAAAACCACAATCGATACCACAGCGGCCAGGACCGTCGTGGCAATGCTGGATGGTCAGCCGGTTGCCGGCGACAGTTGGGGCATTACCGTCAACGGGCAAGCCTACACCCATGTGGTTGCCGGCAACCAGTCCCTGGCCCAGGTAGCTGCCGACCTGGCAGGGCAAATCGGGGCTGTTTCCGGTTTCACCGCCTTTGTGGACGGCAATGCCGTGGTGATAACCCGGATCAATGGCGCCGCCATGACCGTGACGGCCTCCACGCCGGCCACAAGGGCGCAAAATGTCTCCTTTGGCGCTGGCAGCGTCACGCTCAATGGCCGGACAATAACCTACAGCAATGTTGAGAGCGGCGACAATGTCATTGTCAACGCTACCAGCGGTTCCGATGTGATTCTGCTTGCCCAGTCCGGCACCGACTACCGGGTAACGGGCGGCACCTTCGCGGATATCACCCTGACTAATGCCGCTGCAGCGGGCGTTTTGGATTCCCTGACCATAAACGGCGGCAGTGGCAACGACACGATAACGATTGACAGCAGCATCGCCACCTTCTTGCCCGCTTTGAAGCTGGATGGCGGGGAGGGCGATGATACCCTGAATCTGGGGGCGGCAAATTTCACCACCCTTGCCTACGGCTCCAATAACGAGCATGTGACCGGCACCGGCGCCGTTGATAATTACGTCTTTGATGCCAGGTCTTCCATCGCCAACCGGGTGGATGTTACCCGCCAGGATGCGACCCATCTGGTCATAACCGATGCCACCGATCTCGGCACCAACACCATAACCATCAGGGACCCCCTCAAATCCCTCACCATCAATACCGGGTACAACGCCCCCCTGACCACAGAGTATGTGCATCTGACGAATATCGGCAATCTCAATGCCGACCTGACCATCAACGGCGGCAACCTCGACAAGGTCGATGGTTCCGACAGTGTCGTGATCACCGGCGATCTGAGCTTGACCGGTCATGGGCTGCTGGTCACGGCGGACAATATCGAAGTCAAGAACACGGTTACGACAAGCGATGCCGCCGGGACAGCCGGCACTATCGCCTTTAACGGGTATCACATCAATATCGACTCCGGGGCCCGGTTGCTGGCCGAGGGGGATAGTGAAGCTGATTCGGGCGATATTTTGCTGCTGGCAGTGGATGACGTTGCCATGTGGACGCCGGTCGTCAATATCGACCTGTCGGACGTTGACGTGACAATCGGCGCCAATGCCGTCATTACTGGCCGCGACGTCACGATCCTGGCCACGGCCGATACGAGCAAGTTTTTCCACCTGGATAACTGTTTTGCCGATTTTGCCGTCAACACCCTGACTCAGATGCTGGAAGGGCTGACGCCGATTATTACCGGTGCTTCGGTTTCCGTGTCGGATGCCGCGATCGACATCCAGGCCGGCTCCCAGATTACCGCCCGCAATGTGGTGGCCAATTCCAGCAGCGTGGTCAAGGTGTCGCAATCGTCGCTGTTTGGTCCTGCCGTGGGGGTGGCGGTGACCAATGCCTCGGTGACGGTTTCCGGGGCAATCACCACCAGCGGGGATGCCTCATTCAAATCCTCGGTTGACCACACGGTCAATATCGTCTCCGACATGAGCGGCATCAAGGGGATTGCCGGTTCGGTGGCGGTCGGCGTCATCAGTTCGGAATCCGACGCTGTTATCAACGACAGTGCGGTGCTTAAAATCGGTGGCGACCTCCTGGTGGAGGCGGATACCGCTGACGCCACCAGGATCATGGCCCGTTCCACCGCCGGTGACGACGGCTCGGTCGGCATCGCCATTGCCGTGGGCGTCGAAATCGGCCATACCAACGCCTTCCTTGACGGCAGTGCGGAGGTCGGGGGGGAAATCCAGGTCAATGCCATCATGCAGCAGGGCTCCGTCGATATTATCAAGGGTATGGTCATTCCTTCCACCAGCATCGGCACATCGGCGACGGCAGGGGTTGGCTCCAATCTCAAGGGTGATCTGATCGACGATGCCGCCGGCACGGTCATTAATCTGGTAACCAAGCCGCTGAAGGAATTTGCCAAGAAGAAATGGAACGAGTGGCGCAACAATCCCGCTTCATCGCCGGAACCGAGCTACGATGTGGCTGCCGCCGCCGCGATTGTGGTGGATACGAATTCCACCGTGGCGCGGATCGGTGACGGCAATACCGATAACAACAACAAGAACGGCGTGGTTTCCGCCGGCGACGCGATCACGGTGTACAGCTCCATCGCCAGTGCGCCCTATGTCGGCGCCAGCTCATCCACTTCCACCAGGCCGGATGATTCCAAGTCGAAAACGCCTCCTGCCAAGGAGAACAATTTTTCCGGGTCAGTGGGGCTGACTGTCGGCATCTACGACAATGATGCCCATGCCTTCATCAATTCCGGGGCCGCTGTCGATGCCGGTGGTGCCTTGACGGTTCAGGCGGAGGCCCTGAACGACTGGGTCTACAGCGGCTATATCAATATCGCCCAACCGTGGCTGGAAAAAGCGACCTATACCACCGAGGAGCAGGACCCCAATGTCACCGTGGCCAATGGCGACATTGTCGAAGTGCATGACAACCACACCGGCGAGGGGGATGTGGGGACGTGGTATGAATATGTCGGCGCCGCGCCCACCAGGGACATCAACCTGCTGACCGAGAATTTCTCCGATACTTCACTATGGGAATCCCATAACCAGTGGCTGCGCAAACTTAACGCCAGCTGGCGCACCTTGAGCACCTATCTCAACGGTGATCTGGGGATTGCCAACTGGTTCGCCAACGACTGGACCTCGGCCACCGCATCCGGCGACAAGCTCGCCCTGGCCGGGGCGGTCACGTTCCTGGATTTGACCAGCGTGGCTGAATCGTATATCGCCGCGAACGCCATGGTCAACCAGGTCCTTGACACCGGCTCCCAAAGCGTTGCTGTTCTGGCCGACAATGACAACCAGGCGGTCCACTTTGTCGGCAACGTATCACTCCCTGACCTGTCGGTCCCCAACATCTACGCGGCCGGCAGCAAGCTGATCAACTCCAAAGGGACCAAGTGGAAGGAGGTCCTGAAGGAAAACACCCTGGACAAGCTGCTTCCGGTCATCGGCAAGAAGGGGGCGGTTGGCCTTACCTTTGGCATGTTCATGTACAATGACTACACCACGGCAAAGATCGAGGATGGCGTCACGCTGCATGCCGACAGCCTCAATGTCGATGCCTCCACTAGCGTGTTGGATTTTGCTGTCGGCTCGTCGGGCGGGCAGTCGGACAACATTGCCATCAATGGCGGCGTCTTTGTCAATATCATCACTGACCAGACCCTTGCCCAGATTGAGAACGGGGCGATTATCACGGTCGGTTCCGCCCTGGCTGAAGATCCGCTGGACCCGGGGACCGACCCCGACAAGAACGGCTCCATCAGGGTGGAAGCCACGGATAATGTGTTTGTCGTGGCCGCGGCCGGCGCCATGAACTCATCGGAAAAAACCGGCATCGGCGCCTCGGTGGCGATCAATGTCATAACACGCGATACCAAGGCGATCATTGGCGATAGTGACACATCCCTGGCCAGCAGGGGCTCGATTACCTCCGACGGCGCCATTTTCGTCAATGCCGCCAATACGGGTAATATCGTGACATCGTCCATAGCCGGCAGCGTATCCGTGGCCTCAAAGGAAAATGAACCGGCTCCGGAGACCAAGCCGAAGCAATTCCTGGGCACCGGCGGGACCCAGGGCACCGATGGCTCCAGCAAGAGCAATAAAGACCTGGGGGATTGGCAGACCAAGTGGGGCACCCTGCTCAAGGATCTCAAGGATAATACCGACAAGCTGGCCAAAGACCAGAAGGTTAAGGACATCACGAACATCATTACCCAACAGACCCCGGGAACGCCCAAGAAAAAGGCGGCAATCGCAATTTCCGGCTCAGTTGGCATCAATATCGTCAATGACAATGCCCATGCCTATGTCCTGAACCCCGGTGTCATAACCATTACCGGCACAGCCGCAACCTATGACGGCACCGGCATTGCCAATACCGGCGTGCTCTCGTTGACTTCGCAGAACAGTACCAATGTCATCTCGATCACAGGAGGCCTGGCTATCGCTTCCGGCAGCGGCGGCGGCGCTTCCACTGGGGTGACCGGCGCCTTTGGCATCAATGTCCTTACCGGCACCACCGATGCCATTTTTGATGGCGGCAATGCCGGTTCCGGCCTGACCGGCAAAGGGCTGATCATAGATGCGTCGCGGACCGGCTGGAATGTCTCGCTGGCGGCAGGCCTTGCCGCTGCGGTGTCCAGGGGCACCGAGCGGAATGGCACTGCTGTTGCCGGTTCCGTAGGGGTGAACGTGACCACCTATACCGTTGAAGCCGGCCTGCGAAATATTGACGGGGCCACAATCAACGGCAATACGAAGCTCAATGCCGCGGATCACACCAACCTGGTTGCCGTTGCCGGTTCCGCCGCTTTTGGCGGCAAGTCCGGTTTCGGGGTCGGTATCGGTTTCTCGTACACCGGCAACGTTGTCCTTGCGCAGATTTCCGCGCTCACCAATTTCAAGCATGCCGGCAGCCTGGAAGTCCTTGCCGGCACCGATGGCATGATCATTGCGGTGACCGGTTCGGCCGGTGTTGCCGTGGGATCGCAGAAGGGTTACGGCGGTGCCGGCACGGTATCCGTCAATATCATCAACAACACCGTTGCCGCCAAGATCATCGGCACGACAACCACCAGCGATTCAACCGGGAATATCACCCTGCAAGCCCTTGATTCAAGCTCCATCTACTCCTTTGCCGGCGCCTTCGGCCTGGGCAAGGACGCCGGGCTTGGCGGCGCCTTTGCGGCATCGGTCATCTCCGGGTCTCTGACTGCCGCAGTGGAGGGCTCAACCCTGCAAACCACCGGCACCTTTACCGGCAAGGCCGAAAAGAGCGGCACTATCGTCACCCTTGCCGCTGCTGGCGCCGGGTCGAAGAAGCTGGCCATTGCCGGCTCGCTGGCGTTCAACCTGTTTACGGACACCGTTGATGCCCATATCTCGAGCAATAGCTCAATTTTGACCGACGGCGCGGTGCTGCTGTCCGCCGAGGACAAAGCGACCAGTGTCGCATTGGCGGGCGGCGTTGCCATAGCCCTGACCAGCGGCTCCTCAGGGGCGGGAGCGGCCATCGGTGTCAACCTGGTGCTGAGCAATGTGACGGCGCTGGTTGATAACGCCATCATCACTTCAAAATCCACCATCGATATCCAGGCAAATGCCCGGGAAGTTCTGGTTGGCGTTACTCTGGGCGGTGCCGGGGGAGAGAAGTTCGCCCTGGGCGCCTCGGTCGCGGCGGCTGTTGAAATTAGTACGGTGGAGGCAAAAGTTTCGGGTAATTCCGATCTCGATGCGGTCGGCAATATCAGCATCAATGCCAAGGATGAAACGACCGTTGTAGTAGTTTCCGGCGGATTTGCCGGTTCCGGAAAAACCGCTGTCGGCATCTCGGCTTCAACCGTTTATGAAGGAAACATTATCCGGGCCAACATAGACGGCTCCACGGTGTCTTCTTCCGGCGGCACCCTGACCCTTGCCGCCGGGATCGCCCCTCCGGCCATAGTCGCCGACCCTGCCAATATTGCGCTCGGCACTTCCGGCATCACGATGCCTGAGTTCGGCACGTCCCAGGTGGTCAACCTGACCTTTGCCGGAGCCGGCAGCGGCAAGGTGGCGGTCGGCGCCGCCGTTTCCGTCAACATCATCAAAAATACCCTGGAAGCCAGCATCACCAACGCCACGGCCGCCGACGCCATTCAAGCCGCCGGCATCACCATTTCGGCCATCGATTCATCGGTAATAGACGCCATTGCCCTGGGCGCCGCCGGTGCCGGCAAGGTCGGCGTCGGTGTGGCGGCATCGGCCAATGTCATTCAGAATGACATCAAGACCCTCATTAACAACTCCAACGTCACTTCAACCGGTTCTGTCTCCCTTACCTCCCAGTCATCGTCGATCATTCGGTCCCTCGGCCTGGGCGTCTCCGGTGCCGGCGATGTGGCAGTGTCGGTCTCGGCCCTGGGCAACGGCGTGGCCAATACGGTTACTGCAATCGTTTCCGGTTCCTCGCTGGTCAAGGCCGCCGGCGATGTGGTCATCACAGCCCAGGATATCGCCCCTGGCGTGCTGCCGGCCTGGATGCTCTCCCCGGAGAAACAGGCTGAGCTGGATTCCTTCCTGGAAGGGTCGCCCATCGATCTGACCGCCAACATCCTGTCATTGAACGTCAGCGTGGCCGGCTCCGGCAAGGTGGCGGTGGGCGTGGCCCTGACCGGCAATGTTGTCCATAACACGGTCAAGGCCGACATCATCGATTCCACCGTGCTTGCCGGCGTGAACGCTACGACGCTTGCTATCGAGCATACTGACGCCGATGTTTATCTGAACGCCCTCTCCAGGGCCGGTATCACCGCAATCACGGTGGGGGTCGGCGCTTCGGGCAAGGTGGCGATCCAGGCTACCGCCTTCGGCAACGTGATCACCAATACCGTTGACGCCTCGATATCCGGCGCTGCAGCGGTTGTCAGGGCAGGGGGCCTGGCCGACCTGACCGCCATGGACCAATCCCACATCAGCTCGATCGGCCTGAGTGTCGCGGCCTCGGGCAATGCCTCCATCTCCGCCATCGTCGGCGCCAACGTCATCACCAACACGGTGGATGCGAAGATATCCGATGCAACGGTAAGCAGTGGCAGTTCCTTGGATGTGGATGCCGAGTCGAAATCCACCATCTTCAGTTTTACCGGCGGTGTGGCCGGTTCGGGTTCGGTTGGGGTGGTGGTCTTCCTGGCCGGCAACGTGGTTACCAACACGACCGAGGCACTTATCACCGATGCCGCTGATGTGGATGCCACCGGTGCCGTGACCATATCGGCCCAGGACAGCTCCATCATCGACGCCTTCTCCTTCGGCGTGGCAGGCAGCGGTTCCGTTGCCGTTTGCGTCGGACTGTCGGCCAATGTCATTGCCAACACGATCTCCGCCTCCATCAACAATGCCTCAACCCTGGATACGCAGTCCACCCTTGACCTGACCGCCCAGTCCGCTGAAATCATCCGTACCGTGTCAGTTGGCGTTTCCGCCTCCGGTTCCGTAGCCGTCCAGGTCACGGCCATGGGCAATGTGATCAGCAACGATGTCAGCGCCACCATCGACGGCGCAACAGTCAACGCCGCGGGAGACGTGACGATTACGGCCCAGGATATTGCGCCCAGCGTCCTGACTGGTTGGAATCTGGGGAGCACGAAGAATCAGGATGATGTGGCCGCAGCCCTGGATGGCTCGCCCATTGACCCGGCAGCCAACATCCTGGCGGTCAACATCAGCGTGGCCGCTTCCGGCACCGTGGCGGTCAATGGCGCCTTTACCGGCAATGTGATTGCCAACACCATCGAGGCGGAAATCCTCAATGGTGCCCATGTCACCACCACCAACAACGGCAAGGTTGATCTGGAAGCCACGTCAAAGGCCGGCATCATCGGTGTCACCGTGGGTGTGGCCGGTTCCGGCACGGTGGCGGTCAATGCCACCGGTTTCGGCAACGTGATCGCCAATACCATCGATGCCTCGATCCTGAGCGGCTCGACGGTCACTGCGGCAGGTCTGGTGAACCAGGCTGCCAAGGACCAGTCCGGCATCCGCTCCCTTGCCCTCAGCGTGGCCGGTTCCGGCGCAGTCTCCGTGGGCGCCCTGATCGGCGCCAATGTCATCACCAATTCGATTACGGCCCTGGTATCCGGCTCTACGGTCTCCAGCGGTTCCACACTGGATATTTCTGCCGAATCCGCCGCCAGTGTCATGAGCTTCTCCACCGGCGTGGCCGGTTCCGGCGCGGTTTCGGTCCTCGTTTCCCTCTCTGCCAACGTGATCACCAACACCATCGAAGCCGGCATCGTCAACGACGGCACCGCCTCCGACGTCGGCGCCATCGGTGCCGTCAGCATCTCGGCCAAGGATTCGTCCACCGTGGATTCCATGGCCATCGGCGTCTCCGGCACCGGCGGCGTGGCTGTCGGGGTGGCCCTGGCGACCAATATCATCACCAACACCGTCAAGGCCACCATCAGCGGCTCGACGCTCGATACCCAGGCAACCCTTGGTCTGTCCGCGCTCTCCCAGGAGATCATCCGTACTGTGGCAGTGGGTGTATCGGCATCTGGTGGTGTTGCCGTGCAGATGACGGCACTGGGGAATGTCATTGCCAACACGGTAACCGCGACCATTGACAATGCCACGGTCACGGCCGCCGGTGACGTGTCTCTCGTTGCCCGGGATCTGGCGCCCAGCGTCATACCGGACTGGATACTCGTGCCAAAGGTAACGGTGGACGCAGCCGCCGGCGTGGTGGACGCAGACGCCGACACGCTCAAGCTCGGTGCCAACCGCTGGAGAACTGGCGATACGATCCAGTACGACAATGGTGGCGGCGCGAATATCGGCGGCCTCACATCGGGAACCACCTACTATGTCATTGCCGTTGATGGCGATCCGGCCAGGATCAAACTGGCGACAACCGCCGATAATGCGAAAAATGGTGTTGCCGTCAATCTCACAGGCGCGGGAACCGGTGCGCAAACCTTTGTGAACGAAACACTGGGCGGGTCGCTGGACCTCAGCGCCAACATCCTCGCCCTGAACGTCAGTGTTGCCGGCACCGGTGGAGTGGCGGTCAACGGCGCCTTCACCGGCAACGTGATCGCCAATTCCATAAAGTCAGACATAATCAATTCCCATGTCACCACGACGAACAGCGGCAAGGTCGATCTTGATGCCAAGTCATCCGCAGCCATTGTCTCCGCCACCATCGGCGTGGCCGGCTCCGGGGCCGTGGCGGTCAATGCCACCGGCTTTGGCAACGTGATCGCCAATACCATTGATGCCTCCATCACGAGCGGTTCCCATGTGATTGCCGGTGGACTAGTGGACCAGACCGCCGCCGACCAATCAAAAATATACTCGTTCGGCGTCAGCGTGGCCGGCACAGGCGGCGTTGCCGTGGGTGCCCTGATCGGCGCCAATGTCATTGCCGACACCATAACGGCCCAGATATCGGGCTCCACGGTTTCCAGCGGCTCGACCCTGAACCTTGCCGCCGAATCAGCGGCCAGCATCATGGGGCTCACCGCCGGGGTGGCCGCGTCAGGTGCCGGAGCAGGGGTACTGTCCCTTTCCGCCAACGTCATCACCAACACCGTCAAAGCCGGCATCGTCAAAGAGGGTACAACCGCCTCCGATGTTGATGCGACCGGCGCCGTCACCATTTCGGCAAAAGATACGTCCACCATCGATGCCCTGGCCATCGGCGTGTCCGGAACCGGCGGCGGCGCGGTGGGCGTGTCCCTTTCCGCCAACGTCATCACCAATACGATCCAGGCCGCCATCAGCGGCTCGACCCTGGATACCCAGTCAACCCTGGCCATGACAGCCGAGTCTTCCGAGATCATCCGGGCCGCGGCCATCGGGGTCTCCGGCTCGGGCGGCTTTGCCGTGCAGCTGACGGCCATGGGGAACGTCATCGTCAATACGGTAACCGCAACTGTTACCGGCTCCACGGTCAAGACCGGGGACGATGTCACCATCTCGGCCAAGGACGTGGCGCCGTCGGCCATACCCGCATGGCTGCTGCCGGCCGGTGCCCAGAAGTCACTGGATGACTCCATGGCGGATTCACCGGTCAAGGATCTGACCCATACCAATATCCTCGCGGTCATGGTCGGTGTGGCCGGTACCGGCGGAGTTGCGGTCAATGGCGTCTTCTCGGGCAACAGCATCACCAACACGATCACGGCCACGGTCACCGATTCAACCCTGCTGACCGGGGTCAACGACGTCGGGGTCATCACCAACGCCAACGCCGATATCTCCCTGAACACCGAATCGAGCGCCGGAATCATCTCCCTCACCGTTGGCGTGGCCGGCTCGGGCGCCACTGCGGTCAATGCCACAGGCTTCGGCAATGCGATTATCAATAAGGTGCAGTCGAATATTACCGGCTCAACGGCGAAGTCTGGCGGTGCCATGGCACTTACCGCCACGGACGCCGCGGATATCAAGGCCCTGGGCATCGGCGTGGCCGCTTCGGGCGGGGCCGCCTTCGGTGTGCTGGCCGCCGTCAACGTCATCACCGATACGGTAACGGCCGACATCAGTGCCGGAACCGTCACCACCGGCAAGGGGCTGACGCAGTCGGCAACGTCCGACGCCGCCATCTTCTCGGTGGTCTGCGGCGTGGCGGCCTCGGGCCTGGGAGCAGGCAACCTGGTGCTGGCCGGGAACGTGGTCACCGACACCACCGAGGCGCTGATCACCGGTTCGTCGACGGTGTACAGCAGCGGCGCGGTTGCCCAGAGCGCCACCAACACCACCAGCATCGACGGCATCGCCTTTGGCCTGGCCGCGTCCGGCGCCGGCGCCGCTGGCGGCGCCCTGGCTGCCAACGTCATTGTCAACAACACCAATACCGGCATCAGCGATTCTACCCTGACGACCTTGTCGTCCCTCTCCATGACGGCCGTGTCGTCGTCGGTCATTCGGGCCTTGAACCTGGGCGTGGCCGCTTCGGGCGGTTTTGCCATGCAGCTGACCGTCCTGGGCAACGACATCACCAACACGACCACCGCCAACATCACCAACGCCACGGTCTCGGCCGACGGCGCGATCACGCAGTCCGCCATCGATGCCGCGCCCGGCGCCGTGCCGGCCATGCTCCTGACCAGCGATCAGCAGGCCAAACTCAATACCGCGCTGGCAGATTCGCCGTTCAAGGATTTCACCCACACCAACATCCTGGCCCTCAACATCAGCGTTGCCGCTTCCGGCTCCATGGCGTTCAACGCCTCTCTCATGGGCAACAGCATCATCGACACCGTCCAGGCCGACATCGTCAATTCCACGGTCACCAAGGGCCTCAGCCTGAGCCAGACCGCCACCGCCAGTTCCGGCATCATGGCCCTCTCCGCCGGGGTGGGCGTTTCCGGCGACGTGGCAGCCAACATCACCGGATTCGGTAACTTCATCAAGAACACGGTTGATGCCTCCATCAAGAACGGCTCCCATGTCCATGTCACCACCAGCGCCGCCCAGGCGGCCACCGACAGTTCCAGTATCGACTCCATCGGCCTGGGGCTGGCCGGCTCCGGTTTTGCCGCCATCAATGGCGTGGTTGGCTACAATAAGATTCAGGACACCATAACGGCGCAGGTCATTGGTTCCTGGTTGACAAGCGACGGAACCATCTCGCTTTCAGCATCATCCGCTGCCGATATCAAGAGCTTTGTCGGTGGCGTGGCCGGTTCGGGGTTGGTGGCGGCGCAGCTGTCCCTGACCCTCAACGACATCAAAAACACCATCGATGCCTCCATTGTCAACAATGGTGCGACCCGCTCCACGGTGCATGCCGACGGCAACCTCTCCCTCTCCGCAACCGACAGCTCCACCATGGATTCGGTGGCGATCGGTCTTTCGGCTTCCGGTTTTGCGGCCGGAGGGGCGGCAGTATCGAAGAACACCATCGCGAATACGGTGACAACAACCATTACCCAGTCCGATGCTACGTCGGGCGCCAATGCGTCGCTCACTGCCACCTCGTCGGACATCATCCGTTCCTATGCCATTGGCGTCGCCGGCGCGGGACTGGGGGCGCTCAATGCCTCCCTCACCCTGAATGACCTGGGAAACACGGTGTCTTCGACAATTGTCAGCGGGACTCTCACCGCCACTGGCAGTATCTCCATGGCAGCCTTGGACATCGCGCCTTCAGTCGTCCCGGATTTCAACTCGGCCGTTGCCGCGCCTGCCGCTATCGTCAGCAAGCTGACCGCCGCACTTAACGGCAATTCCGTGAACCCGAACGCCAATATCGTCTCTTTCGCCGGCAGTATCTCCATCGCCGGTGTGGCGGCCCTCGGTGCTGCCGTTGCTGACAACACCATCCACAACACGGTCGCGGCGGAGATCGTCGATGCCACGGTAACCGCCACCAACGACGCCATCTCCCTCACCGCCAATTCCACTGCCGCCATCTCCTCACTTGCAGCCGGTTTCGGCGTTTCTGCCGGTGTGGCGGCCAATGCCTCGGTGGTGGTCAACGAAATCACCAACAATGTCAGCGCCGACATACGGGGAAATTCCACCGTATCCGCCGGTGGCAATGTTACGGTGAAGGCGACCGGCAAGGCCGCCATAGACGCGGTCACGTTCAGTCTTGCCGGTGGGTTTGCAGCCGTTGGCGGATCGATTATCGACAATACGATCAATAGCAACACCTTGGCTTATCTAGCCGGTACCTCCGCTGCCAAGCCGGTCACGATCAATAAAGCCGATACGCTCTCACTGACCGCTGATTCCTCGTACGACGTCGCAGGCCGGAGCATCGGCGCCTCGGCCGGGGCCGTAGCCGGTGGCGCTTCCGAAGACGATGCCTCGGTCTCCAGCACAACTTCGGCCTATATCGGCGATTATGCCGTGATCGGCAAGAACGGGACCGTGAACAGCATCGAGATCTCGGCCACTGCCGAGGTCACGGTCTCATCCGAAGCCGACGGCCTCTCCGCCGGCATCGGCAGCGGCACCGGCAACAATGCCACAGCCACCATCGATCCCCTGGTCTCGGCCTACATCGGTCTTGCCGATATCAGGACCACGAACGATATCACCCTGAGCGCCGATAGCACGGTAACCGCCAAGGCGACCGCAAAGGGGATCAGCGTGGGCGCCCTCAGTGTGGGCGTTTCCCTGGCCACGTCCGAGATCAAGCCGATTGTGGAGACCTATATCACCGAGGGCGCCTCGGTGATGGGGCGCAACCTCACCATGACCGCCCATGCCAACAATAGCGCCGATGCTTACGGCAACGCCTCCGGCGGCGGGCTCATCGGCGGGAACGGCGCGGATATCGACGCCATTGTCACCCCGACCATCATGGCGTTCGTGGGAGATGGCGCGGTCCTGACCCTGACCGG
>MTLD01000112.1_pt1 | contig 23586 bp, 25 predicted proteins | sample 1982471 | NCBI WGS metagenome assembly MTLD01 (sample SAMN05712604, study PRJNA340218) | biofilm metagenome | isolation source: sample SPM anode biofilm adapted to -50 mV | place: USA | collected 2012-02-03 | reverse complement strand
GACGAGGCCGGGTGCCACCGCTACCTGGGTATCTTCTACCAGATCAGGCGGGCCTTTTATTTCATCGAGAATGCTCTGACGGGGCTTTCCGCCTCAATGCACGGCCTGCGCTTGCAGCTCTGGAACAACATCTTTACCTGCAATATCAACTGGTATGAACAGCACCTTTGGAACAGGATGGAGGATTTTTCCACCCTTCTTCTGGGTGAGACCGGCACGGGCAAGGGGGCTGCCGCCGCCGCCATCGGCCGCTCCGGTTTCATACCCTTTGACGGGCGTACCGGCCGTTTCAGCGAAAGTTTTACCCGCAACTTCATCGCCATCAACCTTTCCCAGTACCCGGAATCACTGCTGGAATCGGAGTTGTTCGGCCATAAAAAAGGCGCCTTCACCGGTGCCATCGAAAACCACGAGGGTATATTCAGCCGCTGCGCACCCCATGGTTCGATCTTCCTGGATGAGATCGGTGATGTCTCCGTGCCGGTGCAGATCAAGCTGTTGCAGGTGATCCAGGAACGAACCTTTGCACCGGTGGGCAGCCACGAACGCCGGCGTTTCCAGGGAAGGGTCGTCGCCGCCACCAACCGGCCCCTGGATGACCTGCGCCGTGCCGGGCAGTTCCGTGACGATTTCTACTACCGGCTCTGCTCCGACATCATTGTTGTACCGCCCCTCAGGCAGCGTATCCAGGAGGAACCCCGCGAACTGGAGGTGCTGATCGCCAGCATTCTCAAGCGCATGATCGGCGAGTCTGCAGTACCCCATGCTCGCCTGGTGAGAGATGCGCTCAACCGCGACCTGGGACCGCAATACCCCTGGCCCGGCAATGTCAGAGAACTGGAACAGGCCGTGCGGCGTATTATCATTACCCGCCACTATCGCGGCGATACCGCTGCGGTGTCCGCAAACGAGCCGTCCGAGCCGCTATTGGCAGGCATCGAATCCGGCACTATGGATGCCCAGCAACTGATGGCCGAGTACTGCGGCCTGTTGTACAGACGCCTGGGAACCTATGAGGATGTGGCCCGAAAAACCGGGCTCGACCGGCGTACGGTCAAGAAATATGTGCTGCTGACCAGTGGCAATCATGCAGAGTGATGAAGTTACCCAAACCGAGGAGCAGTAATGGCTATTACAGGCGAGCAACAAAAAGCGATCATCGCATTTGTCATCGAAGAAACCGGGCTCAAGCCTGTTCAGGTTCAGAAAACCATAGAGTTGTTGGGAGAAGGTGCCACTGTCCCCTTCATTGCCCGCTACCGCAAGGAACAGACCGGCGAACTGGACGAAGTCCAGATCCGTGCTATTGAGGAGCGTTACGGCTACTTCGGTGAGTTGGAGGAACGCAAGGCGGCAATCATTGCCACGATTGAGGAACAAGGGCGGCTGACTCCGGAACTGCGTGGTCGCATCGAGGGTTCGCGGCTGAAGACCGAGGTGGAGGATCTTTATCTCCCCTACAAGCCCAAGCGGCGCACAAAAGCCACCATTGCCCGTGAACGCGGGCTGGAGCCGCTTGCCGACATCATCGCGTCCCAGGAGCTTGTCAGTGGCAAGCCGGACGAGGCGGCTGTTCCCTTTGTGAACCCTGCCATGGATGTGCCCGATGCCCAGGCAGCCCTGGAAGGCGCCGGCCATATCCTGGCCGAGCGGATATCCGATGATGCCGATGCCCGTGCAATGGTGCGGAGGCTGACCTGGGACCAGGGGGTCATGGCCTCGCGCGTGGTGTCCGACAAGCGCGAGCAGGTGACCAAGTTCGAGATGTACTACGACTACCAGGAGCCGCTCAAGGCGATCCCCTCCCACCGCATGCTGGCCATGCGCCGGGGCGAGAAGGAAGAGGTGCTGATCCTATCCGTCATAGCCCCGGTCGAGCAGATCCTGGCCGGGCTGAAGTCCCGCCTGGTACGGGGCGATAGCATCTTCAGGCCCTTTCTGGAGGGTGTGGCCGAGGATGCCTACAAACGGTTGATTGCGGTTTCCATTGAAGGGGAGTTGAGGCTTCAGGCCAAGAAGCTGGCTGACGAAGCCGCCATCGGCGTTTTTGCCCAGAACCTGCGCAACCTTCTGCTGGCACCGCCCGCAGGGGGCAAACGGGTACTCGGGATCGATCCCGGCCTGCGCACCGGTTCGAAGCTGGCCGCGGTGGATGGGACCGGCCGATTTCTCGCACATGTCACCATCTACCCCCATACGGGCCATTCCCATGTCCCCCAATCCAAAAAGGATCTGCTGCGCATGGTGGAGGACCATGCTATAGAGATGCTTGCCATCGGTAACGGCACTGCCGGCAGGGAGATGGAGCTTTTTGCCAGGGAGACCCTTGCTGAGTCTGGCCGGCATCTGCCGGTGGTTATGGTCAGCGAGGCCGGGGCCAGCGTCTATTCGGCCTCGGAGATTGCCCGCGAAGAGTTTCCGGAACTGGACCTGACCATACGCGGGGCCATTTCCATTGCCCGCCGGCTGCAGGATCCGCTGGCCGAACTGGTCAAGGTGGATCCCAAGAGCATCGGAGTGGGCCAGTACCAGCATGATGTGAGCCAGACCATGCTGAAAAAGGCCCTGGACGACGTGGTGGAGTCGTGCGTCAACTATGTGGGCGTGGACCTGAACACCGCCTCATGGGCGCTCCTCTCCTATGTCTCGGGCCTGGGACCGAACCTGGCCAAGGCGATTGTCAAGCATCGAGACGAACTGGGCCCTTTTCAGACCCGCAAGGCACTGCTGAAGGTTTCACGATTTGGAGGCAAGGCCTTTGAGCAGGCGGCCGGTTTTCTGCGCATCCGCAACGGCGCCTATCCACTGGACAACAGCGCCGTGCATCCGGAGCGCTACCCTCTGGTGGAGGCAATGGCCAAGGACCTGGGGGTGACGCTGGAACAGTTGACCGCCGACCCGGCCCTGGCAGCTCGGATTGATCTCAAGCGCTATGTTACCGAAGAGGTTGGACTGCCGACATTGTGTGACATCCTGGAGGAACTGAAAAAACCGGGACGCGATCCGCGGCGACAATTCGAGTCGGTGGCGTTTCGGGACGACATCCGGGAAATTGGCGATCTGCGGGAGGGGATGATCCTGCAAGGCGTGGTGACCAACGTGACCGCATTTGGCGCCTTTGTGGACATAGGGGTGCATCAGGACGGGCTGGTGCATGTCAGTCACCTGGCAAACCGCTTTGTCAAGGATCCCAACGACGCGGTACGGATCGGGGATTTGGTAAAGGTCAAGGTGCTTTCGGTCGATATCGGGCGCAAGAGGATCGCCCTCTCCATCAAGGAGGCCAAGCCTTAGTTGACGGCACTCTGAACATACCTGCCGAGCCCCTCAGCAATATGGTGAACGCAATGATCTCACTCAGTGGGCAGCGCGAATAAATGACAGCAACAGGGGGATTTGATAAACTGATACAGGTAGAAGGCAAAGTACAAGTGATCGGAGATGACCATGAAAATGATATTGTTTCTGGCTTTTACCGTTATGATCTCTCTGTCTGTAAACATAGTGCCGGTATTTTCCGATGAACCTGGTGCATCTGAATCGCCGGATCAGGCACCCCAGAAGGACGAGTGTCTTCTCGCAGCTAAAAACTGCGGGAACAGGGTCGTATCTCTTCAGGATAAAATTGACAGGCTGAAAGAAGAAATTGCAAAAGGGACAAAGGTATATACTCCCGAAGAGCTGAATGTACTTAAGCAAAAACTTGAAGAAGTAAACAAAACCTTGGATTTTCTGCTGGAAAATTGAGTCTCGGTATTATAGCGGTCTCGGGCTGTAATGGCGTTTGAGCCAGTGGCTCAGTCCGTCAAGGCCAGGAAAGAGTACCCGCTCATTTACATTCCCCTGGTCAAGCTTGTCGCGTATCTCCCATTTTAAATCCGCAGGTATGATGATTTGCCTGGCAATGCCGGGATGTGATTTCAGCCAGTCATCTAGCACCATGCACGGGTCTGACATGACCGAACAAAAGGCGTACTGGTTGACGATTCTGTCGTCAATGGAAGGAGGTTCGAAGAATATAGCTACCTTGTCATTTGCAAGCATGTCCAACTCCGGCAATGAGTTGATGGCGTCCGAAAGCAGCTGGACAGTCAAGACATTTGCCCCCTCCCTTTCAAGCCTGTTCTTCAGCGACCTTGGCAGCAGTTCGTGGGCTTTGACATAATTTACGGCCCAGATGACACCGTCTTTGTCGAATTTGTCGATATTTGCAGTAGCAAAATGCATGGCGATGAAGGGAGAATATGTCCAATCCAGCACCCTTGTCGGCAGGCCGTAATGTTGCGCAACTGACAACCAGTGCCAGAGAGAGTCGCGTTCCACAACACTGCGATGAGCGTATTTTTTGAAATTCCGCAGCAGGTGCCGCTCAAGCTCTGCGTAGTTGCCGCCAAGCCGGATAAGGGTGGTTTCAAGCCGATAACTTGAATCGGAAAGTCCGCGGAAGGCGAAGCGTGAACGAAAGCGCCTCAAGTCCTCATTCCAGGAATCGGCAAAGAGTTCATCCTGTAGTTCATCCCATGATTTTATCTGTACGGTTTCCACAAGCAGTACCTTCCCCTTTCTCACAAAATTTGCGCGGTATTTGTCAAGCCGTTTTGTCGTTTTTATATGCTATAATAAAAAAATGCAAAAGCAGATTATCTGTGGAGGATCTATCCATTGGAAAACAAAGGGCAAAGTTTTCGAATTCTTTGTGATGCGGTATGCATTTTAAATTTTGCCGGGAGGAATTACAAAGGCGTTATAGTGAACATATCACTTACCGGGGCCTTGATCAGAATAGATGCTAATGCTCCCGAGGGCATCAAACCGGGCGGTGAATGCAGCTTGATGTTGTGCGGAGATGCGGAGGAGTGCCCCATTAAATACAAATGCAAGATAATCCGCACAGACGCGAAGTGTGTCGGCGTGCAGTTTTCCGAATTGAGTTGTTTTCCTTAGTTTTACATTATATTAAAAGTATAATTTACCCAAACAGTCAGACAGTCCACAAATATCAATTCTTCATTATGTTGCAAGTTGGTTGGCTTTCTTCTTCTTTGTCTTTGCAACTCCTCTCAACATGATTTCTAAGATCGAATCATATATTTGACAGCTCTGTAAAATATGACGACATTATCCGCGACGTTGTTGGATCTCAAGTTCTTTGGTGGGAAAAATAACTTCACAATCTCAGGAGGTTATTTGTGATGCAATGAGTGGTTACTTGTTGGCACGATAGTTGGAAAATGCAAATGCATAACAACGATAGTAAAAAAATGAAGGGTAGCGCAATGCGGGAATTTATACCCGACAAATCGGGATGTGAACCTGATGTGGAAAAGTGTCGCACTGAGCGTGTGGTGAATAACATCTCCATGTGCCTGGTTGGTGACACAAAATGCAGGTATGCACTTGCAGCTACTTATGCCAAGGCTTATTGTCTTCATCCCGGTCACAAAAGTTTCAGGACTAAGCAGTAGCAGGATTTGTTTTCCACTGTTAGGCAATCCCACCTGTTATGGACCAAGATCAAGATTTCCAGCTGACCAATCTATAATCACTTGTATTCATTGTCATTGCAACAGACGCTGATTAATCTGATTTTTTATCTCAGGCTGATTACATAATCGGCAATTGCAGATATCCGCTCTTTGGAAAGCTGTTTGTTGAAACTGGGCATCTTGTTTTTCCCTTTTTGTATTGTGTCGATCATTTCAGACTTGTTCATTTTACTTGTACGCAGCGCGAGCTTTCTTACGTCCATCTTCAGGGCCTTGGCTTTTTTAGTACTGACATTTGCATTGGCACCGTGGCAACCGGCGCAGTAGGCTTTGTAATCGGTCCTTCCGTCCGCAATGGCCATGGTTGGTACAGTAAAAGCGATTAAGGTGAATGCGATCAATACGTTTTTCATGGTTACTCTCCCTTCTGCAAAGTTTAGTTTAGAATTTTACACTGGAATTGCACTTTTACAACAATTTGCCAGCTTGTTCAAAAATTGCGGCTGCCGGATGGATTTGTGAAAATTTGACAGGAAAGGGTTTAATGATAAAATCAGTACTCAATGCGATTCGGAAAGGAACGGGTTATGTCGATAAGTTGTCAGAAACGTTTTGTGTTTTTCCTGTTGTTGTGGCTGGTCACTTCCCGCTACGCTGTTGCCGCTGTTTCCGTGCCTGCTCCAACCGCAAAGGAGAAATGCCCGGTTTGCGGCATGTTCGTTGCCAAGTATCCTGACTGGGTTTCGGCCATCGGCTTCAAAGATTCTACCTATGTCTATTTTGACGGGCCCAAGGATTTATATTCATATTATATTAACCTCGCAAAATACGACCCGACCAAGACACCGGCATCGGTTTCGTTTATCCAGGTTAAGGACTACTACTCACTTAAAGCTATTGACGGCCGCAAAGCCTTCTACGTACTTGGCAGTGATGTGTATGGACCGATGGGCAAGGAACTAGTGCCCTTTGAAAAAATGAAAGATGCCCAAGAATTCATGAATGACCACAAAGGCAAAAAGTTGCTTCGATTCAACGATATTTCCCAATCCACCTTGAAATTGCTGGAATAAGCCAACAAAAATGTTCAAAGTTCGCAAATCCACCTATTATCTGGTTTTTCTGGTTTCCTGCCTCGCGATGTTTGTCGCCATGACATTACATGTGCGCTATGGTCAGGCAGAAGCGAAAACCGGATCTGAATATCGAGCCAGCCTGGCTGAAAAGCTTATGATCACGGATCTCTGTCTATTCACGGAAGCCCGTTATACCCGTCATCCATCCATGGCTGACCTGGATACCCCTTTTCAGGACCATCCGGTCAGCTTGGAACATTTTCCGTCAGGATCTTTCGTCTCACCCCCTGATTTTACCGCGAGGCTGCATGAACTCATTCATTAACCGTCACAGAAACATCATCGACTTTGCCCTTTCTTCACTACTCCGCCGGAAAATAAAAAATATTTCGTTATTGGGAGTTTACACGCTGATCATATTTGTGCTCGCGTCCCTGATCTTTTTCGTCCATGCCCTCAGACGTGAAGCAGCACTGATACTCAAGAATGCCCCGGATATGGTGGTGCAAAGACTCATGGCTGGCCGCCATGAACTGATTCCGGTCGACTACGGCCAAAAAATCAGTTCCATCCGTGGCGTACAGGATGTTGTGCCGCGTCTGTGGGGGTATTATTTCGATCCTGCAATTGGTTCCAACTATACCGTTATGGTCCCTAGAGACAACATGGTGCAACCGGACAATATAATAATCGGAACTGGGGTGGCCAGGGTTAGAAAGGCCTCTGTCAGGGACTTGATAGCATTTCAGGCCTACGACAAAACACCGCTTCTATTGATGATTCAGCAGATACTTCCATATGAATCCGAGCTGGTGGCAGCCGATTTGATTCTAATGTCGGAACAGGATTTCCAGTCAATGTTCAATTTACCCAAAGGGTATGCAACCGACCTGGCGGTCAGCGTTGCCAATCCACGTGAGCTTGTCACGGTGGCAACCAAGATCGCGGAGCAGTTTCCGGATACTCGCCCGATACTCAAAAGCGAGATTCTGCGTACCTATGACTCCGTGTTTGATTGGCGCGGCGGCATGATGATAGTAATCATGTCCGCTGCGATACTCTCATTCATCATCTTTGCCTGGGACAAGGCCACCGGACTTTCCGCTGAAGAACGAAAGGAGATCGGTATTCTCAAATCTATCGGCTGGGAAACATCGGATGTTCTTTTTCTCAAGTTCTGGGAAGGAATCGTGATATCACTGTCTGCTTTCCTTTGTGGTGTGCTTCTGGCTTACTGGCATGTATTTTTCTTTTCTGCCACCATTTTTGAGCATGCGCTCAAAGGGTGGTCGATACTTTATCCGCAATTCAGGCTGGTGCCTGCCATTGATGCCTTTCAATTGACGGTGCTCTTTGCCCTGTCGGTTCTTCCCTACACGGTTGCAACCATTGTCCCCGCCTGGCTGGCAGCCTCGGCAGATCCGGACGCCGCCATGAGGTCATAGGCATGATTGAACTGATCCAGGTCACAAAGTGCTTTAATGCGGGCAAGTCCAATGAGTTTACTGCGGTGGACAGTGTCAGCCTCACAATCGGACAGGGTTTGGTCACGGTCCTCAAAGGCCCCAGCGGTTCAGGCAAGACAACACTCCTGACCCTGATCGGTTGCATGGCTCGACCGAGTTCGGGGCGCATTCGGCTGAACGACATCAATGCTTCATTTTTTCCGGAGACATCCAGTGAGGGGGGATTTGATATTTCAAGCCTTCCGGAGCGCTTTCTCACCGAAATCCGGCGCGATACCTTCGGCTTCATCTTTCAGCAATTCAACCTGATTAAGGGTATTACCGTTCTGGAAAATATCATGCTGCCTGCATATCCAACCGGCCGGGGGCATGCGTTGTTCAGAAAAAGGGCTTTGGAACTGTTGGAGATGTTCAATATCTCGCGCCACGAAACCTCCAGAGTGGAATGGCTTTCCGGGGGGGAACTCCAACGGGTGGCAATTGCCAGGGCCTTGATCAACGACCCGGCTGTAATTGTTGCCGATGAGCCGACGGCTCATCTTGACAGCAAGCTTTCCTGCGAATTCATGGAGATCATCGGGAACTTGAAAGCCGAAGGGAAAACCATCCTGATCGCCAGCCACGACCCTATTGTCTATGATTCACGCCTGGCGGACCGGGTGATCGAGATGCGCGACGGACGAATAACAGGCTCGGGTCTTGTGTCATGATTCTGCAACCTGCCATCCTGGCACTGCTGGTCTCGTCGCTTCTGGTCAGCCTGATGTTGCTTTACGCCGGTTGGTACGGCGTGCTGATTCTCAAAAACTGGGATCTTGCCAGTGGCAGTGACCTGCAATTGAATCTGGAAAAAAGGACTTACCTGATTTCGGTTGTCTTGGGTTACGCCCTTGTTTTTCAAATATTCTCACTGTTTCTTTACATATTTACTGCCGACAGTCTTCATACCCAGTTTGTCGGAGCAATGTGTGCGGCAGGTAGTCTCAACGTCAACCATTACGGTTATCCGACCCTTCTTCTGAAGATCGCCAATTGTCTGTTGTCAGGAGTATGGCTGATCATCAACTTCGCTGACAACCGGGGGTATGACTATCCGCTAATAAAGGCCAAGTACTCTCTGCTCATGATCCTGGCGCCATTGGTGGTGCTGGAGGCGCTGTTGCAGTTCGGATATTTCAAGGGCCTGCATGCGGATGTTATAACTTCCTGTTGCGGTAGCCTGTTCAGTGCCGGTAAAAGGAGTGTGGGTGCCGATCTTGCCGGACTCCCGGCCATCCCCATGGAATGGATGTTTTTCGGTGTCATGGCGGCAACCTTGATAAGTGGCGTAGTTTTTTGCCTTAAGGAGTGGGGTGGTTATTTTTTCTCAGCAGCAAGCCTGTCAACGTTCATCATCGCGGCAGCCTCGCTGGTTTCTTTCATATGCCTTTATATTTATGAGCTGCCAACCCATCACTGTCCCTTTTGTATTCTGCAAAAAGAGTACGGTTATGTTGGTTATGCCCTGTATGCAACTTTGCTTGGCGGCGGGATAACAGGATTGGGGGTAGGGGCATTGATGCCTTTCAAAAAAATCGCCAGCCTGGTGCAAGTCGTTCCATTGATCCAGCGCCGGCTCACCTGGCTTTCAATGCTTTTCTATCTGCTTTTTACGATTCTGGTTACAAGCAAAATGCTGTTTACATCCTTCAGGCTCTGATGGCCCCTGTTGGCTTCTTAACAAATCAAGGCCTGCGGTTTATTGCCGCAGGCCTTGATTTGTTGAAGCATACTCACGCATTTTGCCTGTTAAATCGGTCGCAGTTGCAGATTGGCAAAGGCGCAATGGACAGCTTGCCGAATTTCTTCCTCGTCCTTTGCATCAACAGGTCTCAGGGCATGGTAGAAAATCCCCTCGCATCTCAGCTTCCGCAGCAGGCCAAGCGATGTGTCGGCGGCAATCAGTATTATGGGCAGGTTGCGATTGCATCGTTTTAGCAACGGAATAATGTCTCCTGCGCCCAGTTCATCGAATTTGGTCCCAAGAACAACGACTTGAGCGGTCTTCTTGAGCACGCCATAGAGTGCGCTTGCTATGGAGTTGGTTACGGTTACGTTATAGCCGGCGTCGATGAACATCTCTGCCATTTGTTTACGGCAATCTTTGTCTTCATCTACGATAAGGATTCCTTCTTGCATGATGTTATCCTCCTTCTACATCCCTAAGGAGATGTCTGGTTTCGGCGGTCAGAAATTTTTGCCGGTGGTTTTGGCAAGAAGCGGACTTGATTTCTTGTTCTCCTGGGAAAAGAGTCCTTTGATCATCCCACCAAAAAGCATGATCCCGGGGAAAAGCTGAAAAACAACTATCAGGATGCTGAAAGCTATGAACAGTGTTGCCATAAGGCCCAGGCTTTCGCCGTTGTTTCCATTTCCGGAGGCCATTGTCTGTGTGCCGGTTATAAGGAGAGACAGGATTGTTGTGAATATGGCTTTCATGGATTTTCTCCTTTCGTTCTCTATTTGTTATTTTAATCAATGCACTGGCTGTGCCAAAGTATCAAAATAAATATGCATGACGCGTAACACGCTAATATAACAACTGAAAATCTGCAGGATGCCGGCAAGATCACCCTGTATAAAAATTAAGAATCATACTGAAATGTATAAGAGTTCTATACAGCTGACTGACTCGCAATTGGCAAGTGAAAGATTGAAAACATTAACTAAATAAGCTGGTTACGTGTGGTGGCCTTGGTGGTTAATAATGTATGGCAAAATCATACATAACCGGTAGCATCAAACTCAACTCCGGTAACATGCCTTGCTGGCCGTGATCTCTGCTCTGCAATCAGCCATGACCAGGCCGGATCCGACGCGAAAATCACGGGGGTACAAAGATATTGTCTTGAAATCTGCTATAGTTGTTTCCGGATGATGGTTGGACTGATGGCTGTGTACAGGCGGAACAAACAGACCTGAGTGTATGCGCGGGGTGGAGCCATGAACAATAATGACGCCTTCAAAAAATGCCCCGGTTGCTTCACGGCCTGGCACACAAGAGAAGACTTCCTTGCTGATAACACTCTGGAGTTGAATGGCTATAAAGCCGATTTCAAGGAACTGGAATACGGCCTGTTTTTCTTTACCCACAAGGCCGATGGCTGCTATTCGACCATGGCTTTGGAGGTAAAGGACTTTCAGGATCTTTATAACGGCACTATCTATCGGGAACGTAAAACAGAGAGCGAGGAGTGTCCGCGCTATTGTTTGAAAGAAAAGCAGCTCAGTCGATGTGCAGCGCGTTGCGAATGTGCGTTTGCCAGGGAAATTATCAATATCATCCGAGAGCGGCAGAAGGGCGACGAAAGCCCGGTCGCCCATCAGATGATGGAGTGATGCGTCACCAGTTCCTTGAGGCTGCGAAACGCCGCAAGATAGCGGGCATCTTCTGCATATGTGGCGGGATAGACCAACGGAACAGGACAATGGTTCAGATTGCTGTCAACACTGACAAAGGTGAACAGGCATGAGTTGGAGAGAGCCTTGCTGGTCCGGTCCCGGCTGAGCCGCTCTATTCCCGCCTCTACGCAGATAAAGCTGTCTGATGCATATACTATCCTGCTGGTGTAGTGGAGTTTGTCTCCCATACGGACCGGATGAAAAAAGTTAATGCGGTTGACAGCGGCAATGATCGATCTTCCCGGCGCCACCAGTTCCGAGCAGATTGCGGAAAGCTCGAAGGCGCGGCGGATCAGGTAGCCTCCGAAAATCTTCTTTGGCACATTTTCCTGTTCCGGATACATCCGCTCCCAGGCATCCGTTGTCAGACGGCTGGCCAAAAGTCCCTGGAAACCGGGTTCTTCCTGGGCCCGGTGCAATGCTGTCAACATCCTGTACTCTTCCCGGCTGGGCGGTTCCAGCAGTGCAGCCTGGCTCAACTTGTATTCTTCCCGCCGTGCCAGGGCCTTTTGCGCCCGCCTCTGCTCGATTAAGTCCGGATATTCAAGCGCAGGCAGCGCCACGCTGACAGCGTCATCCCCCATGCCCAGTCGCGCCACCATGGTAAAGTAACACGAGGCAATGTGGACGGCTTGGTCACCCGGTTGCTCCACTCGGATGCCGACTTCCAGGGAACTGCGCCCCACATGGTTGATTCGGGCATGGCATACCAGATCCCTGTGGACGTCGGCGGCATGGCGGATGAAGATATTGTCGATGGCTGCCGTAACCACCCGTGCCTGCGGATAGATGCTGTTCACATAACCAAGGGCGGTATCCTCCGCCACCTTGTCCAGCACCTCAAGCAATAGACCGAAACGTATGTTTCCCTGGAGCGGTTCATCAACAACCATGAAGCGATGGCGAAGCTCGGGATCGCTGCCCAGCGGCAGGGTCTTGTAGAATGAGGTATCGGCAGGACGCGTCATATGTATCCCTTCAAGTAAAAGGCGATTAGTATCAGTCTACCCCTGTTTATCTGTTCGTAAAGTTAAGAAAACAGAACTTGGCGGGATGGGGCGCCGTTTCATCACGGTGTCCGTCGGGTGATGTAGGCGTTGCTGTGCTGTTCGGCGAACGCAAGGTGTTCGGTCATTACGGCCCGAGCTCCCTCGGCATCCTTGGTGCGGATAGCCTCGATGATGCGGCAGTGGTCAGTGTAAAGCCGATGGTGGTCTTCCGGGGTCAGGTCCGTTGCCCTCCAGACACTTTGCTGGAACTCTTTCATGGCATCAAAGATGCTCTGCATCAGATGCTGCCAGATGATGTTGTGGGTGGCACGTGCTATGACGAGGTGGAAATTGGCATCCAAATCTTCGGAAACTTTCAATTCTTCGAGATTCCGCTTCATCCCCCCGATGATCTCATCCAGCTTGCGCAGGTCGTCGGGCCGTGCACGCTGGGCGGCGTAAAAGGCGGTCCATGATTCCATTCCCTTGCGGACCTCGATCACATCCAACGCACGTCTTTGCTCTTTTCTGATCAAATTGGTCAGCGAGTTGCCGCTCCTTGTCTCTACCAGGGACTTTACCACGGTCCCGCCTCCCTGGTATGACATGACCAGTCCTGACTCTGCCAGGATATTGAGCGCCTCCCGCACCGAGGTGCGGGAAACTCCGAACATGTCGGCCAGTTCACGCTCAGGCGGGAGCTTGTCGCCAGGGGAAAAGTCTCCGGCTAGGATGGATGTGCGGATCTGTTCGGCAATTCTGGTGGAAATCTTCTTTGGCTTCAAGGGTTCGAATATCATGGAAATCCGATCGCTGTTGGGTATCCGCTCGCTGCAGCCCTTTCTATCTACTACAATTTGGATCACGGCGCAACCGTGACGGATGATATGCCGCCTTTGGGATTTGAACGGCAGATCGAATGCGATTTTCGTGCTGCCCGGAGGGGATGGGGTTGAGCAGATGGAAGCTGCGCTTTAATTTGTCGGCGATTTGTGCTAGTTTCTAGGACATGGATGCAATTCTCGATAATTACCGTAAATTTGTGGACCGTGTCGATGCCCTCTGCCATGGAATCGAGAATGCCTTGCAAGAACATATCACCTGTTCTGAAGGCTGCAGTTCCTGCTGCACGTCAATAACGATCTTTCCGGTAGAGGCGGCTGCCCTCAATGCGGCCCTCGAAACGCTGCCTGGTGACGAGGTGGACGCCATTCGCAACAATATAAAGGAACATGCCGGTGGCGAACGCTGTCCGCTCCTGTACCATCATCACTGCCTGCTTTATGCTGCCCGTCCGATTATCTGCCGTACCCACGGCCTCCCTATTCTCTACAACGAAGAGGGTCAAAGGCACGTGGATTGTTGTCCCCTCAACCTGGAGCAATGCGAGTCGTTGCCCGGCTCGGCCGTTATCGACCTGGATCAGCTGAATACGATACTGGTGGCGATAAATGCCCTGTTTTTGTCCCAGACGGATTATCCCGCCGAACTCCCGGAACGGCTGTCTATTGCCGAGGCGATCCTGGGATTGCAGCGATCGTAACCTGCTTTATCCGGGCGCGCCCGAGGTCCGCAAAAGTTTCCTCAAGCCAAACGCAAAACTCATTCATATCAGTTGCTGCTACGCTTCCAGTTAGTCGCGAAAGGCTTTTTTAATGATCAAGATAACCTTGAAGAAAAATGAGGACCGCCGGATCAAGGCCGGCCATCCCTGGGTGTTCAGCAACGAGATATCCCAGGTGGAAGGCGAGCGCCAACCAGGTGCCGCTGCAGAGCTTTTCGATGCGGGTGGCGGCTTGATCGGCCAAGGCTATTACAATCCCCACTCACTGATCGCCTTGCGGCTGCTTTCGCGGCAGCAAACGGATATCGAGAGTGCCGGGTTCTTCGAACAGCGCCTGTTGGCAGCCCTCCACCATCGTCAATCTTTGTATCCAGCGCTTTCCACCTTCAGGGCTGTTTATGGCGAGAGCGACTTTCTGCCCGGCCTGGTGGTTGATAAATACGGCGACTATCTCTCGGTGCAACTTCTCTCGACTGGCATGGAACAGCGGCGGGAACAGCTATTGGAAGCACTGACCAGGGTTTTTTCGCCGAAAGGGATTATCGCCCGCAACGATGTGGCCGTGCGGAGCCTGGAGGGGTTGGAGCAGAAGGTCGAAGTGCTACAGGGGGAAATCCCGGATCTGGTGGAGGTGGAGGAGAATGGTTTGCGCTTTCTCGTTGACCTGAGGGAAGGGCAGAAAACCGGTGGCTTCCTGGATCAAAAGGAGAATCATCTGTTGCTGCGTAACATCTGCCTGGGCAGGGACGTGCTGGACTGTTTTTGCTATGCCGGCAGCTGGGCTGTGCATTCAGGTTATTTCGGTGCGGCATCGGCACTGGGGATCGATATCTCAGCCCGCGCCGTGGCGCAGGCCGCACGCAATGCCGAATTGAACGGTCTTTCCGGCCGGGTTTTATTCGAGGAGTGCGATGCCTTTGACCGGTTACGTACTCTCAAGCATGAGGGGAGGCGCTTTGGTGTTGTGGTCATGGACCCCCCTGCGTTTGTCAAAAGCCGCAAGAACATAGCCGAAGCCACCAAAGGATATCTGACTGTCAACCGACGCGCCCTGGAGCTTTTGGAGCCGGGCGGGTATCTTGTCACCTGTTCCTGCTCCTTTCACATGGGGCGGGAGGCCTTCCGCGAGGTGCTGACCAGTGCCGCCAAGGTGGCACGGCGCGAAGTACGCCTTGTTTCTACCCATTCCCAGTCTCCGGACCATCCTGTGCTGCTGTCGTTTCCTGAGTCGGAGTATCTGAAGTGTTTTGTGCTGCAGGTGGTGTGACGCCATGAAGCCGCGTCGCTTTGTGGTTGGGGATATTCATGGTTGCGCCCGCACCTTTCGGCGCCTGGTAACCGAGGTGATCAGGCTCAGGCCGGGCGATGAGCTCTATCTGTTGGGGGACCTTCTCGACCGGGGGCCGGACAGCAAGGGGGTACTTGACTTCATCTTCGAGCTGCGCGCGCAGGGCTACTTTGTCATGAGCGTCCGTGGAAACCACGAGGAAATGTGTCTGCAGGCTGGCAATGATCTGAGCTACCTGGAGCTGTGGCTTGCAAACGGCGGCCTTGCCACCCTGAACAGTTTCGCTGCGGAAGCACCTGGAGAAATACCACACAAATACCGGTTCTTCCTGAGTTGCCTGCCCTATTATCTTCTGCTCGATGATTTCGTCATAGTTCATGCCGCGCTCAATTTTGACCGGGCAGACCCGTTTGAAGATCAGGAAACCATGATCTGGCAGCGGGAGTGCAGTGTGGATTGCAGCCGTATCGGCGGCCGGCGCATAATCAACGGCCATACCGCCATCTCACGCAGCCGGCTGGAGTCATCGCTCGGTAGTGACCGGATAATGCTGGATAACGGTTGTGTCTTTGTCGGGAGAGCCGGACTCGGGAGCCTGGCGGCATTGGAATTGAACACCATGACCATCTCTTATCAGGCGAATATTGATATTGATGTGGGGTAAACGTATCTCATTGTTCGGGGGGATAAAATGCGCGCAATGGTCCTGAAGCAAGCCGGGGAGCCCTTGGTGATGGAAGAATTGCCTCTTCCTGTTCCGGGTTCGGGAGAAATGCTGCTGAAGGTGCTGGCGTGCGGCATCTGCCGTACCGACCTGCACGTGGTGGATGGGGAGTTGACCGAGCCGAAGTTGCCGTTGGTGCCGGGCCACCAGATTGTTGGCATGGTGGAACAGATCGGATCGGATGTGACCGGTTTCCGGGCAGGTGATGTGGTGGGTGTGCCGTGGCTGGGAGGGACTTGCGGTGAATGCGGATACTGCCTGGATGATCGTGAAAATCTATGTGATCGGGCCGTGTTCACCGGCTATCAAAAGGATGGCGGCTTTGCCGAGTATTGCGCGGCCGACAGTCGTTTCTGCTTCCCTCTGCCAGGTGGGTATCCGGCTACACAGGCAGCGCCGTTGCTCTGCGCCGGGCTGATTGGCTACCGCTCCCTGCGTATGGCAGGGGAGGGACAACGGATCGGGATTTACGGTTTTGGCGCCGCGGCTCACATAGTCACCCAGGTGGCGGTCTGGCAGGGGCGCCAGGTTTACGCCTTCACAAAAGCGGGCGACGTGGCGGGCCAGGATTTTGCCATGGCGATGGGGGCCTGTTGGGCAGGAGGAGCCTTTGATGTTCCGCCTGACGAGCTGGACAGCGCCATAATATTCGCCCCGGCCGGCGAGTTGGTGCCGGCTGCACTCAAGGCGATCCGCAAGGGTGGCATAGTGGTCTGCGGTGGCATCCACATGAGCGATATTCCCAGTTTTCCATACGACCTTCTCTGGGGGGAGAGGAGCATCGTTTCGGTGGCCAACCTGACTCGGCGCGATGGCGAGGAGATCCTGTTTCTGGCCCCGCAAGTGCCGGTGCGCACCGAAGTCGAGGTGTTCCGTCTGGAGAGCGCCAACGAGGCATTAAATGCCCTGAGGTTCGGCCGCATCAGGGGGGCGGCGGTCCTGGTGCCATAAGGAGCCAGATTAGGCATGTATTTGGTTATTTAGCTGGATATATCTTGTCGTTAAGATGTGCGCAAAACATGATTATTGTATGATGTGCTGAAATAATTGTATATTTAGCATAATTGCTGGACGGGCGAATAAATATGATACGTCATATAACTGATGCGGCCTGGGCATTTGCAACAAAAAATGTCACCATTAATGACAAAATTGGTCAAATTCAAAAGTCTGATTTTGGGGATTCATTAGAATTCCGGCTACATAGCTGGACTGATAATTGAGGCACGGATTATGCTTTATAAAACTGAAAATAAAAGAGGTACACGATAATACTAAACCATCCGCGAGGATGGGACGGAAAGCCTAAAGGGTCTCCCCGAGACAGCCGGGTCGCCGAAATATCTCTCGATATTGGTGATCCGGTTTTTTTATTGCCCGATGCCGACGGCTTCGGGCAGACCGATTGCCGGTCAAGGGGGAGAGAATGGAAAGGTTACCGCGAAAATCATGCTTGTTCTGCACGATGATTCTGGTTCTGTTGCATCTTCTTATGCCTGCCGTCGGTTCCGCCGAGACCCTGAAGCTGTTTTACAAGCTGGCGCCGGACTGCGACCAGGACTTGCATCCTTTGCCCCGGCAAATCGCCCAAAAAGAGCCGGTTCACCACATGTTTCTGGAGGTGAACGAAAATGGAGACGTGGTGATGCATCATGCCAATGTTACCATCACCATGGCCTACAATTCACCTGATGATGTTATCAGAAGCCAGGACCGCGTTGCCATGGACCTGCAACCGCGGGATTGTTCGATGATGAGCGGCATCAGCCTTAAGATGGGGTTTTCATTCTGACTGTGAGCTGAGAGATTTCAGCGAAACCAGGTTTTCTATTGCTGCAAAAAGTTCTCCCTGCCCAATCCCGCACGATTCGCAAAAACCCAGAAACTCTCCGGTAAGTGGGGCGCACACGGCCAGTGTTCCGGCATCATCCGGCCTGACAAGCTCGGTTCGGAATGAATGCAGCGCAAATCCGGCCATGCCCGGAACTTCGCTGCTGCCGTAGCGGCGGTCCCCCAGAACAGGGTGGCCGATCATCTCCAGGTGCCGTCTGATCTGGTGCATGCGTCCGCTCACAGGCATGACCGCAAGCAATGTGCAGCCCTCGCCGTTGAACAGCACGCTGAAACGTGTCTCCGACTCCTTGCCGTCCAGCGTTTTATTGATAATTCCGGATTCATCGGTTCGCCCCTCTGCCAAGGCCAGGTACAGTTTGCCCAGGCCAGTTTCCTTGACTTGGCGGCCATAGATACCGGCTGCCGAGGAGCTTTTGGCCAGGATCACAGCCCCGGAAGTGCCACGGTCAAGGCGATTTACCGGATAGAGTTTGCAGGGCGTGCCTCGCCAGGCCATGAAGGTCATGGCCTGTTCGACCAGATCGTGCTCCAGTTCGGCGGTGCGGTGCATGGGCAGGCCCGACGGCTTGTTGATGATGGCGATGAGGTTGTCTTCGTATAGGATATCCAGGCTTGGCCGTGATGGGCTCAAGAGGGCCGTGAGGGTGGCGCTTTCTTTGAGGGTGACTGTGTCCTGATGGGAGAGGAGGGTGTCTGGCGTGGCGATGGTATTATTCAGCTTGGCAGCGCCGCTTTTTATGAGTTTGCGCGGATAGCCAGCCGGGGCTGCCGGCAGGAGAGTTCGCAGGAAGCTCTCCAGCCGGCGGCAGTGATCAAGGAGGGATATTTGATAGGTAAGCATGAAGCTAGATGATCTTGTTCAGCGAATACTCTATGATCCCTTCGGCACCCAGTTTGAGCAACTCCGGCACAACACGGCGCACGTCCTTCTCGGACATGATGCTTTCTATGGAAAGCCAGTCGGAGTTGTACAGGTGGGACACGGTCGGATTTTTCAAGCTGGGCAGAACCTGGGTGATGGCCTCGATCTTGTCGGCAGGGGCGTTCATCTTCAGTCCCACCATCCCCTCGGCGGCCAGCGATGACTGCAGCAACGTGGCGATCTGCTCGATTTTCTGACGCTTCCAGGGATCATCCCAGGATGCCTTGTTGGCGACCAGCACCGGCACGGATTCCATCAGTTCGCAGACAATGCGCAGGCCATTGGCTTTGATGGTGGACCCGGTTTCCGTAACCTCGACAATGGCGTCGCACAGGCCGTCAACAACCTTGGCCTCGGTGGCGCCCCAGGAAAACTCCACGTTGACCGGAATATCCCGTTCTGCAAAGTAGCGTTTCGTGAAACCGACCAGTTCGGTGGAGATGGTGGCGCCATGCAGGTCTTCAGGCCCCTTGACGGTAGAGTCGCCGTTAACGACCAATACCCAGCGGGCAGGGCGGCGCGAGACCTTGGAGTAAACCATCTCGCAGACTTCGATTACGTCGGAATCATTTTCGCGCACCCAATCGCGCCCGGCAATGCCGGCATCGATCGTGCCGCGCTCCACGTATTTCCCCATCTCCTGGGGACGGATCAGTTTGCAGTTCATTTCACTGTCGTCCACGCCGGGAAAGTAGCTGCGTGACGAGATGCTGATCTGCCAACCGGCTTTCTTGAACAGTTCGACAGTGGCGTTTTCAAGGCTTCCCTTGGGAATCCCGAATTTCAATAGATTTGACATGACGTTTCTCTTTCAGATGGTGATTTTGATATTATTACGGGTCGGGATTGGAAGCAAAAGCCCCAATCAACCCTTTTTGTAGACTTCATTGGGGTCAAAGAGCGGGTTGCTGTGTTCTACCCACTGGCCATTCTCCCATTTTACATAAAAACAACTGCGGTTGCCGGTATGGCAGGCCGCCGGACCGTTTTGCTTGACCTTGATCACTACGGTGTCGGCGTCGCAGTCGGTCAGGACTTCCATTACCTCCTGGGTGTTGCCCGACTCCTCGCCCTTCATCCAGTATTTGTTGCGGGTCCGGCTGAAGAACCAGGTCTTGCCGTCCTTCAGGGTCAGGTCCAGGGTTTTCTTGTCCATAAAGGCAACCATCAATACCTCGCCATTCTCATAGTCCTGAATGACGGCCGGTATCAAACCGCCCATTTTGTCGAAATCGATATTTATCACGCCGCTCTCCTTGAATGGATAATTAAGAACAAGAAAGTATAAGGAGTCAGGTATAAAAATGCAAGCTGTGAATAGCCGTTGCGTCGATGTGATTTGCAGCAGATGGTTGAGGCGGATTTCTATCGGCAGCACGCCGGGTCTGGTCTCATTGACGCAAGTCTTGCCTCGTGGTACACATCCTTGGAGATGCAAAACGGCTACAGCGCACACTGCTTGCCGCCGCGATTTGAGCCGGAAGTTAACGGAATTTTAAATGCGCTCAAGGCAGGCCATCGGCAACTCCTTGAATGAATGCGGTTTTGCAACAGCAAATAATAAATACAAGCGAGCTGTCAATGAATCCGACTATTGAAAACATTGCCATTATCGGCGCCGGGGCCCTCGGTGCGGCCTATGGCGGCATCCTCTATGAAATGGATCCCAAGTCTGTCTGCTATATCGCAAAAGATGGTCGCTACGACAGATTGAAACGAGACGGTGTGGTCGTGAATGGCAAACACTATGCGATCTCTGTGGTGAGGCCTGAAGATGCAACCCCTGTTGACCTGCTTATGGTTGCGGTCAAACATTATCACCTTGATCAAGCCATTATGGAAATGAAGTCTGCCGTCGGTCCGCAAACGACGATTCTCTCCGTTATGAACGGAATCGACAGCGAGGAGCGCATCGGTGCCGCCTTTGGGATGGACAAGGTGATCTACGGCCTGACCCTGGGCATCGATGCCGTGCGGGAGGCCAACGAGGTTACCTACAAGAACCAGGGAAAAATCCTGTTCGGCGAGGCACAGAACCCGGCACTCACCGAGCGGGTCCAACGTATCCGGGAACTTTTCGACCGGGCCGGGATCGCCTGCGAGGTCCCGGCGGACATGATCCGGAGCCTCTGGTTCAAGTACATGATCAATGTGGGGGCCAACCAAGTGTCGGCGGTGCTGGGGGCCAACTACGGCACCCTGCGGACTTCCCCCGAGGCCAGGGAGCTCATGGCGGCGGCCATGGGGGAGGTTATTGCCATTGCCCGCGCCAGGGGGGTAGGGCTTTCGGAAGAGGATCTGGGTGTCTGGTACGGGGTCCTTGACTCATTGAACGGGACCGGCAAGACCTCCATGCTCCAGGATGTGGAGGCGGGCCGCAAGACGGAAGTGGAGATGCTGGCCGGCACGGTGATCAAACTGGGCCGGCGCCATGGTGTCCCCACGCCGGTGAATCAACGGCTGTTCGATGAATTGAATCGGATTTAAATCGGAATACAAACTTCATATCATTTGGCGCCGAACGGGGTGGGCACAGCGTGCGGTCTTTCTATTCTGCCAGTGAGGCAAGGAAGTGGCTCTGCCCAGAGATGCCACCTGAGTAACCCCCAAGTGCTCCGGTCAACGGCGCGGCCTGTCCTCGGCATCGATGCCGGGGCCTGTCCTCATATGCCCGCATACCACTCGTATCCCTGATCTTCCCAGTACCCGCCTTTCCCGCCGCCTATATGGGAAAAATCCTCGACAATTTCCAGACGCATGACGTATTTCGCCATCTTGTAGCCGAGCTGCCGCTCCAGGCGCAACCGGAGCGGCGCGCCGTTCTTGATGGGGAGCGCTTTGCCGTTCAGCTCATAGGCGAGGATGGTCTGGGGGTGGAAGGCGTCGTCCAGGTCGATGCTCTCGTAGTAGGGCGAGCTGCCGTCCGGCTCCATGGGGTCTGCACAGTGGAACACTACGTAGCGGGCATTGGGCTGCAACTGTACCGCTTCGAGCAGCGCCCCCAGCCGTGCCCCCTTCCATTTGCCGATGGCGCTCCACCCCTCGACGCAATCGTGCCGTGTTATCTGGGTGCGGCTGGGCAGCGCCCGGAGGTCGGCCAGCGAAAATTTTCCGGGTCGCGCCACCAGGCCGTCTACAACCAGTCGGTAGTCCGCAAAACCGTTGTCCGCCATGGCATGGTACGCCTCGTTGCGGGGCAGTGCCGTCCCGTTGCTGCGGAACTGCGCTGACAGGTCCGCTTCCGTGAATTCCTGCGACATGGCCTTGCGCGGGAGCAGCAGCCTCTGGGCTTTGTACGTCACCTTTTCGCCCAGGCCGAGGATGTTCGTGAACCAGGTGGATTCCGAAAGTTTCCGGCAACCGGACAGCGTCACGGCGCAGGTACCGGCAAAGAGGCGCACCAGGAGGCTGCGCCGGGAAAATTTTGTCCCCTCAGTCATGATCCGTCTCCGCTTTTTTGATGCCGAAGTTTCCGGTGATCATGGAACGCAGATTGTTCCAGAAGCCGTTGACGATCACCTGAAAGATATGGACGAACGTGAACAGTACCAGGGTCCAGGCAACGATGAAATGAATGGAGCGCACCGACTGCCTCCCGCCGAAGATAGCGACCCATCCGGTCGGCAGGGCGTCAAGGGCCGGCGACATCCCGAGTCCCATCAGCACGATCAGGGGTAACAATACGAAGATTACCGTCAGGTAGGCCAGTTTCTGCAGGACGTTGTACTGTTTTGCCGCCTCGCCCGTGGGGCGGCGGAACAGCAGGTGGTCGATGACCGTGTTGCCGATCGAACGCAGGTCACGCCCGGTCGGCAGCAGATCCCGGCGCAGGTGCCGGCTTACGAGGGAATAGGCGATAAGGCCGCCGACGTTGAGCACCAGAAGCCAGGCGAAGAACAGGTGCCAGCGGCGCGCCATTGCCAGCCAGCGACTTGCGGGGAGCGTCAGCCAGGCTGGGAATCCCAGGGCAGCCATCTCGCCATCCATGTTACGGGAGGCTCCCAGGAAGCCGGTGGTCCTGAATTCGTGCCCAAAGACGCGGGTGATGCCGATGATTTCACCGTTGCCGGTCTGCAGGGCCTGCAACTCCAGGAAGGGAGGGGCGCCGCCGTACGATTGCTCGCCCCAGTAGAGCGCCGGGTGGGCATTGAAAATGTTCAGGCCGCTCATCAGGAGTATGACGAGCAGCACGACATTGAACCAGTGCATCAGGCGCACGGGCAACGTGTGCCGGTAATAGAAATCCTTTTTGGATGCCGGTCTGCCCGGGTCAGTCATCGTAGAAACCCGGTCAAGGCATGCAGTGTATGGGGCATAACATCTCCCACGTCAGCGCCGATCGTCCCGGTCGCCGCCCCGATCCCTGTGGTCCCCATCGCGATGGTCTCGGTGCTCATACTCGCCACGGTGACGGCCATCGTCATCATACCAATATGGCCAGATGCAGCTTGACAGCTGCGAAGCGGTGACAACAAGAAACAACCCATATAGAAATGTCCGTACTTTCATGGTCAGTCCTCCCTTGTTCTGATGAAAGTATGCGGCATTTTTTACATGAAGCAACTCCCTGGAAATAGAATCTTCATGGCAGTGAGGTGCCGGCAGTCGGTAAATAGCCGGCAGAAAATTACGGTTAATCCATATTTGTTGCACATTGCGCGGATAGCATAACCAAACGGGTAGATAGCATGGTACGGCATGAATGGCTGAACAGCACGATAATCCAGGCAGGGAGGGTGGCCGATATGTCATCAATATTTGATACGAGCAATTTGT
>MTLD01001916.1_pt1 | contig 23698 bp, 23 predicted proteins | sample 1982471 | NCBI WGS metagenome assembly MTLD01 (sample SAMN05712604, study PRJNA340218) | biofilm metagenome | isolation source: sample SPM anode biofilm adapted to -50 mV | place: USA | collected 2012-02-03 | reverse complement strand
CTTCCCCCCCCCCGTCATCACATTGCATATCTTCTGGTGAGCCCGGCAGTACGAATCCCTATGAAAAGTATTCCATCAGGGAATTTCGCGAAACCTGGCGTCCCCTCCCCCTCTGGGGGAGGGACAGGGTGAGGGCCGAATGCCACTTCCCTCACCCCTACGTCCCTTACTACATCTTCGCCAGCGTCTTGGCGATCACGTCGTGGTTCAGCCAGAACACCGGGGCCTTGGGCTCCCAGGAGCTGTCGAACATCAGCTTCCCTACGCCCTGGAACACACCCTTGGAGAGGACGGCGCAGACGATCTCCTTCGGGTCGGCGTTCAGGCTGATCAGCTCAGCCGACACGTTCAGCATGTACTCCTGCTGCTGCGGCTTGTTGTGCTGCGGCCAGCTGTCGAAGTCGCGGGTGCTGGTGACGAGCTCCGAGGTGAGGAAGGTGTTGGCGATGCCGAGCAGGGTGTCGACCGTTGCCCCTTCCTTAAGGAGCCCCTCGCACTCCGTGAGGATCTTCTGCTCCCCTTCGGTCCTGAGCGCGGCCATCAGCGGGTAGAGGGAGTTTTCGACGCCCAGGAAGAGGGCGCTGGAGTTGGTGAGGATCTCGGGGCAGTTGAAGACGGTCGCCTTGATCCCTTTTTCCCATGCCTCGATGGCGATGTCTTCCAGGCGGATCTTAGCCCAACCCTGCAGGTAGGGGGTGTAGGACTGCCAGGTGATCACGCCGTCGATGAGCACGCCGGTACCGTGGTAGCCGTAGGCCGCGTAGGTCACTTCGAGCTTGTCCCTGAGGCCCGCGGTGGCGTCGATCAGGTAGCGGAAGGTGTCGGCGGTTACTTCGTTGAAACTCGCGTCGCAAAGGCGCCCCATGTCGGAGTTCCAGAATGCTTCGGAGGAGAGGAAACGGTCTCCCTGTCCCTTGAATAGCTTGTTGAGGATCGGCATGAAGACGCGTGCCCTGGGGATGCCGCCTGCCATGGTGTGCACCACGAGGAGCCTTCCCTTGGCCGGGAGCATCTTCTCCAGCTCGGCGACTACCGCCGAAAGGTTCTTGCAGAAGCGCTCGGTGCCGCGCTTTTTGGAGAATTCGACCTCTGCCTGGTCCAGTTTCACCGAGGCCCACTCGTCCGGTTTCACCCCTTTGAACCTGTCCACCGGGGCGATGCCGTCGCTTCCGGGCTCCATGTCGAACCCCGCCTCGAGCGGGATGTTGATGATCTTGCCGCCCAGGTTCTCTTCCGCCGCTGCGAGTTCCTCAGCGTTCAACGGGCGCAGGGTCCCGTCGTTGTCGCGCCTGCCGACGGTTGCCCCGATGATGGTCATCCCCTTGGCCCTCGCCTCGTCGACGATGCCGTTGGCGTAGCCGCGGCCGAAGAGCTCGCCGCAGAGGAAAAATACGTCCCCTTCCTTGAATCCGGCAGTAGCGGGAATTTCCCGCATTGCATTGTACCTGCTCATTTAGTTTCCTTTCTTGGTTGATAATAGGCGCGGGGGCTCTGTTGCCCTCCGCACATGCATGGCGCCATCCATTCATCCTCCACTCGTGGGAGGGAGGGTAGTCGCCATGAAACGTTTTGCGCCAGCACCTCTGGGCCCTGATGAAGGGAAAACGGAGGGGCGCTTAAGCTGCGTCAGTAGTCGTCCCGGCTGGTCAGGTTCTCGAAGCGCGTGAACTCGCCGCGGAAGGCGAGATGCACCGTTCCGGTCGGGCCGCTCCTGTGCTTGCCGATGATGACCTCAGCCTTCCCCTTGAGGTCCTCTTTATCCTTCTCGTACACCTCTTCGCGGTAGACGAACATGATGATGTCGGCGTCCTGCTCGATGGCGCCGGATTCCCTCAAGTCGCTCATCATCGGGCGCTTGTCGGAGCGCTGTTCCAGGCCGCGGTTGAGCTGCGAGAGGGCGATGACCGGGATGCTCAGCTCCTTGGCGAGCCCCTTGAGCGACCGGGAGATCTCGGAGATCTCCTGCTGCCGGCTTTCGGGGTTCGCGCCGCCGCGCATGAGCTGCAGGTAGTCGATGACGATGAGCCCGATGTTGTGCTCCGCTTTCAGGCGCCTGGCCTTGGAGCGAAGCTCCATGATGGTGATGGACGGGGTGTCGTCGATGAAGATCTTCGCGTCGTGCAGCTTGCCGCCGGCCTTTATCAGCTTGGGCCAGTCGTTCTCCACCAGGTGACCGCTTCTGAGCCGACTCAGGTCGACCTTCGCCACGGAGCAAAGGAGCCTCTCCACCAGCTGCTCCTTGGGCATCTCCAGCGAGAACACGGCGGCGGGGTAGGCTTGGTCGGCGTCGATGGCCGCGTACTGGGCCACGTTGAGGGCGAAGGTGGTCTTTCCCATTGCCGGGCGCCCGGCGATGATCACCAGGTCGCCGGCGTGGAAACCGGCGGTGAGTTTGTCCAAGTCCGTGTAGCCAGTCGGGACGCCGGTCACCAACTCCTTTTTCTCGTAGAGAAGCTCGATGTTCTTGATGGTGTCCTTGAGGATGTCGCTCACCTGGTAGTAGGCGGGGCGGATCTTGTTCTCGGAGATCTCGAAGATCACCTTTTGGGCCGCGTCGAGGAGTTCCTCGGTGTCGACCTTGTCCTCGAACCCCTTGCTGACGATGTCGGTCGCGGCCGAGATGAGCTTCCTGGTGAGCCACTTCTCCTTCACGATCTTACAGTAGTAGGAGATGTTGGCGGCCATGGGGACGAAGTCCACCAGCATCGCCAGGTAGGCCCCGCCGCCGACCTCTTCCAGCTCCCCCTTCTTCCTGAGGATCGTGGTCATGGTGATCAGGTCGCATGGCTCCCCGCGCTCGTTCAACTCGATCATGGCGCGCAGGATTTTCCTGTGGCTCTCCCGGTACAGGTCGTCCGGCACCAGGATCTCGAGGACGCGGTTGATCGCCTCGTTGTCCACCAGGATCCCCCCCAGGATGGACATCTCCGCCTCAATGCTCTGCGGGGGCAATTTTCTCATGTCCGTTGCGTTCATGCGAGACCTCGAAGTGACAGTAACCCTTGCCTGTAGTGCAGCGCGGACGGCAGTCCTATGGCGCAGTACAGCCGTCGGATAGTACCTGCATACGGCCCGGCGGTCAACCAAATTTGGTTCATCGGGGGCTATCAGGGCGCTACCCCCCGACCTCCTTCAAGAAGGCGAGCGACCTCAGTTCCCGGTCGAGGTGCAGGTCGATGGCGGGGTTCAAAAGGAGGTCCGCCTCCCGAAGCAGCGGCTCGGGGAACGATATGGCGCCGAAGCGTCCGGTCTGCATGGCGAGCGCCAGCAGGCGGGCGGTCTCCTCCGAGATTCCCCTGACCCGCAGGTCGGGCTGGTAACCGAGTATTTTGAGGAGGTTCACGGCGAAGAAGCGGCGGTCCGAAGGGGAGGGGGGGGCCTGGTCCAGCCTTTCCAGGTAGCAGTACAAGAGGCGGAACAGGCGGGGAGCCGGCTCCTCGTCTGGGGTGAGCCGCTCCACCAGTTCGCAGGCATATGCGGCGCATCCTATCTTGACGAGGTCGGCGCGGATGCCGGGGAAGATGCTGACGATGTCGGCAGAGGAGAGGGTGGCGAGGCTTCCTCCCAACTGCAGCTGGAGCTTCAGGTGTGCAAACGCCTCCAGGGCCCCGGCGAAGCGCTTCTTGCTCCGCTTGGCCCCGCGCGCCACCCCCTGCAGCTTCCCCTGTTCCAGGGTGAAGAAGGTGACGATCCGGTCGGCCTCACCGAAGTCGGTGAGCCGCAGCACTATGCCCTCTGCCTCGGCTTTTCGCATCGGTCGAAGGTACATCGGCCGCAGGATCAAGTCAAGCGGGGAGCGGGGGGAGCAGGAAGCTCCTCTACTTGAGGTTCATCCGGTGCAGCATGAGTCCCAGGTACCGGTTCAGCGGGTGGCTTCTCGGCAGGGACTTGATGGGCTGGAGCTTCCTGGTGCCGCAGCGCGCCAACTCGGCCAGGAACTCCGGGCCGCCTCCCGCCTTTACCCCCTTGCGCAGCGTGTCGAGCCCCTTGCTCTTGTCGCCGGAGAGGATCAGCACCCTGCCGGTGTTGAGGATGATGCGGATGTTCTTGGGCTCTTGCCACAGCGCCTTCTCCGCCATTTCCCGCGCCTGCCGCGCTTCGCCGCCGCTTTTGATCAGGCTGAAGGCCAGGTCGGAAGCGGTTTCCGGGTTCTCCTCAAGCGCCTGTGCCTGTTCGAAGCAGCGCCGGGCGAGGAAGAAGAGCTGGCGGTTCAGCGCCTCCCGTCCCTTGCGGCGCAGTTGCTGGGCGTCCACCCCCGCCTCGACCCGTTCCACCTTCTCCATGACCACGAAGGAGGAAGGGGGGGTGGTGTCGGGGAATTCCTCCCGGTGCAGCTCGATGAACCCGGCAGGCAGCTCGGGGAACAAGACGTCCCCCTGGTAGTTGCCGTGGACGATGGTCAGGTAGACCCTCTGGCAAAGCGGCAGCGCCTCCTCGAATACTTCGCCGCCGCCGCAGATGAAGACCTCCTCCTCGCCCTCAGCCGCGGCGATAGCCGCATGCAGGTTGCGGGCGATCTCGCACCCCTCGATCTGCGACCCCCTCCTGGTGAGCACGATGTTGCGGCGCCCGATGAGGGGCTGCCCTATCGACTCGTAGGTCTTCCTCCCCATGATGACGGCATGCCCCATGGTGATGGAGCGAAAGCGCGTCAGGTCGGAGGGGATATCCCAGGGGAGCCTGCCGCCCGCGCCGATCACCCTGTTGTCAGACATGGCCGCTATGGTCGAGATGATCATCATGACCTCCGGGGTCGTGGAAAGTCCCCCTTTTGGAAAGGGGATTTGGGGGGGGATTTAGCGCAGGGTCACCACCGTCACCCCGTCACCCCCCTCGAACCGCTCGCCGGTGCGGAAGGAGGCGACCAGCGGATGGTCGGCCAGGTAGCTTCGAACCCCCTTCATCAGGGCGCCGGTACCCTTGCCGTGGACGATGCGCAGCTCCGAGATCCGGTCCAGCGCAGCGTGGTTCAAAAACGGTTCCAGGACACCGATCGCCTCCTCCACCCGCATACCCAAAAGGTTGATGGTGGAGGCGGGCTCCGCTTGCTCCTGCTCCTTGGCCTGCTGCTTCTCACGGCGCTTCTGTACCTTCTTCGGCTCTTTCCCCTTGGGCTTTAGCAGAGAGGCGACCTGCACCTCCATCTCCATGCTCCCCGCGCGTACCCGCGCCTTGCCTGCGCGCGTATCGATGGCGAGGACGGTGGCGTCGCAGTTGAGCGGCTTGACGAAGAGGACGTCCCCGACTGCCACCTTTTCCGGATCCACGCTCTCCTCGGGGTGCAACTCCTCCAGCGCCTTTTCCACCTCGTTCGCGGCCTGGTCCAGCTTCTCCTTCGCCTCCCGCGTCTTGGCCTTCTCCCGCTTGGCCTCTTCCAAAAGGGCCGCCACGTTGCGCTTTGCCTTCCAGATGATCTGCTGCGCTTCCAGGTACCCCTTTTCCTTGGCGTCCTTCACCATCTGGGCAGCCTCTTCGCTTCTGTCCACCAGGTTGCGCTCGGCGCGGGAGACCTTTTCCTCCCTCTCCGCCATGTCCGCCAGGGCGCCCTCCAGTTGGGCCCTCTTCTCCTTCAGGTCGCGCAAAAGGGCGTGGAAATCGGCCTCCATGGTTCCGATCATACCCCGGGCGAAGCGCACCACGCGCTCGGGAAGCCCGTAGCGGCTGGCGATCTCGAGGGCGTGCGATTCGCCGGGTTCCCCGACCACGAGCCGGTAGAGCGGCGCCAGCTTGTCGCGGTCAAACGCCATGGCGGCGTTCACCATCCCCTGTTCGCGCTGCACGAAGCCGATGATCTCGGTCAGGTGCGTGGTGGCGACGACGAGCGCCCCCTGGTTCTGCAGCTCCTTCAGGACGGCGCAGGCGATGGCCGCGCCCTGTCCCGGCTCGGTGCCGGTTCCCAGTTCGTCCAGGAGCACCAGCGCGCCCTGGTCAGCCTTCTCGATGATGCTAGAGATCATCGAGATGTGGGCGGAGAAGGTCGAGAGACTCTCCTCTATCGACTGCTCGTCCCCGATGTCCACCAGTATGCTCCCCACCAGGGGGAGCACGGTGCCGGGAAGTGCCGGGACCGGCATGCCGCAAAGGGCCATTACGCTGAGAAGCCCGGCGCTCTTGATGGCGATAGTCTTGCCGCCGGTGTTGGGGCCGGTGACCACCATGACCCGGTTGTCCGCGGCGAGCTCCAGGTCGAGGGGTACCACCTCCTTCCCCATCAGGGTGAGGATCGGGTGGCGCGCCGATTTCAGCAGTATGGCGGGAGTGGCAGAGATTACAGGAGTTTCGCACTTGAGCATGTCGCTCAAGGTGGCGATGCAGTTGAGGACGTCCAGGCGCACCAGCGCCTCGAACTGCTCCTGGATCTGCTCCGCGTCCTCGCGGATCCAGTTGCAGATCTGCCTGACAATCCTGATCTCCTCGGCCCTCTCGTCGGCGACCAGGTTCTCCAGCTCGTTGGCAAGACCGATTATCTCCAAAGGCTCCATGAACGCAGTCTCGCCCGAGTTGGAGACGTCGTGCACGACTCCTGGAACCATTCCCTTCGAGTCCATGCGCACCGGGATGACCCAGCGACCGGACCTCTGGGTGATGAAGTCGTCCTGCAGGAAGATGGCGGTGTGGCGCTCGCGGACGATCTCCTCCAGCCTCTTCTTGATGCGGGCGGTGAGCCCCTTCTTGCGGCCGCGGATGTCAGCGAGGAGCCTCGATGCAGTGTCGAGGATCTCCCCTTCCTCGTTCACCGTGTGCTCCAGCGGGTTCAAAAGGTCCGGGAAACCGGTGATGGAGCCCGCCTGCGAGAGAAGCAGCGGGATGTCGGTGCGAAAGCCAAGCTGTGAGGCGATGGCGGCCATCACCCGCAGCGTCGGGATGAAGCGCTGCAGCTCCAACGGTGAGATGACGGCGCCGGTCGGGCGGACCGCCTTCACCTGCGGGGTGATGTTCTCGAACTCCGAGAGCTTGAGGGCGATGCCGAGCCGGGTGAGCTTGCGCACCTCTTCGACGAGCCCAAGGCGAAGCTCGATATCGTCACGCGCCGAGAGTGGTGTTATGGATAGCGCCCCGAGGTGGGAGGCGTCGCAGTGAGCGAAAGAGGCGACCGTGTCGAGTATCTTGTCGAACTCCAGCCGCTTGAGTGTTTCGGTACTGATCATCTAAGTAACTCCGGACTAAACGTTCCCCCCTTTGCGAAGGGGGGACAGGGGGGATTTGCTTTTACTGATAGTTACAAAAACCAGGCGACGGGACTGAAAAGCCGCTCCAGTACGCGTACCGACCATCCGCGCTTTTCGTGCTCATGCAGGACGATGCGGCGGGCGCCGGCCAGGTCGAATTCCAGCATCTGCTCCACCTGTGCTCCGAACTCCCTGCTGTCCACGACGACGTTCAACTCGTAGTTGCGGTGGAAGCTCCTGAGGTCCATGTTGGCGGAGCCGACCATGGTCCAGTTGCCGTCGATGAGGAGCACCTTGGCGTGCAGCACGGCGGAGTTCATCTCGCGGATCTCGATCCCGTTTTTCAATAGCTGCGCGTAATAGGTCCTGCTGACCAGGCGCACCAGCGGGACATCACTTTTGTGGGGCAGAAGCAGCCGCACCTTCACGCCGCGCCCAGCCGCCCGCAAAAGGGATCGTATCACGCGCGGACCTGGGACGAAGTAGGGGTTCGCTATGGTGACGCTCTCGGAGGCGCTGGCTATGGCGACGCGGAAGGCGCTCCTGATGAAGCTCCGCTTGTGGTGCGGGCCGCCGTTGATCACCATGACCTTCGCGTCCCCGGCCACCTCCGGCCGCGGGCCGGGATCGCAGCCGATGGGGGCGCTGCCGCACTCCCCGGTCCAGGTCTCCTGGAACAGCCTCAAAAGCTCCAGCCCCACATCCCCTTCGATGCGCAGGCCGACGTCGCGCCACTTGGTCCGCTTCTTCCCGAGGCCCGAGTAGACGTTGGCGATGTTCATGCCGCCGGTGAAGATGCACCAGCCGTCGATGACCGCGAGCTTGCGGTGGTCCCTCTTGTCGAACCAGGCGAGTCCTTTGCGGAAGGGGGGAGGGTTGAAGGCCCGGCAGCAGACCCCCCCCTTGGAAAGCCTCTTGAAGAAGGCGGCGGGGGTGTCGAAACAGCCGATGTAGTCGTACAAAAGGTAAACCCGCACCCCCCGGGCCGCCGCGGCCAGGAGCGCCTCCGCCATCAGGCGGCCGGTCTCGTCGTCGGCAACCGTGTAAAACTCGAGACAAATGCTGGTCGTGGCCTTGGGGATCGCGTCGAAGAGGGCGGGAAAAAAGTCTGAGCCGTAACGATAGAGCGTGGCGTGGTTGCCGCTAAAGGAAACAGCCTCCGTGTTCCTCCTGAAGAAGTCGAAGAACTTCTTCGTTTGGAACAGCAACTGCTTTCTCTTTCGCCGGATGCTGGTCATCGTTAGCGAGCCTGCCTTTCCTGTAAGCGAAGAAGCGCGGAAATAACGTCGATGGCATTACTTCCGCGCTTCAGGTATTGCGGCTAAGAAGTCGGTCTGTTAGACGGCGACTACTTCCTTTATGCCGGGAACCTTGTCTTTGATGGTTCTTTCGATCCCCATCTTGAGAGTCATGGTGGACATGGGGCAGTGGCCGCAAGCACCTACGAGGCGCACTTTGACAATGCCGTCATCCGTAACTTCAACAAGTTCCACGTCGCCGCCGTCTGCCTGCAGTGCGGGACGGATTTGTTCCAGAATTGATTTTACTTCTTCGGTCATTTACTCCTCCAATTGGTCTGGGTTAGCAACAGGAACGAGTTTATAGGATTTTTTCGCGAAATGCAAAGAAAGGTGTGTCTAATACTCGCTACCCCAGCGAACTCAACCTTTGCCGTGCACGCCCGGTGTGGTGAGCGGGAAGGGCGCCAGTACCTGGTCCAGTTCCGCCTCGGTCAGTATGCCGCGCTCAAGTATCACCTGTCTGATGCTCTTGCCGCTTTTGGCCGACTCCTTGGCGACCTCGGCCGCCGCGGCGTAGCCGATGCTCGGCGCGAGCACGGTGGCAAGCCCCACCGACTGGTCCAGGTAGTTGCGGCAGCGTTCCTCGTTGGCGCTGATGCCGGCGACGCACAAGGTGGTGAACTGATGCAGCACGTTCTTCAGTATCTCCAGGGAGAAGAGCGTGTTAAAGGCGATCACCGGCATCATCACGTTCAGCTCCAACTGCCCCGCCTGCGCCGCCATTGCGACGGTAAGGTCCGCGCCGACCACCTGGAAGCAGACCATGGTGGTCACCTCCGGCATTACCGGGTTCACCTTCCCCGGCATGATGGAGGAGCCGGGCTGCATGGCCGGGAGGTTGATCTCGCCCAAGCCGGTCCTTGGCCCCGAGGAGAGAAGCCTTAAGTCGTTGGCGATCCGGATAAGGTTGAGAGCCGTCCCCTTGAGGGCTGAGCTGAGCGCGACGAATGGGTCCATGTTCTGCATCCGCTCGACCAGGTTTCCGCTACGGCTGACCTCCTGCCCTGTCTCGCGGGCTAGCCCCAGCACGATCTCGTCGATGAAAGCCTCCTCCGCATTCAAACCGGTGCCGACCGCCGTACCGCCGATACCTAGCTCCCTCAGGGCGGGAAGGGCCCGTTCGATGCCGGCGCGGTTATTCGCTATGGCCTTGCCATAGGCGGCGAACTCCTGCCCCAGTCGGATGGGTACCGCGTCCTGCAAATGCGTGCGCCCGGACTTCAGTATCCCGTCGAACTCCTTACCCTTCTGCTCAAAGGCAGCGGAAAGGGCGGAGAGTTCCGTCATGGTCTGCTCGGCCAGTTCCAGCGCGGCAAGCCGCATCGCCGTCGGGAAGACGTCGTTGGTGGACTGGGCCATGTTGACGTGGTCGTTTGGGTTGACCCGCGAGTAGTCTCCGGGCTTGCCGCCCAGGATCTCAGCGGCGCGGTTTGCCAGCACCTCGTTCACGTTCATGTTGTGCGAGGTCCCGGCGCCGGCCTGGAACGGGTCGACCACGAACTGGTCGGCGAATGCCCCGGAAAGGACCTCGTCTGCCGCCTTAACGATGGCGCCTCCCACCTCGGCGTCGAGCCTGCCGGTCGCCATGTTTGCACGCGCGGCGCACTTCTTGATCCTCACCGTGGACCGGACCAGCGCACGGTGCGGCTTCAGGCCGGAAATGGGGAAGTTGGCGACGGCCCTCTGGGTCTGGGCCCCGTAATAGGCCCCTTCCGGGACCTCAACCACTCCCATTGTGTCTTTTTCGAGTCGTGTTGCCATGTCTGCTCCTTATTTGGGGAGAGGCGGCTAGCTGAAACGCCCTTCCAGAAAATGCAGCTTATCGGATATCACACGCAGGTGCTCTTCCTCCTCGCGGCGCAGGGCCTCCACCATCGTTCTGCCGACGGGGTCGGTGGTCTTGCTCAGCAAATCATCGAAGTAGTCGATCCCTTTCTGCTCGATTTCCAGGGCCAGTCGCAGCGCCTCGACGTCCCCGGTCTCGAAACCTACTGGGGGCTCTCCGCCAGGGGGGGCAAGTTCGATGGTTGAGCCTGCGTAAAAGACCCAGCTTCCGCCAGCGTCAAGAGCTTTGTAGATTTCGGCGAGCTTCAGGTAATGAGTCTCCTCGCTGTCGGCGAGCCACCTGAAGATCCTTCTGCCTTCGGGATTGAAAGTCCTGTGTGCCGCGTCTACATAAAAGTCGAACGTTTCCTTCTCCATCTCCATCCCGAGCATCAGTGCATCCAGCATAGACTTTCTACTTTCACTCATAGCGTCTTCTTCCTTTCGCCTGTTGAGTTCTTGCCGAACGCGCAAAAGAGACACTGCCGGCATCTCGTGTCAAGTATTCTAGCTGACGCGGTTTGCCAGTCAATGAGCCAATCGTTCGAGCGTCAGCAGTTCCTCAACGGTCTTGGTTTCGAAGACAGGGCAGCCGATGGATTTGGGAACAGAAAGGTCGACTTCATAGCGGTCGCCGACGAAGAGAGCCTCGGCAGGTTTAGCGTCGATCTTGGTGAGAATGTCGGTGATGAGTTTCGGGTCCGGCTTGGGAAGCCAGTAATCTTCAATGGTGAAGATGTCCCGGAAGAGGCCGGTGACGCCCAGCTGGGCCATGATGCGCCCGGAGAGGTCACGGTTGTTGTTGGTATAGAGGTAGAGTTGGAAGCGGGTAGCCAGGAGCCTCAGGAGCTTCGGCACCCGCTCGTCCTTTTTCAGCAGCTCTTCCGGATGAATATCGAGAGCGAACCTGCGGTGCATCTCCGGGAGGTTCCCCCCGAGCGCCACCACGGCGCGGCTCAGGGTGCCGCCGTCTCCGCTTTTGGACCTGGCCCGCTGCAGCATCGCCTCTGCCTCGGCCATCCCTACCTGCCGCAGCGAAGCGACGTAGCGGATGGCGCTCTGGTTCACCTCTTCGCCCAGCCGGTCGTCCCGGTAGAGCGTCCCGTCCAGGTCGAAGACGATCGCCTTCAGGCTCTCCGGGCGCGGGAGCGGCGAGGTCACAGCCCCATCCCCCATTTCCTCATGCAGAGAAGCTGCGGGTTGTCGACCCCCTTGGACTGGATCAGCACCTTAAAGGTGTCCCCCATCCCCCCTTCAGGAAGCATAAGCTTCTTGAGCGCGAGCCGGTGCTTGAGGCTTTCCTGCTCGTCCTTCGCCTGCGCCTCCAGCCTGATCAACTCTTCCATGAGCCCTGCGGAGAGAAGGAAGCGGTACTGCTCGCCGTACCAAGCCTTCTTGAGTCCGGCTTCCTCGCCATCGACGATGAGCTGGCTGAAATTGATGTGGGTGGTGATGTCCTGCTCTCCCACCAGCTGGTAGGGGTTCTCATTGGTGGAGTGCTTGTAGTAGCAAAGGAGCGTCCCGTTTCTCCTTTGCGGCGCGTACAGTTCCCCCGCAAGGTAGCCGTAGTCGATGGTGAGCACGAAGCCGCGGGTGAGCGTGGCGGCCGCCTGGGCGATCCAGCCGGAGGCGGCGAGGTTGATCTCCGCGCGCTGCCCCGGCAAAAGCGCTACATCGTACTTGCGCAGGTACTTTTCCAGTTCTGGGGTGGAAGGAGGGAGCAGCCTCTCGACGAAGCCCTTGTCATTGGTGGACACGTAGACTTCCCGCAGTCCCGCCTCGGTCAGTTCCACGATATGCACCGGCATGGCATCGAAGAGTTCGTTCGATATGATGCAGCCGGTGAAGGAAAGCGTGCCTGCTGCGAGTTCGTCGGGGGAGCTCCAGGCGAGCCGGTCGGCGTGACGCGAAAGGCGCGCGGCCTGGGCCTGCTGCAGGGAAGGTTCTTTCTCTATGAGGCGGTAAGTGAGGCCGCGGTAGAACTCCGGTTTCTCCTCGCTGATGCCGTCCAGTATGTCCTGGGCCAGTTGCCCCCCGCCCGCGCCCGCCTCGGCGATGGTGAAAGAGGCGGGGGAGTCGAGGAGTTCCCAGAAGCGGCAGATCTCGCGGGCGATGAGCCGTCCGAAAGCGCTGTGGACGTTCATGCTGGTGTAGAAGTCACCCTCAGCGCCTACTTTGCGGCCGGCGGAGGTGTAGTATCCAAGGCCGGGCTCGTAGAGAGCCGCGTCCATGAAGGAAGCAAAGGTGATATCCCCGCTGGTGCGGATGCGGTTGAGGATGATTTCGGTAAGTTTCGTAGTTGCAGCGCCATCGGCCATTGAGAGCCCTCCTGAAGCACACTTTTATATACGGAACGCCAATTCTTGTCAACGAATGCGCCCACCATTCGCCTTTGACAATGATAAGAGATGTCTATATATTGCCGCTTAATCTTCGGGCAGCGAACTCAAGCTCATACAATCTTCCCGATTGTAGCTTTCAGGGATTGTACCACCGCAAACTGTCGACTTAATGTCCGAAGAACAAAGCACTCCTGTCTTCAGTTTAGGAGACAGGGGCGATGAACAGTTTTTGTCCATCCCGCCAATTGCCATACCAATGCGCGTTAAGCGAAAAATGATGAAATGGAGAACCTGATGAAGCCTGAAGAATATTTTGTGCTCGGATGCAAACTCTTTGGCGTGTACTGCTTCGTTCTTGGAGTTCCAGCCCTCGTGACAACCATCCCTAGCTTCGTACAACCCCAAGACATGAGCAGTGATTATCAGAAGATGTATACGGCAACAGTAATCGCAACACGCCTGATCCCTATAATCTACATTGCCATGGGAATGTACTTGATAAGAGGTGGCGGAAAGTTGCTCCGTTTTGCATATCCGGAGGGGGTTGAATTTTCTAATAAAACGAGAGAAAAATTAAGTCTATTCCTCCGATTCCTCGGATTATTCCTCTTAATTTCCTACTTCCCCGACTTGCTGCGGACCATCGCAAGCTACATTGCCTACACTAATGCACCCAAGTATTTCAATATGTTCCAGGAAAAGAAGTTCTCATACGTGAACGCCGCTTCAAGCTTCTGGGGCGTAGGGTGTGGATTTTACCTATTGAAAGGTGGGCGGCTCATCGAGAAACTCGCCCTTGAGTCGATGACGACAACTGCAGGTAATGACGCCGACAGAGCAGACAGCTAATAAAGCGCGGCACACCGTCTCGCCGGGAGTGCTGAGTTGTGAAGGTTGTTGAGTTTGTTGAGTTTGTTGAGTTCCTCCAGCAAGGCAACCAATTTAACAACGTCCCCTTCGACCTCGGAGACTATAGAACATCCCCCTTACTCCAAAACCGTAGAACTATCTCAAAAAAGGAATCGTAATGCTAAAAAATAAAAGCCAGATTGTTAAGTATGGATTGCTTTTTCTGATTCTGGTGCTTTTTACCGGATGTGCCACCAGCAGAATAGCCGGAGTAGACATGGCAACCCGCGATGTCGCAGCTATTGAACGTATTGCAGACAATCGTGGTCTCTCCGAATTGTCGGACATTGAAGGTGTTGCTCTTCTGTCGCTTGTTAATGGTGGAATGGGTGGGTTCGGCGCCACCGGCTGGTCTGCCTCTGTCTTCGTGAAAGATCCTGTCAAAAAGGAATTCGGTCCCCCCTCTTTTTTAAATGCTGCCGGTGTTACTGTCGGATTGGGCTATCTCGGAGTAAACAATGCTGATTGCCTTCTTCTTTTCAAAAAGCGTGAAGATGCCGTAGGCTTTGCAAATAAATCGTTTAATTTTAACTTCAGTAATGAGGCGAGTTTTCTGGTCTGGGGGCGAAAACAAATGACTATTACAGATGCTGAGAGCTTCTCTGATGGAGCTGGCCTATCATTCGGATTGATCGGACTAGAATTTTTACTCGGCTGGCGGCGTGATTCTCTCCACGAGGAAATGTATCAACAAGGAGCAACAGTTGACACAATTCTTTCCGGTGAAGTTGCTATACCGGATGAGCTCAAACCCGCATTGGCAAAATTAAATCTATTGATGAAAAAGGCGCAAAAAATTCAGAATGCGACGGGCGTATCAGATCATCTAGCTTTATAAGTGGCTTGAGCAAGGTTGATGAGGGATGTCGTTAAGTCCAGCAAGTCTGCCAACTCTGCAACACTGGTTGTATTACCTTCCAGCGAGGAAGTTGAACACTCCTATATATGTGAACAACTTTATATTGGTAAGGATTCAAAGATGCTCGGACCACTAAAAGCATTTGCATTTATATTCAGCTTTATGGTTGTTGGAACCATACTTAGCGAAGTTTCATACAAAAGAAAGCCAATAGGCGAGGTAATAGCAAATTGGCGCGCGCTTTTGTTGAAGATAGTTTTTGGATTCGTAGTTCTGATGGTATCAAGCTTCTTTTACTGGAAGGTGTAGCAACATTGAAGGACAACAGGTGGAAGACTGGCGGGAAAAAGGACTTTCGGACATTATGCTGAAGGCGCCGTGAAGCCGCTGCGGACAAGGAAACGGAGGGGACATCGATATGAAGAAGCTATCGCTATTGTTGTCTTTGCTCTTCACGGGTTGCGTGGGAATACCTGAAAATGTAAAGCACGTTGATAATTTCGATGTTCACAGGTACCTGGGAAAGTGGTATGAAATTGCTCGTCTGGATCATTCCTTTGAACGTGGCCTCACACGTGTCTCCGCTGAATATACGCTGCGGGAGGATGGCGGGTTGAAGGTAGTAAACCGCGGCTACTCAGCTGAGAAAAACAAGTGGAAGGAAGCCGTCGGTAAGGCGTATTTTGTCGAAGAGCCGAGCAAGGGTTACCTGAAGGTTTCTTTCTTCGGACCTTTTTACGGTTCTTATGTGATCATGGATCTCGATCACGACAACTATCAATATTCTCTCGTCTGCGGCCCCGACAAGTCGTACTTATGGATTCTGTCGAGAACTCCTGCAATGCAGACAGAGGTAAAAGACCGATTGGTTGCAAAGGCTGCAGCACTTGGCTTTGACACGAGCAAGTTAATCTATGTTACACAAGACTGATCTTTCCTGGTTCGATCTCGTTTGTCTCAGGGAGGCTGAAATTCATGGATAAGCACGTCGGGTTGAATCAACTGGGCTGGAGCGACTGGTTTGAGGAACATGCGACAGATATTGCAGCTGGCAGTATCGCCCGCGTTGCTGCTGTGGACCGAGACCAGTTGTTGCTTGTGAACGAGTTGCATACTTTCCGGGCAAAGGTGGCAGGGAGTTATCTGCATCGCCATCACCTCTCCCATGAGCTCCCCTGTGTGGGCGATTGGGTCTGCCTGGAGAAGGCGCCGGGTGACGACGTGGCCTTGGTCCGCTCCCTTTTGGAGCGAAGGACGCTGCTGCGCAGAAAGTCCGCCGGTAACAACATCGATTACCAGATGATAGCCGCCAACCTGGACTACGTGGTGATCGTCCAGTCGTGCCACTTCGATTTCAATGTGAACCGGCTGGAACGCTACCTCGTTATGGTGTTGGATGGCGGAGCAGAGCCCTGCATCCTGCTCACAAAGACGGATTTGGTTGCCCCTGCTGTCGTCGCCGAGCAGATCGCTGCAATACGCTCTGCCGGCATCACTGCGCCGATACTTACGCTGAGCAATATTACGCGGGAGGGAGTGGATGAGCTGACCCGACTGTTGCTCCCCGGGAAGACCTATTGCTTCGTTGGCTCATCCGGGGTCGGCAAGAGTACGCTGATCAACCAGTTGATCGGCAAGGAAAAGCTGGAGACCAAGACGGTCAGCGGAAGCGGGGAAGGGCGGCATACCACGGTACGGCGGGAGCTGATACGCCTGGAGTCTGGCGCTCTCGTGATCGACAACCCGGGGATGCGCGAGTTCGGCATCCTGGGCGCGGCGGAGGGGTTGGAGGGGAGCCATTCCGACATCGCTGCACTGTCATCCGGCTGCCGTTTCCGGGATTGCAGCCATACCGGCGAGCCCGGTTGCGCTGTCGTCGAGGCCGTGCAATCCGGCGCACTAAGCAGGGAGCACCTGGAGAACTACCTGAAGCTCACCGAAGAGTCCGAATTTCACCAGATGTCCTACGCGGAAAAGAGAAAGAAGGATAAGGACTTCGGCAAGTTCGTCAAGTCGGTAAAAAAGGACTTAAAGTTAAAGTAGGTATATCGCAAAAGGCGTTGCACACGGATCAAATCGGAAACATCTACGGATAAATTCGGATAAAACTACCAAAGTTTGATCTGTCTTTATCCGTGTCCTTTTTGCTTTTCCGTGTGCGTTAAGAAAGGGTTGTTTTCTATGAAGGAGAACATCAAGATATTGTCAGCCATGAGGCCCTTTGCCCGCTTCACCCGAGTTTCCTTGCGCGACCTCGTTTTCACGGTGCTCCCGGTATTGCTGGTGACAGCTCTTGGCATCTGCGCGGCATACTGGTTCATGCGCCCGGCACCACCCAATACGCTCACCATAACGACCGGGCCGAAAGGGAGCACCTTCCAGCTCAACGCGGAAAAATACAAAAAAGCCCTGGCGAAGAAAGGAATCAAGCTTGTCATCCTGCCTTCCAACGGCTCACTGGAGAACCTGAACCGGCTGCTCAACCCGTCCTCCAAGGCAGACGTGGGCTTCATCCAGGGAGGGCTTGCCAAGGGGCGGGAGATCGACAGCCTTGTCTCCCTTGGCAGTGTCTTCAACGAACCTCTTGCTCTTTTTTACAGCGCCAAGAAGCCGATCACCCTTATCTCGGAACTTGCAGGAAAGCGTTTGGCCATTGGCCCGGAAGGGAGCGGCACCCGGGCCGTTGCCATGGAGCTTCTCAAGGCGAACGGCATAGACGCCAGCAACTCGACGCTCCTCGATATCAGCGGGGAAGCAGCTACCTGGGCCCTGATCGATGGAAAGGCCGACGCTGCTTTTCTCATGGGGGATTCGGCGACTCCCGGCGACATGCGGAGCCTCATCTGGAGCCCTGGCGTGCATCTCTTTAACTTCATTCAAGCTGAGGCCTATTCGCGCCGCTACCCATACCTTAATCAATTGGTCATCCCGATGGGAGCTTTGGATTTCGGCAGGAACGTCCCCGCATCCGACGTCCACCTGGTGGCGCCGACCGTCGATCTCGTGGCGCGCGACACCCTCCACCCCGCGCTTTCCGACCTTTTGATAGAGGCCGCCAGGGAGGTCCATGGACGGGCCACGCTGCTGCAGCGGGCAGGGGAGTTCCCCGCCCCGGTGGAGCACGAGTATCGCCTCAGCGAGGACGCGGTAAGGTACTACACCTCTGGCAAGAAGTTTCTTTACCGTTATCTTCCCTTCTGGCTGGCGACGCTCGTGGACCGGTTCCTCGTGGTGTTCGTCCCGATCGTCGTGCTGCTCATACCCGGCCTGAAGCTTGTGCCTGCGCTCTACAACTGGCGGGTCAGATCGCGCATCTACCGCTGGTACGGCAACCTGATCGCGCTGGAGAGAACCCTTCTATCTCAGCACACGGCCGAGGAGCGGGAGGAAACCCTCAAGCGGCTCGATGAGATCGAAGCAGAGGTGAACAAGATGAAGATACCGCTGTCGTTCGCGGACCAGTTTTACGTGCTGCGCGATCACATCGCGTTCGTCAGGGAGCGGTACACGAAAGGGGAGGGGGGACCCCTTTAAAGTCAACTGCATCGCACGCGGATGGCGCGGATAAAACGGATAACTGCCGGATAACCCGAAACAGCTCTCACCCTCGACTGCGAACACGCACCCACGACTACCAAGCTCGTACCCACGACTACAAAGCTCACATCCGCGACCACAAAGCTCACATCCGCGACCACGAAGCTCGCACCCAGGACCACGAAGCTCCCACCCAGGACCACGAAGCTCGCACCCGCGACCACGAAGCTCCCACCCAGGACCACGAAGCTCGCACCCGCGACCACGAAGTTCGCACCCGGGACCACGAAGTTCGCACCCGGGACCACGAAACTCGCACCCGCGACTACGAAGCTCGTACTAGCGATAGCGAAGAACGATATCGTGATAGCGAAGAACAACATCGTGATAACGAAGCTCGTCATCGCGATAGCGAAGCTCGTACCTGCGAAGTTTGTGAATTATTTAGTTTGGTAAAGCCGGGATGTATCTTCTATCAGGCGGGGCAGGTCCCCGTCCACTCGCGGGGGGAAAGGAGTTCGGCGTGGGCGCCGTAGGAGAGGAGCCAGGAGAAGAGAATGTTATCTTCACACAAGGTAGGTTTGGGAAGCCTGGTAGGGGACTTCCATGCGATGATGCAATCTCGGGCGAATGAAGCCCCAAACCCTAATTAACGCATGGACGTCCCCCTGATCCAGGTTACATGATGTCGAAGGTCTTGCTCAGTTTCAACTCGATCCGGAAGCCTTCTGAGGGGGTGTTCGCCTCGAACGAGCGGGCAAAGGGGAACATGGCCGCCAAGCCCGCCGCAAACCCTGCCGGCTTATACTTGAATGCCACCTTAGGCCCGGCATACCATTCGTTCTTCGAATCGTTCTGGCTTACGCCGTTTTTCTCACTCTCGTCATTCCAGTCGAACTGCGATTCTGCACCCATGTCGAAGTAATTGTTCACGGCGTAGCCCCAGGCTGTGGTGCTCCGGATATACATCGGCTTGCGGTAGTCGTGAGACCCTTCGGTAAAGGTGTACACGTGGATCTCCTGGTCAAGGCGGTGGGAACCGGTCGAGTAGGTAACACCAACGGCGCCGCCGGCGCCCCAGGCCCCGTTGCCGACGAAATCGACGCTTTTGCTGCTGACATCCGTAGTGGGCACCACCAGGCCGACGTCCACCGCCAGGTCGAGGGGAGCACCCTTAGCCTGCTTCAGGAGCACCTTGTGCAGTGCAATGGCCGTGTCGCCGATCCAGCCCAGATGCTGACCTTCGCCGGTGGCCCGGTTTTTTTTGTAAACGTCGTAGATCGGGGTCGCGGTGCGTACGTCGAGACCCTCGGTGATGCCGTAGCGGAATTTCACCACGCCGACGTTTTTCGTCAATTTGACCGCGTCGCTTACTTCACTGCCTCCCTTGCGGATGCCGTCGGTCTCACAGTACTGGTAATTGAGAAGTACACCAAGCTTTCCCACCGGGAATCCCGTGCCGGCCGGTCCGAAAGCGGAGATGGCAGGCCCGAAGGGCTGAGGAACGGCAGGGGCGTCAGCACCCCAGGAAAGGCCGGCGCAGGTGCAAAGTGCCGCTAAGGTAAGCGGTATGATGCGCTTGCTGAGTTTCATAACGTGCTCCTATTTTCTGTGCGGCAGCGTATGTCTGCCTTATTGCGGTGAATCCTGTGGGGTGAATCAGTCCCCCGCCGGGAGCAGCCGGTAGAGGAATGTAGTCAAGTTGTTGAATAAGCCGAAAAAGAGGAGTATGCCTACGCCCATCAACAGGAAGCCGGTAAAGAATTCCATCTTCCGGATGTGCGATTTGAAGCGTTTGAAAAAATCGAGAAAACTGTGAAACAGCAGTCCGGAGACGATGAAAGGTATTCCAAGCCCGGCAGCATAACAGCCCAGCAGCAGCATGCTCTTTGCCGTCGACCCCGAGGTGCCGGCCGCCATGGCGAGGATCGCCCCTAGTATGGGGCCGATGCAGGGGGTCCAGCCGGCGGCAAAGGCAATTCCGACCAGGAACGTTCCAGCGATCCCTCCCGGCTTGTTCTGGATCTGCACCCGTTTATCCCCCATCAGGACACCGAAGTGGAAAACTCCTGACATGTGGATCCCGAAGAGGAAGATCAGCAGTCCTCCAGCCCGCTGCAGCCAGACAAGCCCGTCCTTCATGACCGTCTGGAAGGTGGAGGAGGCGACCCCGGCGAGAGCCCCCATGCCGATGAAGACCGCGGAGAACCCGAGCACGAAGGTGACCGAGTGGATGAGGACGGTCAGGCGCACCTTCCTGGCCGGATGGGCTTCCTGCAGCTGCCCGAAGGAGAGTCCCGTTATGTAGGTGATGTAGGAGGGGATCAGCGGCAATACACAGGGGGAAAAGAAGGAGAGAAAGCCAGCCGAGAAAGCGATCCAGAAGGTTAGGTCGGAGCCGAAGAAGGTCATGGCAGTCCCTCCGCTACAGCGACTTCAGGTAGCTGACGACCTGGGGCGAATCCCACGCGATCCCGCCGGTCACCCGTTGCCGCAGCACACCCTTGCGGTCGACGATGAAGGTGTCTGGCAGGCGGTTTGCCCCGTACCTCTGCTGTACTAATCCGTTCGCGTCGCTTAGAAAAACGAAGGTGAAGGGGAGCTTGCGAAATCTTTCCGGGACCCTTTTCTCGACGTTCACCGCGACGACCACCAGGTCCCCTTTGGGGAACGACTTGACCAGCCGGTCCATGGAAGGCATCTCCTCGCGGCAGTAGGGGCACCAGGAAGCCCAGAAGTTCACGAGGACGATCTTGCCGCGGTACTGGGCTAGGCTTTTGCCTTCGCCGGCGAGGGTGGGAAGCCTGAAGTCAGGGGCCGGTGCGTCGATCCGGACGGAGGCGTCATCCTGGGCCTTGCCCGGCGCCGACACGGCGAGCGCCGCCAAGGTCAAAAGGCAGGCACAGATGTAGCGGACCAATCTTTTCATGGTGACAACCTCTCTGATGCAGTTTCCGGTGCCGTGGAGCCGGGTGGCGCCTCAGGCTGAAGGAGATCCTTCAACCTGAGGCGTTTTTGCAGGATGGTTACTTGGTGAAGGCCTTGTCCACGCTGAACGGCATGGCCTGGTAGCCGGTCGTGTCCTTCAGCTGGATCTCAACCGCAGGCTCTTTGGAACCGTAGTTGAACTCCATGATGTACGGGTTCGGGTCGCTCTTGAACGCGCCGGTGGTGATGTCGAAATCTGCGCCGGCCGTTGCCGAGTAGACGAACACGGAGTCCTTGTCGGTCTGGTATTCGGTAAGCGAGGTCACCGGGCTGTACCAGCCGTTGCCGCGCTCTTTGCCGAACTCCCAGACCTGCTCGATGGTCATCTTCTTTTGGTCGATCTTGTAGATGACGGCGCGCGAGTACTTCATGCTCGGCAGTGCCGGCTGCTCCATGCCGCGGCTGTCGCCGTTGTCGAAGACGCTCAGGTAGAGGACGTCACCCTTGGACTTGCTGTCGATCTTGAACGCGGTGTGCTGCGTCCAGGTCCAGTCGAAACCACCCTCGTCGTTCTCGTAACCGGGGCACTTGGAGCCGCCGGCCTCGCATACGATCTTGTTACCCTTGGAGTCCACCGGGGTCAGGAACTTGCCCAGGTATTCCTTCTTCCACCCTTCCGGGCTTCCTAGGATCCACTTCACCTGCTTGTCCCGGCCGATCTTGACAACCGCCGACTGGTGGCGGGAGCTGATGATGATGGAATCGTCCTCGGCGTCATGGTCGACGCTGTTCACGTGCGCCCAGTTCCGGCCCGGTCCGACGCCGACGATGTCGCCGAACTTGTCGCTTGCGTCCTGCTTGGCGAGCTCCTCGGCGGTCATGGTGTGGCCAGCCTTGCTGGCGTCGATGTTGAGGCACACAGCCCCCTGGTCAAGAACCTTCATGTTGACGTCGCGATACGGGTCGAGGATGTCGAAGAGGCGCCACTCGTCCTTGACCTGGCCGGTGCTGGGCTCGACCTCGATGATCACGTCGCGCACGGTGCGGACGTTTCTGCCGTCGGCACGCTTCAGGTTGGAGCTCGCCACGCGGAGGAAGTAGTTGCCGTTGGGGGAGTTGTCCATGGAGTGGGAGAAGTCGTTGTAGCCTGCCGGAAGCTCGCGGTTGAAGACTTCCTTGCCCAGGATGTCGTACTTCACGTAGCGCTGGCCGAAGCCCCAGCTCATGGCGCCGTCGTTGTTCTGTTTGAAGCCCATCATGACGCCGGCTTTGTAGATCGACTTCAGGTCGTAGATGGTGTCGACTTTCATGTACCAGCGGACTTCGCCCTTGGTGTCGACGATGAAGTTCTGCGGGTAGTAGTTCCATTCGAGGGCGCCGCCGGTCGGGTTGTTCCAGACCGCCCTAGTCCCCTTGCCCGCCTTGTGCAGGAAGTTGTTCACGAAATAGAGCCGGTCGCCGAATTTCTTGTCGACCTTCTTGACTTCAGCCCCGGAGAAGAGGGCGGCCTTCAGCGTCTTGGTGGCGTTGGGCTCGGAGTACACCGGGGGGGCGTAGAGGGTGTAGCTTTCCTTCGCCTGCTCCCATTTGCCGTTGAAGAGCTTCGAGTATTCGACCTCGACCGTGTTGACGTAGTCCGCGTAAAGGCCGAAGACCGGGATGCCGCCGTGGGTCAGAAGATGCTTGTTGGCGACCTGGTATTTGATTTCCTGCCCGTCCTTTTTAGGGACGACCCGTACCGTGACGTCCTTGAGGACGTAGCCGCCGTTTTTGATGACCGCGGTCAGGGGGGCTAGGTCGTAGGGGTTCATGACGACCTCGCCGAGTTTCCCCTGGACCTGGTAGTCGACATGCGCGCCGCTCGCGCCGCCGATGGCCAGTGCCATGGTTGGGACTGCAGCTCCGAGCATGGCCGAGCACAACACCAGCCGCGCCACTCTTCCGGTTTTAACCAATGCTGCTTTTCGACAGTTCATACTGTTCTCCTTTTTTGTTGTATGCGGCGGACTTGCCGCCCCTCACGCCGAGATTGCCGTTATGCCAACTTGCCTGTGTAGCCGGAAGTTTCTACGTGTGCCGCGGATTGGCGCTTGCGCACCATGGTGACGATCCAGCAGACTGCCGCCACCAGCAGGAACAGGAGGATCACGCCGAAGGTGATGACGGTGCACTGCGCCATGTTCATGAAGTGGGCAGGAGGCCAGAGGTACCACCCTTCGGAATAGAAGTCGGTGATGGCCTTCTGCAGCGAGCTCAGTTGCGCTCCGTCGGGGATGATCGGGTTGTCGTAGCCACAGTCGCCCGTCGGCTTGAACCATTCCGGAGACCACTTGTCCAGCGGCAGGTGGAACGGGAAGGTGGGCTCCGGGGAGCATCCCTGCACGCCGAAGATGTCTTCGCTGTGGGCGGCGTGGTGGATTTTGTTGAGCTTTATGCTGTAGAGGACACCTTTGAAGCTTCCCCAGATGGCGAAGACGTAGCCGACGAGCTTCAGGCCGATGTTCGAGGGCTTGATTGCTGCGACGATGCCGCCAAAGGCCATAGCGAAGAAGGCGAGCCTGATGTAGACGCACTGTTCGCAGGGTCTCATGTAGAGCCAGACCTGGAAGACGGAGTGGGCCAGGATGACCATGAACAGGCTGAGTGCCGCCATGAAGATCCAGAGAAACCGCTTGTCCTGCCACTGGCTGATGGTTTGTACGGGGTGCGACCTGAAGTTGCTGATCATTTCCGAGAGTTTCACGGTGCGTCTCCTTATTTGGTCTTCAGCTCGTTGATGAGCTTCAGCATCCCGTCAATGGAGGTGATGCTCTTGGTCATGATGAGGTA
>MTLD01000055.1_pt3 | contig 23727 bp, 20 predicted proteins | sample 1982471 | NCBI WGS metagenome assembly MTLD01 (sample SAMN05712604, study PRJNA340218) | biofilm metagenome | isolation source: sample SPM anode biofilm adapted to -50 mV | place: USA | collected 2012-02-03 | reverse complement strand
GGGGGAGCCGCTTTCCAAGACTTTTGCAAGAGACTCATACGCAATCCATTTTCCCCGGAGGGCTTCCCATGGAAGACGTTTACGTGGTTGAAGCGTTACGCACCCCATTCGGTTCGCTGGCAGGCATACACGCCGAAACGGATGCGCCGTTGCTGGCCTCGACAGTGATCAAGGGGCTTCTTGACAACACCTGCCTGGAAGCATCGGCTGTGGATGAAGTCATTATCGGCCAGGTTCTTTCCGGCGGCTGCGGGCAAGCGCCCGCGCGCCAGGCCATGCGCGCTGCCGGGCTTCCCGACACCACCCACGCCATGACCGTCAACAAAGTCTGCGGCAGCGGACTCAAGGCCATCCTGCTCGGTGCGGATTCCATCATGCTGGGCAACTCGAAGGTGGTAATCGCAGGCGGTATGGAAAGCATGTCCAAGGCTCCCTACGTGCTGAGAAAGGCCCGTAGCGGGTATCGCCTGGGACATGGGCAGATTCATGACCTGATGTTCCTGGACGGCATCCAGGACCCTTACGACGGTTTAATGATGGGAGAAATAGGCGAAGAAAGCGCCGCCCGCCACGGCATTACCCGCGAAGAACAGGACGAATATGCGCTGCGTTCCTATCGCCTGGCCCAGGCGGCGGTTACGGCAGGTTTATTCAAGGCTGAAATCGTTGCCATGCAGCAGGGAAAGGATGAAACGCAGCTATTGGAAACGGACGAAGAACCGTTCAAGGGCGATCTGACCAAACTGCCCAGACTCAGACCGGCATTCCGTCAAGATGGTACCATCACGGCCGGAAACGCCTCCACCATCAATGATGGCGCGGCATTGGCGCTGTTGAGCGGCAAGGAAGGATTAAAAACATTCGGCATGGAGCCCAAGGCCCGGTTAATTGCCAGCGCCTGCGAAAGCTGCCATCCGCATTATTTCCCCGAAGCACCTGTAGAAGCCATCCTCAAAGTCTGCAAAAAGGCCGGTCTGGGACTGGCTGAAATGGATCTGATTGAAATCAATGAGGCTTTTGCCTCAGTGGCGCTCCATGCCGTCAAGGCCCTGCACCTCGACCTTGAGCGGGTCAATGTCAACGGCGGCGCAATTGCCCTCGGCCATCCCATCGGCGCAAGCGGCGGCAGACTTGTCGCCACGATTATCCGCGAATTGCACCGCAGGCAGAAACGCTATGGCCTGGTGGCGCTCTGCATCGGAGGAGGCGAAGCGCTGGCCGCCATTTTCGAACGAGTGTGAGGTAAACCCATGATCAAGACAATAGGAGTACTTGGCGCGGGTCAGATGGGCAACGGCATTGCCCACCTGTTCGCGCAATACGGTTACGGCGTCATACTTTGCGATACCGATGAAGTACAGCTTCGCAAGGCCATCGCAGCGATCCGCGCCAATCTGGAACGCCAGGAACGCAAAGGTACGATCAAGGCGGATCAGATCGGCGAAATTGAAACACGCATCAGAACAACCCAGTTGCTGAGTGCGATAGTTCCGGCGGACTTCATCGTGGAGGCGGTCTCTGAGGATGAGAACCTCAAGTTCGAGCTATTCGCCAAGCTGGACGAAAAAACGCGTTCGAATGTAATTCTGGCGTCCAACACCTCCTCGATTTCCATTACCAGGATTGCGTCAGTCACCAAGCGGCCCGAGCGGGTAATCGGCATGCACTTCATGAATCCGGCGCCGATAATGGAACTGGTGGAAGTGGTCCGCGGACAGGCCACCAGCGATGAGACCTTTCGTGTCACGGCGTCCCTGGTTGAGAAGGTGGGAAAACAGATGGCCGTTTCCCAGGATTATCCCGGTTTTATTGTCAACCGGATACTGATCCCCATGATCAACGAAGCGATATTTGCCCTGTTCGAGGGAATCGCCACGGCAGAGGATATCGACAAAGGGATGAAACTCGGAACCAATCAGCCCATGGGACCGCTTGCCCTGGCCGATTTTATCGGACTCGATACTGTCCTGGCCATCGCCGAAGTGCTCTACAACGGGTATAAAGATCCCAAGTACCGCCCCTGCCCTCTCCTGGTCAGAATGGTCAACAGCGGCAGGTTGGGAAGGAAAACGGGACAAGGTTTTTATACCTATGACCCAAATCTGCATCTTCTTCATGCAAAAGACAAGGAGGAGGATGACGAAACGTAGAGACGCTTTTCGTATTCATTCGGAATAACAGACTTGTGGTAGTTCTACTTTATCAGATTAGGCCCTTACCCCATCCCCACCCTAACCCTCCCCTTGAAGGGGAGGGAATTATATGGCTCCTCCCCTTTCAAGGGGGAGGTTGGGAGGGGGATGGGGTAAGGAATGATGCAATAACGATGTAATGGAACAAGTTAGAATTAGGACTTTTTTCAAAGGAGCATCAATGAACTTCGATCTATCGGAAGAACAAACACAGTTACAGCAGACCATCCGGGAATTCGCCGCAACGGAACTGAAGCCGGGAGCCGGGCAGCGCGATAAAAACGGCGAGTTTCCCGAACAGGAAATACGAAAGCTGCAACAATTGGGTGTATTCGGACTGATTCAGCCCCAGGAATACGGAGGGGGCGGCCGTGATTTCACCAGTTATACCCTCGCGGTGGAAGAACTGGCCAGGGCAGACGCCTCGGTGGCCATAACCCTGCTTGCCCATACCCTCTGCGCCAGCCATATCAACGCATTCGGAACCGAACAGCAGAAACGTGATTACCTGTCTCCCCTTGCATCAGGAGAAAAACTGGGAGCCTGGGCATTAACCGAGCCGGGCGCCGGAAGCGACGCCGGAGGCATCACCACCAGCGCCATCCTCGATGATGCGGGATGGCTACTTACGGGAAACAAATTTTTCATCACCAACGGCTCGCGGGCCGATATTCTGGTGGTGATGGCTTCCAGCGACGCATCCCAAAAAGCGGACGGCATCTCGGCTTTTATTGTTTCCGGCGACACTCCCGGCCTGTCCAAAGGCAAAAATCTTGAAAAACTCGGTTTCCGATCCAGCGACACGGTGGGACTCATGCTCAAGGATGTCCAGCTTCCCAGGGAAAGCCTGCTTGGCGAGCAAAACAAGGGCTTTTCCCAGGCAATGCAGGTTCTGGCCGCAGGCAGAATCGGCGTGGCCGCCATGGCAGTCGGCATTACCCAAGCCTGTCTGGACGAAAGCACTGCCTATGCCCAGAAACGCCAGGCATTCGGGCATCCCATAGCAGAATTCCAGGCCATCCAGTGGATGCTGGCCGACATGGCCACCGAACTGGACGCCGCCCGTCTGCTGGTTCGCCGCGCCGCCTTCCTCAAGGACCAGGGCCGCCGCTTTGCCAGTGAAGCCAGCATGGCAAAGCTGTATGCATCTGAATGCGCCACACGATCCGCACTAAAAGCGGTCCAGATTCACGGCGGCTACGGTTACACCCGCGCCTTCCCGGTGGAACGATATCTGCGGGAAGCCAAGTTGTGCGAAATCGGAGAGGGAACATCGGAAATCCAGCGCATGCTGATTGCGCGGAATCTGTTGAAAAGTGGGTAACAATTCAGGTTGATAACTCCCCCCTTTGAAAAAGGGGGTCGGGGGGGATTTATCAACGTTGGCAACCACTGCAAATCCCCCTACATCCCCCTTTTCCAAAGGGGGACTTTCTGATTCATGCCGGAAGCTGAATAGTTATAAAAATTGATTGGTTCTACGTTCAAGGAGGAAACATGCGACCGGTGTATATGATTTCAGGCGGCATCACTAAATTCGCCAAGGCCCATCCCGACAAGGATTTCCGGTTGATGGTCAAGGAAGCCTTCGATTACGCCATGATCGACCTGCCAAGCCTGACCCGCGAGATGATCGAAGGCAGTGTCTGCTCCTATTTCTCCGACCACTTTACCCGTCAGCTCAAGGCCGGAGCCATGGTCCAGGATTACCTGGGGCTCTGCCCCAAACCGTCCCGCCGCGTCGAGGGCGGGGGCGCGACCGGGGGCTTGTGTTTCCAGTCAGCCTGGGAAACGGTCGCCTCGGGACGGATGGACGTTTGTCTGGCCATGGGATTCGAAACCATGAGCCGGGTCAATACCTGGAAGGGAAACGAATTCATCGCGTTAGCCTCGGATACGAACTTCGATTACCCCCTGGGCGGTTTTTACAGCGGCTACTATGCCATGATGGTGCGCCGCCACATGCACGAGTTCGGCACCACCGTAGAGCAGATGGCCAAAGTAGCGATCAAGAATCACGCCAATGCCCTGTACAACCCCTACGCCCAGAGCCCGGCCCGGCTGTCCATTGTCGATGTGCGTTCCTCCGCCATGGTTGCCACGCCGCTGACCCTGCTGGACATTTGCCAAATGTCCGACGGCGCGGCCGTCGCCATCCTGGCCTCGGAAGAAATGGCGCAACGGCTCTGTTCCAATCCTGCGAAGATCATCGGCATCGGCTGCGGCACCGACGCCATGCGCATGGCCGACCGGCCGCATGGCGAGGTGCCGCTGCTGCCCCACGAATCGGCCGAAGATTACGCCGACCTGAAGTATCCCGGCGTCCACTCCTTCCGTGGCGGACGCATGGCAGCCGCACAAGCCTACAAAATGGCGGGCATCACTGATCCGGTCAAAGAGCTGGACTTCATCGAGCTGCATGACGCGTACACCTCATCCGAAATCCAGACCTGCGAAGACCTGGGACTCTGCCGCTACGGCGAAGGAGGCGCTTTTGTGGACTCCGGCGCTCCCTTCCTGACCAATATCGACTATGGCCTACAATTTTCACGTGACAGCAGATGGCCGAAAATTCCGGTCAATCCCTCCGGCGGCCTGCTGGCCTGCGGTCATCCGGTGGGAGCAACCGGCCTGATGCAGGCGGTCTTCGCCCTCTGGCAGCTTCAGGGAACCATTGCCAAGCATCTGGGCGTCCCTACCCTGCAACTTCCCGATGCACGGCGGGGACTCATCCACAGCCACGCCGGAACCGGGACATACATTACGGCAACCATCCTGGAAAAAGCGTAGGGTGGGCACAGATTCACCGTGCCCACGCGGTAACGGCATAGCAGCCCACCCCACCCAAAAATTCGAGTGGTAGCGGACGACGAATAATGGAGAGAGCCATGAACAAAAACGTAAAATTACCGGAAACAGATGAAGGCACCATCCTCTTCAACACCAATCCCATCATCATCAAGCAGCATTACGGAATCGATTATATCCACTCCTACGCCCAGGACTCCCCCTTCTTCGCCGGACTGACCCAGAAGAAGCTCTTGGGGAGCCGCTGCCCGGCCTGCGACTATGTCTACGCCACGCCGCGCAGCCACTGCATGCAATGCGGCGGCACAACCGAATGGCATGAGCTTCCCAAACAGGGGCGGATACACACCTATACCACTTGTTACGCAGGCAGCGAGGCGTTTCTCAAGGAAACACCCTATACTCTAATTCTGGTGGAATTCGACGAAGTCGACACCCTGTTTCTCTCCCGGCTGGTGGGGGTTGAACCGGATGAAGCAACCATCGGCATGGAAGTGCACGCCCGCTTCCGGCGCAACGCCAAATTCAACGCAACCGATGTTTATTTCGTTCCGGCGTAATTACTGAGCCGGTAAAGACTGAACCAGGCAGCAAAGCCAGGGGAACGCGAAAAAACGGATAGAGCGGATTTCCGCTGATAAACCGTAACCATGGGACAAGGTTCAGCTTATGCGTTGTCACTGACATCGTTAGTGACGCAGTACGTCCAGCGCCGCCTGTAAAGATGTGGCGGATGGACTATCCTCAACGCCCCTCCTTCATGCATGTTCATTTACATTCACTTTTCATCAAAGTTTGCGTATAGTTAGCAACATATTTTTGAATCGAGCAGTCATGACCACCCGCAAAGCAGGTGATCATGACTAAAGTGGGTTAAAAAGTGGGGATTGCCGGCTTGCTCTGTTGAAAAAAATGATATGTAACTATGGAGGGATGACATGGATTATTGGATTTGCCCGTCTTGCGGAAAAAAAGTAGCCGAAAAGATTAAAGAATGCCCTTATTGCAAGGCGCCAAAACAACAAGAGACCGGAACCTTTTCAATTGATAATAACTCCTCAAAAGCATTCCTTGTTTTAATGGTTCTTGCCATTGCGGTCGGAGCTTTTTTATTCTGGAACAAAAATTCCGGTTCCAAGCAATCCGCGCCTGGTGCCGTCACGCAAAACAATCCTGCGGCACCATCGCCAAGCACCCCGCCTGACCAGGAAAAGGCCAATGTGGCTCAACAACAGCCAAAAAGCGAAAAGAAGGTTCCGCAATCAGCAATCGACGCTTACAATTCTCTGAAAAAACTGGAAGCACATTCACAGTCCGGCGTTATTGTTAAGGAGTACTCCGCAGCTCTGGGTGATGCGAAATTTGCTTTGAATCAGTTTTCCGCAAGTTCAGAAGCTAGAAATTTCCCGGAATTGTCAAGTTCGCTGAATAGCGCATACGAAACCTACAAAATGGCTGCAGAAGTTTGGAATGACAAGTTTAAGGAAAATAAACGCGATGATAATACTGTGAGTACGAGTTTTCACCCTGACATATTTTCAAAATATCCGGACGCAAAAAAAGACCGAAACCAGGGCGGATTAACGTTCAGTGATCTACACGGCAAAGAATATATGCTTATTGATGCCACAATTTCGTATCTTTTTAAACAGGCAAGCATTGAACTTGAAAAGACATCCAAATTAATGCCGCAATAATCATTTGTTTTGCCGATTAGCGCTAATCCTCAGCCAATCACAAACTTACGCTCCCCCTTTGAAAAAGGGGGGCCGGGGGGGATTTTCCGGCGCTGGCACCCACTGCAAATCCCCCTAAATCCCCCTTTTACAAAGGGGGACTTTCCACGGCAAAGATCAGGCTGAAATTCAACGCTAATCGGATTTGTTTTTTGTAAAAAAATCTTACGTTTTTGTTACCTCTTCAACTCTTCCAGATCCCGATAGAGTTCCAGCGCATGGGGATTGGCCAAGGCTTCCCGGTTACGCACCGGCTCGCCGTGGATTACGTTTCTCACCGCCAACTCCACCTTTTTCATGTTGATGGTATAGGGTATCTCGGCCACCGGGATGATCCTGGCCGGTACGTGATGCGGCGAGAGATTGCCACGAATCGTTTTTTTCAGCCGTTCCCGCAACTCATCATCAAATCCCACCCCTTGAGCAAGCCGGACAAAGAGGATTATCCGCTCATCCCCCTCCCACCGCTGACCTACTGCAATACTGTCGTCGATCTCCGGCAAGGCCTCCGCAACCCGGTACAGTTCGGCGGTGCCGATGCGCACTCCGCCGGGGTTGAGGGTGGCATCGGAACGGCCGTGAATGATCAGGCCGCCGCTTTCGGTAAGGCGGCACCAATCGCCATGAGCCCAGACGCCGGGAAAACGCTCGAAGTAGGCCCTCCGGTACTTGCCGCCGTCAGGATCGTTCCAGAAGTAAAGCGGCATGGAAGGAAACGGGGCGCGGCAGACCAGCTCACCCGCTTCGCCAACCAGCGGACGCCCCGCATAGTCGAAGACATCAACCGCCATGCCGAGTCCCCTGCATTGCAATTCTCCCGCATAAACCGGAGCAATGGGATTGCCAAGAGCGAAGCAGCCATTGAGATCGCTGCCGCCGGATATGGAGGCCAACTGCAGGTCGCTTTTGATGTTGGAGTACACGTAGCTGAATCCCTCCTCGGACAAGGGCGATCCGGTGGAGAGAACCGCCCGCAGTCTTGACAGGTCGCAGCTATGTCCCGGACGCGCCCCGCTTTTTTCCAGGGCCGCCAGATAGCGGGCGCTGGTTCCGAATACGGTTATCCCCTCCTCCTCGGCCACCCTCCAGAGCGCCAGGGGATCGGGATAAAAGGGGCTGCCCTCGTACAGCACGATGCTTGCACCCACGGCCAGGGAACTGACCAGCCAGTTCCACATCATCCAGCCGCAGGTAGTAAGGTAGATAATGGTGTCGTCGCGCTTCAGGTCGGTGTGCAGCATCAGTTCCTTCAGGTGCTGCAGGAGAATGCCCGCCGCTCCCTGCACCATGCACTTGGGCGGTCCGGTGGTGCCGGAGGAATACATGATGTAGAGCGGATGATCAGGAGGAAGCTGGGCGAAATCGAGTTGCGCAGGGTGTTGGTTTCGGCCTGCGAAATCATCGTAGAGAACAGCGTTGGGAATCGCAGCAATGGCGAGATTTGCGTCGAGATAAGGAATCACCACCAGGCGGCGGATGGAAGGAATCGCCGCCGTAATGGATTTGACCCGTTCCAGGGAGTCAAAACGGTTGCCGTTGTAGTAATAGCCGTCGGCGCAGAAGAGGACTTTCGGTTCTATCTGGCCGAAGCGTTCCAGCACTCCCCGGATACCGAAATCGGGCGAACAGGAGGACCAGACCGCGCCCAGACTGGCGCTGGCCAGCATGGCCACCACGGTTTCCGGCACATTGGGCATGAAGCCCGCCACACGATCCCCGGCAACGACTCCCGCTTCTGCCAAGGCATGGGAAAGCCGGGCTACCCGTTCATACAATTCTCCGAAGCTGATCCGCACAGGATCACGGTTTTCCCCCCTGAAGATGATTGCAGTTCGCTCATCGCGATATCGGAGCAGGTTTTCGGCAAAGTTGAGTCGGCTGCCACTAAACCAGGCCGCACCAGGCATCTTCGCTGAATCGTCCACCACCTCACGATATTTGGCAGAGGCTATCACGTCACCGAATTGCCACATGGCCTCCCAAAAGTCGGAAATATGGGTTATGGACCACTGGTAAAGCTGGCCATAATCACGGAACTCCGTGCCTTGGTTGGCATTGACCATTGCCATGAAACGGGTCAGGTTGGCGTGCCGGATTCGCTCCGGAGATGGCGTCCAGATCGGCTGTTTCATGATGAAACCCTCTTCCCGCGCCTTGTTGCTGTAGAGACGCATTGCAATGAGTCTCACTCACAAACCAGTATAACTCCGAATTGATAACGCGCAAATACGGCGTTTCTTAAGTATCTTGAAGGGTTTGAGGATGGGGATGGATAAGGAGTGTGAAAGGAAGGACTACGGACAGCGAAGGCTGGAATTTCACGGGTTGCTGTTTTTTTTCGCACAAGCAATGTTTCAAACCGGTTGCCCCCCAGCTTTGTGCAAAGCCGGGAAGCAACCGGAGTCATATCCGCATGGGATCAGTTTTAAATATCACTCCAATGAGCCACTTGCAAAAGTCCGTTTTTGTCATTCCCGAAACGGTTTTAGTCGGGAATCCAGCTTGTAACGAATTGAAATCATGGATGCCCGATAAAAGCATTCGGGCATGACAGATACTTTTGCAAGAGACCCCAAGGTTTAACTTTATTCCTCGGATGCGTCATCTGCTTCGGAATCATCCGAATCTTCATCGCACGATGATGAATCGCTCTTCGCATCTTTCTCTTCAGCCTTTATGGCATTCATGATTTCTTTCAAATCAACAATTCCGCTGGTTTCGGGGGACAGGGAAAAGTGCGGCTCATTGTAGCTGCTGAACGTGCTGACATTGTTGATTCCAAACTTGAAGCTCCCCTCCTTGTCGGCAACGTCCAGCTGGCATTCCATTTGATTGACGAATCCTGATTGCGCAATACCGACATCAAAGATCATCGCCACGATGATTTTATCGGTAAAACCATCAAGCGACTTTTTATCGGTAAGCGCGAGCAAAATGGCGTACTCTTCTTTGGTGATCACGCCATCCTGGTACAGGGCCTGAGCAATACTGTCGATAATATCCGTGACAACAGCCACTGATTCCTTGTGCCCCAAACTGACATGAAGATGTCTTTCAACTCCCACTTTCCTGTCCTGTTCGGTAAGCGGCTGTTCGCTGATGGAAGCCTTGTCCAGTTTGGCAAGCGCCTTCAAGATGCTGGTTTTCGTAGCATTATTAATCAAATCGATATTTTTCGGGCTAAAACGGTTTTCCGTGAGCATTTTTGCAAGTTCCGGAGTGTCCGCAGCGCTTTCCCGCAAAAATTCGTTCAAATTTATTCTGATCAACTTGCCTTTTGCCGAAGGCGTCTGCGGAAAGACCGTTTCAAGAATTGTGTTAAGAACTGAAGTTCCGACATAAATTGTCTGTGTGCCGTAATCGACCAACAAGGGCAATTTAAGCGAAACGTCAACGTTGTCTTTGTTATAGCGCAGCTCGTAAAGCACCTCCGACTTTTTGGCCTTCATGTCAACCGCGCCATCGGCATTGAAGGAAATCCCGCGGATGATTCCAATGCTTGAATCAAGGTACCCCAAAAACTTGGCGTCTGAGTCGGTTTCATCGTCGAGTTTCGTTATGGCGAGGTCGGTGATCCTGCTTTTCGAGCTGTAATTCAACCCGGTTGCATCAAGACTTTTTTTAATCGCCTGGTTAAGCTCCTCATGAGGAGGTAAGCTCTTTGCACAACCGCTGATGCCGATTGCCATCATCAAAAGAACCACAATAACATACTGTTTCATTGCCTTACGCTCCTCATAGTGGGGTGTGTTTTAATTAGGGGTTGCCTTTCATAACATAAAATTAGCGGAGATGCCACAAAGGTTCATCATATTCGTCCGCAATTTTTAATTTTTTCGCGCCAACTATCGCCGGACAAAGATAAACCAACAGTTATTAACGTAAAAACGTATCAATTGCCGGGGGCTGTTCGGTTGTAGTTCAATGGAGGGGAGATTTCTTGATGGTTTATCGAGTAGTTTCTTTTATTTCTCGAGACGGGCTTACAAACGAAATCCCCTGTCCTGACTTCATGCCGATCATCACGCTTTCCACGATGGGAGCATTCACCTCTTTTGGCGAATTCCATTTGACGATGAAATTAGCGCCGGTTCCGCCTGCCGAATTCTCCTCGGAAATATAAATATCGGTTGATTCCAGCGGCGCCAGGGTTATTGGTTGCGCATAATATCTTCTGATCAATCTGCCTCTGGAATCATAATAATCAGCGGCAACGATTTTGATCGGATTGGACATGTCCGTATTACGGATACTCAAAATTGTCGCCAAATTATACGGCACTTTTCTGGGAGCGCTGAAGATGGTGGAATAGACGGGCACATACAGGGTTTGCCCTTTTGAAAGCGTGTATTGAGGTGCTGCGAAAGCAATCCGGCAACAAGACAACAACATGAAAGAAAAAAGCAAACCGGTAAAAATCACCTTTGTGCGCCGCATGTGATGAATCATGAATCCTCCGGGTATCAAGGTAGTACTTATACTTTGTCACATTAGTTACTCACCCCATCCCCACCCTAACCCTCCCCTTGAAGGGGAGGGAACTTTAAGACTCCTCACCCTTCAAGAGCATAGGCGCTAACTTTAAGCTTTATGCTCCTCCCCCTTCAAGGGGGAGGTTGGGAGGGGGATGGGGTAAGGAATAATGCAATAACGGTATAATCCGACAAAGCAGAATCAACCTTTCGTTTTCTTGTAATACCCCATCGCCTCCGGTATCAGCCGCTTTATGTTTTCGATCCGGGTTGCATCAGAAGGGTGGGTGCTGAGGAACTCGGGAGGAGCCGCGCCCTCTTTCTGGGACGCCATTCTCTGCCAAAAGGGGGCGGCGGCATTCGGATCATAACCGGCCATGGCCATGAAAATCAGTCCCAGGTGATCGGCCTCGTTCTCTTGCAGGCGGCCATATGGCAAAAGAGCCCCATACTGTGCTCCAACGCCGTAAACCGACATCCAAAGCTGCTTGGTGGCGCCCGCTTGCGAAGAAAGCGCCTCTTCGAGAGCCATGCCGCCGAATTGCGCCAAAAGCCCATGACTCATGCGCTCATTACCGTGCTCGGCAATGGCGTGGGCAATCTCGTGCCCCATCACAACCGCCAATCCCGCCTCGCCCTGCGCAACCGGCAAGATGCCGGTATAGACCACCACCTTGCCGCCGGGCATGCACCAGGCGTTTATCTGCTTATCCTCCACCAGATTGAACTCCCACTTGTAACCGGCCAACCGGCCGCTCATTCCCTTGGCGGCAAGATAGCGCTCCACCGCATCCTGAATTCTGGCCCCCACCCTCTTGACCTTGGCGGTCTGCTCTTTATCGGCGCTCAACTTGTGCTCTTTGAGAAACGAATCGTATTGCTGCAGACTCATGGAGAGCATGGAGTTGCCGGGAATCAGGTTCAGTTGGGAGCGCCCGGTTATGGGAACCGTACTGCAAGAGGCCAGGAAAAGCAGTGTCAATGCGGCAATACAACAACGTATGAACATAATCGGCAACCTCCGCGAACGAAAATCATAAACCAAACAAGCTTTGTCCGGTCTGGTAATTGCTCAAGCACTAAAACCCCGCTTTACCCCCTCACCCGGCCTTCGGCCACCCTCTCCCGCTGGGAGAGGGGCTGTTTTTTTATCCCTTCTCCCTTGGGGAGAAGGTGCCCCGGAGGGGCGGATGAGGGGGATTTTGACGTGCAGCAAAAACCTGGCCGGACATCGCTGAAACCCATCGGGTCGCGCGCAATCCGCCGGGCGAAACCCGCAATCCCTCTTTTAACGCAAGATTTCTTGTTTTTCAGACAAAGCCGTGTAAACATACGTCAGAAATCCATGCTCAAAGAGGGGGTATACTTCGTGAAACGGTTTTTAGTTCTTGTGTGCGCTTTTCTTACCGGATGTACCATGTTCATGAAACAGCCGGAAGTGGCGGTGAAAGATATCAAACTTACCGGCCTAGACGGTGAAGGGGCGTTAATGGACCTTTCACTCGCGGTGACAAACCCCAATTCTTCCGACATCAGGCTCAGCAGATACAAATACAACCTGCTCATCTCCGAATTGCCGATGACGAGCGGTGAGCAGCAGCAACAATTCGAATTCAGAGGAAATACCACCACTGATATCAGGTTGCCCATCCGCGTAAAATACAGCGATCTCGTTGAAGTACTGAAGCGCCTTCCCAACCCCGATCATGTCCCCTATCAATTGACAGCTGATTTCGACATGAATACCAAACTCGGCACCTTCACCGTGCCGGTGGCGAAAAACGGGTACTTTGCCATCCCGCAGAAATACAAGCCGGGGCAGATCCTGAAAAAACTCAACGAGTTCCTCAATCCAAACGCGCAATAACCAGCGGGCCGCCCTCCGGGAAGAAACGGAGTGCGGCCTGAATTATGCTGCATATTGCAACAAACTGCCTTGCCTCAAGCTTACCATATTGCGAACCGGATGCATCCGGGTTCAGTGAAGCTGATTTTCGGGCTTGATTTTCATAACCGATTCGACCCACGGCTCATACCGCTTCCCGAACTTGCCATTGTTATTTGCCTGCTTTACACCCCCACAACCGAAAAACATCCCGTTTCGATTCGCTCCAGATAGCAATCAAACAGGAAAGGGTTCGTATCTTTCATCAACCGTCGAAGACCGATCCGCCGCTGGTCGCTTATCCCCTCATTCCTCAGACGTTCCGAATAACCCAGCATTTCGAACCAGATCCGCCCTTTCCGGGCCGGGTTCTCTTTCAGCAATGTTTCATAGCGGACTACCTCCGACTCCTCATTTGAAGACTGAGACGGCATGAGCGGGAAAATGTCATGCAACCACCCCCAAACCGGCAACCAGCCCGGGATTTCGCATTCATCCATATCCTCGTGACCCTCGGAAGAAAGCGACGTATACAAAAAGCGCACATCGCTGTTTTTAATGCCGGACAAATCGACACTGTGGGGATCTTCGAGAAAAGCCGTCAGATAGCTGGCAAGCGCCTCATCCTCGTCTCCCGCCAGGCTCAAGGCATCGCCTGCCCAGGCCAGAAACCTGCCGCGGGGAAGAGATGGCGATGTTGACAAGGCAGAGCAAAAACATGCGGCGGCTTCCGGAAAACGGCCAGATTCCATCAACGCTTTGCCCACATGGAAATCAGGCTCCATATAGATTGATTCCGCTTCTGCAAAAGCAGACAGGTCATTGGTCAGGGTTTCCAGCGCCACCGTTTTTATGGCGGCATGGGTAAGACCGCCCAGGTTCCGCCAGATCAAGTGCAGACGGGAAAGATCGCCGGAAACGCCCGGAGCCAGCAGGCCGCGCCATTTTAGAGTCAAAGCAACCATATCGGCTGCCTGGCGGTCGCGGGGGTATTCATCGGCAAGTTGTTCGTAGACCGACAACGCCCGGTCGAAATCCCCGGCTTGGATACATTCATGGGCAGTGTTGAACAGGATACCCGGCCGATTATCTTCAAAAAGGTTGAGTTGCACGTTCAGAACTCCGGCTGCTGCAAACACCGACAGAGCAAAGCTTTGATTGATTTATTCAAGAATCTCCAACCTTGCCTACACGATTAATTTCCACTTGTCAAATATGCAGCCCCGCCCTCCCCTTCTCGAACACAGCACCTGCAACTCGTTTTTCGTAGGGTGTGCAAACGGTTTCATCGTTTGCACACGCGGTCCGGCGGGAAACAATACTGCCAAACTCGCACCTAATCGATGAAGCTGTCTATTCAAGCATCAATCCCGCTTGATTTTAAATGTGGGGAGGGTCAAATCTTTATCGTTGACAAAAGCAGTGATAACGTGTGGGAAAGTCAACAATAAAGATTTGCCCCTCATTTTGTGCTTGTTTCAAGGAAAACGCACCACCCAACCAAGGAACCGACAAGTAAAGCCAGCACAATAGAAATGACAACGGTCCTGGGAGACATATGAGGGGCCATTGCGCGCCGCTGCTTCTTTTGAAGCATAAATGCTTTATAATCCTGGTTAAAATTATCAAACATAGCATCAGAAACATAACGCCGATGCAGAAAGACAAGCAACAAAATCCACAGCAAGGTTCCGCCCTCAGCAAGATAGAGGTGGAAAAGACAAATTTTTGCGTGAAATGCCAGAATAAACACGTGGAAAAAGAATGTCGGCGCGAGCATCAAAAGACTTAAGCAGATGAACAACCAGATAACTCCTAAATTGTAAAATCGCTTTGTCCGGTCACTGACTGTGACTAATCTCATCACGACAAAACAAATAGCCAAGAATGATCCCATTAAGGAAAACATGTTTTCAAGAGGAGAATACCAATTCGTGTGTGTTATTTGATCGTAAAACCGATAGGTGGGTAAGGCAATGGCTATCGGAGCAACAGTAACGACCGTTCCAAGCCAAAGAGGAATCGTTTTGCGATTCCAAACCCACCAGCCAATAAACAAAACAGGAAAAAAAATGAGTCCGGTACACAGCAAAACATATTTTACTGCTACCCGTATTGCTGGATTGGTCCATTTTTCCTGAAGCCATAAGTTCATAGTTTTACCTTACTATCCCCTCGATTTATGAAACATTACAATTAACATTACCCCGCCAACCCAAACTGCTTCTGCACCTCCAACGGTGCTTCCTCGAAGCAGAGAAACTCCATGGTGTAGCTGCCGCGCCCTTTGGTGGCGCTGCGCAGTTCGGTCATGAAGCCGAACATCCCGGACAGCGGGGCTGTTGCCCGCACCACTTCGCTGTCGCCGGTGTTTCTGACGCCCTCCACGCGGCCGCGCTTCTGCTGTAGCGTGCCGAGCACCTTGCCCAGGTAGTCCGTGGGAACAGTCAGCTCCAGCGACATGATCGGCTCCAACAGGTATGGCCCCGCGTCGCGGGCCGCCAGCTGCACGCCGCGCTGGGCGGCCGCCCTGAGACCGGTTTCGGTGGTTGCACCCGGCTCAAAGGGAATTTCCATTGCCTCCACCTGCACATCGGTAAGCCGATAGCCGGTTATGCAGCCGTTCAGACACGCCTGTTGCATGCTTTCCTCGATGATGGCGAGCAGCGGCTGGGAAAGCTGGGGAGTTTCCTGCGGCAGGACGATGCGCGTCCCGCTTCCGCGCGGCAAGGGCTTCAGGCGCAACAGGATTTCGCCCGCCTCGACGCGCCCCTCCCTTTCGAAGCGGAACACTTCTCGCCGCCGCACTTCGCGGCGCAGGGTTTCGCGGAAAACCACCCGTGGCCTGCCGCTCTTTACCCTGACCCCATGCTCGCGCGCCAAGCGGTCGATGACGATTTCCAGGTGCAATTCTCCCATGCCGGTCAGAATGGTCTGGCCGGTTTCCTCGTCTTCGTGAACCTTAAAGGTGGGATCTTCCCACTGGAGCTTTGTCAGCGCGCCGGGAAATTTCTCCCGGTCGTCGGCCCCCACCGGTTCCACCGCCACCGATACGACCGGTTCCGGCACCGAAAGCCCTTCCAGCACCAGGGGGTGATTCGGGTCGCAGATGGTGTCGCCGGTATAGGTGTCCCGGAAACCGAGCACAGCCACGATATCGCCTGCATGGGCCTCGCCGATGTCCTCCCGCTTGTGGGAGTGCATGTGAAACAGGCGTCCGACTCTCTCAGTCACGCCGCGACTGGCATTAAGAAGCGCTGCTCCAAACCTGAGGGAACCGGCGTAGATCCGCAGATAGGTCAGCATCCGCCCCTCGTCGGACATAACCTTAAAGGCCAAGGCCCGCAACGGGGCTTTGGGATCGCAAACCACGGTCTCGCTTTGGCCGTTCGCCGGATTGTGTCCCACCAGCGCCGGAATATCCTCGGGTGAAGGAAGAAAATAACCGACTGCGTCCAGCAGCGGCTGGATGCCCTTGTTGCGCAATGCCGAGCCAAGCAGCACCGGAAAAATGCGGCAGGCCAGCGTTCCACGGCGCAGCGCCGACCGCAGACGCTCCGCAGATACCTTGGTGCCGTCGATAAAATCGCTCAGTATGGAATCGTCGAAATCGGCCAATGCCTCGGTCAGCTTCAGGCGTTCTTCCCGCACCACGTCAACGACATCGTCAGGCAGCGGTTTCCTGAGCATAGTTTTTCCCAGGTCGCCCGCTTCAAAAAACAACGCCTGTTCGTCCAGAAGATCGATCACCCCGCTAAAACCCGCTTCCTCTCCGATAGGAAGTTGCAGCAACACCGGGCGAGCGCCCAGGCGTTCCTCCATCTGGAGCAGGGTCCGGCGATAGTCGGCGCCGGTGCGGTCCATCTTGTTGATGAAACAGATCCGGGGCACGACGTAGCGGTCGGCCTGCCGCCAGACCGATTCGCTCTGCGGCTGCACGCCTTCCACGGCGCTAAAGATAGCCACTGCGCCGTCGAGCACCCGCATGCTGCGCTCTACTTCGATGGTGAAGTCAATGTGGCCGGGTGTGTCGATCAGATTGATGCGGACGTCTTTCCAGCGGCAGGTGGTGGCGGACGCGGTGATGGTAATTCCCCGCTCCTGTTCCTGGGGCATCCAGTCCATGACCGCCTGGCCGTCATGAACCTCGCCCATTTTATGGGTCTCGCCGGAGTAAAAGAGAATCCGTTCCGAAACGGTGGTCTTACCGGCGTCGATGTGGGAGATGATACCGATATTGCGGATGGTTTCTTTGGTCACAGCAGCCGTTCTCCTGAAATTGAAGTAAATGTTCGTTCATTACACAATACCCAGGGTCAACAGGGAAAGCATGCCCCAAATTCATGCCGACCGCAAATAATAAACGTATTTTGTCGGAGCAATTTCATTATCCGGGTAGCTGAACTTCAGCTTACCGTTTCCCTCCCCCTTAAAAGATATAAGTGCTAACTTTGAGTTTTTCGTTCCTCCCCTTTCAAGGGGGAGGTTAGGAGGGGGATGGGGTTTGCCTTTGCAACTCGCTGAAATCAGAAATCTACCCCATCCCCACCCCAGCCCTCCCCTTGAAGGGGAGGGAGTAGCGCTTTGGCTAAAGTTCAGCACTAATCTGAATTTCATTAAGTATAACGCGGATCACCCGGAGAACAAAAGACGCTGCGTTGACATTCGCGGTACGGCAGTTACACTTTCATCACATGCGGCACTGATTTTTTTTAATGGATAAGACAATATGCCAGAACACGTTCTCAGTAGTTTTACGGTCCGCCGCCTTGAAATCCTCAACCAGGACGGCGTTGTTGACAGTGCACTCATGCCCCCCCTTTCCGATGACGAAATCCGGCGAATGTATGAACTGATGGTGCTGACCCGGGTCTTTGACAAACGGGCCGTTGACTTGCAGCGGGAAGGAAGAATCGGCACGTACCCCCCACTGACGGGACAGGAGGCGTCCCAGGTGGGAAGCGCCCTGGCCCTGGCCCCTACGGACTGGGTCTTCCCCTCCTTCCGGGAAATGGGGGTTTATCTGACCCTCGGCTTTCCCATGCATCAGATCTTCCAGTACTGGTCCGGCGACGAACGGGGGCAGGTCACCCCGGACAATCTCAACGTTTTTCCGTTCTGCGTCTCTGTGGGAACCCATATCCTGCATGCCGTGGGCGCGGCCATGGCTGCCCGCTACCGGAATGATCCGGTTGCCGTGTCAGCCTATTTCGGCGACGGCGCAACCTCCAAGGGGGATTTTCACGAAGGATTCAATATGGCCGGGCTGTACAAGCTGCCGGTGGTATTTATCTGCCAGAACAACCAGTGGGCCATTTCCATTCCCATCACCGGGCAAACCAGCGCGGCATCGCTGGCCCAGAAGGCAATCGCCTATGGCTTCGAGGGAATCCAGGTGGACGGCAATGACGTGTTTGCCGTGTATCAGGCCACGCAACAGGCGCTGCAAAAAGCCCGTAGCGGCGGCGGACCGACCTTTATCGAATGCCTGACCTACCGCATGAGCGACCACACCACCGCCGACGATGCCGCCCGCTACCGGCCGCCGGGGGAAGTGGCCGCCTGGGAGGCACGGGACCCTATCCAGCGTTTGAAGCGCTACATGACGGCGGCCGGACTCTTCAGCGACGATTATGAAAACAAGGTCATGACGAAATCGACGGCGCTCATCGATCAAGCGGTAACAACCATGGAAGCCATGCCACCCCCTGACCCGCTGGATATGTTCGACTATACCAGTGCAACGCTCAGCCCGCGTCAGGCCGGGCAACGAAAGAAATTCTGACATGGCGCGGCTCAACATGGTACAGGCTGTCAATCTGGCGCTGAGTCAGGAAATGACCCGCGACGAGCGGGTTGTGCTACTGGGAGAGGACGTGGGAAAGGACGGCGGCGTATTTCGCGTCACCGAAGGTCTGCAGAAACGTTTCGGCGCACGGCGCGTCATCGATACCCCCCTGTCGGAATCGGGCATAGCCGGTGCGGCAATCGGCATGGCGGCCTACGGGCTGCGGCCGGTGGCGGAAATCCAGTTCATGGGCTTCATCTATGCAGCATTCGACCAGATATTCAGTCACGCGGCGCGGCTTCGCTCCCGCTCACGCGGACGTTTCACCTGCCCGCTGGTGGTGCGAACCCCCTACGGAGGAGGCATCAAGGCCCCGGAGCTGCACGAGGAAAGCACCGAAGCGCTTTTCTGCCATATTCCGGGCATCAAGGTGGTGGTGCCATCCGGCCCGTACAATGCAAAAGGGCTCTTGACGGCTGCCCTGCGCGACCCTGACCCGGTGCTTTTTCTGGAGCCGACCCGGCTCTACCGGCTGATCAAGGAAGAAGTGCCGGAGGAAGAGTACACCATCCCGCTGGGCAAGGCCCGGATAGTCCGGGAAGGTAGCGATGTTACGGTGATCGCCTGGGGCAGCATGCTGGAGCGGACGCTTGGCGCAGTGGAGCAGTACAACGCCGAAGTGATCGACCCGCAAACCCTGAATCCCTTTGACACTGAAACCGTTATTGCCTCGGTCAGGAAAACCGGGCGGGTGGTGATTGTCCATGAGGCGGTTAAAACGTGCGGTTTCGGCGCCGAGATCGCCGCAACCCTGGCAGAGGACGCCATTCTCCACCTGCGAGCGCCGATCCTGAGAGTGACAGCGCCGGATGTGCCGGTTCCCCTGGCGCGGCTGGTCGATCATTATCTGCCCGCGGCGGAGCGGATCAAGGCTGCTTTGGATGAAGTGCTGACGTATTAATTCCATTTTGTCAGATTGACTTTGGCGGCAATGCTTGCTCCCCCCATCCCCCTCCCAACCTCCCCCTTGAAGGGGGAGGAGTCTTAAAAATTCCCTCCCCTTCAAGGGGAGGGTCAGGGTGGGGATGGGGTTAAGCTGATAATGTGACTGAGTAGAGTTAAGGAGATTACATGCCTTTTGATTTTACCCTGCCCGACCTGGGCGAAGGAATTGTCGAGGTTGAACTGCGCAAGTGGCTGGTCAAGGAAGGTGACCGGATTACCGAGCACCAGGCAGTTGCGGAAGTGGAGACGGACAAGGCGGTGGTCGTGGTGCCTGCGCCCCGCGCCGGAATTGTGACCAGGATCCACCGGCATGAAGATGAAGTGGTGCGCGTGGGAGAGATCCTGATGACCATTGGCGAAGCGAATGGCGAGACAGCGCCGCGCAAGCCATCAACCGGCATTGTCGGCTCCCTGCCCGAGGCCGAAGAAGATGTTCCGCCCGCCGCGCAGGGCAGCGCCCCGGTCATGGCAACCCCGCTGGTGCGCAAGCTGGCCCGGGAAAAGGGTATCGATCTGCAGGGAATACGGGGGAGCGGTCCGCGCGGCAGCATCACCCCCGAGGACCTGAATCAGGCACCAGCGTCCCCGCCGGTTTCGCAGGAGCAATTCGGCCCGGTGGAACTGGTCCCGCTGCGCGGCGTGCGCCGCGCCATCGCGCGCAATGTGCTTGCCGCCCAGCGCCAGACCGCTTTTGTCACCGCCATGGAGGAAATCGACATCACCGAGTTGTGGGAGATGCGCAACCGCGAACAGCACGAGGTGGAGACCCGCGGCAGCCATCTGACCTTTCTCCCGTTTTTCATCAAAGCGGCCCAACACGGCCTGCGGGAACACCTCTACCTGAATGCCGCCATTGATGACGCAACGGAAACGATCATTCTGAAAAAGCATTACCATTTCGGCATTGCCGTGGATACCCAGGATGGATTGATGGTGCCGGTCATCCGCGACGTGGATAAAAAAAGCTTTCTGGAACTGGCGGCCGAAATCCGGGAACTAGGGCGAAAGGTGCGGGAACGGACAATCTCGCGCGAAGAGATGAAGGGAAGCAGTTTCAGCATCACAAATTACGGCCATTTCGGCGGCACGTTCGCCACGCCGATCATCAACTGGCCCGATGTGGCTATTTTGGGATTCGGCCGCATCGCGGAGCGTCCCTGGGTTCATAACGGCAGCATCGCCATCCGCAAGATCCTGCACCTCTCCCTGACCTTTGACCACCGCATAACCGACGGCGTTGATGCCGCGCAGTTTATGGGCAAGGTGAAGCGCTATCTGGAAGATCCGGCTTTGTTGTTCATTGAGAGCAGGTAAAACTCCGGGTTGTACTTTTCTTTAACGATGTCCGGTTAGTTTTTTTGCTGCACGTCAAAATCCCCCTCATCCGCCCCTCCGGGGTACCTTCTCCCTAAGGGAGAAGGAATAAAAATCAGCCCCTCTCCCAGCGGGAGAGGGTGGCCGAAGGCCGGGTGAGGGGTTAAAGCAGGGGTTTAGTTCTTTGTCACATTACATCGTTATTGCATCATTCTACCCCATCCCCCTCCCAACCTCCCCCTTGAAGGGGGAGGAGCTTTATAATTCCCTCCCCTTCAAGGGGAGGGTTAGGGTGGGGATGGGGTTAAACTGGTAATGTGACAAAGTGGAATTAGCGCTTGTGCAATTACCTAACCTGACAAAGCTGACTTTTCTTTAGATGTTCAGGAGATCTACCTATGCCAAATGACACAGTGCTGGTGGAAATCGAAGAAAGTATCGCCACCCTGACGATCAACCGCCCCCGAGCGCTGAATACGCTGGATATGGAGACGCTGGACGCCCTTTCCCGCACCATTCATGAGCTGGCGGAACAGGAAGACGTGCGGGTGATCATTGTGACCGGAAGCGGCGGCAAGGCTTTTTGCGCGGGAGCGGATATTGCCATGATGCACGCCATGGAGCCACTGGAAGCGTGGGAGATGGCCGTCAAAGGTCAACGGATCTTTCGCAAGCTGGAAACCTGTTCAAAACCAGTGATAGCAGCGGTGAATGGTTACGCCCTTGGAGGAGGCTGCGAACTGGCCATGAGCTGCGACATACGCATTGCCGCCAGCGAGGCGAAATTCGGCCAACCTGAAATTTCCATCGGCACCATCCCCGGTTTCGGCGGCACGCAACGGCTTAGCCGTATCGTCGGCAAATCACGGGCCCTTGAAATGCTGCTGACCGGCGACATGATCGATGCCCAGGAGGCGTTGCGGATCGGCCTGGTCAACCGCATAGCGCCCAAGGAAACCCTTATGCGGGAAGCCAGGGATCTGGCAAAAAAAATATCGCAAAAACCAGGACATGCGGCAGCATTATGCAAGGAATCCGTGAATAAGGGCCTGGACATGGAACTCAATCAGGGCTGCGCCCTTGAGGCGCAACTTTTCGGACTCAGTTTTGCCACGGAAGACCGGAAAGAGGGAATGGCCGCTTTCCTGGAAAAACGGCCGCCGGTATTCCGGAACAGGTGAGGCTCTTGAAAAAGTATTCCTTCTCCCTGAGGGAGAAGGTGGCCGAAGGCCGGATGAGGGGGCAACAGCAGCGGTCCGAAGTCGCGTTTTCCCCCTCACCCTAGCCCTCTCCCTCATGGAGAGGGAATATTTTGATGCCTTGGCTGAAGATTAGCGCTAATCAGATTCGCAATTGCAATCCGGAATCAACACACCGCCGGTTTTGCCTCACAGTCCGCCAGCCGCTTCTTCAACTCTTTTTCCCGATTCCACCGTTCCGTCACATCCCGCATGATCGATGCGCACCCCCACATGGCGCCGCTGTCATCCCGCAAGAGAATCATGCTGAACTCCAGCGACACGCGGCGCCCATCCTTGCACATGCCCGGCGCGGAAAGCAGACCTGTTTTGTATTTTGTTTCTCCACTCGCCATGACACGCCAATAACCATCCCAATGCCTGCCCCGGAGGTTTTCAGGGATAATCAGATCAAGCGACTGGCCGATAGCCTCCGCGCCGGTATATCCAAACATCTGCTCAGCGCCCTTATTCCAGAACGTGATTATCCCCTCGCGATCGGCAACAAGGATCGCGTCAGGCGCATCGTTCATCAACTGGTTCAAAAATCTTTCCATACTCTCTTCCCTCCGATTCCCGATAAAACAGATGAGAACCGGATAACTATCCGGCTATCCGGCTTTTCATCATGTCACCACGGCTCCGCCGGAAACCACGAATTTTATCGCTTCCTCAACGCTCATGCCGCTGTCGAACACCTCATCCTCTCGAAAAAACAGGGCAAACCCCGAAGTGGGATTCGGCATGGTCGGCACATACACCACCACCATATGCGTGCCATTCCGCTCAACCTCGGCTGTCACAAAACCGATTGCCTTGACCCCGGGACGCGGCCATTCCACGAATACGGCCCGCCGGTAGGACGTTTTTCCCTCCTGGAATACCTTGGTCAACTGTTTGCTGGAGGAATAGATCGACTTGACAATCGGGATACGCGACAACAAATCCTCAGCGAGTTCCAGCAACTTGTTTCCCAAAACATCTGTCGCCAGTAGTCCGGCAAGGTAAATGACAAGGGCTCCGGTCAACATTCCGAGACCGGGAATATGCAGGTCATGGTGAAAAAAAAGGCTGAAAAACGTATCCAGATAACTGCCGAGTATTCCGTCGGCAAAGTTGAACAGGAATTTAAGGATGAAGATTGTAATCCCGACCGGAATCACCACAAACAGTCCAGCTAAAAATGTCCCTTTAAGGTGGTTGAATATCACTGCTGATTTCACTTCATACCTCGCCAATGTTTACATAAGTCAAAATGTTCCCTCCCCCCTGGCGGGGGAGGGTCAGGG
>MTLD01000179.1_pt1 | contig 23757 bp, 16 predicted proteins | sample 1982471 | NCBI WGS metagenome assembly MTLD01 (sample SAMN05712604, study PRJNA340218) | biofilm metagenome | isolation source: sample SPM anode biofilm adapted to -50 mV | place: USA | collected 2012-02-03 | reverse complement strand
CCTTCCCTGCTGCGCCCTTCCGAGATCATGGTTAGCCGGGCCAACCCGGCCAAGGCAGCAAAACGGCTGGGCTGGACGGCCCAGTACCGGATGGGGGACGTGGTGAGAATGATGGCGGACGGCACGGCAAAGACAGCGGCAGGGCATTGACATTATCACGGCCTGGTGCAGTGAGAGGCACCTGCTGTAACCCAGAATAATTATTGACAGGTGGGCCACAATGAATATTCCAGATACAACCTCAATCCTCCACATAACCTGGCACGATCAGCACATTGCCACCATTATACGTCGAGACTACATGCCACCAGAAACCACATTCATTTCGCCCGACAGTTACTACCAGCAACTTGGCTTCGTGGTTTACCCGAAGGACGGAGTCGTGGCTCGTCACTCGCACCTGCCGCTGCAACGGCATCTTGTGGGTACTCCAGAGACCCTGCTGATCAGAAAAGGGCGGACCGAAGTAGAGCTCTATGCCATGGACAAGAGCCCGCTCGGGACCTGGGTGCTGGAGGAAGGCGACATGATCCAGTTGGTTGCGGGTGGGCATTGTTTCAAGTGCCTTGAAGAAACCATTTTTCTTGAAATCAAGCAGGGGCCGTACACCGGTCTGGTAGAGAAGGAGCGGTTCTGATGATACCGGTATGTGAGCCTTTGGTAACGCCGCGTGATATCGAGCTGGTCAATGATGCCCTGGCATCAGGCTGGATTTCGTCTGCCGGCAGATACCTCGATCAGTTCGAGGAGCGCTGGGCCGCATACTGTGGGATGCCGTACGGCATTGCCGTCTCCAACGGTTCCACTGCCCTGGACATCGCCGTAGACCTGCTGAAGCTTGAAGCAGGGGACGAGGTCATCATGCCGACCTTCACCATCATTTCACCGGCCCAGTCGGTGGTCCGGGCCGGTGGCATACCAGTACTGGTAGACAGCGACCCCGTAACTTGGCAGATGGATGCCGGGCAGATCGAGGCAAAGATCACCTCTCGCACCAAGGCTATCCTGGCCGTGCACATCTATGGCCATCCCGCCGACATGGACCCGATCATGGCGCTGGCCGAAAAGCACGGTTTGACTGTCATCGAGGATGCGGCCGAGGTGCATGGCGCCGAATATAAGGGCCGCCGCTGCGGCGGTATTGGCCATATCAGCACCTTCAGCTTCTACGCCAACAAGTTGGTTACGACCGGCGAGGGTGGCATGGTACTGGTGAAAAGCAAGGAACACGCTGAGCGCGCCCGGTCCCTGCGCAACCTCTGTTTCCAGCCTGGCCGCCGCTTTTACCACGATTCGCTGGGTTACAATTACCGCCTGACCAATGTTCAGGCGGCAATGGGCATCGGACAGATGGAGCGGATCGAGGAGACAATAAACCGCAAGCGGGCGATTGCGCATGCCTATAATGCTGCATTCGCCGGGATACCTGGAATACAGCTTCCAGTTGAAATGTCCTGGGCCCACAACGTTTACTGGGTGTACGGCATAGTTCTGGGAGAAGAACGTGAAACGGATGCTATCCAGATCATGTCACAATTGCGAGAACATGGCATCGAGACCCGTCCGTTCTTTTTAGGCATGCACGAGCAGCCGGTGTTTCAGCATATGGGACTCTTCCTCAACGAGCACTATCCGGTGGCCGGGCGACTGGCCCGTAAAGGATTTTACCTCCCCAATGGCCTGACAATTACCGATGGGCAGATCGCAGATGTGGTCAAATCCGTAAAAGAGTGTCTGGCATGAGCGTGTTCAACGAATATGCCCGTTACTACGACCTGCTCTACCGCGATAAGGATTATACCGGCGAGGCAGAGTATGTTCACGGCTTGATTCAGGCCCATGTGCCTGGTGCGCGGAATATTCTCAATATTGGGTGTGGTTCCGGCCGTCATGACCGTTGTTTGGTTGCATACGGGTACACTGTCACAGGCGTGGACATGTCGGAGGAAATGCTGGCGGCTGCCAAAGAGGCGGCAATGGAGACTGCAGCCCTGGAATATGTCCTTGGTGATGCCAGAACGGTGAGGCTGAACCGGCAGTTCGACGCCGTCATTTCTCTCTTTCACGTCATGAGTTACCAGGTGACCAATGCCGACCTGAAAGCAGCCTTTGCCACTGCTGCCGCTCATCTCAAACCTGGCGGGCTTTTTCTCTTTGACTGCTGGTACGGCCCGGGGGTGTTGAGTGATCGTCCGACAAACCGGTTGAAGGAGCTGGAGGATGACATTATCAGTGTTAAACGGATCGCCGAACCAGTACTTCACCCCAATGAGAATGTGGTGGATGTCAATTACCGGGTCTCAATCAGCAACAAATTCACCGGAGATACAAAGGAAATCCGCGAGACCCACTGGATGCGCTATCTGTTTATGCCGGAGATTCTGGAGTATCTGGAACAGTGCGGTTTGCAGCGCTGTTTTTTCCGGAAGTGGATGGAGGATGACGCTCCAAATGATACAACCTGGTATCTGTGTTGCGGGGCTGCAAAACTTTGATAATGCTGCTGCTCTGAATCCTTATTTGTATTTTTGTTAAGGAGAATCCAATGAAGGTCGTAATTTTTGCTGGTGGTCTCGGCACAAGAATATCGGAAGAATCATATCTAAAGCCGAAGCCAATGATAGAAATTGGAGAGAAGCCTATTCTTTGGCACCTGATGAAAATATTCGAGGCCCAGGGGTTCAATGACTTTATCATTTGCCTTGGATACAAAAGTCATATGATTAAAGAATATTTCCTCAATTATTACGTATATAACTCAGATGTTACTATAAATCTCCAGACGAACAGTTTTGAAGTTCATAGGACCAATTCGGAGAAATTCAGGGTTACGTTAGTCGATACCGGCTTAAACACAATGACATCCGGACGACTGAAGCGGGTCCAACAGTACGTTGGCAATGATGACTTCATCCTGACGTACGGTGATGGCCTCGCGGACGTAAATCTGGATGAATTGATCAGTTTTCATAGACAACATGGCAAGATTGCAACCGTTACGGCTGTACAGCCGGCAGGCCGGTTTGGCATTTTGAGCCTGGATGAAAACGAGCGAGTCATTAATTTCAAGGAAAAGCCTCTGGGTGATGGCGGTTGGATAAATGGCGGTTTCTTTGTATTAAAGTCGGATGTCTTTACGTATCTGCCAAATGATGCTGATAATTTGATGTGGGAAGAGGCGCCACTTGAAAACCTCGCACTCGACAATCAGTTACTGGCCTACAAACATCATGGGTTTTGGAAGTGCATGGATGCCCTTCGAGACAAGGCTGAACTTGAGAGTTTGTGGCAGTCAGAAAACCCGCCCTGGAAGATTTGGGAATGAAGCAGTTCAACGATCGTTATCGAGGCACGAGAGTTCTGTTAACAGGGCATACCGGTTTCAAGGGAAGTTGGTTGTCATGTTGGCTTACTGAATTGGGTGCACATGTCGTCGGCGTTGCATTACCAGCAGTGACATCCCCCAATCACTGGGATCTGCTTAATCTCGACATACCGCAGCACCTCATTGATATACGCAACGGAGACGCGTTGGCCCAACGCGTTTCAAAAGAACGCCCCGAAATAGTTTTTCACCTTGCCGCTCAACCGCTTGTCCGCCGTTCCTATCAAGACCCACTGGAAACGTGGTCCACCAATGTTATCGGCACTGCAAACGTGTTGGAGGCATGCCGCCATGTCGATAGCGTGCGCGCCATCGTGGTTGTCACCACGGATAAGGTTTACGAGAATCGAGAGTGGCTATGGGCATACCGCGAGAATGAAAGACTCGGGGGGCATGATCCGTACAGTGCATCAAAAGCGGCGAGTGAATTGGTGGTTGCAAGTTACAATAAATCGTTTTTTCACGCGTCGGGGGCTCCACTTTTGGCAACAGCCCGTGCCGGCAATGTCATAGGCGGCGGAGATTGGTCAGAAACCCGTCTGATCCCGGATGTAGTCCGCTCAATAGATTCAGGGTGCCCGCTCATGATCAGGTTTCCGGAGGCGACGCGCCCCTGGCAGCATGTTCTTGAATGCCTGAGCGGTTATTTGTTGTTGGGGCAGATGCTTCTGGAGGGCCGACCGGAGTATGCCGATGCCTGGAACTTCGGGCCCGATCAGGAAAGTACGGTTCCGGTGCGGGAGGTGCTGACACGCCTGAAAAAGTATTGGCCGGAAACATCATGGCAGACGGAATCGCAACCCCAATTTCATGAAGCAGGTCTTCTTTGCCTTGATAGCAGTAAATCCAGGGTAAAACTTGGATGGCGTCCTGTCTGGGGATTGGATGATGCCATTAAAACCACAGCAGATTGGTATCGTGCATATTTTCATGAAGGACACTTGAAAACTCGGCTGCAGCTTGCGGCATATGTCGATGCAGCGTGCTCCTCAGGGCTCGCGTGGAGCGGCGTGTGAAGATACGACCAACAGAACTTGATAATGTCTTTGTAGTTGATGCAGACAAGTATATTGATCGACGGGGTATGTTTACCCGCTGTTATTGCGAGAAAGAATTATCAGATCTTATTGGCAATCGTCGCATTGTTCAGGTGAATCTTTCGCGGACCCTGACTCTTGGTGCTGTTCGAGGCTTGCATTTTCAGCATCCGCCCTATTCGGAAATGAAGTTAGTGAGATGCATTAAGGGAAGAATATGGGATGTTGCTGTTGATCTTCGTGCTGGTTCACACACATTTCTACGGTGGCAAGCAGTAGAACTGTCATCTGAAGATGCAAATATGATGGTGATCCCGGAAGGATATGCCCACGGATTCCAGACTCTTGAGGCTGACAGCGAACTAATGTATCTTCACACAGCTTTTTATGAACCTAAAGCAGAGGGGGGAATCCCGTACAACGATCCCAGTATCAATATTCAATGGCCAGTGGCCATTACGGAAATTTCAGATCGTGATCGACAGCATCCGTATATTGGCCGTGATTTTCAGGGAATACGATTATGAAATGCAGACACTGCAAAGCAGAACTGAATCTACAGCTGATTGACCTTGGGTCTGCGCCACCTTCAAATGCTTATTTGAACGAGCATGCATTGCTGCAGCCCGAAAAATGGTTCCCTTTGAAGGTGCTTGTTTGTACAGAGTGTTGGCTGGTTCAGACAGAAGACTATGCAGATTCGCGGGAGTTGTTCTCCGATGACTATTCCTACTTTAGCTCATTTTCGGACAGCTGGCTGCAACATGCCGAAAAGTATGTCATTGACATGATAAAGCGATTTAGCCTCGATAGAACTTCTCATGTAGTCGAAGTTGCGGCCAATGATGGTTACCTTTTACAATACTTCAAGTTACGAAACATCCCCTGTCTTGCTATTGAGCCGACTGGAAGCACTGCTACCGCTGCCCGCAAAAAGGGAATTGAAGTTGTCGAAGATTTTTTTAGCACACAGCTTGCTGAAGTGTTGGTTTCGCAGGGCCGTCAGGCCGACCTTGTTGTTGCCAACAATGTACTTGCCCATGTACCCGACATAAACGATTTTGTGTCTGGTTTTGTACTACTTCTGAAACCGACTGGAGTTGCTACATTTGAGTTCCCCCACTTGTTGCGTTTGATCGCGGATCATCAGTTTGACACTATTTATCACGAGCACTATTCGTATTTATCGCTCTCGGCAGTGTCCAGGATTTTCGAGCGGAATGGATTGAGAGTTGTTGATATAGAAGAACTCTCGACACATGGTGGCAGCCTGCGGGTTTTTGCCAGGCGTGCTGACTCAGGATTGGATGCAGTCAGCCCTGCTGTAACCGATATGCTTGTGCGGGAAGAAGCAGCAGGCATGAAAACAAAGAGGGCTTATATCGATTTTCAGGAAAAGGCCATTGAGGTAAAAAACGATTTCGTCAGTTTTCTTATAAAAGCCAAACGTACTGGCAAGAAAGTTATTGCTTATGGAGCTGCAGCCAAAGGTAATACTCTAATTAATTATTCTGGCGTACGACCTGACCTTATTCCTTATGTTGTTGATCGTAATCCGGCAAAACAAGGTAAATATATGCCAGGCAGCCGGATACCTATTGTCGATGAGTCATATATACAGGCAATAAAACCGGATTATGTTGTTATATTGCCGTGGAATCTACGTAATGAGATTACAGGACAACTTGATTACATTCGTGCCTGGGGAGGCCAGTTTGTGACAGCGATACCGCGAGTCTTCATCGAATAGAAGTAACGCAGTTTGTATGTCGAGGCAAACGCCTTATCTTTCCTGATGTTGCTTTGGCGAAGTAGCTTGCCGAGATTGTGATTGTGTGAGAACAAAAATAAGCGTGGGAGCAATGATAATGGAGCAGATTCCTGTTTTCAAGCCTTTGATCGAAAACGATGAAATTCAGGCTGCCGTTGCATCGTTAGAGCTTGGTTGGTTAGGCATGGGCGGTTATGTTGGCGAATTCGAAAAGGAACTAAAAAATTTTATTGGCTCTGACGACCGGCACGTCGTTGCTGTCAATACGGGTCACTCAGCGCTACATCTCTCGATGATGTTGATAGGTCTTAAACCGGGCGATGAAGTTATTACTCCTTCTTTTAACAATATAGCAGATTTTCAGGCTATTCTGGCTACTGGCGCTGAACCTGTTCTGTGCGACATTCGCGAGGACACGCTTTGCATTGATATTGCAAAGGCAGAGGCGCTTGTGGGGCCCAAAACCAGAGCTGTCATTGCAATGGATTATGATTGCTGCCTTGCTGACCACGATGCCGTTGCCGATTTCGCCAGCCGCCACAACTTGCGCGTTATTCATGATGCCGCACATTCTTTAGGGTCTTATTATAACAACAAGAAAATCGGCAGCTTTTCTGACATATGTATATTCAGTTTTGACCCTGTTAAGACCATCACTTGTATTGACGGAGGTGCCATAGTAGTTAAAACACAGGAGGAAGTTGAAGCTCTGCACGAAATGCGGCTTATAGGAATGGGCCAGCCGGCAAGTGTAATGTACGGAAACCAGAGGGCTTGGACCTATGATGTTAAACGCCTGGGATTTCGTTATCACATGGCAAATCTTCATGGCGCAATCGGCTTGTCACAACTTGCTAAAATGTCAAAAATAACAACTTCTCGGCAAATGGCCTGCAAGATGTATAACGAAATGCTTGCCGATATCCCTGAAGTGCGAACGCCCCTTTCGACATTTGAAGACGTAACACCATTTCTATACTATATTCGCATACCTGCTGAAAAACGTCAGCCACTGCGCGATTATTTGAAGGAGCATGGTATTGATACCGGTATACACTGGCAGCCTGGTCATTGGTTCTCATTACTACAAAATGTTCGACGTGGTGATTTAAGTGTTACTGAGCGTGTTGGCAACGAAATATTGTCGCTTCCACTTCATTCTGTCATGGATGGTAATGCCCAACAACACATAATAAAAACTATACAGGAGTTCTTTAATGTCTGAAAAATACAATAAAATGTTTCAATTTTGGACTGAAAGAGCTAATCAATACGGTGCTGATCCGAAGTCTAATACTAATGATGTGTGGCTGCGTGAGGTGGAGATCGCTTCAATCCAAAAGATATTGGATTGCTATCAACCGAATTGTGTTTTGGATTTCGGTTGCGCTAACGGGTACACGACAAGGCGTCTGGCTGAGAAATATCCTGACATTTCGTTTGTTGGGATTGATATTAATCCAAATATGATTGCTGCCGCAAACGGAACGCCATTACCTGATAACCTCTCATTTAGGTGTGGAAATGTTCTTGTAGATGATATTCAGGAAGTCTTTGACTTAATTATTTCAATTCGAGTGTTTCAAAACATTGAATCTCATGAGTTACAGACAAAAGTGTTTGATCGCTTGTATGACATGCTTGCGTTGGGCGGTTTGTTCTTCTACATCGAATCTTATGCCGATGGCTATGAGCAAATTAATAAGGATCGTGCAGAGTTAGAGATATCACCACTTCCCATTCACAGTCACCTGACATTGCTCACGGAGGCGTTTGATAAGCATGTAGCCAAAGCGTTGGAGTGTGTGGAGACTGGCTCACCTTCATCAAGCTACTATTTAATTACGCGGCTAGTTTATTCAAAATTGGCCAACCTGAATGGCGATGAAATCAATTATGACCATCCTTTACATAAACTGGGTGCCATTGTACCTCAGATTGGCGAATATGGGCCACAAAAGTCCCGCCTTTATAGGAAAGGAACTAACAATGTGAGTTTCTTTCCTAAGCTAAAAGACAAACTTACGATTGATTTTATATCTGGCATTGTCACTGTCGATACGGACTCAGGTTTTCTAGAGTTGCCCTTAGCAGATCCCAAAGCATTTTCTGCAATTTCACGTGCATGGCTAAGAAGTGGTTGGGATACCAAATATGTTTACAGCTTTACTTGGTTGGGGAGGCCCATAATTCAATTGCCTGAGGATATGTTGCGTATCCAGGAAGTTATATATCAAGTACAGCCTGATATATTGATTGAAACTGGCATAGCACATGGTGGTAGTCTCATCTACTACGCAAGTCTCTTTAATGTGATAGGGAAAGGACGTGTAATAGGAGTAGACATCGAAATCCGTCCCCATAACCGCCAAGCGATTGAAGTTCATGAGATGTATAACCGTATTACCATGATCGAGGGCTCCTCCATTGATAAAACAATTATCGGCAAGGTGCATGCCCAGATCAAGGATGGCGAAAGAGGTTTGGTTATTCTTGATTCCAATCACACTAAAGCACATGTGTTGAGCGAATTGCGCGCTTATGCCGAATTCGTGGCCGTTGGCTCATATATTGTTGCTTGCGATGGCATCATGCAGGAAGTTGTTGGTGCCCCTCGCACTAACCCTGAATGGGTTACTGACAACCCTCAATCAGCGGTGAAGGAATTTTTGGCCGAACGTGACGATTTTGTTCTCGAAGAGCCGATGATCCCTTTCAATGAGGGCCTAATTACTGAGCGAGTGACTTACTGGCCAAATGCGTTCTTGCGGCGAATAAAATAAGTAGGTCGCGGGTTGTAAAGATTACGGCATTGGCTACATAGGGAGGCGGATTCGCCTTCTGGTTGGTCTTCACTATCTGAAACACACCTTTGGCGATCTGATGAATCAGTGGTTGCTCGTTTTGTCGAGAATCCGATGATCACACCCCTGAAGGAAGCACTCAGGCAGGGGGCCATAAACCGGCCGCCAAGCAATGCCTACTGCGACAAAGGCGACTAGGGTGCTCCCAAAGAACTGAACGGCACTGCCATTCCTCTGGCTAACAAACCCAAGCACAGCATGACCCCAGCGAATCGCGCTGGCACAAGCGGTGAAATGTCATTAAACCGATCATCGGTCCTGAAAGCTGACTACCCGATGGATCAGAACCGCCTAAAGGGCGCAGAAGGTGACAAGATTAACCCCTTGCTGCTTCTGGGTACAATCTGAGGAAGTTGCTAAAGCTTCTCTTATACGGGCTTTTCAGAGAACGGACTGTTTTCGGTTTGGTGGGGTACCTTCCCCCCTCAATTCAACACAGCCTGAGACAAATCTCGGGCTTTTTCGGAGGCGGCTATGAAGGATCAGGACAATTCCTCAGCAGATTCCTCAGCAGCTACGCTGCTTGATCTAGTAAATTTATTAAATGAGCTATTTGATAAAAATGATCTAATTACTGCAGAGAAGGTGTCTTGCCGGCTTACAAGGCAGTTTGGAGATCATTATGTCACTTGGTATATACGTGCAATTGTCTTGCGATTGACAAATCGACCGAAAGAAGCGCTGTTAGCAGTTTATCACTCAATATGGCTACACGAAACCTCCGATGCATTAGCTGAACTTGCCTGTATTTGGGAAATACTGGAACCTCATCATAAAGCTGATCAACTTCCAGGAGTCATAACCGATTCTCAGGAACTTCATAAGGCTCTGGCGCTACGATTTTGCAGAGAGTTGGATGCAAATGCATATAAAAGAGTATATTTTGAAATATCTGGTATTTGTAATGCTAAATGCCCTTACTGCGTTACAGGTATAAATTGCATTAATGGAAGGAATATAGAAGAAATAAGAGCTCGTAAATTTGTTGATGTGGATGAGTTTGAGTTTACAATTAATCACTTGATAGCTAATTCAATAATCAGTCGTCGAGAGTCAGTTATCCAGCTTTATAATTGGGGAGAACCCTGTTTGCATCCACATTTTGAAAAACTCTTATCAATATTGACTGAAAATGGAATTCGTTATGGTTTCAGTACTAATTGTTCAGTGTTCAAGGAACTTCCACCCAGTGTGCTCACTAATTTGAATAATGTGATTTTTTCTATGCCAGGATTTAGCCGCGACTCATACAATAGAATTCATGGATTTGATTTCGAAAAGATAAAACAAAATATTACAAAGATGGTTATGCTTTGGAGAAAATCTGGTTACAAAGGAAATTTTGTAATTGCGTATCATGTATATCAATTTAATATACTGGAATGTGAGGCAGCTGCTAATTTTGCCAGAGAACTAGGGATAGGAATATCTTTTGCTCATGCCGGGCTGAACGGATATGCTTTAATGAAAAGCTATCTTGATGATACGATGAGCCGTGAGGCCCTTAAAAAATGTAGCAGCGAATTAATAATGTATTTCTATAAGGATATTAAGCGTCCAAAAGATCATCGTTGTGAACAATTTGATTTTCTTACTATTAATGAACATTGCGAGTTACTACCATGCTGTGGTGTTGAGCGTGGAATGCCGCTATATTCTCTGGGCAGAATTAATGAAATGAGTTTGGAACAAATTAAAGATAAAAAACTAAATGCCAAATATTGTAAAAAATGTGCTGAAATAGGTATGGACTATATCGGAGAAGCAATTTTTCGGCAACCGTTTGGACGCTTTTGAAGGGCTCTAAATAATATGCGTGCAGTTAACAGAACACAATCAGGAGTGTATGTGAGTGCTGTGAAAAAGCCACTTATATCAATTGCAATGACAGTATTTAATGCTGCACCGTTTCTCTCAAAAACTCTTGAATCACTGCTTGCGCAGGTTTATGGAAATTTTGAATTGGTGATTTCTGACAATGCCTCAGAAGACGGTTCAAGCGAGATTTGCCAGGAATTTGCCAGACGTGACAATCGCGTAAAATATTATCGCAATACTACCAATATGGGACCTGCCAGAAATAGCTATAAAGCTGTTGATCTCTGCTCCGGCGATTTCATTATGCCGGCAGCTGATCATGATATTTACCATCCCGCTTTCATATCCAGCCTTCTGGGGCTACTCCAACAGGACGAATCGGTTGTGCTGGCCTACCCGCGCTCAATTTACATAGATGAAGATGATCAGGCCATAGAACTTATGCCTGATGTTCTTGATACCAAGGGGTTGTCTGTTTGTCAGAGATTCAGCAAAATTATTTGGGAATGCAGATGGATGAATATGGTTTACGGTTTGTATCGCAGTACCGTATTCAAAGCCGTGTGGCATACGCCTCCCACAATTGGCCCTGACCATATAATCATTGCCAAACTGAGCCTATTGGGCTCTATTGCGCAAATCAATGAGCCGCTTTTTTTCCGCCGACGTAACAGGCCTGTTGAAGATACTCAAGAATGCACTCGACGTCAGGCGGCTTTGTTTATTAAATCAAACTTTGGGGGTCTTATCCCTTGGACGAGAATGGCTTATGAACATATCAAAATAATTGCGGAATCAGAACTGAAAGACGAAGAAAAGGAGCTGCTGTACGAGGAGGTAAGGCAATGTTTTCCCTCCCGGTTTGGGCATCATATGCGGGATGAAATCTCGGGGCTTGTCCGCGAAGGTACTGCTATTTTGGCAAGCACTCCACCAAATTCCACATCTTGTGCTGTCATGAGAACTGAACTCGCTCAAATAGCCAGGATTTGTTCTTTTTTTTACCCAGATTCAATTGAACTGCATGAGTTAATGCAAGAAGGAGCCAATTTGTGTTAGAGCCAAAAGCAAATCCTTCGTTTAACGATTCGTTAGACCAGTGCCTGACAGATGTATGCAAAAGCGTAGTTGATTCCATCCGTTCAAATAGCTACCAAGCTGCCTTTAATGCCATTAACGAAGCTATTACACTAGTTCCGGGCAATAAACGCCTATATTCCATACGCGATTTTATAACAAGAAACCATGCTCAGAACCAGCAGGCTATGTTAAGTCAGACGACTACCCATCAGCTTTTCTCATACTGGACGAGTGCTCCTTACGAACGTCAGCTCTATTACCATGAACTACAAAAGGATTCTGCAAAACTCCGTGATAGATTTCTAAACGCGGGAGTACCGGTAGAAGAACACGTTATTGACATCCATGACTTTGAACGGTGGCTGGCGGCGTTTCCAGAAATGTTTGATCATTATAAGGGGAACGTTGCTACCATCGAGAAATGCCTTGAGCACTACCTAACCTACAAAGAGCTTACGCTGGCTCCTTCCGAAGTTTACATCGACATTGCTGCGTCCCAAAGTAAATGGGCAGATATACTCTTAAGTAAGGGCTACAACACCTACAAACTTGATTTGGCCTATCCTCCCGGTATCAGAGGGAGGGAAATCGGGGCTGACGCTGGGAATACTGGTCTGCAAGACAACTGTGCCAGCGTTCTTTCCTTGCACTGTGCATACGAAACTTTCATAAACGATGCCGATATCCGGTTCATCCGTGAAGCGGGGCGTATTCTTGAGCCGGGAGGCCGCCTGGCAATTGTCCCGCTTTACACAGATGAGCGCTACTTCATCATGTCGTGTGCCCATCTCGATTTGTCAGATCACCAGCTTGATGTTGGCGCGATCCGTGTATGGCGGGAAGACGATTGCACAAATGCCTCTTTCAGCCGCCATTATTCGCCCGAATCGTTCGCCGATCGAATCTACTCCCAGCGGGGCGTGCTGCAAGGCAAGGTGATGTATTTCACCAACCTTGAAGAACTGCGTAGACGCTATGAAGGGCAGCGGATATACTGTGACTTCATGTTCGTAGCTCACAAACCCTAAAGAGACGGGACCTCACGAATGATGGATAATATGACCAACACCGTTTCCGTGGTGATTCCTACCTACAACCGTGCCCATGTTCTTCCGCGTGCTTTGGAAAGCCTTTTCCGGCAAACTTACAAGCCACACGAAATCATTGTCGTGGATGATGGCTCAACGGATGACACGTGCCGCTTGATGGCCGAAATATCGCAGAAACACTCAAACATCCGCTATGTTCGTTTGGAGAAAGGCGGTGCCCAGGTCGCCAGAAATCGTGGTATTCGCCAGGCGACAGGAGATTGGATCACGTTTCTTGATTCCGATGATGAGTATCTGCCTGAAAAAATTGAACAACAGCTCTCTGCGGCACTCTCCATGGGTATTCCTGTCATACATTGCGAATGTTTCCTTTACGATATTCGGACGGGAGAACGGAAGTTGCGCGGTACTGCCCCGCTGACTGGCACGTGCTACGCATTTGCGCTAAGCGGTAACAGCCCCACATTTCCCGGCATATTTGCCCATAGAGCATGTTTTGAGCGCATTGGCTACCTGGATGAGCGGGTTGCGGCCTATCAGGAATGGGAGACTGCGATCAGGCTGGCCAGCCAGTTTTCATTCCATTATATTCCGCAGCCTTTATTTGTGTATTATGTCAATTCCGGCGATGCCATCTCAAAAAATACGCAGAGAGCAGCGGATGGCTGGGCGTATATCATAGAAAAACACTCCGTTGACATTGCCGCCGAGGTGGGCTGGGACAAATTGGCGGAACTGTATCAGATAGCTGCCACCCATTATGAAAAGGCAGACCTTCCAGTCAAGGCAAATCTCTATCGAGCAAAGGCCAGCATATTCCGCGGTAATAATACCTCATCGGTCCTCCGGCAACCCTGCTGATTTGCAGGGGGCGCACTGACGTAGCGTTGAGCGCCCCCGATAAGAGCCTGCTTGGCTCATGGGTTGTGGAGGGGAGCCGTGGCCTCCATTGACACCTGGAGCCTGACTGTTGCGGCTCAGGCATAACAAAACAATTTACAGGACCCGCCTTTATGAAAGTCAGAATTGTCTGCTACGAAGATGTGCATGAATGGATTCTTGGTAAGTTCGCCCTGAAGTTGCAGGAGCATCTGCGCAATTTTTCCATCGCTGCCGACATCAGCAAGGTTCCTGATCCGACTGCCGACGTCAATCACCACATCACCTATTGGGGGTACGAGCGCAAGAGTTCTCCCGTCGAAACTCTGATGATCACCCATATTGACACTGATTGGAAGCTGGAGAAGTTGAAGAGTCAGTTGCTTACGGCGAGTATGGGTATCTGCATGTCGACCGATACCGTCTACAAACTGATTGCGAATGGGTGCCCCGCTGAGAAACTCTGCTTCGTCAACCCAGCCCAGGACGGCATTATCCGCCCCCGTAAAACCGTTATTGGCATTACCAGCAGACTCTACGAAGATGTACGAAAACGTGAGCACCTGCTGGTGAATCTCTTTGATGCCATTTCACCGGAGGACTTCAAATTCAAGATCATGGGGGGCGGTTGGAAGCCGGTTCTTGAACATATCCACTCCAGAGGGATTGAAGTGGATTATTATGAAAACTTTGATTACGAGATCTATCGAAATCTGATCGAGAACCTCGATTACTATCTGTACATGGGGCAGGATGAAGGCTCTATGGGCTTTCTGGACGCTGTTGCAGCTGGGGTTAATACCATAGTTACTCCACAGGGATTTCATCTGGATGTCCCGGGTGGCATTACCTATGCGTTCAACGAGATGCATGAACTAGAGGGGATTTTCGCCGATATTGCCGACAAGAAAAAGGCGTTAGCACGGAAAGTCGTCTCATGGGGATGGGCCGAATATACCAGAAAACATCTGGAAATCTGGCAAAGCCTGGGAAACGGTGTGCAGATTCCCTATCACCTGACTGTGCAACATACGGACAGAAACATACAGCCGGATGAATCAGATGTTTCCACCCAGGAAAAAGCGAAGCCGCTAAAGGTTCTGATTACACTACATAAGCCGGAGCAGCTTACCACGGGTGGGCCGTCCGTTCGTGTACTGAAGACCCGCGATCATTTGAGAAAGTTGGGCATAGTGGTAGATGTCACGACTGATGATCTGCCAGACCCTCGCGGATATGATCTGGTGCATGTTTTCAATGTCTGGGAGCCACTACCCGCCCTGGCGCAATTACAACACCTGAAAAAATTCAAGATTCCGATTGTATTCTCACCGATTTATCTGGATATGTCCGAGTACACCTGGGCCGCACAGATTATTCCCGCAGTTTTTGCCTCCGCCTCGTCTGATGCGGAACTTGACACATTTTTGCAACTGCTCCCGGAACAGAGTCCCCCGATTGGCTCCATCAATAGATACGGCAACAATGAAATTTATGAAGGTTTCTTTTCTCATCTGAGGGCCATGGTCGGGCTGGCCGATCACCTGATAGCGCTTGGCGAGCATGAGATGTCGAGACTGTGGGCGAGCGGCATTGAACCACGCCCCTACACGCTTGTCCATAATGCCGCAGATTTCGATCTGTTTTCCGGGGCTTCCAAGGATGCTTTCGTTGCTGCGTACGGAGTAAGCGATTATGTTCTCTGTGTCGGCAGAATCGAGAAGCGTAAGAACCAGCTCATGCTTGCGCATGCGTTGAGCAGTACCGATTTGCCACTGGTTTTCATAGGCCACACTGGTGATAAAGCTTACACCGGGATGGTACAAAAATTTTCCAGGGGTAAGGCCATCTTTATCGAAAGATTGCCTCATGGTGATATGTTGGCATCTGCCTATAAAGGAGCCAGGGTTTTCGTATTGCCAAGTTGGTGCGAAGGCGCACCGCTGAGTGCCCTCGAAGCTGCAGCTGCGGGTACGGCTCTCGTGCTGAGCAACCGATCATCAGAGCGGGAGTACTTCGGTGACCTGGCAAGTTATTGCGATCCCTGTGATTGTGCTTCGATTCGTAATGCGGTAGTGGAGGCCTATCATACTCATTCTCTGGATAGTTCACGACGACAGCGGCTTCAGGAACTTCTTAAAACTCGATATACTTGGGAAAACGCCGCCAAAGATACGTTACGGGCTTATCACGCGACGATAACGTCTTTCAAGGGGGATAGCAAAACACCATTAGCGCCAGCACAGGCTCTCACATTGCCTTATCACGTGCCAACTCCGGGCGAGGTATATGATGTCACGGCATGCGAAAACGATATTGATCTCACCAGGCTTGAAGTAATCCACTGGGCCCCTGTCTGGATGACACGCGCCGAAAGGTTGATGCTCTATAACCTGATCTACTGCTTTCAGCCGGCGCGTTATCTGGAGATAGGTATGTTCAAAGGGGGATCGGCACTTATTGTTGCAGCTGCCATGGATGCCCTTGCCACCAAGGGGAAAATGATCTGTATCGACCCTGAACCGCAGATTGCCCCGGCACATTGGCAGCTAATTCAACATCGTACGGAGTTGGTAATCGGGTTTTCTCCTGAAATCCTTCCACAGGCTCAGGATGTGGCGGGGGGGAGTTTTGATTTTGTGCTTATTGATGGCGACCATACCTATCCAAGCGTGATACGTGATGCCGTGGGAGTGATGCCGTTTGTCAAGAATGGTGGTCACATATTGTTCCATGACAGTTACAACACGGAGGTAGCACGAGCTATTGATGAATTTGCCGTCAGATTTTCAGCTCAACTACTCGATTTCGGACTTATTACTCGTGAGGTAGCGGTATCTAAAGACATCAAGTCAGGTGGCGTCTCATACTGGGGCGGATTACGGCTGTTTCAAAAAAAATCCCATGAAAATGGAGCAGCGGCGACGAAACCCGTTTCCACGGATGGATCGAGAAGAATCAGGGTCATGCTTGATATCTCGGTGCTTGGCCTCTCCAGGCTCTACGAATCGGCAAAGACCGGCGTGTTCCGGGTTGTGGAAAATCTAGCGCATGGCCTTGCATCCTCGCCTGAAATCGAGCTATCTTTCTGTTCTACCCAGCATCTGACCGAACATGCCCCAGATACCAGTAGAGCCTGTCAGAATTATCTGGCGGCGAATCCCTATCTGAGACATGTTCCGTTCCATGCAACTGATTTACCGAAAGTCGACATCTTCCATTCGCCATTTCATGCCTTGCCTGATTCTACTCTTGGGCTCCGGCGTTTTCTCACGGTCTATGACCTTATCGCGGTTTTGTATCCAGAAATGTTCCAGGGAAAGGTGGTCAATTCGCTGCCGCGTATTCTGGCAAGCCTCAATCCTGATGATCGGTTCATCTGTATTTCTCACGCGACAAAGCAGGATGTCTGCCAACATCTCGGCGTTATCCCAGATCGGGCATACGTTACTCACCTTGCCGCAAATCCGGTCTTTTTTTATCCATGTAACGACAACCAGCAGATTAACATGATTCGAAGCAGGTACGCGATTCCCCTCAACGCACAGTATCTCTTGAGCCTCTGTACCCTGGAACCGCGCAAGAATGTTGATCATGTCATCCGCAGTTTTTCCCGGCTGGTGGCAAAGGGTGTTTGCCCGGAACTCATGCTGGTTCTGGTTGGCACCAAAGGATGGAATTTTGAGGGAGTTTTACGGGAGATTGAAAGTCAACCGCTCCTGCGCAGCAGGATAATACTTACCGGTTTTGTACCGGATTGCGATCTGGCGGCGCTTTACAGCGGGGCCCTGGCGTTTGCGTACATGTCGCGTTACGAGGGATTCGGGTTGCCTCCCCTTGAGGCCATGCAGTGCGGTGTTCCGGTCATTACTTCCAATACCTCGTCACTGCCGGAAGTGGTTGGAGATGCCGGTATTATGCTTGATCCCGATGATCAGGAAGGATTGTGCAACGCCATTGAGGAATTGTATGAAAATCAGACGCTTCGCCGTTACTTGTCGATTCAGTCAATAAAGCAGTCAAGCAGGTTCAGTTGGGATAGGTGTGTCAAAGAGACAATAATGGCATATAAGTCAGCTTGTTCTGCGGCATAGCATATATTAACAGTGTACGAATTCTCTTGCTAGTCAGAACTAAATTCTACTTATAGGGACAAAAACGTGAAGGAGTCGATTATTAAAAATTCTGTAGCTTGCCAGCTGTGCGGTTCTTCAGAATGCATCCCACTTCGAGGAAATGACATTGTCTGCTGCGTTTCATGTGGTTTTGTATATCTGCAACAACGGATGAATGTGCAAGTTATGGAACAATACTATCGGGATGTGTATGCGGTAAACAATCCCAAAGCCGCACCTAGTGTTCGAGTACCCTCATCGCTTGCGATGGTTGATACTGTCCCCGAATATATTGCTTCGCAGCGGCGGGGACTTCTCAATGAGGCAATAGCTGCATACGGTGAAACAGTCAATAATCATGTACTGATCGATATTGGTTGTGGATGGGGAGCATTGCTGCACTATGGACAGTCACTGGGGATGAAGGTGATTGGTTTCGAGTTTACACGACCCAATGTGGAATTTGGCAGAAACGTTTTGGGGCTTGATATTCGCCAGCAGCAGTTTGCTGAGGCACAGCTTCCTGAAAATTCGGTTGATATTGTAATTATGTCTCATTCTTTGGAGCATGTTCCCGACCCCATCGCCTGTATTAGAAATATTCAGAGGGTTTTGAAACCGGGTGGGGTTTTTTGCTGCGTGGTTCCTAACTTTGACAGTTTGGCTGCAGAGTATCTTGGTGAAGAGTGGTCGTGGCTGGAACGTGATTGGCATTATTCACACTTTACACCATCGACTTTGCAGAAAGCGATTAGAAAGAACGGTCTGGAGTTGATTTCATGTGAAACCCGTTCTGGTGATTTTGGTGAATTAATTCCTTTAAATATTCTGCACGTACTCTATCCACAATTGTCCGATTCTGAACTTCATGAGCAGCTTAAGCATTGGGAATTTATAGGTAAAGGAGAGGAGATCAAGCTTCTGGCCCGAAAAATGACCCATGAACCTGATAAACGCGAGATTGTAATGGAGGAAATACGGAAGCTCAGGACCTGCCGTCCGGAGAATTTTGATGTCCATCGACCAGAATCTCATGGGGACAATATCTTGTGGATTCGACCTGATTCCATCGGTGACAACGTTTTATCAGCAGCGATGCTGCCATATATTCGTGAGCATTATTCCGGTTCTAAAATCACGGTCTTTTGTCAGAGTCATATTGCGGAGCTTTACGAAGCCTCCCCTTTTGTTGATGCAATAATTCCCTTTGACCTCCTACGGGCCAAACATAGTGAATCCTACCGTGCACTTGTTGCTTACAAATTGCAGTCTGTGGCTGCGGATATTGCGCTCTGTTCAATCTATTCACGTGATCCGCTCTACGAGCTATTTGCCGTAAAAAGTGGAGCAATTAAACTGATCACGCTCGGCGGTGACCTTTGTAATATTGAAGTTGAAGTGAGAGACCAATTTAATCGTTACTATACGCAGATCATCCCGTCTGAAGGGGATTTGAAACCCGAAATAGAGAGACATAAAGATTTCCTGGAGGGGCTAGGGATCGATTCCCTCAGGCTTCACCCACTTATATGGACAAATGCAGAAGACGACGCATTCGCAGACGCTTTTTTCCAAGCAAACAATCTGTCCCCAGAAAGAAGTGTTGCCCTTTTCGCGGGAGCCCAGTCGAGCAAAAGGGTCTACTCTCATTATGGTGAAGCGCTTGCATCTGTTTGCAAAGAACAGCGATTAACTCTGATAGCGCTTGGGACAGAAGCTGAATATTCTCTAAATCAGAATGTTATTGACACCTGTGGTGGAGATGGCGTCAACCTCTGCGGCAAACTGACCCTTCGCCAAAGTGCCACTATTATAAAACGTTGTCGTCTTGCTGTAGGGGCTGAAACCGGCACCGCTCATATCGCCTGTGCTGTCGGCACCCCAAATGTCATCCTTCTGGGAGGTGGCCACTTCAGCCGTTTCATGCCTTATTCGCGTCTGACCACTATAGTTTTTCTCCCCCTCGACTGTTACAATTGCGATTGGCGGTGCAGATTTCCCACGGTTCATTGCGTCAAGGACATTAACCCGGCAATTATTACCGAAGCGGTTAGAACAGCCTTGGCTACCCCATCGGAAAGGATTCGGGCCTTCTGCGAAACCGGGTCTCATTGGCGGCCGCATTCCGGAATGCCAAAATGGAAGGATATGTCGCATCTTCTTTGTAACTATCCGAGCGATATTTTTCAAATCGCAGATAGCTACGTACCTGCTGCCACGGCTTCTGCTATCCCTGTAACAGTCACTTCTGGCAAAACTGCACTGGATCCTTCTTTTCCCCGCATCACCCTGGTGACACCGTCCCTGAATCAGGGGAAATACATTGAAAAGACGATTCGCAGCGTCCTGGAGCAGGGCTACCCGAACCTGGAGTATTTCATTATCGACGGCGGCAGCACGGATGAGACCGTATCGATCATACAGCGTTATGCCGACCGGATCACCTGGTGGGTCAGCGAAAAGGACAGTGGCCAGGCAGATGCCATCAATAAAGGATTGGCACGGGCCACGGGGGTCATTTTCAACTGGCTGAACTCGGATGATTATCTTGAACCGGGTGCCCTGTTCAAGGTGGCGGAGACCTACCGCAAGGATCCGGCGGCGGCAGCCTGGGTAGGAGCCGGCAACAGGCTGCACGACAATGGTTTTCTGCACTACATCTCCTATCCCAACGGTTTGTTCAGGGACCATATCATCAATAATTCCAACGGGCGTTGCTTCTATCAGCCGGCCTGTTTCATGAACACGCGCTATCTGAAACAGTTGGGGGGGCTGCGACAGGAGCTGCATTTTGCCCTGGATTATGAATTGTACATCCGCCTTACCGCACTGGCCCCCTTTGTCGGTGGCGAAGGGGTGTGGTGCACGGCGTTGGCCCAGCCCGAGGCCAAGACCGTTAAAGACGCCGATGCGTTGTGGCGCGAGATCATCGAGGTGCAGCGGGAATACGGCTTGGTTGATGCCGTGCGCAATCTGGAGCTTCGCCTGGCGACCGGGACGTTCAAATATGTGATGCCCCGCGGCATACGTGAAAAACTGGGTGTGGCCGGCCAGTGCGGCCAACTGCCGCAGGGGGCTCCGGAGATCCCTTTCAGCTGGGGACACCGCAATACGATCTGTTTTTGGGGCGACTTTTCCGGCCAACGGGTTCAGGCGACATTTGCCGTGCTGAATGAGTTGCTTTCCGTCTTGTTCCAGCGGTTCGAAGGTATCGCCTTGAAGATCTTCGGTGCCGATGGAGGGAATTTCGGGGATCTCAGCAAACCGCCCTATTTCACTTACTGCGGGACAACCCCGGATCAGGAATCGCTCCGCACCGCCAAACTCTGCATCATAGCCAATGACGGCATGGAGGGGGCGGATGGAGTTATTGGGGGATGCAGGCAGAACGGCATCCCGTTGGTTGTTGCCCGGGAGGTTGCGGAGCAGCATCAAATTATAGAGGGGATGCAGGGCTTCAGCGCCGCCGACCCATTCTCCTTTGCCTTCCGAAGCGTCCTGCCGTTGCTGGACCCAGGGGTCTGGGGCAATATGAGCGCTCACATGCTGCTGTCACATTGCGGGCAACCGGGCCGGATGGCCGAAGTGGGGGAACTCGGGTATGGACGCCCCACGTCCGCTGCTCCCCAACCCCGTATCCATGTGTTCATCTATACCTGGAACAAGTGCGCGGAACTGGAAATCGCCCTCCGCTCCCTGGCAACAACCGCATATGGCAATTTCAAATTGTTTGTGCTGAACAATGGCAGCAGTGACGGCACGGAGCAGCTGTTGAACGGCCTGGTCCCGGCGCTCTTCCGGGAATACAAAATTATCAATCTTCCGGTTAACGTCGGCGCCGCTGCGGCCCGCAACTGGCTGTTCGCGGATCCGGAAAACCGAGAGGCTGCATATCTCGCGTATTTTGATGATGATATCGAGGTGGAACCCGACTGGTTGACCAACTTGCTTGAAACGTTGGAACAGCACCCGCGCGCCGGGGTCGTCGGCGCCAAGATCATCAATGCCACGGGACCCAAGGTCGTGCAGCATTCCGGCGGGGTGCTGACCCAGGCCGAAGAGTGGATCAACAACGTGGTGCTGTTCACCAACGTGCCCGACCAGGGGCAGTTTGACAACATCAGCGAACGCGATTATGTCATGGGGTGCGCCAACCTCTACCGCCGCAGTGCCATGGATGAGGTCGGCATGTTCGATATCCAGTTTTCACCGACCCAGTTTGATGATGTGGACCATCATCTGCGGATGCGGCTGAAGGGGTGGCAGGTCCTGTTCAACGGCCGCGTGGAAGTGCGCCACCATCGCAGTTCCGGCGGTGCGGCCAATGCCAATCACCTTGCCAACCGTTTCAAGCTGGAAAAGAAATATTCCGTGGACGATGCGGCAAAAATCATTGCAGCCGGTTCTTCACTGGATTTTGTTGCCAAGCATCCCTGGGTTTTAGATATGAAGGGATAACCTGGATGGATCTATCTGGATTGAAATACCTCGTCGTTGGGTCCGGCTTCTTCGGTGCTGTGGTTGCCGAACGGATTACCAATGATCTGGGCGAGCGAGTGCTTGTCATAGACAAGCGTGACCATATCGGCGGAAACAGCTATTCAAAGGAAGATCCTGAAACCGGCATAGAGTGCCACTGTTATGGTTCCCATATCTTTCATACCCCAAGCAAACATGTATGGGACTATATTACCCGCTTCACGGAATTCAACAGTTATCGTCACAAGGTCCTGACTCGGTATCAGGGTGGCACGTTTATCATGCCGATCAACCTTTCCACGATCAACTCCCTCTACAAGCTTGACTTGACGCCATCAGAAGCTCTTGACTTCATTAGGCGCGAGGCGGCGCTGGAGGGGATCACTTCTCCGAAAAACCTGGAGGAGAAGGCTGTGTCACTGGTTGGTCGCCCTCTTTATGAAGCATTTATAAAAGGATACACCATCAAGCAGTGGCAAACGGATCCACGCCTGCTTCCGGAATCTATCATAACGCGGCTGCCTGTCCGATGCGGCCATCACTATGACTATTTTGACGACCCCTGGCAGGGAATCCCGCTTGATGGATATGGCAAACTATTTGAGCGGTTGCTTGCCAACCCCAAAATTGAAGTTAAATTGAATTGTGATTTTTTTGATATCAGGGACAAGATTCCTGCCGACTGCATGGTGATATATACCGGACCGATTGATCGTTTTTTCGATTACCGCTACGGCATTCTTGGCTGGCGGACCCTTCGCTTTGAGCAAGAGATCGTCCCGGTCGGTGATTTCCAAGGGACAACCGTCATGAATTATGCCGATCCGGACGTACCGTTTACCCGCATCCATGAATTCCGCCACTATCATCCGGAGCGGAAAACATATCACGCCGACAAATCAATCATCTTTCGTGAATATTCGCTTTCGTGCGGTCGGGAGGATGACCCTTATTATCCGGTCAATACCGGGCGCGATCGGGAGATGTATGAACTGTATCGCCAGGATGGCGAGCTTCTGTCCAATGTTGTTTTCGGTGCCAGACTCGGTACCTACCGATATCTGGACATGGACAAGGTGATCGAGCAGGCTTTGCAGATGTATGAAATGAAAATAAGGGGCACCGGACTATGACCATTCACGTAATCGGCGCCGGTAACTGGGGTACTACCCTGGCCAAGCTTTTTGCCGGAACAAACCGGGTCAGCCTCTGTACGCACTCCAGCGAGCATGCGGCTGAAATCAATACACAACGGGAGAACCAACGTTACTTGCCCGGAA
>MTLD01002054.1_pt3 | contig 23791 bp, 17 predicted proteins | sample 1982471 | NCBI WGS metagenome assembly MTLD01 (sample SAMN05712604, study PRJNA340218) | biofilm metagenome | isolation source: sample SPM anode biofilm adapted to -50 mV | place: USA | collected 2012-02-03 | reverse complement strand
CCGGGGGCGGGTGCGAGCCGCTGTGCCCGCAGGCCGGTCCGCAGGTCCAGGTCCCGCGCCAGGGCGGCGGGCAGGGCGCCCATGCCCGTCTGGGGCCGCGCCTGCTGCGTGCGTGGCCGGGTCAGCACCGCCGCGTCCAGGGTTTCGGCCTCGGCGGCGAAGAGGCCCCGGGCCGCCAAGGGCAGCAGACGCTCCGCGGCCTCCCGGCCGAAGCGGCGGCGGGTCCACGCGGCGAGGCTCTCGTCCTCCCGCGCGGGGATCGGCCACAGGAGCCCGGCCAGCAGCCGCAGGCGCCCCACGGGGCTCAGGAGCGGCGAGGCCAGGAAGGCGCCGCCATGGGCCGGCACGGGCACCAGGCGGCCGCCCAGGGCCGCCCAGCGCGGACGGCGGGACACCGTCTCGAAGGCCAGGCCGAGGGCGCGCAGCAGGCGGTCGGCGGCATCGCCTGGGCGCCAGGCCAGGCTCTGGGGTCCGAGTTCCGCACCGCCGCCCTCCCAGGGCAGGGTCCGCACCCAGCCGCCGGGCGCGTCGCCGGCCTCCCACACCTGGACCCGGAGGCCCCGGCGCTGCAGGTGCCAGGCCGCCAGCAGCCCGGCCATGCCCCCGCCGAGGATCAGTGCGGGCAGCACCGGGGAGGCGTCGGATCCGGATCGGGGCATGCCCGATTGTGTCAGACGGGGTGCTCGGGGAGGGCGCGGGCGGTCCCCTCCCCCCGGGTCAGCCCTGGCCCGGCGCCACGCGCTTGGCCCACAGCGGGTAGTCGATGCCGGCTAGGCGGTTGATGACGATGGCCTGGACCGTGAGCAGGGCCACGGCCAGCAGCATGATGGCCAGCGACATCGGCTTGGTGATGATGCCCAGGGAGATGATGAGGGTCGTCGCCCCGGCCGGGGGGTGCGCGGCCTTGAAGAGGATCATGAGGGCGCCGGTGGCGGCGAGCGACAGCGCGGCGGCGCCGATGCGGGCAGGCGTCACGCCCATCACCATGGCCGGCGGCGCGTGCTGGAGGCCCATGAGCCAGAGGGCGCCGTACCCGCAGGCGATGCCGATGATGTGGCCGTAGATCGTGTGGCGCGGGCTGGCCGTCGGCAGCGTGGGGGTGAAGAAGAACAGGAACGCCGTGGGCCCGAGGGAGGGGAAGACGAACGGCGTGCGGGTCAGCATGGCCAGGCCGGCCAGCAGGCCGATGGAGATCAGTCCGTTGATGAACATGAAGGCCGACCAGAGCTGGCGCTCCGGGAACCGGCCCAGCAGGGTGGTGAGGCGGAAGCGGGCCAGGAGGCCGCGGGTGACCTGGGGTTCCAGCAGCTCGAGGGCCGGCGGGCGGTCGGGAGTCGGGGACGTCATGGGGGCTCCGGAGGGGTCAGTGTCTGGGGCCCTGGTCGATGCGGGGCACCTTGAAGGCGAGGAGGAGGGCCACCGCCGTCAGGAGGAGGGAGGCCGCGAAGGCACCGGGCAGGAGGGCGCGCTGGCCATCGAGCACGGACTGGAGGACGGTCTCGAAGAGGTAGGCCTGGATGCCGAGGATGAGGAGCGCCACTCCCAGGGCGGCGTCGGACAGATGGCTCCGGTGGGGACGGCTCATGCCGGCACCTCCTTCTGGCGGGTGCGGGGGCAGGCCGCGGCGGCCCGGGCGGGGAGGTCCGTGGGCTTGGGCAGGTCGCCCACGGCCCAGAGGGTGCCGTCGGGGCGCACCTCCAGAGCGATGCCGGAGAGGGGGCGCGTGGGCGGGCCCTGGATGGGGAAGCCGCGTTCCACCTCGAAGTAGCCCTCGTGGCAGGGGCACTCCAGGCGCTCCCCGCGGAAGCGCACCGCGCAGCCCAGGTGGGTGCAGGTCTGCCGGAAGGCCCGAAGCTCGCCCATGGGCGTCCGCAGGAGGATGCAGCGGTCCTGGGCGTCCCGGAAGGTGAAGAGGCGGCTCTGCCCGGGCTTCAGGTCCGCGGCGAGGCCCAGGGCCACCGGCACCTCGTTCTGGCCCGCCGGTTCCGGCGCGCCGTCGAGGGGCTTCCGACGCAGCCACAGGTAGCCCAGGCCCGCCGTGAAGCCCGCGGAGACCAGGGCCAGGAAGCGGGCGAACTCGCGCCGGGAGAACCGGCCCTCGTCCGCCAGATCCACAGGGAAGGCGCGCTTCCAGGGCATCACAGGTCTCCTTCGATGAGCAGGGCGGCGTCGAGGAAGAGAGGGGCCTCGGGATCCGGGACCATCAGGGCGTTCTTGGTCTTCACGGTGAGGCCGCCGACGAGGAACTCGCGCACGGGCTGGGCGGCGCGCATCCGGCTGATCTCGGCTTTGGGGGCGTAGAGCAGGGCCTGGCTGGGGCACACGGTGGCGCACATGGGCTTCAGGCCCTCGGAGGTGCGGTCGTAGCAGAGGTCGCACTTGAGCATCTGCTCCAGGCCGCTGAAGACGATGGGCACGCCGAAGGGGCAGCTCAGCTCGCAGTTCTGGCAGCCGATGCAGCGGGGCTTCTGGCTGGCATGCACCACGCCGTCCTCGCTGCGCTTGATCGCGTCCGCGGGGCACACCTGGGCGCAGATGGGATCCTCGCAGTGCATGCAGACGGTGGGGGTCGTCTGGGGCGAGTGGAGCCGGTCCATCTCGTCCAGGTGGATCATGGGCCGGCCCTTGTGGGTGCCGCACTCCGCGCAGGCGGCCACGCAGCTGCGGCAGCCGATGCAGCGGTTGGGGTCGATGAAGAAGCCCCATTCGTCAAAGTTGGTCAGGGGTGTACCGTTCTCGCGAATCGCCGAAGGCGATTCCGAGAGGAAGCCCCATTCGTCAAAGTTGGTCAAGGCCGGGGCCGGGGTGGTGGAGGCGGTGATCCCATCCATCAGAACACCTGTCCGGGCAGCTCGGCCTGGTTGGTGCGGGCCTCGTAGGCCATGCGCTGGAGCTCGCGCAGCTCGGCGGGGATGCGGTCCGGCGTGGTCTTCTGGATCCGGCAGGCGCTCACCTTGAACTCGGGGATCTTGCTCACCGGATCGAGGTGGCGGGCCGTGAGGCGGTTGGCGCCCAGGTTGCCCGGCCAGTGGTAGGGGATGAAGACCGTGTCGGGCCGGATGGTCATCACCACCTTGGCGGGCAGCACCAGGCTGCCGCGCCGGCTGGTGATCTCCACGGCGTCGCCGTCCGTGAGGCCGTACTTCTCCGCCAGCTTCGGGTGGATCTCCAGGTAGGGATTCGGGCACTGCTCCACCAGCCAGCCGATGCGCCGCGTCTGGCTGCCGGACAGGTAGTGGAACACCACGCGGCCGGAGGTGAGCCACACGGGATAGTCGGCATCCACCACCTCCATGGGCGGCCGCCAGGGCGTGGGGACGAAGCGGGCCTTGCCGTCGGGATGCGCGAACCGGCCGCCCTCGAAGAGCCGCGGGGTGCCGGGGTGGTCCAGGCTGGGGCAGGGCCAGAAGACCCCCATGTGCTTCTCGATCTTCTCGTAGGTGATGCCGTAGTAGTCCGCGGTGCCGCCCTTCGAGGCCGCCCGCAGCTCATTGAAGATGGCCTCGGGCGAGGTGAAGTGGTCGAAGTACTTCCCGCGCCCCAGGCGGTGGGCGATCTCGTTGAGGATCACCCAGTCGGGCCGGGCGTCGCCGGGCGGGTCCACCGCCTTGTTGATCTTGATGACGCGGCCCTCGGCGGAGGTGCTGGTGCCCTCGTCCTCCTCGTGCAGGGCCGAGGGGAGGATGACATCCGCGAACTGCGCCGACTCCGAGGCGAAGAAGTCCAGGCAGACGAAGAACTCGAGCTTCGAGAGGGCCTCGGCCGTGAACTGGTTGTCGGGCAGGCTCACCACGGGGTTGAAGCAGAGCAGGAGGAGGCCCTTGATCTCGCCGGCATGGATGGCGTTCATGATCTCCTGGGCGCTGAGGCCCTTGCGGGGGAGCTCCTCGTCCGTGCAGCCCCACACGTCGCAGATGTGCTTCCGGTGCTCGGGGTTCTCGATGTCCCGGTTGCCCGGGAGCTGGTCGCACTTGTGGCCGTGCTCGCGGCCGCCCTGGCCGTTGCCCTGGCCCGTGATGGTGCCGTAGCCGCAGTTGGGCTTCCCGATGCGGCCGGTGGCCAGCACCATGTTGATGCAGCCCAGCACGTTCTCCACGCCCTTGCTCTGGTGCTCGATGCCCCGGGCATGGAGGAGGAAGCTGGTCCGCGCCTCGCCCCACATCCGGGCGGCCTTCTCGATGGCCGCCACGGGCAGGCCGGTGACCTTGCTCGTCCACTCGGGGGTGCAGTCCTTCGCGGCCTCCACGGCCTGCTCGAAGCCCTCGGTGTGGGCCTTCACGAAGTCCCAGTCGATGAGGTTCCACCGGTGGAGCAGGTGGAGGATGCCGTTCGTGAGGGCGCTGTCGGTGCCGGGCTTCAGGGGCAGCACCAGGTCGGCGGTGCGGGCCAGGGGCGTGATGCGCGGATCGACGACGATGAGCTTGGCGCCCCGGTCCCGGGCCCGCCAGATGTAGTCCGTGGTGATGGGCGAGCACTCCGCCACGTTGGAGCCCGTCACCCAGATCACCTCGGCACCCTCGATGTCCTCCCAGCTGTTGGCCGCGCGGTCCAGGCCGAAGGCCTTCTTGTTGCCGGCCCCGGCGCTCACCATGCAGAGGCGGCCGTTGTAGTCGAGGTTCTTCGTCTGCAGCCCCAGGCGCGCGAACTTGCCCACGTGGTAGCTCTTCTCGTTGGTGAGGGAGACGCCCGAGAGCACGGCGAAGGCATCCTTGCCGTACTTCGCCTGGATCTCCTGGATCTTCGCCACGGTGTGGGCCATGGCCGTCTCCCAGTCGGACTCCCGGAAGCCTTCCGGCGTGCGCATCAGGGCCTTCGTGAGGCGGTCCGGGTGGTTCCCCTGGAGGTAGCGCTTCACGCCCTTGGGGCAGAGCTTCCCCTTGTTGAAGGGGAAGGCCTCCCAGGGGTCGAAGCCGATGACGCGGTTGTCCTTCACCTTGAGCTTGATGCCGCACTGCTGGCCGCAGAAGCAGCAGTGGGTCTCCACCAGGCGGTCGGGCACGGGATCGGCGTCCCAGCCGTCCGGCGGGGCGAGGTTCAGGTGGGGGCCGAAGGCGGAGCGGAGCTGGTCGGGGGTCTGGGGCAGGTTGGCCATGGGATCTCTCAGCTCCGGAGCGTCTGGGGGTCGTCGATGGGCTCCGCCCATTCGGGCAGGTCCGCGAAGGGATCGAAGGCGCCGCCCATGCGCTGCCACTGGGCCTTGGCCAGCAGGCGGCGCTTGCAGCGGGGGCAGAGCTCCAGGTGGTGGGTGCGGGCTCCGTGGGTGGCCGCACCCAGATCCAGCGTGGCGTAGAGGGCCTTCAGGTCCCGCAGCTGGTTGGCGCGGATGAAGGGCTCGCCGCACCCTCGGCAGGGCACGCGGCCCTCCGCTTCGCCCTCGGCCTTGTAGAGGGCCACGCCCAGCTGAGCGGGGCGCTGCACGATGTGGAAGAGCTTGCCGAAGGGCAGGCTCAGCAGCAGCAGGATCACCGTGAGCTCATGGACGAAGGCCAGCGTCCCGTAGTTGCGGCCCTGCATGAAGGAGATGGAGACGGTGAGGAGCAGGCCCGTCACGCTCACGGCGATGAGCAGCAGCAGGGGCGCCAGGTCCAGGTCGAAGCGCTGGGTGGCGAAGTCGCCCTCGTCCTGCCGGCGGCGGACGAAGGCGAGGGTGCAGCCGGCGACCACCATGAGGGCCGCCCAGTCCAGCATGTGGAAGGTGAGGAAGGCGGCCGCGGAATCGAGGGGGAAGCTGCCGGCGGGGAAGCCGAAGAACCAGGCCTGGTAGCGGGTGGCGTCGGCCCCCGCCGAGGTGAAGCGCACCCAGCCGAACACCAGGGGGAAAGTCACTGCGAAGGCCAGCAGGCAGCCCCAGGCGATGAGGGCGTGGGCGCCCCACCGCTTGAGGGAGCGCTTCTCGATGAAGCGCTGCAGCAGCAGCTGGTCCAGGCCCAGGAGGGCCATGCGGCCCAGGGCGGCCAGGGCCTTCCGGGAACCCAGGGTGCGCATGGTGTGGCCGAAGTACATCCGGGTGGCGGGGCGGTCGATCCAGGCCCAGTAGCGGTAGGCCACACCGAAGCAGGCGAAGAGGGAGGCCACCAGGTAGCCCAGCAGGGCCGGATCCAGCCAGCGCCCCCCCCGGCTGCCCAGGGCCACCAGCCCCGCCAGGCCCAGGGTGGTCAGCGCGGCCCGCACCAGAGGACGGAGATCGAGCTCGAGGTGGCCGGGGAGCGACATGGGTGGACTCCAGGAGGTTGGATGCCGGAATACAATAGGACGGTTTAGTCCTAAATAAACCCAAAAAAAGGGCCTCAGGACCGGGGTCCGCCGGACCGCTCCCTGGCCTCCTTCAGGTGCCGCAGGTCCATGAGCTGGAGGTCGCGGATGGTGGCCTCAGTCATGGAGGTGGCCACCTGCGCCTTCACGGCGCCCCAGGCCTCGTGCAGGGGGCAGGGGTGGTCGCCGCCGCAGGTGGGGAAGCCCATGATGCAGCCATCCAGGGAATCCGGGCCCTCCAGGGCCGCCACGACCTCGCCCACGGTGATGCGGTGGGCGGGGCGGGTGAGGCGGAAGCCGCCCTTGGGGCCCCGCACCGATTCCAGGAGGTCCGACTGCACCAGGCCCTGGAGGATCTTGGCCAGGTAGGGGCCCGGGATGTCGAGCCGGGCCGCCAGGTCCTTCGCCAGGCAGAAGCTCCCGTCCTCGGGCAGGGCCGCGAGAGCGCGGAGGGCATAGCCGGTGGCGGTGGTGAAGAGCATTCAGGAATCCTGTCTCTGATTTATAGGATCGCCGGGGCCCATTTCGGAGTCCAGCCCCATGTGATGGGGGTCATAGGAGGGCGCGCCAGAGGACCAGCAGGCCGCCGAGGCTGAGGATGCCCTCCCGCCAGCCCAGGACCCGCGCGGGCATGGGCCGGTAGGGCCAGAGGGCCCGGAGGTAGAGGAGGGCGGTCCAGAGGGCCCAGAGAAGGCCGGCGGCTCCGCGTCCGGCGGTCAGGAGGGCCGAGGCGGCCAGGAGGAGCAGGTGGAGGATGTGGACGGGCACCCGGCGGCGGCGCAGCTCGGCGGGATCCAGGCCGTGGGCGTGCCCCAGGAAATGTCGCACGTGGGCCAGGTTCGCCCCGCCCACGAGAGCGGCCAGGAGCCAGGCCGTGGCCCCTTGCCGGGTCGAGCCCCCCCCTGCCAGCAGGATGGCCGGGGCCAGGGCCCCGAAGGCGGCCTGGGCCGTGAGTTCCACGGGCAGGGACCGCACGGCGCGGCTGAAGTCCGCCCGCAGGGCGAGGGCGACCAGGGGAGCCGCCAGGGCCAGGGGCAGGAGGAAGCGGGGGCCGGCCAGGGCCAGGGCGCCGCCGCCCAGGGCCAGGGCGAGGAGGGCCAGCAGCGCAAGGGCCCGCCGCTGGAGGGGATCGCGCTGGCCCGTGGCCACCCGGCGCAGGGCCGGCCGGGCCAGGAAGACGGCCAGGGCCGCCAGGCCGAGGCACAGGCCCGCCGCGGTGGGCCGGAGGAGCAGGCCCAGCAGCAGGGGGAAGGCCAGCATGAACCAGGTGCCGTGTTCGGCGGGCAGAAGCTGGCGGAGGGGGGGGAGGGCTCGGGACATTTCAGGCCTCTTGGGTCCGAAATAGAGTCTGCACCCGTTGGTCCCCGGACGCCATGCGTCCGGTCACACCTCCGAGGCGATGAGCCGCAGGCCCTCCAGGGCCTCCTCCATGCTGAGGAAGACGGGCAGCCCGGCATCCCGCAGGCCCTGGCGGTAGGCGTCATAGATCGCCCCACCCTCCACGGCCACGCCCACACCCTTGCCGCTGCGGCGGGCCAGGTCCGCCAGGGTCCGGGCGAAGGGGGCGAAGGCGGCGGGATCCGCCGTGCCCAGGCGCCGGGTGAGGGGCACCAGGCCCACCACCAGCGTGTCCGCCTCGGTGCCGAGGAGGAGCCGGGCGCAGGCCAGGTAGGCGGCCTCATCGGCCATGGGCGTCACATCCAGGGGCAGGTGAGCGGCCACGAGGCCCTTGAGTCCCTGGGCCTCGAGAAGGGCCTCGAGTTCCCGGGTCTCCCCATCGGTGAGGCGGGCCCCCCCGAGGGGGCCGGCGAGGAGGTCGGCGGAGGCCACGGCCTCGAAGCCGGCGTTGGTCATGATGGCCACCTTGCGCGGGCGCAGCCCCGGGTGGGCGCCGAGCCAGGCCAGGGCCCCGTCGAAGGCCTCCATGCGCTCGGCCAGCAGGACGCCGGCCCGGCGCAGGACGCTGGCCTGCAGGGCGGCATCGCCGGCCAGGGCGCCCGTGTGGCTGCTGGCGGCGGCCATGCCCGCCTGGCTCCGGCCGCCCTTGTAGAGCAGCAGCCGGCGGCCGGAGGCGCGCAGGCCCCGCGCGGCCTCGGCGGTGGCTCCCAGGTCCCCGGGGGCGAAGCCCTCCAGATAGGCGCCCACCACCTTCACGGCGGGGTCGGCGGCGAAGCCCTTCAGGAAGTCCGAGCAGCGCAGATCCATCTGGTTGCCGATGGCCACGGCCGCCCGCAGGCCCAGTTCGGGCCGGCGGCTCAGGCGCGTGATGAGGAAGGCGCCGCTCTGGCTCACCACGGCCAGGTGGCCCGGCTTCGGAGACAGGGGCAGTTTCTCCCGGGGGATGAAGAGGGTGTTCAGGTCCAGGTCCGGGCTGTAGAGGCCCAGGCCGTTGGGGCCCACCAGGGCCGGGGTCCACTGGCCTGCGCGCCGGTGTTCGTCGAGGCAGGCCAGCAGGCGCTTGCCCAGCCCCTCGGTGTCGGCGCCGTCGCCCAGGCCACCGGCCACGAGGTAGACCACCGTGGCACCGCCGCCCTGGCGGCAGAGCTGCTCCACCACCTCCAGGGTCTGGGGTGCGGGCAGCGAGAGGATGAGCTGGTCCGCGGGCGCCGCGGCCAGATCCGCCACGGAGCCCAGGCAGGGCAGGCCCAGGAACTCGGTCGCGCCCGGCTTCAGCAGGCGCAGGGCTCCGGCCGGCAGCGTCGCGCGCTGCAGGTTCTCCAGGATGATGCGGCCCACCGTGCCTTCGCGGCTGGAGACACCCGCCAGCACCACGCTGCGGGGGGCCAGCAGGGCCCGGTACCAGGCGGGGTCGGGCGCGACGGGGGCGCTGACGGAGGAGGCGCCCAGGGTGCCCACGCCATCCAGGGCCGTGGGGAGGCCCTCCGCGTCGAGCACGACGGGATTCAGTTCGAGCAGGCTCACGCCTTCGCGCGTCAGCCCTTCCACGGCGCGCCACAGGCCCTGGAGAAAGGCCAGGAGCCTCGCCTCGTCCGTGAGGGCCTCGGTGCCGCGCTGCAGGCCCAGCCAGGTGCGGCCCAGCCAGTGGGCCTTCAGTTCCGCCAGGGCCTGCTCCGGGGTGGCCAGGGCCACGGGCCAGAGGAGGGGCGGGGCCAGGGCCGCCCAGGCGTCCGCCTGGAGGCCGCCGATGCCGCAGATGACGAGCCAGCCGGCGTCGGGATCCCGCTTCAGGGAGACCAGCGCCTCCGTGGGCAGGCCGGAGAGGCGCTTGAAGGGCACCTTCTCGCAGACCAGGCCGCCGATCCAGGGATGCTCCGCCACGCGGGCCTTCATGGCCGCGGCCTCGGCCTCCAGGGCCTCCGGATCGAAGGCGCCGAAGTGGACGGCGCCCTTGTCGGACTTGTGCCAGAGCTCGTCGGCGATGCCCTTCAGCACGATGGGCTCGCCGGGGGCGAAGGGCAGGGGGCCGGCTTCCAGGAAGCCGTGGCGGGGCACCCGCAGGCCAGCGGCGGCCAGCAGGGCGTAGGCCCGCGCTTCATGCAGGAAGGTGCCGCCCGCCATCCTAGGCCTCCACGCCGTCGGGGACCATCTGCTGGCCGGCCTCGAAGGCCTCCAGATTCTTGGCGGTGACCTTCTCGCCCTTGGCCGCGAAGCGCTGGGCGATGACCTCGCGCCACATGCTTTCCGCCACCGGGAGGAAGCGGGAGGCCATGCCCAGGAGGGCCATGCCGCCGGCCTGCTTGTGCGCCAGCTTCCGGGCCAGGGCCTCGGTGTCCAGGAGGTGGGCCCCCCGCACGGCGCGCAGCGCGGCGTGGACATCCTCCAGGGGCGGGTAGCCCTCCATGTCGGCGATGGGATCCTCGGCCACCACCAGGTGCCCGCTGATGCGGAGCATGGGGACGTAGCGCAGGGCCTCCAGGGGCTCTAGCGCGATGAGCAGGTCGGCGCAGCCATCGTCGATGAGGGGCGAGCTGATGGGCTGGTCGGCGTAGCACACCTGGGCGTGCACGCTGCCGCCCCGCTGGCTCATGCCGTGGATCTCGGACTGCAGCGCGTGGAAGCCGCTGCGGCGCAGGGCCTCCAGGACGATCTGGGCCATGGACAGGACGCCCTGTCCGCCGACGCCCGAGAGGACGATGCCGTGGATGCGGGCGCCGCTCATCGGGCCACCTCCGGAGTGCAGGAAGGACAGGCGGCGTGCTCCCGGGCTTCCCGATCGTGCTCCTTGAGCACGCCGCGGCGCAGGGACTGGATGCACTCCCGCCGGAAGACCACCACCGAGGGGCCCGCGTGGCGGAGGGCGGCCTCCATGGCGGCCACGTTGTCGCCGTGGCGGCTGGGCAGGGGGGTGAGCGTCTGGAGGTCGGCCTCGGGGATGCCCAGGCCGCGCACGAGGCGCTCCACCTGGTCGAGGGCCTGGCTGGGCTGCTGGCCCGTCATGCCCACGACGCGGTTGTCCAGCACCACGACGGTGACGTTGGCCTTGGCCTCAGCGGCGGTGAGGAGGGCGGGCAGGCCGCTGTGGGCGAACGTGGAATCGCCGATGACGGCCACCGCGGGCGTCTGGCCCGCGAAGGCGGCGCCCACGGCCATGCTGATGCTGGCGCCCATCTCCACCACGGCGTGGATGGCGGCCAGGGGTTCCTGGGCGGCCAGGGTGTAGCAGCCGATGTCGCCGAAGACCCGGGCCCCGGGGGCGCCGACATTGCGCAGGGCCTCCTGGATGGCGTCGTAGGCGTCCACATGGCCGCAGCCTTCGCAGAAGCGGGGGGCGCGCACGGGCAGCTCCAGGCCGGCCGCGGCCTTGCCCTCGGGGGTGGCGAGGCCCAGGGCGTCCTTCAGGACGCGGGGAGACAGCTCGCCGGTGCGGGGCACGGTCCCGTCCAGGCGGCCGCGGACGCGGGCCCGGCCGCGAAGGCCCAGGCGCTCCTCCAGCACCGGGTAGTCCTCCTCGAAGACCAGCACCTCGTCCACTTGGCCCAGGAAGGCCTGCTCGAGGTCCGGGTCCACGGGATAGGCGGCCACCTCCAGGCGAGGCAGGGCCGCCAGTTCGGGATGCTCCAGCACCAGCTGACCGAAGTAGGCGCGGCCCAGGCCGGCCAGGGCCACGCCCCGGCGCCCCGTGCCGGACACCAGGCGGTTCAGCTTCGCGGCCTCGTCCCGCAGGCGGGGCTGCTTGGCCAGGAGGTCCACGTAGCGGCGGCGGGCGTTGGAGGGAATGAGCACCCAGTCCTGGACGCGGGACTTGGGGGTGAGCCCCACACCGGTGGGTGCCAGGACCTCGCGGCGCTGGAAGGGGGCTCGGCAGTGGGCCAGGCGGGTCACCAGGCGGAGCATCACCGGCACCTGCAGGGCCTCGGAGAGTTCGAAGGCCCGCCAGGTGAAGTCGTAGGCCTCCTGGACGGTGCTGGGCTCCAGGCAGGGGAGCCAGGCGAACTCCGCCAGGCGGCGGCTGTCCTGCTCGTTCTGGCTGCTGTGCATGCCGGGATCGTCGGCCACCAGGAGCACCAGGCCGCCCTGCACGCCCGTGAGGGCGGAATTGGCGTAGGCGTCCAGGGCCACGTTCAGGCCCACGTGCTTCATGGTCACCAGGCTGCGGAAGCCGGCGTAGCTCATGCCCAGGGCCAGGTCGTAGGCCACCTTCTCGTTGGCGGCCCAGTGGGCCACCCGGTCCGGGCCGCCCTGCCGCACAAGGGCCTCCGCGTACTCGAAGCCCTCCGTGGAGGGGGTTCCGGGGTAGCCGAACGCGCCCTTGATGCCGGCGTCGAAGGCGGCCTGCGCGGCGGCTTCCACGCCCAGGGCCAGGGTGCTTTGCGTCATGGGGCCTCCACCTCAACCAAACATCGGAGTATGGGGGTGGGTCTCCGTGCCCCGGGTCACACGGGAGGCTCCAGAAGCCCTGCTGTGTCAGCGATCACACGGGCCAGGGTCGGCCTCTCCGGGAGGACGAGGCGGATGATTCTGTGAATCATTCATCTCTAGAGCGCAATTGATGGCAGTTGTATTAGCTTGTCGACAGCAAGGAAGGGGGCTGTGCCCGTGCTGGGCGTGACTTTTTTTTACCGTTCAAACAAAAAAGAGATGGGTGGCGCCACAAGAAGGGTTGACCCTATAATTTACCGACTGATCCTCTTGGTTAAGACCGTTCTACCAGGTTCTTGCGGAGGTTTCCCGTGCTTCCACTCTCCCAGACCACCGGTTATGCCGTGCGGGCCCTCCGCTGCCTTGAGGAGCCCGGAGGTCATCCCATCCTCGTGGAGACCATCGCGGACTACACGGGCATCCCCCGCTCCTACCTCTCCAAGCTGGTGCATCGCCTGGCCAAGCAGGGGCTGGTGGTGGCCCGGCGCGGGCATCACGGCGGCGTGGTCCTCGCCAAGCCGGCTCGGGAGATCACCCTGGAGGAGCTGTCGGTGGCCATCGACGGCACCGCCTGGCGGAACCGCTGCCTGCTGGGCCTCCTGGGCTGCTCGGAGGAGGCGCCCTGCGTGCTTCATGAGTACTGGGGCAGCATGCGGGGGGACATCCTCACGCGGCTGAGCCAGGTGACCCTGGCCGACATGGATCGCCACCATGATCCGGGGGTGGAGCGCTGCCGGGCCCGCCAGAAGGTGGCCGAGGCCGGCGCCGTGGGATGATGGGATCCCCTCCAGGAGGCGATCCATGTCCCAGCAGCCCGAACCGCCCAAGGCCTATCGCGCCTTCGTGACCCGTTTCCCCAAGCTGGGCCAGGCCTGGGACCTGATGGCCGAGGCCGGGCAGGAGGGCCCCCTGGATCCCCGCACCGCGCGGCTGCTGAAGCTGGCCGTGGCCATCGGTGCCGGCCGGGAGGGCGCCGTCCACGCCAGCGCCCGCAAGGCCCTGGCCCTGGGCATCACGGCCGAGGAGATGGAACAGGTCGTGGCCCTGGCTGCGGGCACGCTGGGCATGCCGGCGGCCGTGGCGGCCCACCGGTGGATCCAGGATGTGACCGAGAAGAAGTAGCTCAGTCCTTCTTGGCGGCGGTGCGCCTAGCGGTGCCGGCCGCGGGTTTCTTCGCCGCGGGCTTGGCGGCCTTCTTCGGCTTGGGCTTGGCCTTCCGCTCGGGGAGCGCGTCGGCCAGGCGCCAGGTCCGGCTGTGCTGCTCGAAGGTGCGGATCTCCTCGAGGGTGATGCCCTTCAACCGGTGGTGGATGTGGTCGCGCTCGGAGGTCCAGAAGGTGTGGGCCGGGCAGGCCCGCTCGTCCGAGCACTCGGAGAAGCCCAGCAGGCACTTGTTCCGCCACTCGGCGCCGTCCACAGCCTCGGCGATGAGGTCGAGGGTGATTTCCTTGGCGGCCAGGGCCAGCACGACGCCGCCCTTGTTGCCGCGCTTGGCCATCACCAGGCCGACCTTCGCCAGCTTGTGGATCATCTTGGAGAGGTAGGGGCGCGGGAATCCCGTGCGGGCCGCGACGTCCACCACGAGGGTGGGCTTGCCGCCCGGATCCTCGAGGCAGCTCATGGCGAGTACGGCGTAACCGGAGGACTGGGACAGAGGAAGCATGGGCACCTGTGCCGTGGAGTGGAGAATGGGCGATCTGAATAATAGACGATATTCAGGTCAAACACATCCAAAGACTGCAAACCGGTGCCCAATGCGCAGGACCCCCGGGGGCGCCGGGGGTCCTAGGCGAAAACCGGTATTCAGGGTTTCCAGCCGTTGAGGATGCGCATGTAGTTGGCCCGGGTGAAGGCCTGGGGGCTGGGGCACTTCTGGAGGCTCATGCTGCCCAGGGCCTGGCGGAGGGAGTCGTACTCGTGCTCCTCCAGCCACTCGGTGAGTTCCGCGCGGGTCTGGGCCAGGCGCTCGGGTCCGTGCAGGAGGAGCGCCGACACCATCTGGACAGCGCTGGCGCCGGCCATGACCGCCTTGAGGGCGTCCATGCCGGTGTGCACCCCTCCGGTGACGGCGAGGCCGCCCTTGAGGTGGCCATGGAGGATGGCCAGCCAGCGCAGACGGAGGAGGAGGTCCGCCGAGCTGGAGAGCTGCAGGCTGGGGGTGGCCTCCAGGGCCTCGACATCGATGTCGGGCTGGAAGAACCGGTTGAAGAGCACCAGGCCGTCGGCGCCGGCCGCCTCCAGTTCCGTCGCGAAGTGGGCCAGGGAGGAGAAGAAGGGCGACAGTTTCACCGCCACGGGGATCTTCACCTCGGATTTCACGGCGCGGACGATGTCCAGGGTGCGCTTCTCCACGGCGCCGGCGGTCTCCGCGGGATCCGTGGCCACGTAGTAGATGTTCAGTTCCAGGGCGTCGGCCCCGGCCTGCTCCATGAGCTTGCCATGGTGCAGCCAACCCGCGGGGGTGGTGCCGTTCAGGGAGGCGATGACCGGGACGGACACGGCCTGCTTGAGGCGCAGGATCTGCTCGAGGTACTTCTCGGGGCCCAGGCGGAAGTCCTCCGGGTTCGGGAAGTAGGAGAGGGCCTCCGCGTTCGACTCCGCGTGCAGCTCCATGTCCAGGATGGTGCCCATCTGCTCGCGGGTGATCTGCTCCTCGAAGAGGGAGTGCATCACGATGGCCGAGGCGCCGGCGTCCTCAAGGCGCTTGACCATCCCGAGGTCGTCGACCATGGGCGAGGCGCCCGCCATGAGGGGATGGGCGAGCTTGAGGCCGAGGTAGGTGGTGGAGAGATCCATGGCGTCCTCCTTCACTTGCCGGGCATCGAGAGCTTGGCGAGCTGCTCGTAGACGGAATAGCGGCTGGTGATCTCGTGCTGGGAGGTCTCCAGCAGCTGCTTGAAGGCCTCGGGGTGCGCCTGCTCGATCATCCGATAGCGGGTCTCGTTGCGGACGTACTGGCCCAGGGGCACCTTCGGGGAGCCGGAGTCCAGCTGCAGGGGGTTCTCGCCCCTGTCCGTGCGGCGGGGATCGAAGCGGAAGAGCGGCCAATGGCCGGAGTCCACCGCCAGCTTCTGCTGCTCGGCGCCCTGGGCCAGGTCGTAGCCGTGGGCGATGCAGTGGCTGTAGGCGATGATGAGGCTGGGACCGGGGTAGGACTCGGCCTCGAGGAAGGCCTTCACCGTCTGGTTGTCCTTGGAGCCGAAGGCCACCTTGGCGACGTAGATGCCGCCGTAGGTCATGGCGATCATGCCCAGGTCCTTCTTGGGGAGGGTCTTGCCGGCCATGGCGAACTTGGCGCCGGCGCCCATGGGCGTGGACTTGGAGGCCTGGCCGCCCGTGTTGGAGTAGACCTCGGTGTCGAGCACCAGGACGTTGACGTTGCGGCCGGAGGCGAGGACGTGGTCCAGGCCGCCGTAGCCGATGTCGTAGGCCCAGCCGTCGCCGCCGACCACCCAGACGCTCTTGTCCACCAGGTAGTCCGCGAGGTCGGTCAGGATGCGGGCCTCGGGATCGGCCAGGCCGGCCAGCTTCTGCCGGAGGGCCAGGACTCGCTCACGCTGGACCTTGATGCCGGCCTCCGTGGACTGGTCGGCCGTGGCCAGCCCGGAGACGAGCTCGTCTCCGAGGCTGGGCGCCAGCCGGTGCAGCAGCTCCAGGGCGAACTCCTGGTGCTTGTCCACCGAGAGGCGCAGGCCCAGGCCGAACTCCGCGTTGTCCTCGAAGAGGCTGTTGGCCCAGGCGGGGCCGCGGCCGTCGCGGTTCACGGTGTAGGGCGTGGTGGGCAGGTTGCCGCCGTAGATGCTGGAGCAGCCCGTGGCGTTGGCGATGAGGGTGCGGTCGCCGAAGAGCTGGGTGAGCAGCTTGAGGTAGGGAGTCTCGCCGCAGCCGGAGCAGGCGCCGCTGTACTCGAAGAGCGGCTCGAGGAACTGCGAACCCTTCACGTCCAGCTTGACGGTGGTGCGGTCCGCCTCGGGGAGGTCGAGGAAGAACTTGTAGTTGGCGGCCTCGGGCTCGCGGAGCGGGGCCTGGGGCACCATGTCGATGGCCTTGTGCTTGGGGTTGCTCTTGTCCTTGGCGGGGCAGATGGCCACGCAGAGCGAGCAGCCCGTGCAGTCCTCGGGGGCCACCTGGATGGTGTACTTCTGGCCCTTGTACTCGGGGCCCTTGTAGTCCACGGCCTTGAAGGTGCCGGGTGCGCTGGCCAGCTCGGCGGGATCGTAGACCTTGGCGCGGATGGCGGCGTGGGGGCAGGCCATCGCGCACTTGTTGCACTGGATGCAGATGCCGGCGTCCCATTCGGGGATCTCGAGCGCGATGTTGCGCTTCTCCCACTTCGTGGTGCCCAGCGGCCAGGTGCCGTCCACGGGGAAGGCGCTGACGGGCAGCAGGTCGCCCTTGCCTTCCATCATCACGGCGGTGACGCGCTTGACGAAGTCGGGGGCCTCGTCGGCCACCATGGGCGGGCGCTTCCGGGTGGCGCTGACGGCGGCCGGGACCTTCACTTCGTGGAGGTGGGCCAGGGTCTCGTCCACGGCCACGAAGTTCTTCTGGACGATGGCGTCGCCCTTCTTGCCGTAGGTCTTCTTGATGGCCTTCTTGATCTGCTCGATGGCCTCCTCGCGGGGCAGGACGCCGGAAATGGCGAAGAAGCAGGTCTGCATGATGGTGTTGATGCGCACGCCCATGCCGGTGTTCTTGGCCACCTCGTAGGCATCGATCACATAGAACTTGAGGTGCTTCTCGACGATGGCCGACTGCACCTCCACCGGCAGGGTGTCCCAGACCGCGTCGGGACCGTACGGCGTGTTCAGCAGGAAGGTGGCGCCGGGCACGGCGGTCTCGAGCATCTCGTACTTGTCGAGGAAGCTCGTCTGGTGGCAGGCGATGAAGTTGGCCTTGGTCACCAGGTAGGCGCTGCGGATGGGCCGGGGCCCGAAGCGCAGGTGGCTGATGGTGATGGCGCCGGACTTCTTGGAGTCGTAGACGAAGTAACCCTGGCCGTAATTGGGGGTCTCCTCGGCGATGATCTTGATGGAGTTCTTGTTGGCGCCCACGGTGCCGTCCGCGCCCAGGCCGTAGAACAGGGCCCGGGTCACGTCCTCCGGCTCCACGTCGAAGGCGGGGTCGTAGGTCAGCGAGCTGTGGCTGATGTCATCCACGATGCCCACGGTGAAGTGGTTCTTCGGGGTGGCCAGAGCCAGGTTGTCGAAGACGGCCTTGACCATGGCCGGCGTGAACTCCTTGGAGGAGAGGCCGTAGCGGCCGCCCACGACCACGGGATCGAGGGTGGTGTGCCCCTCCTCGCGGCCCTGGCGCAGGGCGGCGAGTACGTCCAGGTGCATGGGGTCGGCGGGGGCGCCGGGCTCCTTGCAGCGGTCCAGCACGGCCAGCTTCTTCACCGAGGCGGGCAGGGCGCGGACGAACTCGGGGATGGCGAAGGGCCTGAAGAGACGCACCTTCAGGATGCCCACCTTCTCGCCCTGCTTCATGGCCTGTTCGACGTACTCATGGGTGACGTCGCAGCCGGAGCCCATGGCGACGATCACGCGCTCGGCCTCGGGATGGCCGAAGTATTCGTAGAGGCGGTACTGGCGGCCCGTGAGCTTCGCGAAGCGGTCCATCTCCTGCTGCACGAGGGCGGGCGCCGCGGCGTAGTAGGGCGTGCAGGCCTCGCGGGCCTGGAAGAAGGTGTCGGGGTTCTGGGCCGTGCCGCGGATCATGGGGTGGTCCGGCGTCAGGGCCGACTTGCGGAAGTTGGCCACCAGCTCGTCGGGGACCATCTGGCGGAGGTCCTCGTCGTTGAGGATCTCGATCTTGGCCACCTCGTGGCTGGTGCGGAAGCCGTCGAAGAAGTGCAGGAAGGGCACACGGGCGCGGAGCGTGGCGGCGTGGGCGATGGCGGCGAAGTCGTGGGCCTGCTGCACGCTGTCGGAGGACAGCATGGCGAAGCCGGTCATGCGGCAGGACATCACGTCCGAGTGGTCGCCGAAGATGCTGAGGGCGTGGGTGGCCAGGGTGCGGGCGCTGACGTGCATGCAGAAGGGCGTCAGCTCGCCGGCGATCTTGTACATGTTGGGGATCATCAGCAGCAGGCCCTGGGACGCCGTGAAGGTCGTCGTGAGGCTGCCGGCCTGGAGGGCCCCGTGGACCGCGCCGGCGGCGCCGCCCTCGGACTGCATCTCGATGACGGAGGGGATGGTCTTCCAGATGTTGACCTTGCCCTGGGAGCTCCACTCGTCCGCCCACTCGCCCATGTTCGAGGAGGGCGTGATGGGGTAGATGGCGATGACCTCGCTGAGGCGGTGGGCCACGGAGGCGGCTGCCTCGTTCCCATCCAGGGTCTTCATGACGCGCGGGCTCATGCTTAGCTCCTTCCGGGCTTCCCTTGGACAATCCCGGCAAAAGGTATCAAGACAGGCAATGCAGCGGATCCATCATACCTGATGGATGGGTCAAAATCGGTCACACTTGGTTCAGTGGTCAGACCGCGGCCGTGGGCTCCCCCATGAGGCGGCGGTGCATGGCTGCGGCGGCCCGGCGGCCCTGGCCCATGGCCAGGATCACGGTGGCCCCGCCGGTGATGACGTCGCCGCCGGCGAAGACGCCGGGGAGGGAGGTCTCGCCGGTCTCGTTGTCCACCACCACCACGCCGCCCTTGAGGGTCTTGAGGCCCTTGTCGGTCTGGGCGAGGAGGGGGTTCACGTCGAAGCCGAGGGCGACCACCAGGGTCTCGCAGGGGATCATGATCCGCTCGTCGGTCATCTTGGGGCTGCGGCGACCGTCGGGGCCGGGCTCGCCCAGCTCCATGACGGCGCACTCGGCGTGGGTCATCCAGCCCTTCTCGTTGCCGTGGAGCTGCACGGGGGTGCAGAGGAACTTGAACTCGACGCCCTCCTCGTGGGCGTGCTCCAGCTCCTCCTTGCGGGCGGTGGATTCCTTGATGGTGCGGCGGTAGACCACGGTGACGTGCTCGGCTCCCATGCGGCGGGCCGCGCGGGCGGCGTCCATGGCGGTGTTGCCGGCGCCCACGATGATCACGTTCTTCCCGACGGTTACCGGGGTTCCGTAGGTGGGGAAGAGGTCCGCGCGCATCAGGTTGATGCGGGTGAGGAACTCGTTGGCGGTGTAGACGCCCTTGTACTCCTCGCCGGGGATGCCCATCATCTTGGGGAGGCCGGCGCCGGTGCCCATGAAGATGGCGTCGTTCTCCTGGCGGAGGTCCTCGAGGGTCATGCTGCGGCCCACCAGGGTGTTCATGACGAAGTTCACACCGAGGCGGCGGAGGGTGCTCACCTCCTGATCCACGATGGCGTTGGGCAGGCGGAACTCGGGGATGCCGTAGAGCATCACGCCACCGGGCTTGTGGAAGGCGTCGTAGACGGTGACCGCGTGGCCCTTCTTCACCAGCTCGCCGGCCACGGTGAGGCCGGCCGGGCCCGCGCCCACCACGGCCACCTTCTTGCCCGTGGCGGGCTCGACCGGCGGCAGCTCATCCGAGCCCAGCATGGAATCGGAGGCGTAGCGCTCCAGGCGGCCGATGGAGACGGGCAGGCCCTTGATGCCCACCACGCACTTGATCTCGCACTGCTTCTCCTGCGGGCAGACGCGGCCGCAGACGGAGCCCAGCGAGGAGCTCTCCTTGATGATCCGGGCCGCGGCCTGGGGATCGTCGTCCACGATCTTCTGGAGGAAGGACGGGATGTCGATGCTGACCGGGCAGCCCTCGATGCACGCGGGGTGCTTGCACATGATGCAGCGGGCCGCCTCGAGCTTCGCCTGCTCGGGCGACAGGCCCAGGCTCACCTCGTCGAAGTTGCAGACCCGCAGGTCGGGCGGCTGGCAGGCCATCTCCTGGCGGGGGATCTTCATCTTCTGGCTGGGCTTGATGGCCCTCAGGTCGAGGTTCTTCCAGTCCAGCTCGGTTACGGGCTCGTTGAGGTACTGGGAGTAGTCCACGGGGCCCGTGGCGGCCACCCGGCCGATCTTGCAGTCGGAGGGGTCGCACTGCTCTTCCGCCTTGTACCAGTCCTGGCGGTTGCGGAGCATGTTGAAGTCCACCTTGTGGCCGTCGAAATCAGGGCCGTCGAAGCAGGCGAACTTGGTCTCGCCGCCCACGCTGACGCGGCAGCCGCCGCACATGCCCGTGCCGTCCACCATCAGGGCGTTCAGGCTCACCAGGGTGAAGATGCCGTGGGGCTTGGTCAGGTCGGAGACGGCCCGCATCATGGGCAGGGGACCCACGGCCACCACCTCGGCGATGGGCTCGCGGGCGATGATGTCCTTGAGGGCGTCGGTGACGAGCCCCTTGCGGCCCAGGGTGCCGTCATCCGTGGTGACGATGAGCTCGTCCGAGGCCGCGCCCAGCTCGTCGGCCAGGAGTACGCGCTCCTTGCTGCGGCCGCCCAGGATGGTGATGACCCGGCGTCCCTGCGCATGCAGCAGCTCGGCCGCCGGCAGGATGGCCGCGGAACCATAGCCGCCGGCCATGAGGACGATGGTGCCCTCCTCCACCAGCTCTGTGGGGCTGCCCATGGGGCCGGCCACGGCGTAGAGGCGGTCGCCGGCGCTGAGCCGGCCCATGGCCTTCGTGGTGACGCCCACCTCCTGCATGATGAAGTGGATGTAGCCCTTCCGCGCGTCACCGCCCGCCAGGGTGAGGGGGATGCGCTCGCTCTCGGGGAAGGGGGCCACCATGAAGAACTGGCCGGGCTTCCGGCCCCGGGCCACCTGGGGGGCCTGGACGATGAAGGACCAGGTCTCCGGGGCGATGAGCTTCTTCTCGAGGATCAGGTAGCCGTCCTGGGTCTCGGCGTCGGAGGCGAAGAGGGACTTGCCCTTGAGGAGGGGCAGCATGAGCTCCTCCTCCGCCTCGATGTGGTCGCGCACCAGGTCCACCAGCCGCTGGCCCAGGAGGGTGAGGGACTTGGGCGCCCGGGCCTGGCCCTCGTTGATCGCGGAGAGAAGCTGGAGGGTCAGCTCCCACATCTGGCGGTGGTCCTCGTAGAGGCGCTGGTAGAGGGACTCGGCGCCAATCTCCTCCAGCAGGGGGAAAAGTTCGCGCTCCTCGGCCTCGTTGTGGGGGCGGAGCACCTCGTAGATCCAGCGTGCCCCCTCGTCCACCCCCTTCCAGTCCGCCGCGCCCAGGGCCTCGGCCATGCGGGTCAGGCGGGCCTGGGCCTCGCCATGGGTGGCATGCCAGGTCGGAGCCGGCAGGTTCTCGGGGGTGAGCAGGTGGGTGGCCGAGTCGGACATGGACGCCTCCAGATCCCTCCAGCATGGGCTGTCCCGCGCCCGATTTCTGTGTCTGAAAACCGAGTGTGGGCCAGTTGTGACCCAGGGCACAGAACCTTGAAAGGACAGGGTTTAGCCGATTCTTGATTATGCCCCATTGTTCATTCCGGCATCCTACGGCCGCTTCTGGAGGGCCATCAGCTCCTTCACCTTGGCCACCAGGTCCCGCACCCTGAAGGGCTTCTGGAGAAACCCGTCCGGGGGGAGGTCGGCCAGGGAGTCGAGGGACTCCTGCTGGGTGTAGCCGCTGGTGAGGAGGACCCGGGCCGAGGGGGCCACCTTGCGGATGAGGCGGAAGGCCTCCGCCCCGCCCATGCGGGGCATGGTCATGTCGAGCAGGACCAGCTCCACCCTGGCCTGGTGCTGCCTGAACAGTTCGACGGCCTCCTGCCCGTCCCGGGCCTCGATCACCTCCAGCCCGGCGCCTTCGAGGGCGTCCCGGGCCAGTTCCCGGATGATGGCCTCGTCATCCGCCACCAGCACGAGGCCCGTCGTCGAGGCCAATTCCCGGGTCCTTGGGGCCTCGGTGAGCACAGTGCGCTCGCTGGCGGGGAACAGCAGGATGAAGGTGGTCCCCACGTCCGGCACGCTCTCCACGTGGATCCCCGCGCGGTGCCCGCGGACGATGCCGAGCATGGCGGAGAGTCCCAGGCCCCGCCCCGTGAATTTGGTGGAGAAGAAGGGATCGAAGATGCGCCCGATGGTCTCGGCGTCCATGCCGCAGCCGTCGTCCTCCACCTCCATGCGGACGAAGAGGCCGGGCTCCAGCACCTGCCCGGGGAAGCCCTCGGCCAGCCCCGCCCGGTCGTATTCCACGGCCCGGGTGCGCAGGATGACGGTCCCCGGCCGATCCCCGATGGCCTCGGAGGCGTTGATGACGAGGTTCATCACCACCTGCTGGAACTGGGCGCTGTCCGCCTCCACGGGCGGAAGCCCGGGCTGGAGGTCGTACTGGAGGGCCACCTTCTTGGAGATGGAGACCGTGAGCAGGTCTCCCATCTCCTGGATGATCCGGTTGAGGTCCTGGGGCTTCACGGCGAAGTGCCCCTTGCCCGCGTAGGCCAGGAGCTGCCGGGCCAGGTCCGCCCCCCGCTGGGTGGTGGCCTCGATGCGCTGGAGGGCCTCGCGCAGCCAGGGGTCGTCGGGGATGCGATTCAGGGCCACCTCGGTGTTGCCGAGGATGGCCGTGAGGAGGTTGTTGAAGTCGTGGGCGATGCCGCCGGCCAGCACGCCCAGGCTCTCCAGCTTCTGGGACTGGCGCAGGGCGTCCTCCGCCCGCTGACGGTCCGTCACGTCGTCCGCCAGGAAGGTGGCTCCGGCGAACTGGCCGTCCTCGTCCCGGAGGGCGGTGATGTACCAGTCGCAGAGGCGCCGCTGGCCCGTGCGGCAGAGGACGTTCAGGGAAATGCGGATGCCCTCCCCCCGGCCCTCCATGAGGGCCTTCCGGCGCAGAGAGAGTTCCGCCTGGCCCTCCTCGGGGACCAGCATCCGGGGATCCCGCCCCAGCATCTCCGCCCGGGTGTACCCGAAGATGCGCTCCGCGGCGGGATTCCATTCCTGGATGCGGAAGTCCGGATCCGTCTCGACCACGGCCAGGGGGGTGTACTCCAGGTGGCTACGGTTCCGGGCCAGGGCCCGGTGGAGGGAGCCGGTCATGTGGCGGGCCAGTTCCAGGGCCCGGGCCCGGGTCCCCACCAGGGAGGCCATGCCGAGGGCCAGGGAGGTGGACACGGCCAGGCCGGCCAGGAGCACCCACTCCGGTCGGTGGCGCCCCTCGGTGTGGTAGAAGGCGGGAAGCAGGGCGTAGGAGATCCGCCAGCCCCGGCCGGCAAAGTCCAGATCCTGGGTGGCCACCGGAACCGCTCCGCGGGGCCAGGCGGGGCTCACATAGAGCCAGCGGGGCCCCTGCGCCGAGAAGGAATCCTGTACCTCGAAGACGATCCCCTGCTCGTCCCGGTGGAGGATGTCCTCCATGAGGGGGCGGACGAGGATGCCCGCGGAGGCCCAGCCCTTGAGGGCGGCGCGGCGCCCCTCCGGGTCCTCCGGCGGCGTGGGCGTGCGGTAGACGGGCAGGTAGAGGGCGACGGCATCCTTGCGCTCGTTCCCGTGGGTGAAGATCAGGGGACCGGACAGGGCGGCCTCGCCCGTGTCCCGCGCCCGTTCGGCCGTCACCCGCTGGGTGTAGCTGGCGCCCACGTCGAGGCCCAGGGCCCCGGGGCTCTGGGCGGCGGGTTCGCAAAGTTCGATGATGAACCGTTCCGGATCCCGGCTCGTGTCCCGGAGGGGCATGAGGTCCGCCCGGGGGGTGCGGTACTGGCCCTGCAGTTGGGGAAGGCGGGCCAGGGTGCCCTCCAGGTCCCGTGAGGGGATGGCGGCGATATAGGCCAGGCTGGCGAGGCCCGGATGGCGGCGGGGCAGGTCGAGGCCC
>MTLD01003768.1_pt2 | contig 23846 bp, 25 predicted proteins | sample 1982471 | NCBI WGS metagenome assembly MTLD01 (sample SAMN05712604, study PRJNA340218) | biofilm metagenome | isolation source: sample SPM anode biofilm adapted to -50 mV | place: USA | collected 2012-02-03 | reverse complement strand
CGACGCTTTTCATGGCGGGGTTTGTACCTGGGTTCATGGTAGGTCTGGTACTCATGTCAACGGCATACATTCTTGCCCGCCGTGCCGGCTACCAGGGAAGCATGCATCAGTATACGGTCGCCGAGTTTTTCCAGGCAATCAAGAAAAACATTTGGGCAATGATGACGCCGGTGGTTATTCTCGGCGGGATATACGCCGGCATCTGCACGCCGGTGGAAGCTTCGGTCATCGCCGTATTCTATTCGTTCTTCGTCGGCGTGTTTATCAACAAAAAGCTCAACTTCAAAGAGTTCGTGGAAAGTGTAAAGCTGACCAATATGACGACGGCAACGATAATCATCGTTGTGGGCGTTTCGGTACTGTTCGGCCGGTATCTTACAATTTATCAGATACCGCAGAAGCTGGCCGAATGGATGCTCACTATTTCGACAAACCCCTATCCCATTATGGCGATGATAATGGTATTGCTGTTTTTCCTGGGCATGTTCATGGAAACTCTGGCGACAATCGTCATCCTCGCGCCGATTTTCATGCCGGTTATCGAAAAGGTGGGTATCGACCCGGTCTTTTTCGGAATCATGTGGGTGATGAACAACGAGGTTGCCCTGCTGTCGCCGCCTTTAGGGGTCAATCTTTTCATAGCCATGAACCTTTCGGGCTTACCTCTGGAAAAAGTGGCCCGGGGCGCACTGCCGTATATGATTGCTTTGGTGATACTTATCCTGATACTAATTGCTTTCCAGGATATCCCGTTGATTTTGCCGCGGCTCATCGGCGGCTACACCGGCTAGGAGAGCAAAAAATACATTCCATTTGGGGGCGATTATCATAAAAGCTGTTAGTCTTGTAGAACCGCTGAAGTTACAAATTATTGAAAAGCCTGTTCCTGTACCCCAAAAAGATGAACTACTAATAAAGGTAGCCTACGCCGGGATCTGCGGCAGCGATGTTCATATCCGGCATGGAAAAAATCCCCGGGTGCAGTATCCCCTAGTCATGGGGCATGAGTTTTCCGGTGAAATCGCGAAAGTTGGGGAAAAGGTCACCGGATGGCAGGTAGGCGACCGGATCGTTGCCAACCCGTTGATATCTTGCGGTATCTGCGATGCATGCACGCGGGGGCATTGGCACGTGTGCAAAAAATTAGGCCTCACCGGGATCGACATCGACGGTGCTTTTGCGGAGTACGTTACTATCCGTAGCTCGCAAGCGATAAAAATTCCCGCGGGCGTGCCCCTGGATATTGCCGCTCTTGCAGAACCGCTGGCAGTGGGCGTCCATGCCGTAGAACGCGGCAGGGTCCGTCTGGGCGACAATGTGGCTATCCTTGGCGGGGGGCCGATTGGTTTGATGGTCGCTTTGGCGGCCAAGATCGCCGGCGCCAGGCGGATCATGATCATCGAAGTCAGCGATTTCCGCTTGTCGATGATTAAACAACTGGGATTCACCGCCATTGACGCCAAAAACGGTGATGCCCGCCAGGCGGTTCTGGAATATACCGGCGGCAACGGCGCGGATGTCGTCTTCGAGGCTGCCGCTGCGCCCGCCACATCCGCACAGATGACCGAGATCCTGCGGATCCGCGGTACGGCTGTCATGGTTGGTGTTCATCGTCAACTGGTGGGGATTGATATGCAGGATGTCAATCTGCGTGAATTGACGATACTAGGTACTCGCGTATACGAATCCGCCAATTTCGTAACTGCGGTCGAGCTACTGCCAGCGATAGCGGAGCTCGGTGCAGTAGCTACACACCGTCTGCGCCTTGATGAAATCGACGCTGCATTTGCTGCGGCGGAATCGGGACGGGACTCGCTTAAAGTATTGCTGCATCCCTGAATAAAAATAACCGGACGCCAACGAAGGAGTGAATAGAGGATGACCACATTTTGCGCACCCGCAAGGGTTGAATTCGGAGCGGGAGCACTAGACAGGCTTGGTGATTTGGTCAAGGCTCTCGGTAAAGAGAAAGCCTTAATAGTAATGGATGCATTTTTAGCCTCGCCTACAGTCGCGTTGGATAAACGGGTAGGTGGTATTTTAAGCGCGAACGGAATAAGTTCGGCAATTTATAACGGTGTGGCTAGTGAACCTACTTCGATGAATGTCCAGGATGGGATGGAAATTGCTCGAAAATTCGCCTGCGATTGCGTCATAGCGCTGGGGGGCGGCAGTTCGATAGACACCGCCAAGGCGGTGGCCGTGAAAGCCGTGAATCCTGATCTGGCCCTTGCCGATATTCCCAAGTTACCCTGCCTTGAACGGTTACCGTTAATCGCCGTGCCGACGACTTCCGGCACCGGCTCGGAAGGTACTAGGGTGGCGGTAATCACGAATTTGAAAACTGGGGTTAAAGAAAATCCCGGCCATCCGTCGATGATTCCCGACATCGCCATACTTGATCCGGACTTGACGGTAACTCTGCCCCAGACGCTCACAGCTTTCACCGGTATGGATGCGTTGACCCACGCCATGGAAGCGTACGTATCTAACAAGGCTACCGCTTTGACCGACCTCTATGCTTACAAGGCGATGGAAATTATCGGCGGCAGCTTGCCCAAAGTGATGGAGAACGGCGCCGACAAGTCGCTGCGGAGCGATATGGCGCTGGCCAGCTATTACGCCGGCGTGGCCTTCTCGAATGCGTCGACGAACCTCGCTCATGCAGGCGGCCGGGCCCTGGGAGCGCAGTTCCACGTCCCCCACGGATTGAGTGTGTCGTTGCTGCTGCCTTTCGTGATGGAATTCGGACTGGAAGTAGCCGAAGATCGTTATGCCAGTGTGGCCCTCGCGCTCGGGGCTGAGCCGCAGGCGTCGCGGCAGGCGCTGGCCCGCCAGGCTGTGGCCATCGTCGATAGCTATAACGACAAATTTGGCATCTGGGCGGAAGCCGGGCGTAAATATATCACTGACCTGAAGGCGTTCGACAAGGCAATCCCGGAAATGACCGGCAAGGCGTTGGCCGGCAACGGGATCCTCACAAATCCCAAGGTTCCGACGGAAAAAGATATAAACACCGTTTTTGAAAAATTGGCTGCCAAAATGAAGTGCTAGACGCATCTTTCTTTTAGGGGGAAAAAGAATGGATAAGTTTTCGCTTGCGGGAAAAACGGCTGCCGTCACCGGCGGCCTGTCGGGGCTGGGCCAGGCTATCGCTCTTTCTCTGGCCGAGGCCGGCGCAAATATTGTGCTTGTCGATTTCCGGGAACCGGAGGACAACTCCGCGATTGCCGCTATCGAAAAGTTGGGCTCCAAGGCCCTGTTCGTAAAGACGGATGTCACAAAAGAGCATCAGGTGATTAATTTCGTGGATACGACGGTCAGGGAGTTCGGCTCGATCGACATTTTGGTGACGGCCGCCGGAGTGGGGAACAAGACGCCGGCCGAGGACTTGACGGAGGCCGAATGGGACAAGGTCATTGACACGAACTTGAAGGGCTTGTTCTTATGCTGCCAAAAGGCCGGTATCAAGATGATTGCCCAGAAGTCGGGCAGCATCGTCAATATATCTTCGATGTCGGGTTTCATGGTCAACAAAGACCGGACTATTTCGGCATACTGCGCCTCAAAAAGTGCGGTCAGCATGCTGACGAAGAACCTGGCCGTGGAATGGGCTAAGCATAATGTTCGAGTAAACGCCATCGCCCCCGGGTATTTTGTTACCCCGTTCAACTCGGTTTGGATGGATAATCCGCAGGCGACCGGACTGGCTCTTGAGCTGACGCCTATGAAGCGGTTCGGCCAGCCTCACGAGATTGGACCGGCAGCAGTTTTTCTCGCTTCGTCGGCGGCCAGCTTCATAACCGGACACACGCTTGTTGTCGACGGCGGTTATACGTGTTGGTAGGTTTTGCCGTTGGTGAACTTTTACGGCTATGCCGAAAGCCGGACTTCCGGAAATGACAATAATCAATGCAGGGGTGATCGAAGAATGACGCAGAAGGAGTTGGCGGACCTTAAAAAATACGCTAACGAAGCCAGGAGATTGACAATAGAGATGATCGGGCATGTCGGTGTAGGCCATGTCGGCGGCTCATGCTCGATAATCGATGTTTTGGTGATGCTGTATTATCGCCATATGCGGATCGACGGCAAGAATCCTCGGTGGCCCGACCGTGACCGGCTTGTCCTTTCCAAAGGGCATGCCGGACCCGCGTTGTATTCTATTCTGGCAATGAAAGGCTATTTCGACCGCAAGGAGCTCGCGACCTTAAACAAGCCGGGGACAAATCTACCCAGCCATTGCGACATGAATAGGACTGTCGGCATCGATATGACTGCCGGCTCTCTGGGGCAAGGGCTGTCGGCGGCGGTCGGGATGGCCATCGGCGGGCAGATCGACCGGAAGGACTTCCGCGTGTATTGCATCATTGGCGACGGTGAGAGCCAGGAGGGACAGATCTGGGAAGCTGCCATGCTGGCGAGCCAGTATAAGCTCGACAACCTGATAGTGTTTACCGATGATAATAAGATGCAGATCGACGGTTTGACCGACAACGTTGTTTCCCTTAAGCCGCTCGACAAAAAGTGGGAGGCTTTCGGCTGGCACGTGCAATCGGTGGACGGGCACGACTACGCGGCAATTGACGCCGCCATCGAAACGGCGAAGCGGGTGGAAGGTCAGCCGTCGATGATTATCATGAGTACGATAAAGGGAAAAGGCTGCTCGTTCGCTGAAGGCATGCTGGCGAGCCACAATATGCCTGTTACTGCCGAAGATGTGAAGAGCGCTTGTGCCGAACTTAATTAGCCTGGTATGACGGAGGTGGAACACGATGCAGGACACAAAAGATTTGAAGGCCGTATATTGCGACTGTCTGATAGAGCTGGCGGAACACGACGACAGGATCGTTCTTATTGAGGCGGACCTGATGCGGGCTGCAGGCACAATTCCTTTCAAGGACAAATTCCCCAGGCGGATAATCGACGTGGGTGTGGCCGAGGCAAACATGATAGGTGTCGCGGCGGGCCTCTCAGCATACGGCAAGATTCCGTTCGCCCATTCTTTCTGCACGTTCGCCAGCCGCCGTTGTTACGACCAAACTGCGGTTTCGGTGGCGTATGCCAAGCTCAACGTAAAGATCGGCGGCTTGGATCCCGGAGTTGCCGCGGAGTTAAATGGCGGTACCCATATGGCCTTTGAGGATATCGGCATTATGAGGAATCTTCCTACGATGACGGTGTTCGAACCGGTCGACGCCGTGCAGCTCAAAAAGGCCTTGCCACAGATCGTCGCACATTACGGGCCTGTCTATATAAGGCTGTTCAGGCGGAAGGCCGAGTCGATTTTCGATGAGTCTTACGACTTTAAACTGGGCCGGGCCGATACAGTGAAAGAGGGCAAGGACGTCGTAATTTTCGCCAGCGGCCTGATGGTGCACGAGTCGCTGCAGGCGGCACAGATACTTGAGAAGGAAGGCGTAAGCGCCAGGGTCGTGAATATTCATACGATAAAACCTCTCGACGCCGACGCCGTCATAGCCCATGCGAAAGCTACCGGGGCCGTGGTTACGGCGGAGAATCACAGCATAATCGGCGGTCTCGGCAGTGCAGTGGCCGAGACGCTAATCGAGAGTTGCCCTGTACCCTTGCAGAGGGTTGGTGTTAAAGACACGTTCGGCGAGGTGGGCAAGCTGGACTATTTAATGGAACGCTTCCGGCTCAAAGCCGAGGATGTGGCTTCCGCTGCCCGAACGGTATTGGCGAAGAAGAGATAGGGGAAGATGGCATGAGCAAACGGTTTGAAAGTCCATTGCATGAAATGTCGAGCACCACGCTTACGGATTTTTGGAACGACTCCTGCTCAATAGGCGAAATCAAATATGCCATGGAATACGGTGCGGTGGGTGCGACGACAAATCCCTTGATCGTAAAAGAAGTACTGAAGAAAGAGATGGAGTCCTACCGGGGCAGAATTATCGAGCTCATCCGCAATATGCCGACAGCCAACGAAGACGACATCGCTTGGGCTATGAATGAGGAGATGGCGGTAGCCGGTGCGGAACTGTTGGCGCCGATCTATGAGGCGTCAAATGGTCAAAAGGGCCGGATTTCCATACAAACAAACACCAAATATTTCCGAAACGCCAAGCTACTTCTTCAGCAGGCCATGCACTTTCATAAACTAGCGGCGAATATGCAGGTCAAAATTCCCGCAACCAAAGCCGGTATCCAGGCGATTGAGGAAGCTACCTATCGAGGGGTAAGTATTAACGCTACCGTTAGTTTTACAGTCTCCCAGGCTCTGGCCGTGGCCGAAGCGGTAGAGAGGGGCCTAAAACGCCGGCAGGCCGAAGGGCTTGATATTTCGACAATGCATCCTGTGTGTACAATAATGATCGGCCGGCTGGATGACTGGATGAAAAAAGTGGTAGAGCGCGACGGCACCTCAATCGACCCCGTATGCCTTGAATGGGCAGGGATCGCCGTAATGAAGAACGCCTATCGGATTTACCGGGAAAAGGGCTATAAAACCCAATTGTTAGCAGCGGGTTACCGTAACAATAATCACTTGTCCGAGTTCATAGGCGCCGATATGTCGCTGACAATTCCCCATTTATGGATTAAACGGTTCAACACCTCAGACATAACGGTAGAAAACCGTATCTGCAAGCCCGTAGAACCAAGGATTATCGAACAACTGTCCGCACGTGTCGTCGACTTCAACAGGGCCTTCGCGCCCGACGGCATGACGGTCGAAGAATTCGAAACCTTCGGAGCGGCGGGCATAGCCCTTCTGCAATTCCTCGGTGGTTACGATGAGCTGGTTTCCATGATCCGGGCGATAATGATTCCTTACAAATGAGTTTTCAAGGCTAGAATTAGAAAACCTCCTAGAACCGAGCCGAAGATAGTTTTTTGGGGCTTAAAACTACCAGTCTCCCGCGGGGACATGAAGGAGGAGAAAAATGACTACCTGTTGTACCGTACTCTCACCCCAGGAACAGCGCATTAAGGAAGAACTTGCCGGCAAAAAGCAGTTTCGAAACCGTACCCGGGCATATGATATCCTTCAAGCGGTCAAAAATATCCGGCCGTGTATCGATGTCGAAAGGGCGAAATATTTCACGGAATCCATCAAGCAGACCGAAGGCGAGCCGCTAATCCTGCGGTGGTCGAAGGCGATGAAGCATATCGCCGAAAATATCTCCGTATATATCGATGACAATCAACTGGTGGTCGGCCGGGCAGGGCCTCAAGGGCGGTACGGTATTCTCTATCCCGAGCTTGACGGCGATTTCCTCGATCTGGCCGTCGAACAGTTGCCGCATCGGGTCGAATCCCCCTTCAGCATCAGCGAGGCGGCGGCCAAAGTGGTAGTGGAAGAGATCGCCCCATACTGGAAGGGCAAAACTTTTCACGAAGATCTGGCAAAAAGCCTGCCGAAAGAGACGCTGAAACTGACCTACGATCCCAACGATCCGCTAAAATCGCGGTTCATCGTCAACGAGACGGCGTCGTTCCGTTCATCGATTCAATGGGTTCATGATTATGAAAAAGTACTAAAAAAAGGCTTCAAGGGAATAAAGGAGGAAGCACAGACCAGGCTGGCCGCACTCGATCCTCTAAGCCCTGTGGACGCTGTGGAAAAGGCGCCTTTCCTGGAGGCCGTCGTCCTGATCGCCGATGCCGTCGTTCTTTGGGCACAAAGGCATGCCAAACTCGCCGGGGAAATGGCCAAAAAGGAAAAAAATCCGCAGCGGAAAAAAGAATTGCTGCAAATCGCCGAGATTTGCTCGCGGGTACCTGAATATCCCGCGCGCAACTTCCGGGAGGCCGTGCAGTCCCAGTGGTTCGTGGAGATGTTCTCGCGTCTGGAGCAGAAGACGGGGACTATTATATCCAACGGACGGATGGACCAGTACTTCTATCCATATTACAAGCAGGATGTGGAAGCGGGAATTCTGACCGATGAGCAGGTTCTGGAAATTCTCGAATGCATGTGGGTGGGCATGGCCCAGTTCATCGATCTTTATATTTCCCCCGCCGGCGGGGCGATCAACGAAGGGTATGCCCACTGGGAGGCCGTGACCATCGGCGGCCAGACGCCCGACGGTCGTGACGCGACCAATGAGCTCAGCTACCTTTTCCTGCAATCCAAGCGCGAGTTTCCACTGCATTATCCTGACCTCGCCGCCCGTATCCACGGACGTTCGCCGGCCCGTTTCCTTTACGAAGTGGCCGAGACCATCAAGGAGGGCTCAGGCTTCCCCAAGCTGATTAACGACGAAGAGGTCGTGCCGCTGCTCCTGTCCAAGGGGGCGCAGTTCGCCGAGGCCAATGACTATGCCGTTTCCGGCTGCTCGGAGTGCCGCATGCCTAACCGGGACACGTATACCAGTCCCTGCGCCTACATAAACTTCGCCGCCGCCGTGGAGATGACGATGTACAACGGCCGGATGAAGATTTATGGCGACGAGGTGATCGGTCTCAAAACCGGCGATCCGCTGAGCTTCAAAACTTGGGAAGAGTTCTGGCAGGCCTACATGGCACAGCATATCAACTTTCTCCGAAACGCCTTCGTGCAGCAGCACATCATTATCAACCTGCGGGCGAAGCATTTCGCCTGGCCGCTCGGGTCCGCCCTGCACGATTTGTGCATGAAGGCGTGCAAAGATATCCATACGCCGGTAATCGAGGGCGGCATCGACCTCGGCTATTTCGAATTCATCGGCTACGGCACGGTTGTAGACTCATTGGCTGCCATTAAGAAGCTGGTTTTCGAGGAAAAGAAGTTGACTATGGCCGAACTCATCGACGCCATGAAAGCCAACTACGCAGGCAAGGAGGTCATCCGCCAGCTTCTGGTCAACACGCCGAAATACGGCAACAACGACCCCTATGCCGACGAAATCGCCAAGGAGCTCGACAAGGTGTGCCTGGAGTACACTCGCAAATATTCGCAGGAACTTGGCGTACATCTCGATCTTCGCTATGTACCGTTTACCTCCCACGTACCTTTCGGGAAGGTGGTCAGCGCGACCCCGAACGGCCGCAAAGCCTACACGCCGCTGTCGGACGGCTCCTCGGCCTCGCAGGGAGCCGACCTGAACGGCCCGACCGCCGTCCTGCTTTCCAATTATGCTTCGAAGAACTATGACTTCCGCGAGCGGGCGGCTCGCCTTCTTAACATCAAGTTCAGCCCGTCCTGTGTTGCCGGCGAGGAAGGCACGGAAAAACTCGTTTCCTTCATCAAAACCTGGTGTGACCTCAAACTGTGGCATGTCCAGTTCAATGTTATCAACAAGGAGACCCTGCTGGCCGCTAAAAAGGACCCCGACAAGTACCGGGGCCTCATCGTAAGGATAGCCGGCTATAGCGCCTATTTCGTGGATCTTTCGCCCGACCTGCAGGACGACCTGATCGCCCGTACCGAGCACGCCGCCATCTAACGCCTGCCATGGCGATGTAAGTCCTACTTTGGGAACCCACACCCGGGTGGGACTTACACGCTTTTTTTTAGGAGGAAACAAGGTGTCAGGACAATTTGCTTCAGGCCGTCCGCAGGGTCTGGTGTTTAATATTCAGCGTTATTCCGTTCATGACGGCCCGGGTATCAGGACGATTATTTTTTTGAAAGGCTGCCCGCTGGCCTGCCGCTGGTGCAGCAACCCCGAGTCGCAAAGCGGCACACCTGAATTGGCGTTCAACGTTAACAAGTGTATAGGCGAAGCTGACTGCGGCCTGTGCAGACAGGCCTGTCCGCAGCAAGCGGTCAGGTCGGTTGCCGACGGTAAGATCGCCCTCGACCGTGAGCATTGTTCCGGCTGTTTTCGCTGCGCTGACGCCTGTCCGGCGAAAGCCCTTACGATCTTCGGCCGGTTGATGACCGTTGACGAGGTGCTCAAAGCGGCCGAGACCGACGGTGTTTTTTACGGCCGGTCGGGGGGCGGGATCACCCTGTCCGGCGGCGAGCCGCTGGCCCAGGGCGCTTTCAGCGTCGCCCTTTTAAAAGAGGCCAGGCGGCGGCGGATGAACACCGCCATGGAAACCTGCGGCATGGGGGACTGGGCGGTGCTGGCTGAAGCCGCCAAGCATCTGAATACCATCATTTTTGACATCAAAACAATCAACGCTCGCAAACACAAAGAATATACGGGCGTCGGCAACGAGACCATATTGGCCAATTTTACCAGACTGTGCGCGGAGTGTCCCGAGTTGCCGAAGCTGGTGCGGACGCCGGTGATTCCGGGGTTCAACGACAGCGAGGAGGACATCGCAGCAATTGCCGGGTTTCTTACCGGCAAAGCCAACGTCAATTACGAACTGCTGGCATATCACCGGATGGGCCAGCCCAAATACGGCTACCTGGACCGCAACTACCCGTTAGGCGACGTAAAGCTCGATGCAGATAGGTTCGAGTCACTCCAGCGACTGGCTAAGGTGCGGCTGGGAAAACAATGAGCATCCGGGTACCTACCCCCCCGAAGGAGGAGCTTCATGAAGGTAATCGACTTTCGTTTCCGGCCGAACACGGCCGCCGTTCTCGATGGCATAGCCAATAACAAGGCCTTTAAGGGCCTGTGCGCGGCTATCGATTTCACCAAGATGAAACCGCAGACTCTGGAAGAGGTGGTGGCCGAACTCGACCACCACAACGTAGTCAAGACGGTGATAACCGGCCGGGATTGCGAGACGACTTACGCGTCCAAAGCCAACAACGACAGCGTCGCCGAATTTGTCAAGAAATTCCCCGACAAATTTATCGGCTACTGGGGCCTCGATCCCCACAAAGGCATGCGCGCGGTGGGCGAGCTGAAAAGAGCGGTCGAAGAGCAAGGCTTCAAAGGGGCGGCGATCGACCCGTATTTGGCGCAAATTTACGTAAATGACGCCAAATATTATCCACTGTACGCCAAGTGCTGCGAACTCGATGTGCCGATGGTTATAACCACCGGCCCCGCGACCCTCGTCCCCAACGCCGTCATCGATCACGTCGCTCCCCGCTATATCGATTTCGTGGCCCGCGATTTTCCGGAACTGAAAATCGTCGTCAGCCACGGCGGTTATCCGTGGGTCAACGAGATGATAATCGTCGCCCAGCGCAACGAGAACGTTTACCTCGAACTGTCGGAGTACGAGTATTTCCCGCTGTCGGAAGCCTATATCCATGCCGTGAACACCATCATCGGCGACAAGGTGATGTACGCCAGCGCCCATCCGTTCGTGGATTTCAAGGATGCGCTCAGGAATTACGAGAAGCTGCCCTTCAAGCCGGAAGTCCGGGAGAAGGTCATGTATAAAAACGCCGCCCGGCTTTTGGGGCTGGAAGCGGCGGAAACGGCTGCCGCCGACAACCGGCAACTGGAGAACATCATCATCGAGACCGTTATGAAGGAACTTGCCAGACGCGGGGTAGTAAACGCCCGCTAGCAGGCTGCCGCTTACGCAGAGGAAGGGGGGCGGAAAGTGCGGATCGGCAAAGTTATCGACAACGTCTGGGCGACCCGCAAGGATGAATCTCTGGTCGGCGTCAAGTTGATGATCGTCCAGCTATTTGACCGGCCGCGGGGCGAAGAAGGGGCCATGATCGTGGCCGCCGACCTTATCGGAGCGGGCATCGGCGAAAAAGTCATCGTAACACAGGGAAGCTCGGCCCGGCAGATGGGTAACTTGAACTGTTCCCCCGTTGACGCCATCATTGTCGGCATTATTGATGCCGGGAAGAAAACCCCCGGAGAGGACAGTTAGCATGCGTGACCAAATTATTGCCAACATCAGGGAGGCAGGGGTCGTCGGTGCCGGCGGCGCCGGGTTTCCTACCCATGCTAAAGTCGCCGCCGCTGCCGATACGGTGATTGTGAACGGCGCCGAATGCGAACCGCTTCTAAGGGTGGACCAGCAGCTCATGGAATTTGCCGCCGCCAGGGTCGTCGAGGGCCTGGCCGCGGTAATGGAAGCCACCGGCGCGGACGAAGGGGTTATCGCCCTCAAAGGCAAGCATAAAGAAGCGATCGCCGCCATGGAGGCGGCTGCCGGCAAGAATATGCGGCTAAGCATCCTGGGAGATTTTTATCCGGCCGGCGACGAGCACGTGCTTGTGCATGAGACGGTCGGCCGCTTGGTGCCCCAGGGAGCGATTCCGCTGAGCGTCGGCTGCGTCGTGACCAATGTGGAAACTCTGCTGAACGTGGCGGCCGCCAAGGGCGGAGGCGCGGTGACCCACAGCTATGTGACGATTGCCGGCGAAGTGGCGCAGCCGGTGACCCTCAGGCTGCCCATCGGCACGACGGTTGCCGACACGCTGGCCTTTGCCGGCGCCGAAAAGCTGGAAGGCCGCAGGGTCATCGACGGCGGCCCGATGATGGGCCGGCTGGTGGCCGACTTGGGCCAGCCGATTACGAAGACAACCAAAGGCCTGATCGTTTTGCCGGCCGAGCATCAGATCATCCGGAAAAGGACCCTGCCGGTGGAAACGCTCCTCAAACGAGCCCATGCGGCCTGCATGCAGTGCCGCTACTGCACCGACCTGTGCCCCCGTTTCCTTCTGGGGCACAGGCTGGAGCCGCATAAAATCATGCGCGGTGTCAAGCACGTCCGTGGCCAGGAGGCGCTGCTGAAAATGGCGCTGGCCTGTTCGGAGTGCGGTGTGTGCGAACAGTATGCCTGTTCGCTCGGCCTGTCGCCGCGGGCAATCAACGCGGCCCTGAAGCAGGCGTTGGCCAAGCAGGGACTGAAGGCCGAAACGGCTCCGGCCGACCAGTGCTGCAACCGGATGCAGGCCTACAGGAAAATTCCGGTCAAGCGCCTGATAGCCAAGACAGGCCTCGCCGGCTATGACCGCACGGCGCCTCTGGACAGCAGGCCGTTGGCGGTCAAGCGGGTTGAACTCTTATTGAAGCAACATGTCGGCGCCCCCAGCCGGCCGGTAGTCGAATCCGGCCAGACGGTACGCCAGGGCGACCTGGTGGCCAGAATACCGGACGGGGCTCTCGGGGCCAACCTTCATGCCAGCATCGCAGGCGTGGCAACGGTGGCCGCCGATCGGATTGTGATAACTGCACCGAAAGGGAGTGTCGGCAGATGATCCGCGCCATCGGTTTTATTGAATTTACCAGCATCGCCAGGGGCATGGAAGCCGCCGATGCCATGGTCAAGGCGGCTCAGGTGGAGCTTCTGGAGGCCAGACCGACTTGTTGCGGCAAGTATTTGGTCATGGTATGCGGCGAGGTCGCGGCCGTCCAGAGCGCGACTGACGCCGGCCGCGGCATCGGTATAGATACGGTCATCGATGATTTTGTCCTGCCGAATGTTCATCCGTCGGTTATCGAAGCCATCAGGGCGGTGACGCCGGTGGCCGAGATCGGTTCGCTGGGCGTTATCGAGGCTTTTTCGATCGCCTCGCTGATTGTCGCCGCCGATACGGCGGCCAAGGCGGCGGCGGTGGAGTTAATAGAGATCCGGACCGGTACAGGCATTGGCGGCAAATCATTCGTAACCCTCACCGGCGACGTATCGGCGGTGGCTGCGGCGGTTGAAGCCGGAGCGTCCACTGCGGCCGACAAAGGCATGCTTGTGGAAAAGGTGGTAATCCCTTCTCCGCATCCCAGTCTGAAACAGCAACTGTGCTGATAATGGCGGAGGCCAGGGGAGGTGAAAAATTGTGCGGAAACTGGTTACAGCGGCCGATGTCAGGATTTGGCTTGATAGCAAAGAAAAAACCGTGTACCTGGAGGCCGGGACGATCATAACGCCGGCCGCCCGTGACGCTGCCCGAGACTACGGCATCGAGATCGTCGAAGGGGCGGCGGCATGCGCCCCTTCGGCCGACGAGCCGGCAAGACCGGAATCGAAAGATTTCGATCCGGCGATGATCGCCCGGGTCGTCGAAGAGGTTATCGCCGCCATGGGCTTTGCGAAACCGCCGGCGTACGAGACCGACCCAAGCGGGTTCAGGCTCGCGCGGGGCATCGGCAAAGGCGCGGTCAGGTCCGTCTTCGACGGCGCCGGCAGCCCGCGGCTTTCGGCCGGCCTGCTGCAGGCGGCGGCTATTCCCCAGGTCCGGGAGGTTAAGGGTGGAGAGATTCATTATGTGTTGTCCGGGACGGTAAGGTATGCGGTCAAAGACCGGGAATATATCAGCCGGGCCGGCGATGCTGCCTTCCTGCCAGCGGGCGCAAGCATAAGCCTTACGGGGGTCGAAACGGCCAGAATATTTTATGTTGCCTGCCAGGATAACTAACTCAGCCGATAGTCTCGGCCGGTAGCCGGGGTGGCGGAACAAGTGCAAGGAGGAATTTCTATGACTGACGGCGCTCTCGGTATGGTGGAAACCAAAGGGTTGGTGGGGGCTGTCGAAGCTGCCGACGCCATGGTAAAAGCGGCCAATGTCCATCTGATCGGCAAAGTCCTGGTGGGCGGCGGCCTGGTAACGGTAATGGTGCGGGGGGACGTCGGCGCCGTCAAGGCGGCGACTGACGCAGGCGGTGCAGCGGCCCAACGGGTGGGCGAACTAAAATCGGTCCATGTTATTCCCCGGCCCCATGGCGATGTGGAAGTGATTCTGCCAGCTGACAAGAAGTAATCAAGCGCATGGATGTAAAAAAGGAGGATTATATGATGGAACTGGCAGCTTTGGGTATGGTGGAAACCAAAGGGTTGGTCGGGGCTATAGAAGCCGCCGACGCAATGGTGAAGGCGGCCAATGTGCAGCTCATCGGCAGGGTGCTGGTGGGCGGCGGCCTGGTAACGGTAATGGTGCGGGGGGACGTCGGCGCCGTCAAGGCGGCGACTGACGCAGGCGGTACGGCAGCCAAACGGGTGGGCGAGCTTATTTCGGTCCATGTCATTCCCCGGCCCCATGGCGACGTGGAAATGATTCTGCCCGACGATTATAAGAAAAAAGCGAAATAATTCTTCTAGGAGGACCAACATGGAACTGGAAGCTTTAGGAATGGTGGAAACCAAGGGCCTGGTAGGATCTATCGAGGCGGCTGATGCCATGGTGAAGGCGGCCAATGTCCACCTCATCGGCAAAGTGCTGGTGGGCGGCGGTCTGGTAACGGTAATGGTGCGGGGCGACGTCGGCGCCGTAAAGGCGGCGACCGATGCCGGCGCGGCTGCGGCGCAACGGGTGGGCGAGCTTATTTCGGTCCACGTCATCCCCCGGCCCCATGGGGACGTGGAAATGATTCTGCCCGACTATGCGGCCAAAGCTGGTCAGTAAGGCTATGGCTGGACAAGCGCTGGGCATGATCGAAACCATAGGTCTCGTCGGGGCGGTGGAGGCGGCGGACGCCATGCTGAAAGCCGCGAATGTGGCCCTGCTCGGCAAGGTGCACGCGGAGGGCGGACTGGTGGCGGTGCTGGTCGAAGGCGAAGTCGGCGCCGTAAAGGCCGCCGTCGATGCCGGGGCGGTCGCCGCGAAACAAGTGGGCGAGTTGTTCGCCGTTCACGTTATTCCCCGGCCGGATGACGGCGTGGCCGCCATTTTGCCGCAGCTGCCACGATCTTCCTGTCTGCCGGCTGACAAGGACCAGGCAGACGCCGACAAACCTGTTTCGCAGACGTTTGACGATTTGGCGGCGAAGACGGTAGGCGAACTGCGCGGCTTGGCCCGCTCGATGCCGAATATTCCAATTAAGGGTCGGAGTATCACCCTGGCCACCAAGGCGCAACTTCTTGAGGCCATCGCCAAGACCGGCCGCGCATAATAATCGACGCAAGAAGGGGATGATTTGCCGGTGGCACTGGATTTTGACCTGAGCTCCATCCAAGAGGCTAGAGACTTGGTACGCAAGGCGAAGAAGGCCCAGGAAGCTTTCTTTGCATATGACGAGCAGGCTATAGACAAGATCGTCGCCGCCATGGCAGCGAAAGCGGCCGCCAATGCTGAAATGCTTGCCCGGGCGGCGGTCGACGAAACCAAATACGGTGTAGTCGAACACAAAGTCATAAAGAACTTGTTTGCCGCCCGCGATGTCTATGACTATATCAAGACCGTCAAGACAACCGGCGTTATCGGTGAAAAGCAAAACGGCAAGGTTATCGAGGTGGCCGTGCCCGTGGGAGTCGTTCTGGCGTTGACGCCGACTACCAACCCAACGTCGACGGTTATCCACAACGCCCTAGTCGCCGTAAAGGCCGGCAACGCGATAATCTTTTCGCCGCACCCCAACGCCGCGAAATGCTCGGGCGCTGCAGCCCGGCTTCTTCAGGAAGCGGCCGCCGAGGCCGGCGCTCCCGACGGCCTTATCAGCTGCCTGTCACAGATGACGATGAAGGCGACCGAAGAGCTCATGCACCATGAGGATGTGGCGGTAATCATCGCCACCGGCGGTTCGGCCATGGTGCGGGCCGCTTACAGCGCCGGCAAGCCGGCGTTCGGCGTAGGGCCCGGCAACGTGCCGGTGTTTGTTGAGCGTAGCGCCGATGTCGTCCAAGCGGTGAAGGATATCGTAACGAGCAAGACGTTTGACAACGGCATGATTTGCGCCTCCGAGCAGGCGATAATCGTCGACCAGCCGGTGGAGGGGACGGTAATCGCCGAGCTTAAAAGGCAGCATTGCTACTTTTTGAACGACGAGGAAACCCGTAAGGTGAGCAGCGTGGTGATGACCCCGCGGGGCGGCATGAACGCCGCGCTGGTTGGCAAGACGGCCAGGGAGATTGCCGACAAGGCGGGAATAAGCGTACCGGCCGGCACAAAACTGCTTATCGCTCCTCTCCAGGGCTATGGTCAGGCTTATCCGCTTTCCCACGAGAAACTTACGTCGGTTCTCGGCTTTTACAAGGTCAAGGATTGGCACGAGGCTTGCCTTCTCAGCATTGAACTTTTGAAGCTCGGCGGCATCGGCCACAGCTTTGCCATCCACTCGACCGACGAGCGGATTATTCGCGAATTTATCCGCAAGCCGGTTTTCAGAATCTTGGTCAACACCCCGTCGGCTCTTGGCGGCATCGGCTACTCCACCGGCCTTGCGCCCTCGCTTACTCTGGGATGCGGCACCTGGGGCGGCAGCAGCATATCCGAAAATTTCGGGCCACAGCATCTAATCAACGTCAAACGCCTGGCCTACGGCACCAGAAAGGTCGACTTTGGACAGCTCCGGGATGAGCCGGCTGCGGGCAACATTTCGCCCGATGATATCGCAGGCGTCGTGCGCCAGGTTCTCAAACAGATGCAACTGCATTAGCGCCGAAGGTTGGTGATTCAATGGAGTCAAAACAACAACTGGTCACGGCAATTACCGAAGCGGTGCTGAAACGTCTCAATCAGGACGGGCAGGCGCTTCAGCCGCCTCCATCGGGCAAGGCTGTTCCAGTCGGCATCTCAAACAGGCATGTTCATCTAGGGAGGGCCGACGTGCTGGCTCTCTTCGGCAGCGATAAATTGACCCATTTCAAGGATTTGTCCCAACCCGGCCAGTTTGCCTGCCAGGAAAAACTTCTGATCGCCGGGCCGAAAGGAGCAATTGGCGGAGTGCGCGTGCTCGGCCCGCTCCGGAGCAAAACCCAGGTTGAAGTGGCGAACTCCGACTGCGTGCGCCTGGGAATAAAGGCACCGGTGCGAGATTCCGGCGATGTGGCCGGGTCCGCGCCGTTGACATTGGTGGGGCCGGCGGGAACGGTGGTTCTTAAGGAAGGGGCCATTATCGCCGCACGCCACGTTCACATGCAGCCGGCCGACGCAGTAAAGTTTGGCTGCCGGGATGGCCAGCGGGTGAGCGTCAGGACCGGTGGACCCCGGGGATTGGTTTTCAGCGAGGTGCTCGTACGGGTGTGCGATAAATTCAGCCTGGAACTCCATCTTGACATTGATGAGGCGAACGCCGCCGGCCTTAAAAACGGCGATTTCGTCGAAGTGGTTGCGGCAGAACGGGTTAATCATTGGTACTGAGGTAAACTCATGTAAACTCATGTTCTCAGCGTACGTACGGCCTGGGAACGTTTTGGGAACCAGGCACGGGGTAGGCGTTTCCCGACCTTACCGCCATCGTTAGGGATACTATGCAGGCCTAAGGTGGACGGACTGGGCAACGCAGATCACGCGCCGGCCGGTACCGATGCGCTTTTTTTGATACGATAAGTGGGACACAATTTGTACTACAGGGACAATAAACGCCCCACAAGGAGGAATAACATGTTAATGGGGAACAAGGTACTTATTGCCCAGGGGGGCGGCCCAACAGCGGTCATCAATCAAACTTTGGCCGGGATAGTCCTGGAGGCCAGGAAGTTTCCCCAGATCACGAAGATTTACGGGGCGGTCAAGGGGGTGGAGGGGATTGTCAATGAAGAATTCCTCGACCTTACTCAGGAAACCTCGCATAATCTTGAGCAAATTGCCCTGACACCTTCTTCGGCGCTGAGGTCGACCCGGGTGAAACCCGATAGCGCGTACTGCCACGAAATATTTAAGGTATTGAAAGCTCATGAGATAAAATATTTCTTTTATATCGGCGGTAACGACTCGGCCGATACTGTGCGCATCGTGAACGACGAAGCTTTAACTGCCGGTTATGATCTTAGAGCCATTCACGTGCCAAAAACAATCGATAACGACCTGATGGCCAACGATCACACACCGGGCTTCGGATCGGCGGCTCGATTCGTCGTGCAGGCGTTCATGGGTATTAACCTCGACGTTAGGGCACTGTCCGGGGTGTACATAGGGGTAGTGATGGGGCGTCATGCTGGTTTTTTAACCGCCTCGTCGGCGATCGCGCAAAAGTATCCGGAGGACGGGCCGCACCTTATTTATCTTCCCGAACGGAAGTTTAGCATCGACAGCTTCCTCAGCGACGTGAAACGGATTCATGATCGCAGTGGCACCTGCATCGTCGCTGTGTCTGAAGGGGTGGCGGACGCCAGTGGCACGCCGCTAGTCGTCAGCTTGTGTAAGGATGTTGAAAAGGACGCTCATGGTAACCTTCAGCTTTCGGGCACGGGCGTGCTGGGAGACTTGCTGACTAAGGAGGTGAAGACGCGGCTAGATATTTCTCGGGTACGTAGCGATACCTTCGGCTATCTGCAAAGGTCATTTTTCGGTTGCGTGTCGGATGTCGATCAACATGAGGCCCGGGAGGTGGGCGAGCGGGCTGTGCAAATGTCGGTGTGGCAGAACGTAAACGGCTCGGTCGCAATTCATCGTACCGGCTATTATTCCGTTGACTATAAATTGACCAGCCTGGAAGCAGTGGCGGGAAAAACGAAGCAGATGCCTGATGAGTTCATTAATCCGGAAGGAAACCATGTTACCGACGCCTTCAAGTTTTATGTACGACCGCTTCTGGGGTCGGGTCTACAATCGGCAGCCCAACTGCGAGCGCCTGCGGTGCCGAAAATTTTACGGGGCTAGATTGTCCAAGTCTTTCCGGCGAAGGATAGGAGAATATGCCGGTAGTTGCACGGGAGCGTACGCGGTGGACAGCATCGGCCGGGGCGTCACGAATTGCCTTGTAGCGGTGCAATGCGGCGCGATCATAGCCATCCCGTATAAGGAGGCAGTCTGCCAGAAGGCGACATTTGACTACTCGCTACACAAACTGGCGGATATTTTGTCGATGTAATCAGGGCAAAGCGGTTAGAAAAAATATAAATCCAGAGCTGAAAGGGGATCATTCAGATGCCATTAGTTACCTCGGCGGAAATGTTTAAAAAAGCCTACGGCAAGTATGCAGTCGGCGCCTTCAACGTCAATAACATGGAAATTATCCAAGGGATCGTCGACGCCGCCAAGGAGGAACTGGCCCCGCTCATCCTGCAGGTTTCGGCGGGTGCCCGCAAATACGCCAAACACGGTTACCTCATGAAGCTCATCGAAGCCGCGGTCGAAGACACCGGGTTGCCGATCTGCGTCCACCTCGACCACGGCGAGGATTTCGAAATTTGTAAATCATGCGTGGACGGCGGCTTCACGTCGGTCATGATCGACGGTTCCCAATTTTCCTTTGAAAAGAATATCGCCGTAACCAAGCAGGTCGTCGAATACGCCCACGCCCATGGTGTGGTGGTGGAAGGCGAACTAGGACGTCTCGCCGGCGTCGAGGATGCCGTGAACGTAAACGCCAAGGATGCGACATATACAGACCCCGACCAAGCTGTCGAGTTCGTAAAGCGCACCGGCGTGGATTCTCTAGCCATTGCCATTGGCACTAGCCATGGCGCGTATAAATTCACGGGTGAACCGAAACTCGACTTTGCCCGCCTCGAAAAAATCACCGGTCTGCTGCCCGGCTTCCCTATCGTCCTCCACGGGGCCTCTACAGTCTTGCCCGAATTTGTTGCAAAATGCAACAAGCACGGCGGGCAACTAAAGGACGCCAAGGGAGTGCCGGAGGAAATGCTCAAAAAGGCCGGCACCATGGGAGTGTGCAAGATCAACATCGATACCGATCTCAGGCTAGCGATGACCGCCAGCGTCCGTGAGTATCTTGCGAACAACCCGGCCGACTTCGACCCCCGGCAATATCTGAGGCCGGCACGTGAGGCCATCAAAAACATGGTGAAGCATAAAATCCGCAACGTCTTGATTTGCAGCGAACGGGTATAACCAGGAATCGGCTGGCACGAATACATGCATGCGAGCCTTTTTGATGACAATCCCGTTCTTCCGGCCGTTGTAATGCACGGCGTCCAGAATCACCATGGCGTAGACGCTCTGAAGCGGCCGGTCTTGCCATTCCTTGATAAGCGGCAGAATTTTATCGGTTATTTTGCAAACTCGGCTGTAATCCACATTTCTCGATCATTTGCCGCAAATTGCTTTTTCCTTTCCCTGCCATAACAAAACCTCCATTGTCATTTTTATCTTACCTGACAATGGAGGTTTACACTATTTTTTCTAATGCAAAAATTATTCTCACTTTCTATATTAGATTATCGCAGCTATGGCCTTACACCATTATACATTTCTTGTCGCACGAGCACTGGCCTTTCCCTCGCTGGAACAGTATTTGACAATCAAGTTTTTGGCTTCGATAACGAGGGGGTTGGCCTCGCCTTTTTGCCAGACAACGGCAGTGGGGATGTTAATGTCGGTTTCACAGAAAGGAATCATCTTGATACCAGGCTGCATATAAGTGACGGCGGAGTTCGTCAGCAGCCCTATGCCCATCTTGCGGCGAATGAGTTGCAACAGCGTCACCACCGTGTCGGCATAGCAAACTATCCGTGGTCGCGTACCGGCTTCCTCCAGTATCTGGGCAATGCGTGTGAAGCCGCTGTGTTCGGTGTTACTGTGAATAAGGAGCAGCAATCGATTTTTTAGATCCTTTGGTAAGATCAGCTCTTTGTGGGCTAAGGGATCGTCGTCTCGCAAAAAGACTCGGATGGTGTCATTGCCAAGCATTGTGTAGTTGAGGGCCGTATTCATTATCGGCAGACGAGTAATCCCGATCTGAGCTTTTTTATCGTCCATGTATTTGAGGACGCGTTCCGAAACACCCTCGCGGATGAAAAGACATACGTCGGGGTGGGCATGCCAGAAATGGAAAAGGGCTTCGCCCAGGATGCCGGAATATGCGGTGAGGGTGGCGACGGTAAGTTTGCCCCCTATAGACTGATTGTTTATTCCAGACATGAACGTCGTCAGTCCATCAAATTGCTTAATCAGCGGCGTTACCCGTTCGAGGAATAGAAAGCCTTCGCTGGTTAGGAACATGCCTTGTTTGTGCCGCTCAAACAGCTTGACGCCCAGTTCCTTTTCGAGGATACGGATTTGCTGGCTAAGCGGTGGCTGGGCCATTTTCAGCTTTTCCGCTGCTTTGGTGATATTGCCCGTGCGGGCGACCATTTCAAAATACTTAATGCGCCGGTACTCCATTTCTTCCTCCTAGTGAAACGAAGTAGAATAGAAATTGCCGATTTTTTTTGATTACTGATAAATAACTTCATTGACTTGAGTTAATCCCCTGCAATAATTGTTAAAAATAATCGAAAAAACAACGCCAATTATATGAAAAAAGTATGGATAACATACGTTTTTGCTATAGGTCGTGCCTATTTTCACAATCTTGTTGCGTTCTGAAAGTTGAATGTTCGGAGAATTTATGTTGTTTGGGCGTGACAATTTAATATATATTTCGTATTATCTCTCTAGTCTGAAAACTGTTAAGCTTATTTTAAGAAATACTTCCGTTATATGCGGCAATTGGTCCTGTTGCCTGTTTCGGGAAGGAGAAAGGGGAGGGTGGCAAAATTAGGCCACAGGTGTTCAACGGCTAACTCTAAAGAGGAAGTTCTAGTGGGAGGGGAAAAAATGACAAACTTCAAACGGATGGTTGCGTTGCTTCTGGTACTTGCCATGGTTGCTGTTTTGGTTACGGGATGCGGATCCGACAAGCAGGCGCAGAAAAAGTCTGACTTTCCTAAAAAGCCGATTAACCTGATAATCCCCTGGGCCCCGGGCGGCGCCACCGATACGGTCGGTCGGGCAGTGGCCGAAGCCGCGGGTAAACACCTCGGCCAGGCGATGGTGGCTGTCAACAAGGCCGGGGGCAGCGGCTCCCTGGCGATGGAAGAAACGCTTAAGGCCGCTGCCGACGGCTATACGGTCTGTCTCACCTCTTCCACCGTGCTGACCGTTCAGCCCAAGCTCAAAAGCACCAAATATACGGCTGGCGATTTCCGGATAATTGCCAATATCGTCCAGAACCCCCTGTTTCTGTTCGTCAAGGGTGACAGCCCCTGGAACAGCGTCAAAGACCTGATCGAAGACGCGAAAAAGAACAACAAGGTCATCAAAGTCGGCCATCCGGGCGTAGGTTCGGCCAACGACATGGGCTCCACCGCGTTTTTCCAGGCCGCCCAGCTGAAAACGACCGAAGTCCCCTTCAAGTCCAACGGCGAAACTATTGCCGCCATCATTGGCGGGCACGTAGACTGCGGCGCATTCCATCCGATGGAAGCCAAGGAGTTCGTCAGCGCCGGCAAACTGAAAATCCTCGGTGTTTTCAAACCCGAACGGGTCGATTTCTACCCCAACGTACCGACGATCGCCGAAGGCTTCAAGGAAGCCGGCATCGATTTCAAATACAAAAACACCGACTTTTCCGCCTGGTATTATCTAGCCGTCCCCAAGAATACTCCTGATGACGTCTACAAATTCCTGGCTGAAAAGATGAAAGCCACCATCAACGAACCGGCCTTCCGCGACAAGGCCAAATCGATGAACATGGTTATCAAGCTGCTAGAACCCGATCAGATCGCCGCCTCGGTCAAGGATATCGAAACAGCCTACGGGCAGATTATCGCTGAGACTGGGAAGAAAGGCAATTAACCCGCCAGGCATGAGAGGGATGTCACAATGACAAAGAGTGCTATGGAAAAGATGTTCCTCGGCGGCTTGCTGGCCTGTTATGTCATTTATGTCGTAACCGCCACGGGACTGCGGATCGGCACGACGTGGGAACCCGGACCGGGTTATCTGCCGCTCGTGCTGGGCGTCCTGGCCGTCATCGTCGGCGCGCTGCAGTTGGCCGGTTCGTTCTTCCGCGGCGTGAAGGAAAAAATCAGCGACTTCACCCACGACGGACTGAAAAGACTGTTCGCCTACATCGTCACCATTGTCCTGTTTGCCTTCCTATTCACGAAACTCGGGCCGGCGGCCGTTTTTCTGCTGCTGGTGATTCTCGCCAAAGTTTCCGGTTTCCAGGGGTGGGGGTATCCCGTATTGCTGGCGGTGATATTCACAGCTATTACTTACCTGACGTTTTTCAATCTGCTCCTCATCCCCCTGCCCCTGGGTATTTTTGAGGAAATGTGGTGGTAATGGTGGACGGTACTTTCGCCAGTCTAATGCAGGGGTTTGCCGCCGCCTTATCGGCCAATAACCTCATTGCCTGTTTCGTCGGCGTGGTCGTCGGCACGATCACGGGCGTACTGCCCGGGATCGGGCCGACCGG
>MTLD01002384.1_pt3 | contig 23847 bp, 22 predicted proteins | sample 1982471 | NCBI WGS metagenome assembly MTLD01 (sample SAMN05712604, study PRJNA340218) | biofilm metagenome | isolation source: sample SPM anode biofilm adapted to -50 mV | place: USA | collected 2012-02-03 | reverse complement strand
AGAGAGTTGACACCTTCTCATTCAATGACTCAAAGAATCCGACTCTTAACTCAGCCTCAAGGATTAAGGCATCTACCAATAAACCCTTTTGCTCGAGTTTTACCTCGGAGTAAAAATCACAGTAATTACAAAAAGATTTGCAAAATGGGATATGTAAATATAATCCCGCCAATTTCTCTTATCTTAACAGAACGTCAGCCGTTCCTAGCTTTCCTCTTGCAGAGTAAACATCAATAGAGTAAACACCCTTTGTAAATTTTTGATCACCCGCGTAATATATACAAATTTCAATCTCACTTCCTTGATAATCCACCTCTCTCGATGCAGAGTATATCAATCTCTCTCCATTAACAGAGAAGTTTTGTTGTTCCGAGGTAGTTAGTAACATTTTATCCGGACCAAAAACCCTAATATACAGAGTCATAGGACCCTTAGGTGCGAGTGAGTTTTCAATAAGACTTGTACAAACTTTAAGTTTTGCAGTTCTGCTGCTTCTATCGGTTTCCTTATTTGCAGATGTTATTGCGACCGCGTTAAATCCTCTACCCTTTACAATTGAACCAACCTCTACCTGTTTAGCATATTCATCGGTAGTGCTTCGCAGTTCATTGTATTTCTGTTTAGATTGAGATGCTTCATCCTTAGCTTGGGCAACATCTTTTCTCAAACTATTGTTAAGAGTATTTAAAGAATCAATCTGAACAATATAACTCCTCATAATACTCCTGAGAGTGCCAAGCTCCTTTTCATATTGACGAATTCTTGAACGATTGCTTGCGTCAGTTTTTTTAACCCTTTCAATAAGTTCTTCCACTTTGAGCCTTTCGTGGTCAAGTTGAGTGTTAAGACTGTCATTATTTGTCGATAGAGTGCTGTAGTCTACCTTTAACTGGCCAAGTTGTTCAGTTAGAGTCTCTTTATCTACTGTAAGATTGTTTACCATATTACTCCTGTCTATCCAAACCCATACAAGAATAATTGCGAGCAATCCTGCCACAACAGCCATTGCGATTACCAAATTTTTTAATTTTTTTTCCGTTTCCATTGCTGATGCTGTTTTTTTAAAATTCTATCATTTACAAAATTAATATTTTTAACTTTGCCTAAACGAATAATATTCTATTTATGTTAACATTCAATGCAAAAAGATACTTTATACGAGCAATCAAGTATCTAATTTATATGGTTGTATTCCTCTTTCTCTTTGTGTCTGTTTTTGCTCTTATCTCCAAAGAACAATGGAGCTATGATGTTCTTTTTCGGGCAGATACAAAATGGCAGATGGCCGGTTTTTTGTTTTTCTTCTCATTCATCTATCCAATTTTCGGCTATATAAAAAAGAAAGTCTATATAAATGGACCTTTTGAGCAAGACAAGGAACAAATTATTCAAGTATTCTTAAACACAAATTTCGTGCTTGTTTACAGTTCAGAGTCAGAATTGGTTTTCCAACATAAATCACCTTTTATAAGATTAATGAGAATGTACGAAGATGCAATCGTCGTAAATATTACCGAAAATCCAATTACACTTGAGGGACAAAGAAAAGATGTTTATCGTCTTGCACGGTCAATTGAATACGCAATAAGATCTAACCAAGAGTAATATCTTTAGGAATGTATGACTCGGAGTCCCATTGAGGTTCTCCGAGTTTTTTGTTTTTACACAATCGGAAACTCAAATAAGTTATTGGTACTCCTTTTTCAATATACTGTTTTTCGTAATGAGTTTTAATTGACAGAATTCTGTCGGCCCTTCCGGTTCCGTAAATATCTTTGTTAACCTCTAAAATCTCCTGCCCGTTCTGTTGCGCCATTGCAAGAGTATATTCGTGCAAAAACCTGCTGTCTGTCTTTAAATGAATTATACCTCCGTCAATTAGAAATTTTCGGTATCTCTCCAAAAACACTGTGTTAGTGAGCCTCTTATTGTCTCTTTTAATCTGAGGATCGGCAAATGTTATCCATATTTCCGAAACCTCATCTTCGGCAAAGAGCGATTCAATAAACTCTATTCTGGTTCTTAAAAAAGCGACATTTTTCATTTGCTCCGAATCGGCTGTTTTTGCACCTCTCCACAATCTTGCCCCCTTTATATCCACTCCGGTAAAGTTTTTATAAGGAAACTCTCTTGCCATATCTACAGTATACTCCCCTCTCCCACAACCCAGTTCGAGAACTATCGGATTATCGTTTCCAAAAACCTCAACATTCCATTTACCCTTCAAATAGTGGTCTTTTCTGAAAACCTCTTCGAATGACGGTTGAATAAGCGATTTAAACGTTTCGTTCTCGGCAAATCTTCGTAGTTTATCCTTTCCCATTATCTCTTCTGTTTAAGGCTTATACCCAGCTCTTTAATGCCGGTTAAGTTTTTGATATGAGTATTTTTAACACTAATCAACCATACCCCTTTTTCCGGAAATGTTGCCCCGTCGCGATAAAGCCAACGATAATCCCTCCATACTCCACTCTTTAAATATTCGGTATTGTAGTCTCCTTCGTTTAGATATAGACGAAGAGTGTCCGAAAACCTTTTTCCTTCGGGAGATATGTATAAAACACTTATTGGCAGCATATTCATTATATATTGCTGCGAGAATCTGGAAGTAAAATAAATTCTGTATGTTTCGGAAGTATCTGTAATATTGAATCTGAAATAAAGACTCTCTCCTGCACCATAAACTTCGTTGGTCAAAGCAACAATTGCAGTATTCTGTTTTAATTTGCCGCAGGATAATAATAGTAGAGTTAATGCCGTGATAAAAAAGAGACTAAACCGTTTCATCTTCTCTTCTTAAATCTTTTTTTCTTTCCTTCATCAAACCTTGTAATACTGTCCTCTCCAACCGCACTCATAAATTCGGGAGCCTTCTCGACTGTTTCAACTTTAAGAGAAGCAGCTCTTACACCTTTTCTGTTTAATCGAAGTATCTCTTTAACCTGGTCTGTATTGAGAGGATACATATGAGTCATACTGTTTTGCTCGTATGAAAACCACATAATACCTTTAAGAGTGTCAGTTTTAACAAGATAGGCATGACCATCTTCGGTATCAATTGGAGCTTTAATATATGGTATGTTAGTTTGTGCGTCCATGTAAGTATCTGCCTCATAGTTTATGCAACATTTGAGCTTACTGCACTGACCTGCAAGTTTTTGAGGATTTAAAGACAAATCCTGACTTCTTGCAGCCTGGGTAGTTATCGATTGAAAATCCGACATAAATCTAGCACAACAAAGTTCCTGCCCACAAACACCAATTCCACCAATAAGACCGGCTTCCTGCCTGGCACCTATTTGCTTCATTTCAATCCTTATTCGGAACTCTTCGGCAAATAATTTAATCAATTGCCTAAAGTCAACCCGCTCATCTGCAATATAATAAAAAATAGCTTTTGTGCCGTCTCCCTGAAATTCAACATCACCAATCTTCATATTTAATTCAAGAGAAGATGCAATTTGCCTTGAACGAATCATTGTTCTATGCTCTCTGGCAATTGCTTCCTGCCATTTTTCGGTATCTAAGGTCTTGGCTTTACGATATATCTTCTTAAACTCGTAAGAATTTGGATCAATATTATTTCTGAAAAGCTGACTTATAATAACAGGTCCTCCAAGTGTAACAATTCCCACATCGTGTCCACTTGTAGCTTCAACGACAACTATGTCGCCAGGGCAGATAGTCTGTCCGGAGGTGTTTTTAAAAAACCCTTTACGAGTATTTTTAAAACGAACCTCAAATATATCTTTACTCTGTTCATCGGGAATACCATTCAACCAATCAAATACCTGACGTTTGCAACCACCCGGAGTAATTTCGAAATCGAGCTTACCGTCGGCGTTTCTGAATGAAGCACATCCTCTGGAACAGTTACAATTTTGTGCAAATAATTCCATAATGCTACAAAGATACAAAAAAGCGGTTACTTAAATCGGCGAAAACGAATTTAGAATTTACATTTCTCTCCAAATCTAAAATTGCCTTATTCAATGCAGAATATGCCATCTTATAAAAATTGGGATTTATTTTGGAAGCCCACTCTCTTATAACAGCAGTTTCCCCCTGAGGCACATTGGCAACACTCTCATTATTAAGACTTATCATATAACATTTGCGCAAGAAGTCCAAAGAAAATTCACAAAACTGCTTTTGTCTTTCCCTACCAATTAATGAAATCTCCTCCCAAAGAGCGATTACCGATGTTAAATCTTTGTTTAAACAGCAATTCAACAAATTACCAAATAACTCAAAATATTCACTTTCCGACTCAGAACCTTTTATAAGTTTAATCGCCTTCCCAAAACTTCCGGCAGATTCCTTTGCACGGAATTTTGCATCTTGTTCGGGCAAATCAAAATCTTTCATAATTATATTGGCCAGCAAATCTATCGACTCAGGTTTGATGTTTATTATTTGACATCTGGAAATTACAGTGCTCAAAAGATCTCCCGCCGATTGAGTTATCAAAAAGAAATATGTCCCGGGAGCAGGCTCTTCAATTATCTTAAGAAGTTTGTTGGCAGCCTCCCTGTTCATCCTTTCGGGAAGCCAAATTATCATAAACTTATCACCTCCCTCATATGACATAAGACTCAGTTTTTTAAGAATCTCATAGGCTTCGTTTACAGAAATGAGCCCCTTCTTGTCCTCCATTCCTATTGTTTCATACCACTCCTCTTCGGAAATGTATGGATTCGACACAACAGCACTCCTCCAGGACTCAATAAAATGGTCGGTAACAGGTTTTTTGTCGGAAGATATCTTTTTTGTAGTATTTACAGGTACGGCAAAGTGTACATCTGGATGAATAAGTTTCTGAATCTTATTACAAGTTGGACAAACACCGCAAGAATCTCCCCCTTGTCTGTTTTTACAAGCAAGATACTGCACAAATGCTAAAGTTAACGGTAAAGCACCATAGCCCGGTTCTTCGGAAAATAGCATGGCGTGACCAACCCTCTTCTCATCTGCAATTTTTACCAGAAGCTCTTTAATCTCAAACTCACCTTTTACATCTGCAAAGCGCATATATATAGTATCTTATCCGTAAATAACCATTTCACAATTTTCACAATCAAAACCAATCCGGAATTTTTTACCTTGATTAATCAGGAACAGAGGTTCCGATATTGTCTTTCTTCCGGCTTTATTTTTCACAGCCTTTGGACACAACCCAAGCTCAAATTTAATACAGTACTTGGTTCTCATAAGTTCCGCCTCATCCGGTTTCGAAACTTCGTAAGCCGGCTCCACATCTGTTGCACCTATCTCCTTATAAAGCAATGCAGACAGTTTGTTTGCAGAATTCAATCTGTAATCCGATTTAAACCCTACCGGCAGACTCACTTCAGTTAAAGAAAAATCCCTTTTCCTGTGTGCAGATATTAACTTTTTGTTGTCCGTAGATGCTTTTTGCAAAGATAGCTTTTTTGCAGCTTCTCTCCTAAGTCCGTTAAGATACGCAGCCGGATAAAAGACTATGGAAGAGGCATCTGCAATAGTTGCTTCAAATTTAAAATTTTCACTCTTCTTTCCCAACTGATTTAATATGTTAGCCCTTGCAAGCTCAATATTAGAAGCAAAAGTAAACTGGTTTTTACTTTCAAATTCAACTGTGCGCCCATCTTCACATTTGGCAAGAATTTTTGTAACATTGTCTTGGTGGGAAAGAGTGATATTTACCATAAGAACTCTTTCAGGCATGTTAGCTTCCAGCTCTTTTTCGAAGAGGTGATTATAGTTTCTGTAAATTATAGAACCCGGTTCAACCTGAATATCTTCGTTTGTAAAAACCCTGCTTCCCTCAGCCCTGGCTGCTCTTGCGCCGGATTCTTCACCCGAAGCCGATACAAAAAAGAGACCATCACCGTTATTGATTATTCCGGCAGGTTTATAATCAAATACCAAATTACCCGAACGATCTTTATTTACCGAATTTACAACTCCTATTTCCTCTCCTCTTCCCTTTGCAGATTCACCACTATTCCACCCTCCCCTTTCACCGGTTATGTTAAGATTTGTATACCCTCTGTGGAAAGTATATTCAGGATTTGGCGTAAAACCTCCGCTTATTTTTCCGAAAGATGATTTTTCATATTCAGGATTCCTCGAAATGAACTCGTCAATAATTAATCTGTAATATCTTACAATATTCTTAATGTAAGACTCATTTTTCAGTCTTCCTTCAATTTTAAAAGAAGAGACTCCCGACTTTGCCAATTCGGAAATTTTTGATCCCAGATTTAGATCTTTAAGAGATAGTATTGGCTTGTTTGTCAATATTTTATGCCCATTACTCTCTTCCAGGTCGTATTTAAGTCTACAAGCCTGCATACAGGACCCTCTGTTGGCACTTCTTCCTGCAATTTTTTCACTTAAATAACATTGACCACTGTAAGAAACACATAATGCCCCGTGAATAAAGCACTCCAAATCTATATTAACTGATTCTCTTATTTCATTAATTTGAAATAGAGACAACTCTCTTGCCAGAATTAATCTTTCAAAACCAAGACTTTCCAGTAACATAGCCTGTTCTTTTGTCCGAATGTTGGTTTGTGTCGATGCATGGAGAGGTATGGGTGGCAACTCGGCTTTAAGAAGTCCCAAATCCTGTATTATCAATGCTGCAACTCCAGCTTCATATGCCTCTTGGGCAATTCTTTCGGCAGCATTAATCTCATTGTCGTAGAGGATAGTGTTTAGGGCAAGATATACCTTAACCGAATATTTGTCGGCATATTCAACAAGCCGTTTAATATCATCAATGGAGTTTCCTGCTGCCTCCCTGGCTCCGAAAGCAGGGCCGGCAATATAGAGAGCATCGGCACCGCAATTTATAGCTGCAATGCCGATGTCAATATTTTTTGCCGGAGCAAGAAGTTCCAGTTTTATTTGCACTTAAGCTGAGTATTCACTTTATATTCTGCTGCTGCCTTGAATGTTGGGTTTGCAAGTATTTTTTTGTAAAACTCACACGCTTTGGCTACATTGGCCTTAGCCTCATAGGCACCTGCAATGTAATAATACATATTATCTCTGTCTTTTGCAGTTGGTTCTGCAGCAAGATAGGCATTTAACGAAGCAATAGCTTCGTCATATTTTTTAAGGTTAGTAGCAGCTAATCCAACAAGTTTTAGAGCAGTTCCCGATTCTGAATAAGTATTGGCTTTCTTAGCATTTTCCAACACTAATGCCCATCCTTTTACACTATATGCAGCTGATGCTTTCTTTAAATAAATATTTGCAAGCTGTTTAGGAGCATTCTCTTTATCACCTAACTCAATTGCCTTAGAAAAATCCTCAATTGCGCCTGTTTCATTATTTAGTTTCGATTCTGCCACGCCCATTCCTAAGTATGCTTCTCCGTTATTGGGATTCAAAGCGATAACTTTTTTGTAGGCTTCAATTGCTTCAGGAAACATTCCGTTATTAAGATAATCAACAGCATCTGCTTCCAGTACTTTTGGAATAAGATCTGTAGCCTCTTTTTCAACATCGGCATTTCCATAAAGTTTTGCAGCTTCAACGGCTTTATTAAGCTGAACTATAGCATCATCTGCTTTTTTTGCAGCTGCCAAATCCTGGCCGGAATATAGATAGAGCTTTGGAATAAGGTCTTTAGAGTCTTTTACAATCGCTGCTCCCTCTTCGCCCAAACCTTCGGCCATCTTTAGTGCTTTGTTAAAATTATCAATCGCTAATGTATAATTTTTAGCTTTAGAGGCTGTAACCCCTGAATTGAACAACTCGGTTGCAGCTGCAATATCCTGAGCATTCAATGAAACTGCCGAAAACAGCACAATAGCAAGTGTTGCTAAAATCTTCCCGATACTTTTCATTTTAAAAACGTTCTTAAAGGTTATTAATTAATGTCGTTGTGACAAATGTAAAAAAAAGTAATAAAAAGGACAAATTATAATATCCCCTCTATTGATAATTCAGTATATTTGCCCATTAAAATATTTTAATTCAATATGAAACGAATTTTTATTACAGTTGTTGCGCTGGTTATCGTAAGTTTTACGGCCGGTGCTCAAATGGTTCAACCGCTTCCTATCGACCCAAAGATTAAGACAGGAAAGCTTGATAACGGTTTAACTTATTATGTGGCAAAGAACTCAGAGCCAAAGGGTCAAGCTGAGTTTTACATCGCTCAAAAAGTTGGAGCTATTCTTGAAGAGGAGAATCAAAGAGGTCTTGCTCACTTCCTCGAGCATATGGCTTTCAACGGAACAAAAAATTTCCCCGAAAACGCAATGATATCTTATCTTGCTACAATAGGTGTTAAGTTCGGCGAAAATTTAAATGCAGGTACAGGTATCGATCAAACTATTTATAATATATCTGCCGTACCTCTTACTCGTCCCGGAATCCTGGACAGTTGCCTTCTTATTTTACACGATTGGTCATCTGAAATTTCTTTAAATCCAACTGAAATTGACAAAGAAAGAGGTGTGATAAGAGAAGAGCTTCGTACGCGTAATAATGCTCAACAAAGAATGTTGGAAAATATACTTCCGGAAATTTTTCCTGGAAGCCAATATGCTAACAGACTTCCTGGCGGACTTGTAAAAGTTATTGACAGCTTTACTTACGACGAACTAAGAGCATACTATCACAAATGGTATCGCCCCGATTTACAAGGCATTATAGTAATTGGTGATTTTGACCCTGCTGTTGTAGAAGCAAAAATCAAAGAGATTTTCGGATCAATACCAAAACCTGTTAATCCGGCTCCAAGACCTGAATTTCCGGTACCGGACACAAAAGAGATACTTGTATCTGTCAACTCCGATCCTGAAGCTAACGGAACCAGTGTAATTCTCTCATTTAAAAATGATGTATTACCAGCTAATTTAAAGAACACAGTTGCTTATACAGTTTCCGATTATATGAACGACCTCATCGTAAGTATGACCAGAGCTCGTTTGTCGGAAATTTCTCAAAAGGCAGACGCTCCATTTGCATCTGCTACTGCCTCTTATGGCGACTATATTGTATCTCCTACAAAAGCATCTTTTGAATTTGATGCATTTGCAAAAGAGGGCCAAATTGCAAAAACAATTAAAGTTCTTGTAAATGAAACCGAGAGAATCCGTAAGTTCGGTTTTACAGCTTCTGAACTTGAGAGGGCAAAGGCAAATTATATGAGTCGACTTGAACAACAATATAAGGATAGAGACAAGCAAAAGAACTCTTATTATGTAAATGAAGCATTAGACAATTTCATTAACGGAGTAGCAACTCCCGGCCTGGAAGTATTATATTCTATGATTCAACAGTTTCAAGGCGTAATTACCATAGACCAACTGAATAACTATGCAAAATCGCTTCCAAAGCTTGAGAATTTATCTCTTGTGGTTATGATGCCTAAAAAAGATGGTTTAGTTGTACCTACAAAAGAAGAGGTTACCGAATATTACAAGACTGCTTTAATGGATAATGTTGAACCTTACAAAGAGACTGTTTCCAAAGAGCCGTTGGTTGCCAAAGATCCAGTCGCAGGAAAGATTGTATCAAGATCTATTGAACCAATAAGTAACTCTACTGTTTGGACTCTTTCCAACGGAGCAACTGTTGTAATTAAAAAGACCGATTTCAAAGAAGATCAAATTATGATGTCTGCAATGAGTCGTGGTGGTTTCTCTCAATTCGACAAGAGCGAGGTTGCAAACACTAAAATTATTGGAAATGTCCTTGCAATTGGTGGTTTGGGATCGTTTAGTGAGACCGATTTAAGAAAAGTTCTTGCCGGTAAAAATGCATCTGTAAGTGCTCAAATTTCAATTAATCAAGAGTCGCTTTCGGGAAAAGCTTCTCCAAAAGATCTTGAAACTTTGCTTCAACTTACATATTTGAATTTTACAGCAATAAGAACAGATGACGAGGCTTACAAAGCGTTCAAAGCCCGTATGGAGACTCAACTAAAAAGTATATCTGCCGACCCAATGACAGCATTCTCGGACTCTCTCCAAAAAGCAATTTATGGCAACTCTCCATATGCTAAAAGGATTACTCCTGAGATTCTCGAAAAAGCAGATTATCATAAAGCTCTTGAATTGGCAAAAACCAGATTTGCAAATGCAGCTGATTTTACATTTATTTTCGTTGGTAATGTAGATACTGTTGCTCTTAAACCGCTTGTTGAAAAGTATATTGCATCGCTTCCTTCGGTAAAAGGACCAAAGGAGAACTGGAAAGATGTTGGAATGAAAATGTCGAAAGGACAAAGAGTAAATCATTTCGAAAAAGAGATGCAAACTCCAAAGGCCTCTGTTTATGCTGTTTATACCGGTGCATTAAAGAACGATATGGAAAATAAAATTATGGCCGATATGATGAGTCAGGTTCTTGATCTTGTATTTACAAGAACTATTCGTGAAGAGGAACAGGGTACTTATGGTGTTGGTGTAAAAATGAATGTAATATACTATCCGGAAGAGAGCTTCCTGTTCTATTTCGGATTTGACACCGATGTTGCATTAAAAGACAAATTACTTGCAAGAGCATATGCCGAAATTGAAAAGGTAAAAAATGAGGGTGTAGATCCAAAAGATTTTGCAAAAGTTGTCGAGTACATGACTAAAAACCATACAGAAATGCTTAGAGAAAACAGCTATTGGATGAATGTAATTTCAAATAAATTTATTCAAAATAAAGATATTCATTCTTCTTATGATGCCGTTTTAAAATCTATAACTCCTGAAAAACTCCAAAAATTCATTAAGGAGACTATGGATAAAGCCGACAAAGCTGAAATCATAATGATAGGAAAAGCTAAGGAGGTTAAATAAAGTTGAATTCTATAATTGAAATAGACAACATTCTTATTTCTTCGGCAATTCTAACAGAATGTTTTGTATGCGACTACGCCAAATGTAAGGGTGCCTGCTGTGTCCTCGGAGACAGCGGGGCTCCTCTAGAGGAGGATGAGTGCAAAAAGCTTGAAGAAGAGATCGTTGTATTTGAAAATTATCTTTCACAAAAGGGGCGCCTTTCTCTAAAAGAGAAGGGCCCTTTCGTGATAGATTCCGATGGTGATCTTGTTACTCCTCTTAATGAGGGAGCTGAATGTTCTTACTCATTTTTTGACAAGGACAAAAACTGCTTATGCGCTATTGAAAAAGCTCATTTTGATGGCGTTACAGCATTTCGCAAACCAATTTCATGTTGGTTATACCCAATTAGGGTATCAAAGCTTTCTAATGGTATGACAGCACTTAATCTGCACGAATGGGACATCTGTCTTGATGCCTTTGTAAAAGGGCAAAAAGAGGGAATTCCGGTTTTTAGATTTTTGAAAGACCCATTGATATTCTCTTTTGGTAAAGAATTTTATTCAAAGTTAGAAGAGGCCTATATTCTTATCAATAAAGATTAAGATTTCCTCGTTCCTACATAACCTGCCAAATCAATCAGGTGGTTTTTATATATTGATTCTTTAAATCCACTCAAAGAAATTACTGCCATTTTACAATGATCTTCAAGCGCTGCTTGGGCAATTTCTATTCCTTTATACTCTGTTACAAAATCCATTACTCTCTTAACAAGAATATTGTCGGCATATTCAACATCCTTTAATAAATCGAGTATCTTATTAGATTCACTTTTATCTGCACGTTCAAATGCTTTAATAAGGGGGAGGGTTATTTTCTTCTCTCTGATATCGGTGCCGGCAACTTTACCGGTATCCATCAGAGGATTATAATCAAATATATCGTCACGAATTTGAAAGGCAATTCCTAAATGGTAGGCATATGCCTCAAGACTTAAAAGCTCATCTTTTGATGCTCCTGCTGTATAGCTTGCCGATTTAACAACGGCTATAAAAAGGGAGGCAGTCTTACCTTTGATTATCTTATAATAATCTTCTTCGGTTGTGTCCATTTTTATGGCTTTGTCCATCTGCATTAATTCGCCTTCGGAGAGCTCTTCAACGGCATTTACAAATTGACTGAGAACCACGTGGTCTCCTTGTTTTGTCACAAGAGATAGGGCTTTTGCCAGCCAAAAATCGCCGGTTAGTACCGAAGCCGCGGGTGAAAAAAGTTTATGAACAGTCTCTTTGCCTCTGCGTTTATCGGAGTTATCGGCTACATCGTCATGAAGCAGCGTTGCGCTATGAATTATTTCAGCTATTGCAGATGCAGCTATAGTTCTATCATTGACCTCTCCACAGGTTTTTGCGGCAAGTATGCCGAGCATTGGCCGAAGTTGCTTTCCCATATTGGAAAAGAGGTAATTGTTAATGGAATTTAGTAATTCGCAATCGCTTAAAAGACTCTCTTTAAGCAATGCCTGTACTTTAGCCCACTCCGGAGCTATATCATCAAGTATCTTGTTAATGTTCATTATTAATAATTAAAGCCACCTTTTATTGGTGGCTTCAACATAATTATTTTGTTTAATAACACATTTGAGCTTAAAATAAAAGAGCAACAGATAATTGGAAACCACTGAACTTGGCATCACCAAAACCTAAATCTCCGTTATTATCGAAACTTTTCATTGACCAGTTATATTTACCGGAAATCTGCAATTTCCAAATTTCCAATCCGGCACCCAATCCAACGCCATAATCGAGTCTGTTAAGATTATCCCAACTTGCATTTTCAAGTTCGGCTGCTTTTGAGACTGCATAAGAAATATAAGGCGAAGCAAAAACAAACGGTCTCATTATTAGCAGATTAATGCCCCATTGGATATTAATTGGAAGCTCAGCATAGCTAAGTGAATAGTTAAGGGTATTATTACCGTCTTCTACATCAAAGCTCTTTTGAGAATAGAGTAATTCAGGTTGAATGGCCAGACCAATCAGGGGAACTCTCACCTGATAGCCTATACCTGCGTGGAACCCCGATGAGCTTCTTATTACATTGTCAATGTTTGTGCTGGGAGTGAATGATGTGTAGTTTAACCCGGCTTTTAAGACGAATTTTCCTTGTGCACCAGCTATACTCACTGCGAGAAGCACTGTTAGTAAAACCAAAACCTTTTTCATAATAGAATATTTTAAAGTAGTGAATTTATTTTTGAAGCAATAACTGCCTTAGAAGTTGAACCTACTATTTTATCTACAACCTCTCCATTCTTAAAAAAGAGTAGAGTTGGTATATTTCTTATTCCATAATCTGCAGCTAAAGTACAAGAATCAACATCACATTTTGCTATAACTGCTTTTCCTTCCAGCTCAACTGAGAGCTCTTCAACTATAGGAGCTATCATTCTGCACGGGCCACACCAAGGAGCCCAAAAATCTACCAATACAGGTTTGTCTGTCTTTTTTACAACTTCGTTAAAGTTTGAATCATTAACATTTATTGCCATATCTTCTATAAAACTTAATTAATAATGTTTGCTAAAATACAACTAATTTTTTAAATATCTCCATTTAAAATTAAAAACCTGACCCTATATTAGTAAGGCCAGGTTTAACAGTTTCAAAATAAATTAAATTGCCGATTCAGCCTCCCAAACAAAGGCTCTTAACCCCTGATCTTCTGCGCTTTGATTAAGCAATTTTAGTTCATTTAATAACGGAGACAATATCTCTTCGTTAACCACAGCCAGAGTGCTCATGTTTTTTGCAGGCCAAGCGTGAGAACCATAATGCGGTTCACCCTTATAATTGCCTCTTCCCTGAACATCTACCCATTTAGTAAACCCACGAACATTACATTTGTTCAATATATCGAGAATAATGTCGGAGTGAGCTTGATTATATACTATCATTATTGCTTTCATAATAAAGATTTTATGCGTTTAATCGAATTTGTTTTGCCCATTTTTTTCTTTTCTTCTTCACATCACTGGCATGGAAACTTGTATAAACAACAGGAACAACTATTAATGTTAAAATAGTAGAAAGAGTAAGACCTCCAATGATTGCAATACCCATTGGCTGCCAGGTTTCAGATCCTTCTCCTATCCCCATTGCCATAGGAAGCATACCTAATATTGTAGTGGCTGTAGTCATCAATACAGGACGAAGACGTGATTTACCTCCTCTAACAACAGCATTACTAATACTTGAGCCTCTTTGTTTGTTAAGATTTATATAGTCTATAAGCACAATTCCGTTCTTAACTACAATTCCCACAAGCATAACCGCTCCAATTAAAGCGATAAGACTCAGAGATGTACCTGTTAACCAAAGTGCTATAAATACACCTGTAAATGCAAATGGAAGTGCGAACATAATGATAAACGGATCTCTTAACGATTCAAATTGAGACGCCATTACTATATATACAAGCATTATAACAAGAACCAACAAAATCATCATATCGGAAAATGAATCTTTTTGGTCTTGAATCGATCCCGAAAGCTTAACATTAATCAATTGAGGAATATCTATCTTTTTTATTCCGGCCTCAACGTCTGCAGCAACATCACCTAAAGCTCTGTTTGAAATTAATGCCGTAACACTTATTACTCTCTCCCTGTCTAAGTGTTCTATTGTTGGAGGTGCCGATGTTTCTACAACCTTTCCTAGCTCCGACACTCTCACCCCTTTTCCTTGGTTGTTATACACAATCATATTTTCTATGTCTTGGACACTTTGACGATATTGTCTGTCGTCTTTTACGGTAATATCGTACTCTTCGCCTTCTTCTCTGAACTTAGAGAGTGTAAGACCATTAATTCGGTTTCTTACTACAGAAGCGGCAGAGGTCATACTAATTCCGTTATTGGCAAGTTTGCTTCTGTCAAACTCAACACTCAATTGAGGAGTATATGCATCTCTACTTATTTTTACGTCTCTTAAACCTTCGGTGTTCTTCATAAGCTGAGATACCTTTTCGGCAGTTTTTTCGGCATCATCTAAATTATATCCAAGAACATCTACCTCCAAATTACTTCCTCCGGTACCCATACTTCCCATATTTCCGCCTGGAATTACAGAAAATCTGTATAGCTCAGGAATAGCACTAAGGTCTTTTCTCATCTCATCTGAAATGTCGTATATTGTTCTTTTTCGGTCTTTTAACTTACACAATTTAATTGTATATGTAATTAAATGAGTTCCGGAACTCCTCATCGACATAAAAATATTAGAACCATCGGACGCACCCATAGAAGATTGATAGACTTCAGCTTCGGGATATTTTTTACTCCACAATTCATATAAATAACTATTGAGTTTCCTAGCTTGTTCAACTCTTGACCCAACAGGCAACTCAACTGTAACTGCTATTTGAGAGTTATCCGATTGAGGGAAAAAGTCTGTACCTACCTGTCCAAGTAAGAATAAACTAGTAAAAAAGAGTAATCCGCCCGCAATGATTATCCTCATTCTGTGATGTATAGCCCACTTAAGGGACTTTTCATAAAAATTATCAAGCTTATCAAGAATTTTTTCAATAGGAGAATATAAGTACTGAAAAGCCTTTGTCCTTTTAGGATCCTTGCTAAGCATTTTTGAACTTAACATTGGTATAAGACTCAACGCAGCTAATGTCGAAACTACAATTATTATTGTAACAATCCATCCAAGCTGTTTAAACATAATCCCGGCAAGACCTGTCATCATTGTAAGCGGGAAGAATACAGCAACAATTGTAAGAGTAGAAGCAATTACCGCAACTGCAACTTCATTAGTTGCATAAATAGCAGCATCTTTTGGTTTACTCCCTCGTTCAATGTGCGTCGTTATATTTTCCAAAACAACAATAGCATCGTCCACAACCATACCAATCGCTATCGAAAGAGAACTCAAAGATATAATATTAAGCGTATTACCCGTTACCATTAAATATATAAACGCTGCAATAAGCGATACAGGAATTGTAAGAATAATAATAATTGTTGCCCTCCACCTTCCGAGGAAAAACAAAACAACCAACATTACAAACAGACCTGCCAATAAAACAGTTTCGGAAAGAGAGTTAATACTATCCTGAATAAATTCCGAAGTATCAAGAATCATCTGCAACTTAACTTCCTTCGGTAAAGAGGCTTGAATAGTGACCAACTCTTTATTTATTTTTTTAGCAATATCAACAACGTTAGCTCCAGACTGCTTCTGAATAACGATAGAAGAGCCCTGTACTCCATTTGTGTAAACCTCCGAAGCCCTCTCTTTAAGAGTATCCTTAACAATAGCCACATCGCGCAGATAAATATTTTTACCGCTATAACTACCTATTATTATGTCTTTTATATCATCGCTTTTAGCAAACTCACCATCAATTTTTACTGCATAAGTTTCCGAACCTATATCTATACTACCACCGGGGATATTTTTGTTTTCGGCATAAATAACAGCCGCAATCTGCTCAACACTAAGCCTATAGGCCTCCATCTTTTTAGGATCAGTCAAAACCTGAATCTCCCTCTGAGGAGCACCTGAAATTGACACAGAAGCAACCCCGTCGATTCTGTTTAGAGGATTTGCTACTTTTTCTTCGAGTAACTTATACAATCCTGCAGGGTTTCCGGTTGTCTGTGCCGCCATAAATGCAACAGGCATCATGTCGGTACTGAATTTAAATACTACAGGTTTCTCACAATCATCGGGCAGATAATTTTGTTGCATATCTAACACCGACCGAATATCATTTACAGCCTCATCCATATTGGTACCATACTCAAACTCAAGAGTGATGAGGGAGATGTTGTCTTTTGACGTTGATGTTACTTTCTTAAGATTTGATACCGTACTCAACGACGATTCAAGCCTTTTAGTAACATTTTGTTCTATATCTGCTGCAGCCGCTCCGGAATATGTAGTCATAACCGTAGCCATATTAAGCTCTATTTTAGGATAAAGATCCACAGAGAGCCTGCTGTAGGAGAATATACCGAGAACAATAATGGCTATAAATATGAGAGCCGTTGTTACCGGTTTCTTTACTGAACTTTCGTATATACTCATTTTAAATATTGTTTAATTATAGTGTAAGGTCTACTCCCGAAGAAACAACTTCAACTTTTGCCTTGTCAGACAATTTAGATTGACCGGCAATCACAACTTTTTGCCCCGCTTCAACACCGCTAAGAACCTCATAAACTGTTCCCTCTCTTCTTCCAAGAATCACTTTAGTATATACTACAGTGTTTCCGTCAAGAATATAAACATAACGATCATTTGTTCCACTTTGCTTAATAACCGATTTATCGGGAATAACCACTCTCTCTTTAGCCCCGAAATTTACAACAGCTTTAGCAAACATTCCTGGCCTGAGTTTTAGGTCAGAATTTGGAATACTTACCTGAGCCGAAAAGGTTCTTGTAGCAGGATCGATTGTAGGATAAATGAGACTTATTTTACCACGAAAGACCTTTCCGTCATAAATATCCAGTGTAATATCGACAGGATCGCCCACTTTGGTCTTTGGATAAAATTCCTCAGAAATATTCACCATAATTTTCACAGGTTGCAATTGCATAACTGTAAGAATTGGTTGACCCATAGTAAGATCTCCGTTATCGAAATTTCTTTGAGTTACAACCCCGTTTATTGGAGATAACAATTTGGTGTTTTTGTCCAAATTTGACAAACCATCTACAGCCACATCATATTGAGTTTTAATTTGATCGTATTGTTGCTTTGAAGCACCTCCAGCTTTATACAATGCATCAATTCTATCAAGATCTACCTTAAGATTCATAATCTGAATCTTAGCCTGAGTATAAGCAAGGTTCTCCATTTGTACAAGAAGTTGACCTTTTGTTACTCTGCTGCCCACCTCTGTGTAAATCTTTTCAATTCTTTGAGCAGATGAACTTGAAATGTTGTTTTTAACAAACGGTTCAATGTTACCCGTAAAATCAATTACCTGATTTACATTTTGAATCTTAGCATCTTCAACTTTAACCTGAAGCACCTTTTGTTCGGTAACATCTTTTGATTTTGGGGTGCAGGAGGCAACTAAAAATGCCGAAACTGCAACTAAATAAATAATTTTTTTCATATATGTAATTTTCTGTTTTTTCATTATTACTCTTTTCCTAATACTTTTTCATATTCGTTTCTTGCCTTCAAAAAACTAAACAGCGTTTGATTCAGATTGAGCCTCGAAGTTGTAAGTGCCACCTCGGTATCATTTAATTCAAGAACAGTACCTGCTCCGGTTTTGTATCGTACTTTAGCTATTTCATATCCCTTTTGTGCCTGTTTCACAGCCTCTTTATCGGATTCCAGCTGTTCCTTTGCCCTCTTCATTTCATTAATAGAATTTATAGCCTCCATACTAAGATTATCTTTTGTAAGAGACTTCTGGAACTCTAATTGTTTAAGACCAACAATTGCCTGTTTCTCTTTCATATTGACAGATAATTTGTTAAAAATCGGAATTTGAATTGCAACTCCGGCGCTCAAAGAATTTGACCACTGTTTATCGAACTTAAAGGCATCATTTTGCATCTGCAAAGAGTAACTCATTGTACCGGAAACAATAGGAAGCCTTTGTGAATTAATAAGTTCCAGACTTTTATTCATCTTTTCTATTTGAATATCCAGGCTCTTCATTGTTGTATTATAGGAAAGATCAACTCCTGACTCACTGAAATTCATAATGTCGTTTTCAACTTTAGTAAAATCGCCCTGTACATCCACAATTACATCTAATTTTAGAGAAAGGAGAATTTTAAGCTGAAGAATTGAGAGATCGAGTGAATTTTTTGCCTGAGTTAAAGAGGGCGAAATATTTCTAACGGCCACATCAGCTCTAATTTTGTCATATTCCGAAGCAAGACCTTGCTCATACATATTTTTGATATTATCGGCACTCTCCTTTGCATTTTTATAACTTTGCTGAAGCACAGAGTATGAGTCCTTTAGCATAACAATGCCATAAAAAGTGTTTTTTACTTGATAAATAAGATCCAATTTTGAAGAACGGGCAGATTCAAGAGTTGCCTTAAGTTCAATCTCCGATAATTGGATATTTTTATAAAGCGCCTGAGCAAAAATTGGCACTTGCAAAGATCCGGCAACCGCATAACTATTTGTCGATCCAACCTCCATTTTTCCACCTGGAAAAAATGAAGAGAAAAATACCGGTTTCATTATATTGTTTGTGTACTGAGCACTCGCGTTAAGTGACGGGAGCAAAGCATACCAATTTTCTCTTATTGAATAATCCACTCTTTCAATATCAAGATTGGCCACTTTAAGAGTAAGATTTTCGTTTAAAGCTAACTCCAAAGCATTTTCCAGACTCAGTTTAAGAGTATCTGCAGGAGCGTTTTGCGCACGAACCGGAACTATTGTAAAAAACAATAATCCGACAATTGCTAAAATTAATTTTCTTTTCATCTATTTAAATAATTATCTATGATTTCAATTCCTTTTAATGTAGATATTCCTCTCAAGTAGTTAATGAATATCTCTCTGAAAACTATTCTCCTTTCGAACTGATTAAGAGGAAACAACTCTTGGTTCTGCATTATATTGCCCAGTTCTGCCAGAACCCTGGAGACGATGGTAATGTCTAAATTGTTACGAAAAACATTTTGTTCCTGACCCTTTTTTATTCCGTCTTTTATAACATTATCATGAGTACAAAGCATTTTTTTTACCATCGAATCAAAAATTTCGGGATAAAATTTCTTCAATTCAGTGAAAAACACAATTCGTAAATTGATAGAAATTTCCGATTGACGGTCATGTAATGCAAAAAATTGCTCCAAAACACTTTCGGAAGTATTTGCAACCTCCAGATACATCTGCTTCATATTTATCTCCTGCAGATTCAGAACCTCCTCCAAAAGAGTCGATTTATCCTTAAAAAACTCATATAGTGTACGTTTCGATATTCCGTTTTCGCTTGCTACATCGTCCATTGTAACTGACTTACAACCCCTATGCATAAAAAGCTCCAAGGAGACTTCAAGTATTCTCTCTTTTATATCCATTAACTAATTATTAATCTCTGTTATTTCATTTTAAATTGAGAGCGCAAATGTATTCAGAAAACTATAAAAACCAAAATAGTTTTCTTATTTTTAACAATTTCTTTACAATTTTCATTGTAAATTTGTAAATCATTCGATTGAATTAATTAAGAATTGTAAATATATGTACTCAAATTTTAAAAATTTCTTAGCTGCGGAGCTCAAAGAGATTGAATCTGCAGGTCTTTATAAAAAAGAGCGTGTAATAGTAACTCAACAAAAAGCAGAGATTAGTGTCAGTACCGGACAAGAGGTTCTTAACTTTTGTGCTAATAACTATCTTGGCTTATCGAACAGCCCTGTATTAATTGATGCAGCAAAAAAAGCTCTCGATGAGAGAGGTTTTGGAATGTCTAGCGTTCGATTCATTTGCGGCACACAAGACTTACATCTTGAGCTCGAAAAAAAGATTGCTCAATTTTTTGGTACAGAGGCTACAATTCTATACGCATCTGCCTTCGATGCAAACGGAGGAGTATTCGAACCACTTCTTGGTGAGGAAGATGCGATTATTTCCGACTCTCTTAACCACGCATCTATTATTGACGGGGTTCGTTTGTGCAAAGCTCAAAGATATCGTTACGCAAATGCCGATATGGATGAACTGGAAAATTGTCTTAAAATCTCTCAGGCTCAACGATTTCGTCTTATTGTAACCGATGGTGTCTTCTCAATGGACGGGAACGTTCCTCCTCTTGATAAGATTTATGAACTGGCAAAAAAATACGACGCAATGATTATGGTAGACGAATCTCACTCAGCCGGAGTTGTAGGAGAGACAGGCCGTGGAACAACCGAACTCTACAATTTGAGAGGTGAGGTGGAGATTCTTACCGGAACTCTTGGCAAAGCGTTCGGTGGAGCTATCGGAGGTTTTACTACAGGTAAAAAAGAGATTATAGATATGTTGCGTCAGCGTTCACGCCCCTACCTCTTTTCGAATTCAATTCCTCCTATGGTTGCGGCAGCAGGTTCAGCTATGTTCGACATGATGTCAAAAACCAATCATCTGCAAGAGAAATTACACTCAAATACAAAATACTTTATTTCAAAGATGCAGGAAGCCGGGTTCGATATAAAACCCACCCGTTCGGCAATTTGCGCCGTAATGCTTTATGATGCAAGACTCTCTCAGGAGATGGCTTCCAGATTACTATCTGAGGGAATCTATGTTGTTGGATTCTACTACCCTGTTGTTCCAAAAGATCAGGCCCGTATCCGAGTACAAATTTCTGCCGGACACGAACCTGAACATCTCGACCGCTGCATTGCCGCATTTAAAAAAGTTGGCAAGGAGCTTGGTGTTTTGAGTTAGTCGATTTCAATATGGCAATGCCTTCTGTATCGCACCTCTTTTTCAAAATCATGATATACCGGACCCTGAATTAAAACCTTTGTTTTTTCGGGCAGATACAATTTGATCTCTTTATAGGTTCCGTCCCATTTATCCTTTTTGGTATATACATCGTCGTATATCAAAAGAAGAGAATCTTTTAGCTCATATTTTAAATTAGAACTTTCCGCTTTAAAGATTGCATCGCTTCTTGTATTACCGAATGTGTGAACCATTGTCCTAATCATACTTGAGTCGGTATCACTCTGACGAATAAGCTGCAAATGAGGGAAGGTTACAATTTTTGACTCTTTCGAACTATTATCGAACCAAAGTAGTGTCGATGATGATAATCCGGCATCGAATATCGCTTTTTTAGGAGGCATCTGTGAAGCAGAAACATATTTAACATAGAGTGTATCAGGAGTTTTTAAAAGAACCGAACTCTTCTCCGATTCATAATTCTCCCAGTAGTTTCTGCTGGAAACAGCGCCAAGAGCAATCAATGCAATAAATGCGACCCACCAAATTATTGCGAGTAACAAACCCGGTCTGAAACGACTTTTCTTTAACCTGAAAACCATCTGCACACCTCCGGTGAGTAATCCAATAAAAGGAATAAACAAAACACACATTGTGCAGATTTTTATCCAAAATACATTTATATCGCCCAGTGAAACATAATTTATAATATCTACGGGAACTATTCCATCTACAAATTCAACCCCAAGAAAGAGAACTGTCAACCCAACTATTCCGGCAAAACCTACCAACATAAGGATAATACCAATTGCAACAGCAATTGAATTAAATATATCGGTAACAACGTGAGAACTGTCCTGCCCTACTTTTCTTATAGATCTGCCTGCACGATTTGCTTCATAAACTACCCTTTTCTGAATGTGTGAAATATCAGGAGACTCTCCGTACATAGCGCATCTTTGTTCAACAGTCCTGGCCTCGGGAATGGCAAGCCAAAGAATGATATAAAGAAAAATCATAAAGAAAACGCTTGAATGGAAGAATGGCACAAACACCACAAATCCAAATAATGCAATCAAAACATAAATAAGTCGGACCACGATAGCATCTATATTGAAATAAGCAGCTATTCCACTACAGACACCTCCCAAGACTCTGTTATCCGGATTTCTGTACAATCTTTTTGAAACTGGTATTTGTGGTGGAATTTGAGTATAACTCTCCTTACCTCCTTCATCATCTATTACTTCCGGTCTTCCCAATATATTAATAACCTCGTTAACCACGTCAAGTGGAACTACAGAATCTACACCACACTTCTCTGCAAAGAGTTCGGCTATCCTCTCCTCAATACCTTCAACTACCTCATAACCACTTGGCTTGTTTTTGTAGTGCCGTTTCAAATCCTCCAAATATTTGTTAAGCATTTCATAGGCATCATCGTTTAATGTAAATGCAAGATTCCCAATGTTAACTTTTACAACCTTTTTCATATTCATTATTATTTATTTCTGATATGTGATATGGTGTCTACTACCTCCTGCCAGGCGCTGTCCATCTCCTGAAGAAGTTCTTTACCTTTATCGGTTATTGAGTAGTACTTACGTGGAGGTCCCTGAGGAGACTCCTCCCAGCGATAGCTGAGCAGTCCCTGATTTTTTTGTCTGGTAAGAAGTGGATACAGAGTCCCTTCTACTACAATCATTTTTGCATTCTTCAATTCTGCTATAAGCTCTGAGGCATATGCATCATTATTATTAAGAATGCTCAAAATGCAATACTCAAGTACGCCTTTGCGCATTTGAGATTTTACATTATCGGTATTTAATTCATTCATTTTCTTAATTATTTAAACATTGAAAACTTCTTCATATTTTCGGCAGTAACAGGCATACCCCTCATCTCACATTTTTGAGCAGGAGTAACAGCCTCAGGTGCAATAATCCAAATTACAAGATAAATCCAGAATCCTGTACCTGCGATAAAGAGTGAAATAAAGAAGATAATTTTTAACAGTGTAATGTCTACATTAAAGTAATGACCGAGTCCACTGCAAACACCGGCGATAGACTTATTGTCGGGGTCCCGGTATAGTTTCCTTGAAGGTCTCATATATTCATATCCATTGCCCGGAATTTCGAAATCGTCCATTGCTTCACCGTCCGGCATTCCTAACTGGGCGATTACTTTATCTACAATGGCCATATTTACTACAGATTGCTTTGTTTTCAATTCTTGATTAAAAAGTTCGGCAATTCGTTGTTCAAGGTCCTCCATAACATCAATTGTTTGAGTTCCCATCTTCGTCCTCTGGCGAAATTTCTCTAAATACTTGTCCAATTTGTTGTAGGCATCTTCATCAATAGTGAAACTGACTCCGCCAATACCAACATTTACAACTTTTTTCATTTTAAGAATACTCTATAATTATTAGAATTTGGTTGTGCAAATATATATATAAATTTTATTACCTTGTATCACATAGTACCAAAAATTTAATAAAAAAAGCTCGTTATTTTCATAACGAGCTGATATTCTGCGAGAAAAAATTTGTTATTTTTTCGGATTCTCTTGAGCCGGTTTCTGTGCAGCATCATTTTGATTCTGAGCCGGAGTTCCGGAAGCTG
>MTLD01000825.1_pt3 | contig 23914 bp, 17 predicted proteins | sample 1982471 | NCBI WGS metagenome assembly MTLD01 (sample SAMN05712604, study PRJNA340218) | biofilm metagenome | isolation source: sample SPM anode biofilm adapted to -50 mV | place: USA | collected 2012-02-03 | reverse complement strand
CGCGCGTCGCGCCCGATTATCCCGACGTGGCCGTCGACTACCTGTATGTCGACAACTGCTCGATGCAGCTCATCAGGGCGCCCGGGCGCTTCGACGTGATCGCGACTTCGAACATGTTCGGAGACATTCTTTCGGACGAAGCGTCGGTGCTCACCGGCTCCATCGGCATGCTGCCCTCGGCCAGCCTGGGAAACGCCACCGCGGCGGGCGGGCGCCCGCGCGGCCTCTACGAGCCCATCCATGGCTCGGCGCCCGACATCGCGGGCAAGGACATCGCGAACCCGTTGGGCACGATCCTGTCCGCGGCCATGCTGCTGCGGCACTCCCTCGGCCTCGCCGCTGAGGCCGCCGCCGTCGAGGCGGCGGTGGACGCCGCGCTGGCGGCGGGCCTTCGCACCGCCGACCTGGCCACGGCGGCCACTCCGCCCGCCCTTCGCGCCGGCACGAAGGCCATGGGCGGGGCCGTCGCCCGCGCCCTGCTCGCTAGCTCCTGAACGCGGCCGCCGCGTCCTTGAGCAGGCCGCGTATGGGCAGGCCCTGGGGGCAGGCTTCCTCGCACGCGCCGCACTCGGTGCAGGCGTCGGGCTTGCCCTTCACTTGGCTCCAGCCGGTGAGCCAGGCGTCCTTGGTATCCCAGGCCGCCGCCGAGTTCAGGGCCGCCAGGCATTCGGGGATCTGCACGCCGAAGGGGCAGGGCTGGCAGTAGCGGCAGCCGGTGCAGTCGGCCTTGGTCCGCGAGGCGAGCGCCTTCCGGGCGGCTTCGTAGACTTTCAAGGATTCGGAGTCCAGGTCGCCGGCCCGCGCGGAATCGGCAACGCGCAGGTTTTCCTCAAGCTGCGCCTCGTCGCCCATGCCCGATAAAAGCAGGCTCACGCCCGGCTCGTTCCACACGTAGCGCAGCGCCCACTCGGCGGGGCTGCGGCCTTCCGGCCTCCCCGCGAAGACTTCCGCCATCTCGGGCGGCAGCTTGTTCGCCAGGCGCCCGCCCTTGAGCGGCTCCATGACGACGACGCCCAAGCCCTTTCCCGCCGCGTAGCGGAGGCCCGAAAGCCCCGCCTGATAGTCCGTGTCGATGTAATTGTACTGGATCTGGCCGAAAGCCCAGCCGTCGTACTCGTCGATGATGCGGGGGAAATCTTCCTTCTTGCCATGGAAGGAGAAGGCCGCGTGGCGGATGAGGCCCCGCTCGCGGGCGCGGTCGAGGAATTCGCGCACCCCGAGCCCGCGCATGCGGTTCCAGGAATCCCCGTTGAGGCCGTGCACCAGGTAGAAGTCGATGCGGTCGGTCTGGAGGCGCTCGAGCTGCCGCGCCAGGAAATCGTCCATCTCCTCGCGCGTCTTGATGACCTGCTGCGGCAGCTTGGTGGCGAGATGGACGCGTTCGCGCCACGCGCCGCCGCCCGGCGCCTTCCCGGCGAGCGCCGATCCGGCGAGCGCCGATCCGGCGAGCGCCCTTCCGACGAAAGGCTCGCTCGCGCCCGCCGTCATCGAAACCGCCGCATGGTAGAACCACGCCGTGTCGATATAGTTGACGCCCGCCTCGATCGCCCTATGAAGCAAGCCGGCAGCGGCCGCCTCGTCGATCCGGTCGGGCGCGCCCAATGTCGGCAGCCGCATGCAGCCGAATCCCAGCGCCGATACTTTTATGCCCGTCTTTCCAAGCTCGCGATACTGCATAGATGATTCCCCCGCTCCGATGGTGTCGCGCTCGATACTACACTGCCTCGCCGCCGATTCGAAGTGGCCGGCGCTCCTGCTTTTGACTTCCTACGCCGCGCTAAGTATTTTCATATCAACAAAATGTGCACAAGGAGAAAAAGTAGCCATGGCCACGACATTATTTGAATTTTCGGCGATTGCCAACTCAGGCAAGGCGATCGACTTCCGCGCCTACGAAGGCAAGGTCGTCCTGGTCGTGAATACGGCGAGCAACTGCGGATTCACGCCGCAGTACCTCGGGCTTGAAGCGCTCTATAAAAAGTACAAGGACAAAGGCTTCGTCATTTTGGGATTTCCCTGCGACCAGTTCGCCCATCAGGAGCCCGGCACCGACGCCGATATCGCCGCGTTCTGCCAGGTCAACTACGGCGTGAGCTTTCCGTTAATGACGAAGATCGAAGTCAACGGCAAGGGGACCCACCCCGTCTTCCGCTTCCTCAAGGCTAAAACGTGCGGACTTTTCGGCTCGTCGATAAAATGGAATTTCACGAAATTCCTCGTGGCCAGGGACGGAGCGACCGTCAGGCGCTACGCCCCCTCGACGAAGCCCGAGGAGCTCGAGAGCGATATCGAAGCCCTACTCTAGGGATGCCCTGAATGGCTTCCGGGGCGGGCTTCCTGCCAAGGTGGAGCCGGAAAGTCCGCCCCGCCCTGGCATAAAGTCATCTTCCGCGGTTCCCCCGGAAAAGAGGCCTTCGGGAGCTTTTTATGATCCCCGACACTTTTCCCTCTGCGAAGCATTAATCGGCAGGATACCAGAGTGTTCTGTTGATGCGGATCCTGCAGGACTCGCCCTCGGCGGGTCCCTTCGTGTGCCGTGGCTTCTGCACCCGGATCTCGCTGCTTCCAGCGACGATCTTGTAGTCGATGATGTCGCCGAGATAGGTCCGTCTGGCCACGCGCGCAGCCACCGAAACCGTATCGGCCTCGACATCGTCTCCTTCTCCCGCCCCGACGAAATCTATGTCCGAAGGTCTGCAGGCCATGAGCGCTTTGTTCCCGATATCCGTCGGCGCCGCGCCACAGACCACGTCGGCGACGCCTTCGACGCTGGCTTTGCCGCCTGAGAGCGCGACGGGAATGAAGTTCGACAATCCGATAAACGAGAAGATGAACTTGTTCGCCGGCTTGTTGTAGATGTCGAGCGGCTTGCCCACTTGCTGGACGACTCCGTGATCCATGACGAGCATGCGGTCCGACAGCGCCATCGCCTCGGCCTGGTCATGGGTCACGTAGATGATCGTGAAGCCGAACTTTTTCTGCAGATCTTTGATCTCGAAGCGCATTTCCTCGCGGAGCTTGGCGTCGAGGTTCGACAACGGCTCATCGAGGAGCATCACCTTCGGGTTGATGGCGATGGCGCGGGCGAGCGCTATCCGCTGCTGTTCGCCGCCCGAGAGTTTTCCCGGATAACTCGCCTCCCGATGCGTGAGGCCGGTGCTCTGCAGCGCCATCTTCACCCGCTCGGCGATTTCCTGCTTGGGGCGTCTGCGGATCTGCAGCGGGAAAGCCACGTTGTCGCGCACGGTCAAATGAGGCCATACGGCGAACGCCTGGAAAACCATGCCGAAATCCCGCTGCTCGGGAGGGAGATAGTATTTCTTGAAACTGGACGAGAAAACCTTTCCGTCGACGGAGAGTTCCCCCTCGTCCAGATCCTCGAACCCGGCGATCATGCGGAGCGTCGTCGTCTTGCCGCATCCGGAAGGCCCCAAGAAGGAAAAGCATTCGCCCTTCTCCACTTCGAGATTGAGCCTGTTCACCGCGATGACATCGCCGAAGCGCTTGGTTACGTCCACGAGTTTTAGCTGCGCCATCGCCTTATTCCTCCACCTTGGCCCTGGGCTTGTCCAGCTGGGCCAAAAACTTGCGTATGATCGCCTCGCCCATGAAGATGATGAGAAGCGCCACGCTGGCCAGGGCCGCCGCGCGCACCGTCTCGCCGTCTTCGTTGAGGGCGTAGATGGCGACGCCTATCGTCCTTGTCGTCGGTCCGTATAGGAGCACCGACGTCGTCAACTCTCGGAGCGCGGGCAGGAAGATGAGGAAGAAGGCGCTGATCATGCCCGGCTTGATCAAGGGGATGACGATATTCTTGAGACTCTGCCAGTGGGTCGCTCCGCAGGCGCGGCTCGCCTCCTCGAGCGAATCGGAGACCTGCGAAAGCGATGCCGAATTCGATTTGATGGAGAAGGCCATGTACCGGGCGATGTACGCCACGAAGATGATCCAGGGCGTGTTGTAGAGGTTCACGCCGAACCTGCCGCTCCAGGTGAGGATCACGCCCAGGGCTATGACCGTTCCGGGGAGGGAGAAGGGAAGCACGCCGAGGAATTGCAGCATGAATTTGCCCCGCACCTTCATCTTGACGATCACGTAGGAGATCATCGTGCCAGCGAGCATGGTCACGAAAGCCGCGCCCAGCGATAGGTAGAGTGAGTTCCAGATCGCGTCCCTCGTCATTTTCCACTGAAAGATCTTCAGGTAGTTGTCCCAGGTCATGCTCTTGATGGCGAAGGGCAGGCCGTAGGTCTTGAGTCCGCCGACCATGAAGATCGTCACCGTGGGGAGGACGACCGTTATCGCGATATAGAGGACGCTGACGATGAGAAGGGGGATCTTGAGGCCGCGCAGCTTGAGCACCATGGGGCGCATGCTCTTGCCGGCGATGATCTGATACTGTCCTTTTTTGAGGAGGACATCCTGTAGTTTGAGGATGAGGGCAGCCGCGATGACCAGGATCATGGACAGGATGGTGCCCACGCGGATCGCCCCGAAGGAGCCTCCCGAGGCGTAGATCCGCTCATAGATCTTGGTGGGAATGTTGTAGATGCCCTTTTCGGTGCCCAGGATCGAGGGCACGCCGAAATGCGAGAGGGAATAGAGGGCGACGAGGAGGGCTCCCGCCAGGATGCTCGGCATGACGAGGGGCAGGGTGATCCTGCGCGTGATCGTGCCAAGGCTCGCGCCCGAGATGCGGGCGGATTCCTCAAGCGTGGGGTCCATGCGCTCGAGGGCGCCGGCCACCTGGAGGAAGACGAAGGGGAAGAGGTACATGCTCTCGATGGCGATGATGCCGCCGAGACTCATGATGTCGATGGGCGCTTTCTCGAGGCCGAACATGGCCATGAGGAGCTTGTTGATATAGCCGGCTCGCGAGGACAGGAGCACCTTCCAAGCGAGGGCGCCTATAAATGAGGGCAGCATGAAGGGAACGAGGAAAAGGGCTTTCATGGTTTTTTTGAAGGGCAAGTCGGTGCGGGCGACGAGCCAGGCGAAGAAGGTGCCGATCGTCGTCGAGACGAGGGTTACGCCGGCGGCGATGATCACCGAGTTGAGGAGCGCTTGGTAGGTGTCGGGGTCCGAGAGAATTTTCATCACGCCGGCGATGTTGAATCTGCCATTCTCGAAGAAGGCGGTGATGAAGATGAGAATGACGGGTACGGCCACGACGATGACGAGTACGAGAATCGAGAATATCAGCACTAGGTTGGCGGTATTAAACTTTTTGCCCACATTCATCGCACTGCCTCCCCATCGATGCCGAACCACCTGAGGTTGGTGAACCGCAGGCCGCATGATTCGCCTTCCGCGATGATCATGTCGCGCGCCGTGGCTTCCTCGGTCTGCATCTGCGCGCGGAGTTGAACGCCACCCACGTCGACAAGGTAGTCGATGATGGGGCCCAGGAGGGAGAGCCGCAGGACTTTAGCCGGGAGGACGTCGGCGGCCTCAACGCTCTTCTCCACTTGAATATCCATCGGCCGGCAGGCCGCCTTTCCGGCCTTGTCGAGGAAGGCCGCCGGAGGCGCCTCGGGGATTCGGACTTCGGCCGCGCCAAAGCCGCCGGCTGAAATGAAGGCCGAGCCATCGCGAATCTCAAAGGGGATATAGTTGGGGATTCCGAGGAATTGGTGCACGAATTCGTTCACCGGCTGTTCGTAGACCTGGTCCGGCGTTCCCATCTGCCTTATTTTTCCCTCTTCATCCATGATCGCCATACGGTCGGAGATCGCGAGGGCGACCTCCTGGTCGTGCGTGACATAGAAAATTGTCGTGCCCGTCTTGCGCTGGAGTTCTTTTATCTCGAAGCGCATCTCTTCGCGCAGGTTTGCGTCCAGATTCGTCAACGGTTCATCGAGGAGCATGACTGCGGGAGCGGTCACGAGCGCGCGGGCGAGGGCCACGCGTTGCTGCTGGCCGCCGGAAAGCTGATAGGGATAACGGTTGGCGAGACCCTTGAGGCCCACCTGGTCAATCGCTTTCTTTACGTCTTCGGCGATCTTCTCCTTTGGGGTCTTGGCTATTTCGAGCGGATAGGAAATGTTTTCATGAACGGTTTTGTGCGGCCAGACGGCGTAGTCCTGGAAGACGACGCCGATATGCCGCTCCTCGGGCGGCAGGGCGTGCTTCGCGTCGGCCACGACCTTGTCCCCGATACTCACGGTTCCGGCGTCCGGCGTTTCGAAACCGGCGATGAGACGCAGGATCACGGTCTTCCCGCAGCCCGAAGGACCGAGGAGAGTGAAGCACTCTCCCGATTTTATGGTGAGATCGAGGCCGTCGAGGACTTTTCTCGTCCCGTATGATTTCGATACTCCCGACAGCTGAAGATCAGCCATGCTTAGGTCTCCTTGTAAAAATGGTTGAATTCGCTTCTATGCGAGGGAGAGCGCCGCAACTTGTGCCGCATCGTCCGGATTGCCGGCGGGACCGCGCCGGGCAGATGGATTTCCCTTCCCGGCGCGGTCGATCGTTTTGTCTATTTCTTCTGCATTATCTCGGTGAACTTGTCGATGGTGGCTTGCTTTTCAACCATGAGTTTGAGGTAGTCGATTTTCATGGCCCGTTTGACCGCCTCTTCCGGCGTCACGAGGCCGACGCCCTGGACGATCGGCACATCCTTCCGGATAGGGAGGGTATAGTTGCTTGCGATAATCGTCTGCCCTTCCTTGGAGAGGAGAAAATCGACGAATTTTTGGGCGGCGGAGAGGTTCTTCGTCCCTTTGAAAATGGCGACGGGGCTCGGAACGACGAGCATTTCCTTGGGATAGGCGAAGCCGAGCGGGGCGCCCAGCTTTATCTTGTCGATGGTGATATAGTCGACGCCGATGCAACCGACGAGGTCCCCGGCCGCGGTGTCGTCGACGACTTGGCCCGAGCCCTGTCCGAGCTTGCCGCCGTTGGCGCGCAGCTTGGTGAAATAGCCCCAGCCGAGATTTTCGGCGATCATGCCGACGGAGACCATGGCGGTGCCGGAAAGGGCCGGATTGGCGATGGCGAAGCTGTCCTTCCACGCTGGGCCGAAGAGATCGGACCACTGTGTGGGCGGCGTCTTGATCTTGTTGGTGTTATAGGTCACACCCAGCGTACCGAGACGGGCGGGGGTGAACTCGTAGTCCGGATCGATGAGGGGGCTCACCACGTACTGAGCCTCGGGGGACTTATACTTCTGCAGGACGCCTTCCTGTTTGAGGGAGTAGAAATCGGGAACCTCGCTGGTCCAAAGAACGTCGACAACGAGTTTCCCCGACTGCCGCTCGGCCGCTATCTTGGCCATGATCTTCCCGGCTCCCGCTGAATAGTAATCAAACTGGATGTTGGGATACTTCTTGACGAAGCCGTCCCTGAGCTCGCCGATCAGCACTTCCTTCATCGAGGTGTAGACCATCAGCTTTTCTTTTCCCTGGGCGAAGGTTGGAACGATTCCCACCGAGAACAGAACCATGATCAGCAATAATGCGCGTTTCATCAATTCCTCCTTGATCGTGATAGCTCATGTTCAGGAGGATTTTCAAAACCGGCAACGAGTACTTTGGTACTTTGAGGGGCTTTTCAACAGAAGAGGCGCGAATCGACGCAGAATTCGGGGTGCGATTCGGTGTAGAGACGTAGGGATTCGAGGGTGAGACCGGCTTCCTGCATGAGTATGAGGGTGGAGAATCGGTCTTTGGCGCCTATCTGCCTGTAGATGGTATTGAGATAATTCTTGACGGTCTGTTCGCGGATATCGAGCAAATAAGCTATTTCCTTGTTGCTTTTCCCCGTCAGAAGAAAGAGAAGGATGGTCTGCTCCTTGGGAGTTAGCGCGGAATACCAGGGAGGCAGTTCGGAGAGTGGATTGGAACGTGGAGCCGAAACCTCATCGGCGAAAGTCTCGCCCGATAGCGGCTTCCTTAAGGTCGAGTATATGAGCCAGATGGCGCCTATAAAGCCCAAGGCGAGGGCGATCTTCCCGAGAATTGAAAGTACGTTGCTCGATAGAGGCAATATTGAGATAAGCGTCCAGTCCTTATCGGGAATGGGGCAATAGACCACCCCGTACATGGCCATCTTTCCGCCATCGCCCAATACGGCCCGGTACTTGTAGCTTCCGGCCCGGACAATGGGAGTCTGGTGGCTGAAGTACTCCTTGTAGCCAGGTATGGCTTCTGCCACGGGCTTCATCGCAAACTTGGGATCCACGGAGGCGAGTATGGTCCCCTGCCCCTCCAGTAGGATACTGTAATCGGTCTTCTGCGATACGGCGATGCCCTCGTCCTGGGAGTAGCCGCTCACTGTTCTTGCGAGCCTGTCCGGATCGATAAGAAGTATAAGAACGCCGAGAGCCTTGTGGTCCGATCTTCGCTTGATGAGACGGGCGCAGAGGAGGATGGAGGGCGTCGTGTTGTCGCTCTGGTCATCAAGCTCTCCGCGGCTGCTGAGTATCCCCCACGCCGCCTTCCCGTCGGCGATGAGAGCCTTGCCCATCATCGCGGCTCTCACCGGAATCCACAACGAGCGCGTTAGGGAATCGCTCATCGTCAGCGGGATTCGGTTTTTCCCGGTGGCGTCAAAAAACACCGCGTCCTGCAGTTCGGGAACTGTTTCGGCCAATCCCTCGATGTACTCCGAGAAGATGACATTCCATCTGCTGACGTCATAGTCCTCGCTGTCCATTATATAAGAAGAAAGGGTGTCGTTGAGTATCTGGTTCGTGAGAAACTGGTAGGAAATGGTTTCGATGGCTTCCACGAGCTCCGCGGTACGTCTCGCGCGAATCCGCAGTATATCGGCCGCATACTCCATCGGATCGCGTTGGCGCTGTGAACTCCGGACATCCACCGCAAAAAGCAGCATCGATGCGAGGGCCAGAAGGATACCCGCGGCGAGGGTCCATCGCCGCGGCATTATTTTTGTTTTTCCCTCTTGAGACGGCGACATCGGAACAGTATAGCTTGATATTCGCAAAGTAAGAGTCGAATTTATGCGAACTTTTCAAACATGCTTTATTACGTGCTCTATCACAACCTTGAGGCCGATGAGGACAAGAACGACTCCCCCGGCGATGTCCGCCCACTCCTCGAGCACCGTCTTCAGCTTTCTCCCGAACTGGATGCCCAGGGCGCAGACCAGGAAGGTCGTCACGCCGATCACGGCGGCCGGGCCGTAGATCGGCGATCCGATCATGCTGTAGGAAAGCCCCACGGCGAGGGCGTCGATGCTCGTGGCGAAGGCCAGGACGGTCAGGGTGTCGAGCTTCATGATGCCGTGGCTCTTCGCCTCGTCGGGATCGGGGCAGGCTTCGGGCGAGCGGGCGCGGATGCCTTCGTAGATCATCCTGCCGCCCACGGCGGCGAGGAGGATGAAGGCGATCCAGTGGTCGAAGCCCTGGATCAGCTGGCGGAAGGCGCCGCCCAGATACCAGCCGATCACCGGCATGGCGAACTGGAAAACGCCGAAAAACAGCGCGGCGCGCAGGCCGATGGCCGCCGGAATGGAGGCGGTGCAGATCGAGGCCGAAACGGACACGGCGAAGGCGTCCATCGAAAGGGCGAGTCCGATGAGGATGCTGGTCAGCATTTCAGTACTTCCGCGTCAACAGGCTTTCGGTGATGGCGACGAGATCGTCGCGGGCGGGGCAGGCGGGCAGGCGCCCGATCTCGCGGCGCGCGCGGTCGGTGAAGCTCGCCGCGACCAGCCTCGCCTCGTCCAGGGCGCCGGAATCGGCGACGGTCTTGAGGATCAGGGCGATCGCCGCGTCGTCGAGGCGTTCCTTCGCGAGGAGGGGGCGCAGCGCGGCGCCTTCCTTCCGCAGGGCCAGGATGAGGGGCAGGGTCAGGAGGCCTTCCTTGAGGTCGTTGCCCACGGGCTTGCGCAGGGTCTCGCCGTCCGACTCGTAGTCGAGGATGTCGTCGATGATCTGGAAGGCCATGCCGATGTCGTAGCCGGCCCGGCGGAGCGCCTGGGTCAGCGCCGCGCCCGCCTTGGCCTCGCTGGCGCCGACGTGGAGGGAGAGCGAGAAGAGGGCCGCCGTCTTGCCGGCGATGGTCCGCAGGTAGCCGCGGCGCGTGGTGGAAAAGCTGAACTTCGAGAGGTCCTGGCCGATCTCCGCGGAGCAGATCGCCCCGACGAAACGGGCGAGGGCCCGGGAACTCTTCACGCCGGCGTAGTCCGCGGCGAGCCGGAAGCTGCGCGAGAAGAGCCAGTCGCCGGCCAGGATGGCGTTGGTCGTGCCGAAGCGCCCGTGCAGCGAGGGAATGCCTCGCCGGACGTCGGCCTGGTCGATGATGTCGTCGTGGATGAGGCTCGCGACGTGGAGCAGCTCGACGGCCGCGGCGATATGGGCGATCTTGCCGCCCGCCGCCTTGGGCTTGCGCTCGGATTGGCCGAAGCCCGCTCCGATGAGCACGAAGGCCGGCCTGAGCATCTTGCCGCCGGAGAGCACGAGTTCCTTCGTCTCGGCGGCGAGCGGATAGGCGGGGTCCCTCAGGGAATCCTCGAGAATCGCCTCGACTTCGGCGAGCCGCGCCGCGATCGTCGGGCAATCGTTCCAGATAGCGTTCATGTAGCCTCTATCGTTTCCTGTGACCTAAAAAAACGGACGTCCGGCGCGCGATGCCCGCGGGACGTCCGGTCTCGTTATCGTGAAAATCGCTTATTTCGTGGGATCGTCGCCGTAGAAGTGCCAGTTGCGGGCGAACTTGGTGCCGTTCCACCAGCGTTTGATCCGGGGAACGATCCAGTAGTCGCAGCCGAAGGACCTTCCCGCGCCGCCCAGCATGACGATGGCGGCGAAGACGAACCAGAGCTGGTCCCAGGCGAACATGCCCGACATCGTGAAGACGAGGCACATGCCGATGCTGGCCACCGCGGCGAGCCAGGTGAAGCAGCCGCCGAAGAGGGCCAGGCCGATCGCCATCTCCATGACCACGATCATGATCTGGAAGAAGCTGAACGGCAGGTGGGAGAAGACGCCGTCCATGAAGGTCGTCCTGAACCAGGTGACGATGCCCGAACTCGGATCGAAGATGGGCTTCGTCAGATCCCAGACGGCCTGGAAGGCCTTGGCGACCGGTTCGGTGGCCGCTGGAGCCGTGGTGGTGGCGGCGCTCGCGGCGGAAACCGCGGCGATCGTCGTCGTCGTGACGGCGGAAGCGGCGCTCGTTGCCTCGGCGATCGTGGTGGCGGTGGCGGCGGCGCCGTCCCAGGCGGCGCTCGCGGCGCTGGTGGCCTCGGCGGCGACCTGAACGCCCTTCTGCACCACGCCGGAGGAGAACATCCAGCCCGAGCTGGAGCCCTTGGCGAAGTTGAGCCAGCCCTCGCCGATCTTGTTGATGCCCTCGAAGAGCCACATCAGGCCCAGCCACATCCTGAGGAGGAGGGGCCAGTAGGCGCGGACCTTGTAGGAGATGAAGCCGCCGATCAGGGTGCGGTCGTTCTTCATGTCGAGGAACTCGTGCTTGAAGTACTCCCAGACCTGGTTGAAGCCGGCGATCGTGAACAGGTAGAACATGTTGATGAAGTGCTTGAAGAACAGGGCGATGAAGCCCGAGGTCTTCCAGTTCATCGCGTTGGCCACGCCGTAGCGTCCGCCGAGCGAGACCATGAAGCCGTGGTAGTTCGGCGTGAACTCGTGCTTCTCGCCGCCGTCGATGTCGGAAATGATGTTCTTGGCTGCCGCCTCGGCGGAGAAGTGGGCCGACTCGACGATCTGCGCCATCGGCTTGCCGTTCTCCATCATGAGGCCGGCGTTGTCGCCGACGACATAGACGTTCGGGTGCTTGGTCGAGCGCATGCCCTTGTCGCACTCGATGCGGTTGCGCTTGCCCATGGGCAGGGCCAGGGATCCGGCGAAGCTCGAGCCTTTGACGCCGCAGGTCCAGACGAAGGTCTCGGTCTCGAAGTCGCTGCCGTCCTTCAGGAGGACCTTGCCGGGCTCGGCGCCGACGATGGCGATGCTGGTGTGGATCTCGCAGTGCTTCTTGGCCAGGTATTTCTCGGCCTTGGCGCGCAGCGGCTCCTCCAGGATGGGGAGGATCGTGGGCAGGGCCTCGATGTTGACGATGCGGACGTCCTTGGGGTCGATGTAGAGCTTCTTGCACATCACGTCGCGGTACTCGAGGAGTTCTCCGATGAGTTCCATGCCCGTGAAGCCGGCGCCCGCCACCACGAAGGTGAGCATTCGGCGGCGCTTTTCGGGATCGAGCTCCTTGGCGGCCTCGGTGTACATGTGCTCGACGTGGTTGCGCAGCTTCATCGCGTCCTCGAAGGACCAAAGCGTGAAGCTGTTCTCCTTGATGCCGGGAATCCCGAAGAACTCGGGCTCGGCGCCGACGCCGACCACGATGTAGTCGAAGGCGTAGTTGGCGAGCTTGCCGCGGGCGACCTTGGCCTCGAAGTCGACGTTTTCGATCTTGTCCAGCACGACGTTGATGCGGCGCGCGCCGAATATCTTTTTGAAGCTGACCTGGACCGACTCGGGCTCGGTGCGCCAGCCTGCCACTTCGTGCAACTCGGTCATCAGCGTGTGGTAGGGCCTCATATCGACCAGCGTGATCTCGACGTTGGGATCTTTCCGGAAGTGCTTCTCGAGGATTTTGCCGGCCTTTACACCGCCGTATCCGCCGCCGAGGATGAGGATTTTCTTTGCTTCGTTCATCAGGGAACTCCCATTAGGATAGAGTGAAATTGGGTTGACGCCGTCGAGTATACAGTATCCTTCTAAAAAATACTATATTCTTATATTGATATATCCTTATTTTTTTAACGCGGAGAGGCGGAGACGACCGGCTGGCATCGGCCGCCGCTCCCGCCGCGATCCTCGCCGCAGACGCAAGCCAGCGCTTCACCGCAGTCTCACCAAGGATGAAAATAAAGAAATTTATTTCTATTGACGCCTTTCAATACACGTTAAGCGTGCTGCTTCGCGACGCCGCGATGTCGAACTATCTGGTCTGGTCGACGACCGAATCGGTCTACATTTTCAAGGAGCAGGTCACGGCGGCGGACTGGACGCTCACGGCCGCGGACACGGACGAGGCGCCGGCGCCGGGCATGGCGCTGGTTTGTCGACGGCGCCGAGGCGGCGGGCGAGACCGGGGCGGCGCTTTCTTTCGGGGCCGCGCTCGGCCCGGGCGGCCACACGATCGCGGCGATCGCCGAGGGCACGGGGACCGCGGCTTCATTCAGCGCGCCCCGGGGCGTCGCCCTGGACGCGCAGGGCAACCTCTGCGTCGCCGACGCCGGCAACAACCGGGTGCGCCTCGTTACGGCTGCCGGCGCCGTTTCTACCATTGTTGGGCTGAACGCCGAGGGCTTCGTCGACGGCGCCCTCGCCGCGGCCGCCTTCCGCGGACCGGCCGCCCCGGCCATCGGCCCCGCGGGCGAACTCTACGCGGCCGACAGCCTCAACCACGCGCTGCGAAAGATCGTGCGATAGGCCGCCGCGCGATCGCCGGGAGGGGCGGCGTCTCGACGCCGCCCCCCCCTTTTCCTCCCTCCCCGCGATGCCTTCACTTTCCCCTCGTTTTGCGGTATCATCCATCACTTGCTCGAGCTGTTCACGCGTCCCCGGTCTAGCCGGGCGCTTATTTTTATAGTTTAGGAACGTATATGGATTTATCGCGCTTTTTCATCGATCCCGCGCTGTTCGCGGGCGCAGAGGCGTCGAGCGCCTATCGATCGGTGTTCTTCGAGAAACTGCTTTCAAGCCTCTTCGAGCACAAGGAAAACCTCTTCGCGAGGTCGGACATCCAGAGGGACAGGGCCGAGATCTTCGCCTTTCCCGCGCTGTACTGGCTCGGCTACCCCGAGAAGGCCAGGGACTGCGCCAAGGCGCTCTACCTCTGCGTCGACGACCAGGCCGCGGCCGTCGCCTTCGAGGCGGCGAAACGCCTCGCCTCCGGGCTCGAGGCGGCGGCACCTGTCCTCCTCGACGCGGCGTCGGGCGGCGCGGGCGCCAAGGACGCGCCCCTCCTCTTCGCCTCGGTGAACGCCTTCCACGACCTGATCGCCACGGACGCCCTCTCGCCCCGCGAGTACGGCTTCGTCATCGTCGACCAGGCCGATCTGGTGGCCGAGCTCCCCGGCGAGTTCGTCCGCAAGATCCAGGGCGCGCTCCTGCCCTCCTGGGAGCGCAAGACGCTGGTGATCGCGGCCAAGACCACGCCCAAGGCCAAGAATTTCGCCTGGGACTTCGCCGACAACCCCAAGGAGCTCAAGCTCGCCGAGACGATGGGGCTCGCCAGCACCACCTCGACCCAGTCGGTCAAGCTCGAGGAGGCCGACAAGATCCGCTATCTCCTCAAGCTCCTCGAGGAGCGCGGCGACCGCCACCTCTGCGTCTTCTGCAACCTCAAGTCCACGGCCGCCGAGCTTTCGGCCAGGCTCGACATGAACGGCGTCGCCACCGACTACATCGGCGGCAACCTCAACCCCGACCGCAAGAACCAGATCGTCGCCAAGGCCCTTTCCTGGACAGGCAAGCGCCGCGAGGCGCCGGCCGCCGAAGCTGCCGCCGAATCTGTCGCTGAAGCGCCCTCCGCCGATGTTGCCCCCGCCGACGGCGAAGCCGCTCCCGCGGTTGAGGCCATCGCGGAAATCCCCGCGATGCCCGAAGCCGCGCCCGTCGCGTCGCGATTCGCCAAGGACAGCTTCGTGCTCGTCCTCACCGACGACGGCGCCAAGGGGCTCGCCAAGCCCGAGTTCGTCACCGTGGTCAACTACGACATTCCCCTGGAGCCGGAGTTCTACTTCGAGCGCCTCATTTTCCTGAAGCGCCAGGACCCGGACGCCCTCCTCTTCAACCTCGTCTGCGACCGCTACATGTACGGCATTCCGGCCATCGAGCATACGATCGACGCGCCACTGCCCCTCGCGACGCCCGACGCGGACGCCTTCCCCGAGGATCTGAGCGCCGGCAAGCCGATCGAGCTGCCCGAGCCCCGCATGCGGGGCAGGGACGGCAGGCGCGGCTTCGACGACCGCCGAGGCCGCGACGACCGGCCCGCGCGAGACGACAGGCCGATGCGCGGGGATCGCCCCGCGCGCGAAAGGTTCGCCGGCGACAGCCGCGACCAGCCCGCGCGCGACGATAGGCCCGCGAGGGACGATCGCCCCGCGCGCGAAGACCGGCCGCGCCGCGATGACCGCCGCGGCGATGCCCGCAGGCCGTCCGAGCGCCAAGCCGAAAGGCCGGGCGGGCAGGGCGGCGGCCTCGTGGCCGATCCCTACGCGCTCTCCATGGAAGAGCGCCTCGCCCTCTACAAGAAGAAGTACGGCAGGAACGTCGAATCCGCCCGCCCCGCGGGCGCCAACCCTTCGGGCGGCGGCCGCAGCGGACAGCGCCGGAAAGACGGCAAGGATGGCAAGGGCCGCCCGCGGGGCGAACCCGGTTCCCGTCCGCGTCGTCCGGCCGACAACGGCGGCGAAAAGCGCGACGATGCCCGGAACCAGGAACCTCGCCAGGCTCCCGCACCAGCCGCTCCCATCGCTCCCGCGGCGCCCCAAATTCCCGCCGCCCCGGCCGAGGCGCAGGGCGACGAGGCTTCGAAATCGAGAGGTTTCTTTGGCAAGCTCCAAGACCTCTTCGGCCAGCGCAAGGACTGATCCCCGAGGCTCGTGCGGCCGCGGCGGCTACCGCCGCCTCGGCCGCCCTGGCTCAACTCAAACGCCACCCAATAAAGGGGGACCGATATGAAGATTCTTACCCATACCGTGAAGCCGAGGCTCGAAGGCGAGCTCGCCGCACTCGACGCGATCGCGCGCAATCTCTGGCTGTCGTGGAATTTCGACGCGGTCTCCCTCTTCATCCGCATCGATCCGGACGCCTGGATGGCCAGCGGCCAGAACCCCGTGAAGATGCTGGGCATGGTGAGCCAGGAGCGCTTCGACCAGCTCGCCCAGGACGATTCCTTCATCGCCTCCGTCAACGACGTCAAGACCCGCTTCGAGCGCTACAAGAAGGGCGAAGCCTGGTACAAGGGCCCGAAAAAGCCCGTCACCGCCTATTTCTCCATGGAGTTCGGCATCGACGTGTCCCTGCCGACCTACTCGGGCGGCCTGGGCATCCTCTCCGGCGACCACATGAAGACCTCGAGCGACCTGGGGCTCCCCCTGGTCGGCGTCGGCCTCCTGTACCGCCAGGGCTACTTCAAGCAATACCTCAACGCGGACGGCTTCCAGCAGGAATCCTATCCCGAGAACGACTGGTACAACATGCCGGTCGAGCAGTGCGCCGACTCCGACGGCAAGCCGATCCTCATCGGCGTCGACCTCGCCGGCAGGCTCGTCTACGCCGCCATCTGGGAAGTCAAGGTCGGCCGCTCGAGCCTCTTCCTCCTGGACACCAACATTCCCGAGAACGCCCCCGAGGACCGGACCATAACCGCCACCCTCTACGGCGGCGACAAGGAAATGCGCATCCGCCAGGAGATCGTCCTCGGCATCGGCGGCATCAGGGCGCTCGCCGCCCTCGGCGTGGAGGTGGCGGCCACCCACATGAACGAGGGCCATTCGGCCTTCCTCGCCCTGGAGCGCATCAAGGCGTTCATGGCCGAGGGCGGGCTCTCCGCCAGGGAAGCCATCCAGGCCTTCATTCCGACCAACATCTTCACGACGCACACGCCCGTGCCCGCCGGCAACGAGCGCTTCGGCATCGACCTCATGGAGAAATACTTCCGCGGACTCATCGAAAGCTACGGGATCCAGTGGGGCGACTTCCTCGCCCTCGGTCGCGAGAACCCCCAGGACTACGGCGAAAGCTTCTGCATGACGGTCTTCGCGCTCAAGCTCTCGGCGCGCGCCAACGGCGTCTCCAAGCTCCACGGCGCCGTGAGCCGCGACATGTGGAAGAATCTGTGGCCCCAGCTCCTGCTCGACGAAATCCCCATCGGCCACGTGACGAACGGCGTCCATCCCAGAACCTGGATCAGCCACGACATGCTGCCCCTCCTGGACCGCTATCTCGGCCCGCGCTTCAACGACGAGCCGGGCTCCAAGGATATCTGGGACCGGATGGACCGCGTCTCCGACGAGGAGCTTTGGCGCACCCACGAGCGGCGCCGCGAGCGCCTGGTCGCCTTCTGCGGCGATCGGCTCGACGCCATGCTCGTCAGACTCGGCGTCACCGGCGCGGCCTTCCAGAAAATGGAGGCCGCCCTCTCGCCCTCGGTCTTCACGCTTTCATTCGCCCGCCGCTTCGCCACCTACAAGCGCGGCAACCTCCTTCTGAGCAATCCCGACCGCCTGATCAAGCTCCTGTCCAGCAAGGACACGCCCATGCAGGTGATCTTCGCGGGAAAAGCCCACCCCCACGACATCCCCGGCAAGGAGATCATCCGGGAGCTGGTGCATTTCTCCCGCAAGGACGAGGTGCTGGGCCGCGTCGTCTTCCTCGAGGACTACGACATGACGATGTCCCGCTACATGACCTCGGGTTCCGACGTCTGGCTCAACACGCCGCGCCGCCCCCTGGAGGCTTCGGGCACTTCGGGCATGAAAGCCGGCATGAACGGCGTCCTCAACTGCTCCATCCTGGACGGCTGGTGGGCCGAGGGCTACAAGCCCGAGCTGGGCTGGGCGATCGGCCTGGGCGAGGAATACAACGACGACACCCTCCAGGACAAGGTCGAGAGCGACGCGCTCTACGACCTCCTCGAGCGCGAGATCCTGCCCACCTTCTACCGGCGCGGCCGCGACAACCTCCCCCGCGAGTGGATCGTCAAGATGCGCGAATCGATCAAGTCGATCGGCCGCGACTTTTCGAGCCACCGCATGCTGGAAGAGTACTACGAGGACTACTACCGCCCGGCCATGGCCGCCGGCGTCGCGCTCAAGGCCGAGGGCTACGCCTCCTCCAAGAGCCTCTCGGCCTATCTGGACAGGGCCGCCTCGCTCTGGCCGCAGGTGGCCGTCCTCGACGTGGTCGACGACGCGCCCCCGGTCGTGCTGCGCGGCACCAAGATCCACGTTACGGCCACCGTCGCCCTCGCCGGCCTGGCGCCGGAGGAAGTGCGCGTCGAGTGCTTCCGCGGTCCCCTGACCAGCAAGGGCGAGATCCGCTCGCCGGAGCGCATCGAGATGGAGCCGCTCGCCGCCGAGCCGGGGCCCGGCGCGGGCGCCTGGAAATTCGCCGCGGTGGCCAACGGCACGCTCACCGGCCAGATCGGCTACTCGATCAGGGTCCTGCCCAAGCATCCCGCGCTGGGCGACCGCTTCGTCCCCGGGCTGGTGCGCTGGGCCTAAGACTCGCGGAGGAGGACCAATGTCAGCTTCCGAGCTCGACAGGAAGACGATCGACCAGGCGAAGGCGGCCCTCGACGGCGGGGGAAGCGTCGGCCTCGCCGCTCGCCTCAAGCGCGTCCTCCCCTTTCTAGGCCCCGCGGTCATCGCGAGCATCGCCTATGTCGATCCGGGTAACTTCGCCACCAACATCCAGGCGGGGGCCAAGTTCGGCTACATGCTCCTCTGGGTCATTTTCGCGAGCAATCTCATGGCCATGCTCATCCAGGCCCTTTCGGCCAAGCTGGGCATCGCCACGGGCAAGAACCTGGCGGAGCATTGCGGCGAAGCTTTCCCGAAACCCGTAGTCTACTTCCTCTGGATCATGATGGAGCTCGCGGCGATGGCAACCGACCTGGCAGAGTTCCTGGGCGCCGCGGTCGCCTTCAATCTGCTCTTCGGCATGCCGCTCTGGGTGGCGGGCCTCCTCACCGCGGCCGCGACCTTCGCCATACTCGCCCTGCAAAAGTACGGGTTCCGCCCCCTCGAGGCCGTGATAGCGGTCTTCGTCGGCGTGATTTCCCTCTGCTACCTGGCCGAGCTCGTCATGGTGAAGCCGGTATGGGGCGATGTGCTTCCGCACGCCGTCATGCCGCTCTTCGAGGGGCGCGAGAGCGTCGTGCTCGCGGCGGGCATACTCGGCGCGACGGTGATGCCTCACGCGATCTTTCTCCATTCGGCGCTGACGCAGGGGCGCATCCCGCACAGCCCGAGCCAGCAGAAGCGTCTTTTCCGCTTCGAGATCGTGGACGTGGTCTTCGCGATGGGCGTGGCGGGCTTGATCAACGCGGCGATGCTCATCGTGGCGGCCGGTACTTTCTTCCTCAACGGCAAGAGCGGCGTCGGCACCCTCGAGGAAGCGCACAAGACGCTGGAACCCCTGCTCGGTTCGGCGGCGAGCACCGTGTTCGCCGTTTCCCTTCTCGCGGCGGGGCTTTCCTCCTCGACCGTGGGCACGCAGGCGGGGCAGATCATCATCCAGGGATTCATCAAGAAGGACATCCCCATATGGATTCGACGGCTCGTCACCGTGGTGCCGTCGCTCATCGTCATCGCGATCGGCCTTGATCCGACGCGCACCCTCGTCCTGAGCCAGGTCGTCTTGAGCTTCAGCCTGCCGCTCGCGATCATACCGCTGATCCGCTTCACGAACGACAAGCGGCTCATGGGCGATCTGGTCAACCGGCCGCTCACGAAGGTCGCCATAACGCTGGTCGCGGCGATCATCATCGCCTTGAACTGCTTCCTCATCTATAACACATTCGCGGTGGGAGGTTGAGCATGTTCGAACGGATACTCGCGCCTCTCGACGGTTCCGAGTCGGCCGAAACAGCCCTGCCGGCGGTCGAAGCCTTCCGGAAAGCCTTTGATTCCTCGGTGACTCTCATTCATGTGCTGGAGCGCGACCCGCCTCGGCGGATCCATGGGCAGCGCCATTTGCGCGGCGAAAACGAAGCCGCCGAATATTTGAACGATGTCGCGCGCCGCGTTTTTCCCGAAGGGGCGCGGGTCGAGCGCCATGTCCACGCCGAGGCGACCGACAACGTGCCGGCGGGCCTATCGGACCACGCGGTCGAACTCGGGCAGGATCTCGTCGTCCTCTGCGCGCACGGCAGGGGCGGGCTCACCCGGCTCTTCGAAGGCGCCATGGGCGAGCGGATCATGCGCCATCAGACGGCCCCGGTCCTCCTGCTGCGCTCCGATTCGCCGCCATCGCTCCCTTTCAGGCGCATCCTGCTGGCGCTGGACGGAAAGCCGGAGCATGAGCAGTCCTTTCCCCTCGCCGCGGAATTCGCCGTCATGACGGGCGCCGCGGTGGACCTCGCGTCTGTGATTCCCACGCGGTCGACTCTCAAAGGGCCGGGAAGGGCGGCGGGACTCCTTTCGCCCTGGGCCTCGATGGAAGCGCTGAGGCTTTCCGAGGAGACGACGGACGCATATTTGCGCGAAAGGGCGGAGAAGCTCGCGGCTCGGGGAATAACGGCGGCAGCGCTGCGGCGGAACGGCGATCCGGCCAGGCAGCTCGCGCGCCTCGCCCGCGAGCGGGGTTCCGATTTATTGGTGCTTGGAACGCATGGCCGTGCGGGCACGAGGGCCTTCTGGGCGGAGAGTTCCGCTGTGCGGATCATCGCGGCGGTCAAGCTGCCCGTTCTCCTCGTGCCCTCGCTGGCCGGCGAATAGCGGAGGCGGCGGAAGCCGCGGCGACGGAGTGGGGGCCGCGGCGCGCCGCGCCTACTTCCGCGGCGCCGCGCGGGTCTGCCACTCCTCGAAAGGCGCGAAAACGATCCCCGCCAACTTTTCGCCGGCCCTGTCGCAGTAAGTCCACACCCGGTGGTCGACGACGTTGAAACGCTCCGAGAGCTTCTTTACTTCCTTGAACGCCGGCCCCATCGCTTCGTAGTACCCCGGAGGCGCGATCGTCACATAGGGGCCGTCGAGCAGCATGAGGAGGGGACCGCCCTGGACGAAGGGCTCCTTCGGATAGAGCGAGGCGGGAGGCAGGAAGGGTACGGGATCGAAGGCGGCGGTGACGAGGACCACCGGGAGCGATGCGTACGCCGCGATGCCCGCGGCGTCGGTCACCTTGGGCGGTCCGGAAGCGATTATTTTCTCCACCTTGTACCCGGCCTTGATGAGAAGCATTCCGACGATGATCGATTCCGCCGCGCCCAGCGAGTGCCCGCAGACGACGATCGGCAGCTTCGGATCGAGAGAGGACCGGACATCCTCGAACACCAGCGTCGCCGCCCTCTCGAATCCGTGGTGCAGCCTGATCCCGAGGACAGGGCTTTTATCCTTCCACGATTCGAGGTCCAGGAGGGCGTTCATGAGGTTGGCCGTTCCGCGGATCGCGATGATCTGCCGCTCGCGGAGAGGATCGACGGCGTAGACATAGCGGTTTTCGCTCTTCTCGAGCTCGCGCAGGGTGACTTTGTCGTAGCGCTGGAGCCATGTCGCCTCGATCTTGGCCTTGCTGTCGAGCCGCGCCGAACGCTGGAAGGAAAGCAGCTCGAAGAGTTCGTCGATGGAGACGTCGAAACCGTAGGCTGAGAGGGATTCATCGGTGGAGACGCGCTCGCCGGCCTTCCACTCGTCGGCGATCTGCGCGCCCGTTGTCTGGGCGCCTGCCGCGCCGGGGAGCGACAGCAGGTACGCCAGGATCAGACCGGCCGCGGCGGACATTTTCCTGCGAAGTTTCATGGAACAACTATATGCCGGGCGTTCTTGCGGCGCCAGCCGGTCTTCTCGAGGCGCGCCTGGGCGGCCCTCCTTTCGCGGAGCGCTTGCGTGGGAACCGAGGCGGCATCTTTTCAAAGACTCATTCCATATCACCTCTACGAGCCGTTTTTGGACGATTTGGCATTGACGGCACATTATCGCGAGTGCAATGATCTTTTCGGCGCACAACACCGGTGGCTCTGCATAACGGGTGCGCCTAAGGCCTTATTCAAGGCCGCGATTACTAAAGGAGAGAAAAATATGAAACGCCTCACCCTAGCGATGGCATTCGCCGTCGCGATGCTCTGTCGCAGCTATGCTGGCGATGGTCGCAACCTGATCGGCGCCTTATCCATAGGTGCGAATGCCCGCGCGGCATTCCACGCGGACGCGGTGGGTTTCTCCGCGGGAGTCGGGCTCGCGGCGGACCTGGATCGGTCGTGGGGCGGCTTCACGCCCTATGTGGGCGGGAATTTGGTCTATGGATCGGTCAGCGCCTTCGATCATGACGAACAGGATTTCTACGCGACGCTCGGCGGCGGCCTGGGCATCAAACCCTTTTCGGGCGCGGGCCTCCGCTCGCTGGGATTCAAGTTCGGCGTCGATGTCGGCGGCGGCTACACCAAGGATGTCTATTCGACCGGCAGGACCGCCGGCGTTGGGGGCTTCCTCGTGGAACCGAAGATCGGGATTGAATACGGGCTCGGGGCGGTCGCGCTCAGCCTCTCCGCGTCGTACTCCTGCATTCTCACTCCGGCAACCTCGAAAAGGACCGTGATGGGGAGTTTCGGCATCAGGTACATCGTCAAGGGGGCGGCGAAATGAGGAAAGGCAAGATCGCGTTCATATCCCTGGCGCTCGTACTGGCGATGGCGGGCTTTTTCGGTTGCAGCAACTTCTTGGATAACGCGAAGGACATCAACCCGGCCGATTCCGTCGAGAAAGTCAAGAACGGCCTTTCCATCGGTTTCGCCGCCAACGATACCTCGGCCGCGGTATCGCAGAACCTGACCCTCCTCACAGCGGGCGACGATGAAGTCTCAATCAGTTGGGTTTCCAGCAATCCGTCGATCGTGACCAATGCCGGCGTCGTCACGAGGCCGGCTTTCGGGCAGCCGAACGCGGCGCTTACGCTGATCGCGACGATAACGAAAAACGGCATAACCGAGACCAAGACCTTTGAGGTAAACGTTCTAGCGTATCCCGACAGCTCGCATGCCGATGTGCTGGCAGCCAAGGAAAGCTTGACTCTCGGCTTTGCGGGCAGCGACACCGCCGAAGCGGTCACCGGGAATCTTGCGCTCGGCCTGACGGGCGCGAATGATGTCGCGATCAGCTGGGCGACGAGCGACGCCGCGGTCGTCAGCGCGACGGGCGTCGTGGCGAGACCGGGCGCGGGACAGCCGGATGCGGTGGTGACGTTGACGGCGACGCTTGCGAAAGGCACGGAAACGGAAACCAAGACCTTCACGGTGACGATAAAAGCCGAGCTTTATCGATACATGGTCGCCTACGACGGAAATGGCTCAACGCAAGGCACCGCTCCGACCGATTCGAACCGCTATGTGGCGAACGCCGACGTGACTGTCGCCGCCCAGGGAGATCTGCAGAAAACCGGCTATAGTTTCGCGGGATGGAATACGCGAGCCGACGGAAGCGGAACCGATTACGCCGCCAATGCGAGCTTCACGATGCCGGGAGAAAGTCTGACCCTGTACGCGAAATGGACCGCGAACACCTACACGGTCACCTTCGCCGCTCAGTCCGGGACGTCGCCGAGTCCGGCGTCCATAGTGGTGACCTACGCATCCACTTACGGGACGCTCGCGACCACGACGAGAACCGGCTACACCCTCTCAGGGTGGTATACGGGAGTCGGAGGAACAGGTACGCCTATCACCGAGTCGAGCGTGGTGGACATTGTCGCCAATCAGACCCTGTACGCGAAGTGGACTCCGAGCAGCGGCACTGCCTACCAGGTGCAACATTACTGGCAGAACGTGAGCGGCAGCGGCTATACGCTCAACGAGACGGAATACCTTTCGGGAACCACCGGAGCGACGGCGACCGCGACGGCCAAGTCCTACACGGGCTTCGCCGAGAATACGGGGTACGGGAACCGCGTGGCGAGCGGGACCATCGCGGCGGACGGGAGTCTCGTGCTGAAACTGTACTATGACCGCTCCACGTACACCGTGAACTTCAACAGCAACGATGGCACTGCGGTTTCCCCAATCACCGGAGTGCGCTATGGCGCCGCGATCTCGTCGCCAACTTCGCCGACTAAAGCCGGCTATTCCTTCGCCGGCTGGTACAAGGAAGCGGGCCTGACAAATGCCTGGGACTTCGCGAGCGATACGATCACGACGACGAAGACCCTGTACGCGAAGTGGACCGCGAACACTTACACGGTCACCTTCGACGCCCAGACGGG
>MTLD01000210.1_pt3 | contig 23966 bp, 25 predicted proteins | sample 1982471 | NCBI WGS metagenome assembly MTLD01 (sample SAMN05712604, study PRJNA340218) | biofilm metagenome | isolation source: sample SPM anode biofilm adapted to -50 mV | place: USA | collected 2012-02-03 | reverse complement strand
TCCCTCCCCCCTGGCGGGGGAGGGTTAGGGTGGGGGGGAAGTTGCCATGATATCCGCATGCTGCACCTTCACCCACCCCCCAGCCCCCTCCCGTCAAGGGAGGGGGAGACGATTTCCAGGACTTTTGCAAGAGGCTCCATTGGTTCCAAAATGAAGCCGGTTAGTTTTGAGTAACCTTGCATTAGTTTTAATCAGTCGATATACTTTCGAAGCTTTTCCATCTCAGATCCTGGAAACCTTGGTAACAACCCATGAAGCAAAACACCCCTAGCCTTTGGGATACGAACGAAACCGCTGCCTCACCTGCCCCGCCTTCTTCCAGCGCGCCCTTGGCCGAGCGGATGCGGCCGCGCACCCTGGCCGAATTCACCGGCCAGGAACACCTTGTGGGTGAAGGCCGCATCCTGCAGCGCATGATCGAAACCGACAGTCTTTCCTCGCTCATTTTCTGGGGACCGCCCGGCTGCGGGAAAACAACCCTGGCGCATGTCATTGCCCGGGAAACCAAAGCGCACTTCATCTTTTTCTCCGCCATACTTTCCGGTATCAAGGAAATCCGCGAGATATTCCGCGAAGCAGAGGGGTATGCCAGCCGTGGGCTGCGCACGATTCTCTTTGTCGATGAAATCCATCGCTTCAATAAATCCCAGCAAGACGCTTTCCTCCCCTATGTTGAAAAAGGTGTCGTCACCATCATCGGCGCCACCACTGAAAACCCTTCATTCGAGGTGATCGCGCCACTGCTTTCCCGTTGCCGGGTGCTGACTCTCAAACAGTTGGAGCCTCCAACCATCAAATCATTACTTCAGCAAGCCCTGGCCGACCAGGAACGGGGCTTGGGCAAACTCGGGTTGGATATGTCCGGTGAAGCGCTGGATTTTCTGGCAGATCAGGCCAACGGCGATGCACGCATTGCATTGAATACGCTAGAGGTTTCGGCAGGGCTTGCACGTGATGTGCGCATCACCCTTGAAGATGTTCAGGAGGCGCTGCAAAAAAAGGCGCTGCTGTATGACAAGGGCGGCGAAGAGCATTACAATGTCATTTCCGCCTTCATCAAATCCATGCGCGGCAGCGACCCGGACGCCGCTCTGTACTGGCTGGCTCGCATGCTGGAAGCAGGCGAAGACCCGATCTTTATCCTGCGGCGCATGACCATTCTGGCGTCGGAAGATATCGGCAACGCCGACCCGCGGGCGCTCCAACTCTCTGTCTCGGCAATGCAGGCATTCCAGATGATCGGCATGCCCGAAGGACGCATCATTATTGCCCAGGCAGTCACCTATCTTGCCACCGCCCCCAAATCCAATGCCTCGTATATCGGCATTGACACTGCTCTGGGCGAAGTAAGGAAAAGCGGGGCGTTGCCGGTTCCCTTCCACATTCGCAATGCTCCCACCAAATTGATGAAGGAACTGGGCTACGGCAAGGACTACCAGTACGCTCATGATTTCGCAGAAGGCTACGCAGGGCAGGAATGCCTGCCGGAAAAACTGCTGGGCCGGAAATTCTACGACCCAAAAGGCCACGGTTACGAGAAAAGCATCGTGGAACGCATGGAATGGATGAAGCGAACAAAAGAGGATAAGCGAAAATGAAACCCTTCTCCTTTGAATACACCCAGACACTGCCAACCAGCTTGGATGAATCATGGATTTTTTTCTGCGATCCCGCCAACCTGGCGCGAATCACGCCCCCTGCGATGAAATTCCGTTTAACCTGCTCGCCGCCAAAAGATCTCCACGCCGGGATGATACTCACCTACTCCCTGCGTCCCTTGTTCGGAATAAAGGTGGACTGGACAACGGAAATCACTCACATGCAAAAACCTTTTTTCTTTGTTGACGAACAACGCATCGGACCGTATCGTTTCTGGCATCATCAACATCATTTCCGGGAGGTCGATGGCGGCGTTGAAATGCATGATCTGGTACATTATCTGCTGCCGCACATGCAGTTTACCGCTTTGGTAAATCGTTGCCTTGTGATGCCGCGATTGAAGCGGATTTTCGATTATCGCCGAAAAACATTACAGGAAATCTTTCCGGGCGGAGGATAATTCCGGTTTCAAATCAAAAGATAGCGCTTTGATTTGGAAGTGGAATATGCGGTACAAATCCACACGCACCATAGGGGGAGACCGTGAAACGACTTGCAATTCTCACCAGTGGCGGCGACTGTTCGGGAATGAACGCCACCATCCGCGCAGCGACACGTACCGCCATTGCCAACGACGTGGAGATGATCGGCTATCGTAAAGGTTTCGCCGGTCTGCTGAAGAACGATTTTATCACCCTTGACACAAGAACGGTATCGGGCATTCTTCAGCGCGGCGGGACGTTCCTGCAATCGGCCCGTTCCATGGAGTTTCGCAGCGAAGAGGGACAAAAAAAGGCACTTGCCAATCTTCTGGCGCAAAAAGTCGATGGCCTGATCGTAATTGGCGGGGATGGCTCGCTCAACGGAGCCCTGGCTCTGGACAGAATGGGGTTTCCGGTTATCGGCATCCCGGCCAGCATCGATAACGACATTTCCTACACAGATATGGCATTGGGCGTAGACACGGCGCTCAACAACATCATCTATGCCGTGGACTGCATCAAAGATACCGCCAGCTCGCACGACCGGGCCTTTATCGTAGAAGTGATGGGGCGCAATTCGGGATACCTGGCCAGTATGGCAGCCATTGCCACCGGAGCGGAGATCGCCATCGTGCCGGAAGTGAAATTCGATCTGGATGATACGTGCAACAAATTACGCAGGCGTTACGAAGAAGGCCGGACAAACGCCCTTATCATCATTGCCGAGGGAGCTGGCCATGCCTCGGATTTAGCAGAAAAACTTAAAAATTGTGTTGGATTCGAAACTCGTGTAACCGTACTGGGGCACTATCAGCGCGGTGGAGCACCGACCGTTTTCGATCGCCTGTTGGGCAGCCGTTTTGGCCGCAAGGCAGTGGAATTACTGCTGAACGGCTCAAAAGGGGTCATGGTGGGGTTATCCACGTCGAACCTGACTACCACGCTGCTGGAAATGGTCTCTTCCGGCGGCCAGAAGAGACTGAGCGATGAATTTTTGTGCATGGCAAACATACTGGGAATCTGAAGATGCGGCGTAGAACATACTATCGTGGCCAATCGAGCAAGGCCGGCCTTCCTCCCGGAACGCTCGTGCATACCGGAGCGCTTCCCCCCACCGGCATTTCCACGGTCAGCACCATGTCGTATTCGGCACAAGGCTTCAGTGAATACCGCCCGAAAAGCTTCGATCAGTGTATCCCGATCAAGGGCGTGGACGCCATTACCTGGATAAACATGGAAGGGCTTCAGGATGTGGAGTTGATCAGGCACTTCGGCGAATGCTACGGCTTGCACCCCCTCATCCTTGAAGATATCGTCAACACCAGTCAGCGTCCCAAGCTTGAGGATTATGGCGATTACATTTTCATTGTTGCCAGAATGATCCGTTTTAACAAGGATCGCGGCATTGAAACGGAACAGGTCGGCATGATCCTTGGTCCGGGCTATTTGCTTTCCTTCCAGGAAGGGCTCGATGGCGACGCATTCGAAACAGTCAGGGAACGTATCCGCATCGGCAGAGGGCGGATCAGGACCATGAATTCGGATTATCTGGCGTATGCCCTGATCGATGCGATTGTTGACGGCTATTTCACCGTGCTGGAGGAAATGGGCGAGTTTGTCGAGGATCTTGAGGAAGAACTGGCCGAAGGGCCGACGCAGGAGATTCTCAAACGAATTATCGGCCTCAAGCGTGAAATCATCTTCATGCGCAAAAACGTCTGGCCGCTGCGCGAGGTGACCGCCGCACTGGAGCGGGGTGAGTCGGACCTGATCACCGATACGTCCCGTCTTTACTTCCGCGACATCTACGATCACACCGTCCAGGTAATCGACGGAGTCGAGACATTCCGCGACCTGCTCTCGGGCATGCTCGATCTTTATCTCTCCAGCATCGGTAACCGCACAAACGAGGTCATGAAGTTTCTCACCATAATCGGCACCATTTTCCTGCCGTTGACATTTCTGGTGGGAGTGTACGGCATGAATTTCAAACACATGCCTGAACTGGAATGGCCTGATGGTTACTACGAACTCTGGGGAGTGATGATTGTGATTTCACTTGTCATGGTTTTATATTTCAAAAGAAAGCGCTGGCTGTAAGGTGAGAATATGACGAAACTTGTGCTCAGATGGGTGCTGAACGCATTTGCCCTTTTCTTCGTAATGAAGCTGATTCCCGGCATCAGGATCGACCGATTCGGCGATCTGATGCTGGCAACCCTGGTCATTGGTTTGCTGAATGCGTTCCTGCGGCCGATTCTCGTGCTGTTGACGTTGCCGGTCACTCTTGCAACTTTGGGCCTGTTCACTCTGGTGATCAATGGAGTGATTTTTTATCTAGCCGCCCATCTGCTGGAGGGCTTTCGGGTTGCCGGGTTCGGTACCGCTTTTGTGGCAGCCTTTCTCTTCAGTATAATCAGTTTTATCCTGAACGTTATGTTTCACACGAAATAAACCTATTCACCGGCAGCGATGTCCGGTTAGTTTTTTGCTGCAAGTCAAAATCCCCCTCATCCGCCCCTCTGGGGCACCTTCTCCCCAAGGGAGAAGGTATAAAAAACAGCCCCTCTCCCAGCGGGAGAGGGTGGCCGAAGGCCGGGTGAGGGGTTAAAGCAGGGTTTTATTACCTAACCTGACAAAGCTGATTCACCGGATTTGTCAGGCGGATTGCGTCAACTTCATTTTTGATGTAAGAATAATGAAATTTTTACCATCTCCATCAATCAGCGAGGTTCAAACCATGAGAAGAGGATTTCCGGTTATCGTCTTGTGCCTGTTCGGAATGTTTCTTATGCTGGCAGGCATTTCGGGTTGCGCTGCGGTCGATCAGAAGGTTGCTTTGAATTATTCCCCCATCAATCGAGGGTTTGGACAACATAACGAAGCCGTTGTCGTTTCCCAGACAGACTCCGCGCAATTTGTCAGGAACAGCAGAGGCGAATGGATTGTGGGCTCCATCAACAATGTGCATGGAGTCCACATGGCCGACCTGCTGGCCGACCACAATCAGGGAGAGTGGATCGCCGATGCCCTGGTGCTGGAGTTGAAGCATGCGGGATATTCCGCAACCTCAAAAACGCCGATACCCCCTGGTACGGCTTTCGGTATCCAGATCAGCAACATCAATACCTTCATGAATGTGAACAAGGACCTATTCAAGACCGAAATAAAGCAGGAACTGAAGTTTAATGTCGACTTTTTCCAAAACGGCACTAGGGTCAAATCCTTTACCGTGGCGTCCCGCACCAATCAGACCGTTGCTTTTAATGCATCAGAAGAAGAGAACGGAACGGTTATGCTTCAAGGTTTGCAAGACGCCATGCAGCAGGTTATGACTGAAGTACAATACCAAATGCGCGCTAAGTGATTGTCACGAACCTCTCCGCACGTGTCAACCGCATCATCCATGACCACAATCTTTTCACTTCCGGCGACACTATCATCGTAGCCCTTTCCGGAGGAGCGGATTCCTGCGCTCTACTGGATATTCTGGCCGGGTTGAAAGACATGTCCGCCCGCCTTGTCGTAGCCCACCTCAATCACTGTTTGCGCGGAGTGGAATCGGACGGCGATGAGCGGTTTTGCCGCGAACTGGCGGAACACTACGCGCTTCCCTTTGAATCCCGGCGTATCGATGTAGCCGATCTGGCTTACCGCCAAAGGCTTAACCTGGAAGATGCCGGACGTCGGGCCCGCATCGCATTCCTGGATGAGATCCGCGCCACGTGGCAGGCAGCCGCAATCGCCCTGGCCCACCATGCCGACGACCAGGCCGAAACCGTGCTCATGCGCCTCCTGCGCGGTTCCGGAGCTACCGGCCTCTCCGGCATGTCCTTTCGTAGTGAAAATGGCCGCATCCGTCCCCTGCTGTCGAGCAGCCGGAAAGAAATCGAGACGTACCTCAAAGAGCGAGGTCTGAAGCATCGCGAGGACGCCAGCAACCGCGATACGGCTTTTCTTCGCAATCGCATCCGTCACGAACTGCTGCCGGTTATGACGCACTACAACCCCGCCATCCGCGAACGGCTGGTTACCACGGCCGCGCTTCTGACCGACGAGAATGATCTGCTGGAGCGCATGACATCCGGCCTGTCGGACAAGGTCTGCGTCATGTCTACCAACGGCATATCCTGCTCGCTGGCCCGGCTGAAGAAAGAACACCCCGCCCTGAGACGCAGGCTTTTCAGGCACGCATTGACAAGCCTGGCTGGCGATGCCGATCATTTTTCCCAATGCCATATCCAGGCACTTGAACAGCTTGCCGACTCCTCCCGGCCCAATTCAACCATCAACCTGCCGCGGGGCATTACTGCAGTGCGGGAATATGAAACAATGCATCTCCGGAAAACATCCACTTCAAACGCATGCGAGGCTGCTGAATTCGAAATACCGGGTCCCGGCCAGTACCAGCTTTCTGACGGTTCCTGTATAACGTTACACATGACCTCCCCTGCCCTGCTCCACCCGTCTTCATTACCGGCCACCACGGCCGTCTTCGATCTTGAAAAGGCGCCCTTTCCCTGGCATGTCCGAACCTTCAAACCCGGCGACCGGATACACCCCTTCGGCATGGACGGCAGCAAAAAGCTCAAGGATCTCTTTATCGATCTAAAAATACCCCTCACCGAACGAAAGCGCATTCCGCTCTTTTTCAGCGGAGAAACGCTTATTTGGGTCTGCGGAGTGCGTACTTCCCGGCTTGCGGCTCTTGATACCACATCGAAAAAAATAATTATGGCGGTATACTCTCAAGGGTAGAAACCAGATGAGTGCTAATCTTCACCCAATGCATCAAATATCCCCTCTCCCTGAGGGAGAGGGCTAGGGTGAGGGGGAAAACGCAACTTTGGACCACTGTTGTTGCCCCCTCATCCGGCCTTCGGCCACCTTCTCCCTCAGGGAGAAGGAAAAATCGACGCTAGCCGGTACCAGGAATAGTGTAACTCTCAAGACGACTGGAATATCAAAGGGGAAACTTACCATGCGCATAGGAATGATCGGAGTGGGTCGAATGGGCGGAGACATGGTGCGCCGTTTGCTGAAAAACGGCCACGAATGCGTCGTGCACGCCCGCAAGGCCTCATCCATTGAACCATTGGTCAAGGAAGGCGCCACCGGGGCCTCGTCCCTGGCCGATTTTATCTCACTTTTGCCCATGCCGCGCGTTATATGGCTGATGATCCCTGCCGCCTCGGTGGACAAGGTCATTGCTGACCTTGTTCCACTTTTGAGCGCAGGGGATATGGTGATCGACGGCGGCAATTCCCACTACCACGACGACATCAGGCGCTGCAATGAACTGCGTGAAAAAGCGATCCATTATCTGGATGTGGGAACCAGCGGCGGTATCTGGGGGCTTGAGCGGGGATATTGCCTGATGATCGGCGGCGAACGCGATCAGGTTGAATACCTCGACCCGGTTTTCGCTGCGCTGTCTCCCGGCAAGGCCGCCGCGCCGGATACGCCGGGCCGTCGTAATGACGGATCAACAGCCGATCAAGGCTATCTGCACTGCGGCGCAAGCGGCGCAGGACACTTTGTCAAAATGGTCCATAACGGAATCGAATATGGCCTGATGGCTGCCTATGCCGAGGGATTCAACATCCTCCGTCATGCCAATACCGGCAACAGCACACGGGAGACGGATGCCGAGACAACTCCGCTGCGTAATCCCGAACATTTCCGGTACGACCTGAATCTGGCTGATATAGCCGAACTGTGGCGCAGGGGAAGCGTGATTTCTTCCTGGCTGCTCGATCTTAGCGCCAGGGCTTTCAGTACTAATCAGAATCTGGAGGGATTCGCAGGCAGGGTTTCCGACTCGGGTGAGGGCCGCTGGACAATCAACACTGCCATTGAGGCAGGAGTTCCAGCGCCGGTGCTGAGCACAGCGCTCTTCCAGCGCTTCAGTTCACGCGGAGAAGCTGATTTCGCAGACCGGCTCCTGTCCGCCATGCGCTTTGAATTCGGCGGCCACCAGGAAAAAGAAGCCGTGAAGGAGAAATGAGCATGCCGTCAAACTCACTGCTTGATCCAACAATCATCATTATTTTCGGCGGAGGCGGCGATCTCGCCAAACGCAAACTCATCCCGGCGCTCTACAATCTCTTGCTGGATAACCTGCTCCCTCAGCGCTACGCGATCGTCGGCATCGGCCGGAGAAAAATGGATGACGAAAGTTTTCGCATGCACCTCAAGGATGGCATGGACCAGTTTTCCCGGCGAGGACAGGTTGATGAAGCACTCTGGCAGGATTTTGCGGCCCAACTGTCGTACGTTTCCGAAGATGTTTCATCACCGGAGTCCGGAGCAGCCCTGAACCAGCGGCTGATCGAACTGGATACCGCCTGGGGCACACGCGCCAACCGCATCTTTTACCTGGCCATTCCTCCCTATATGATGGAGCCGTCCGCAGCAATGCTGCAAAGAATCGGAGTCTGCCGGGACTGCAAGCGGGACCGCCTGGTAGTGGAAAAACCATTTGGCCGGGATCTCGCTTCCGCCCGGACCCTCAATCATCTTCTGTCCGGCATGTTCGTCGAATCCCAGATCTACCGGATCGATCATTTTCTCGGCAAGGAAACGGTGCAAAACATCTTTGCCTTCCGTTTTGCCAACTCCCTCTTTGAACCCATATGGAACCGGCGCTATGTCGATCATGTCCAGATCACTGTCGCCGAAACCGTCGGAGTCGAGAACCGGGCCAATTTTTTCGAACAATCCGGCACCCTGCGCGATATGGTCCAGAATCATATGCTCCAGGTCCTCTGCCTGGTGGCAATGGAGCCTCCTATCTCGTTTGATGCCGACGAAGTTCGCAACAAGAAAGTGGATGTGTTGCGCGCCATCCGCCCCATCAATGCCGATAATGTCCATCAGAGTGCAGTACGGGGACAGTACGGCAGGGGATTTGTGGATGGGAAAGCCGTACCGGGTTACCAGGAAGAAAACGATGTCTCGCCCACTTCATCCACGGAAACCTACGTCGCCCTGAAGCTTTTCATCGATAACTGGCGCTGGCAGGGGGTTCCTTTTTACCTGCGTACCGGCAAACGCCTTCCTGCCAAGGTTTCCGAGGTTTCCATCATTTTCCGTTCTCCTCCCCATCAGCTCTTTCCTTCTGCTGCGGTCGACAACTGGCAGCCGAACCGGATCGTCATCAGGATTCAACCGGAAGAAGGCATCGGTACCCGCATTCAGGTGAAACAGCCGGGAACCCGCCTGCTGTTGGGCGAGGCTGACATGCAGTTCCGCTATCGTGAAGCATTCAAGGCCGCTGCTCCTGAGGCATATGAAACGCTGCTGCTGGATGTGATTCGGGGAGACGCCACGCTCTTCATGCGCGCCGATCAGGTTGAATGCGCCTGGAACGTAGTTTCACCAATCCTGTCTGCCTGGGAATCCGTGCCGCCCAGCGATTTCCCCGACTATGCGGCCGGAAGCTGGGGACCCGAAGCGGCAGACCGCATGATAGCCAGAGACGGCCATAGCTGGTTGCAGCCAAATATGAAGAAGTAGTCTGTATGACATCGAAAATATTCGACAACTTGGATGAACTCAGCCGAGGGGCCGCCGAGCTTTTCGCTGCAACAGCCGAAGAGGCGGTTGCATGCCGTGGACGTTTCTCGGTCCTTGTCAGCGGCGGCGAAACACCCCGGCACACTTATGAGCTTCTGGGACAAAAACCGTTCCGGCAACGCATCCCCTGGAACAAGGTGCATCTGTTTTGGGGGGATGAGCGTTGCGTACCTGCAACGGATCCGCGCAGCAACGCGCTCATGGTAAGCCAAGCGCTTCTGGACAAAATTCCGCTTCCTGAACAGCAGATTCATCCGATCGCCTGCGATCCAACGCCACAAGCTGGAGCCTCCGCATATGAAACACTACTGCGCTCCCATTTCACGAATGGCATAGCCTGTTTCGACCTTGTCATGCTCGGCCTGGGGGATGACGGCCACACCGCTTCGCTGTTTCCCGGGTCCGGTGTGCTTGACGAACGGCGCCGGTGGGTAATTACCGCACAAAAACCAGGGGAAGACATCATGCGAGTCACCCTGACAGCACCGGCCCTGAACCAGGCAAGGCTTGCAGTTTTTCTGGTCGCAGGCTCAGGCAAAGCGTCGGTATTGCACAAGGTGCTTGAGGGGCCACACACACCCGGCATGCTTCCCGCGCAACTCATCAAACCGGTTAACGGTAACCTGCTTTGGTACATTGAAAAATCAGCGGCCAGTCTTCTGACGCCGGATAAACATTTTCAGCAAAGAGATTGAGTAGTACGGATGCCGGTTCTGCTGCGTACCCGCTGCTACAATCCATTCATTAGGCTTTAAAACAAGCCAATTTCCTTGTAAACTAATAGAGACATATGGTAGTGTTTTTTATTTAAACGCACCAATTCATATGCTTTCAAGTGGGGGTAACGTGAACAAGTTTTACAAAAACATTTCTCTCTGGCTGGTCATTTTTTTAATGATGATCCTGCTGTACAGTATGATCAACAAGCCCCACACAACAGCTGAAAAGCTCAATTACAGCGATTTTATCACCCAGGTGGATGCGGGGAAGGTTGCTTCGGTCACCATCCAGGGCAATGACATTATCGGCAAGTACGAAGGCAAGGACGGCAAGGAGTTTCAAACCTACAAACCGGTCTCCGACGCTGATCTGACCAAAAAGCTTCTTGAGAAAAAAGTCGCTATCATTGCCAAACCAGATGAAGAAAAATTTTCCTGGCTGTCCATATTCGTTTCGTGGTTTCCCCTGATATTGCTTGTGGGTGTGTGGATTTTCTTCATGCGTCAAATGCAGATCGGCGGTGGTAAGGCCATGTCGTTCGGCAAGAGCCGCGCAAAGCTTCTGACCGAGTCCCAGGTAAAGATTACGTTTGAAGACGTGGCCGGAATTGAAGAGGCCAAGGAAGAATTGAACGAGATAATTTTATTTCTCAAAGACCCCAAGAAATTCACCAAACTGGGCGGCAAGATTCCCAAGGGCGTGCTGCTGATGGGCCCCCCGGGAACCGGAAAGACCCTCCTGGCCCGAGCCATCGCCGGTGAGGCGGGCGTGCCGTTCTTTTCCATCTCCGGTTCCGATTTCGTGGAAATGTTCGTTGGAGTGGGCGCAAGCCGTGTACGTGACCTGTTTTTGCAGGGCAAGAAAAGCGCTCCCTGTATCATCTTTATCGACGAAATCGATGCGGTGGGCCGTCACCGCGGGGCAGGTCTGGGAGGCGGCCACGACGAGCGCGAACAGACCCTCAACCAGTTGCTGGTGGAGATGGACGGTTTCGAATCCAATGAAGGTGTCATCCTGATTGCCGCAACAAACCGCCCGGACGTGCTCGACCCGGCCTTGCTGCGCCCCGGCCGCTTTGATCGCCAGGTTGTCGTGCCGCGCCCCGATGTCAAGGGACGCGAGATGATTCTCAGGGTTCATGCCAAGAAAGTGCCTCTTTCCCCGGATGTCGATCTTGCGGTTATTGCCCGCGGCACACCCGGATTTTCCGGCGCGGACTTGGCCAACGTAGTCAACGAAGCAGCCCTGTTGGCGGCCCGCGAGGACAAAAACGTGGTCGAATCCATTGATTTCGACAATGCCAAGGACAAAGTCCTGATGGGTGTGGAACGCCGCAGTATGGTCATTTCCGAAGAAGAGAAGAAGAACACAGCCTATCATGAAGCCGGTCATACCCTGGTGGCCAAAATGATTCCCGGCAGCGATCCGGTGCACAAGGTCTCTATTATTCCCCGCGGCCGTGCATTAGGCGTAACCATGCAGCTTCCCACCGAGGATAAACACAGCTACTCCCGCGAAGTACTGCTTGCGGATATTACGATATTAATGGGAGGACGCGCCGCTGAAGAGATCATTTTCAACACGTTTACCACCGGAGCCGGGAACGACATTGAACGCTCCACCGAGCTTGCCCGCAAAATGGTCTGCGAATGGGGAATGAGTGAAAAAATGGGGCCGCTTTCCTTTGGCAAAAAAGATGAACAGATCTTCCTGGGACGCGAGATGGCCACCCATAAGGATTACAGCGAAGCCACGGCGGTAGAAATAGACTCCGAGATCAGAATGATCGTTGATAACAGCTACCAACGCGCGCTGACCATATTACGGGAGAACCTTCAGAACCTGCATAACCTGTCTGAGTGCCTGATTGAAAAAGAAAACCTGACCGGGGCCGAGGTTGACCAAATCATTGCCGCAGGCAAGCTGACGTGCGACCAGAAGACACCGGAAGCATCGCAGGAACAGCACACCGATATCCAGGCTTGATATGGGCGCCTTTTCGGCGAGAGTCCTTCGGATAACCACCCTGGATGAGGCAGAGCATGAGCTACGCCGCATCGGCGTTGATCCTATCGGCATTGTCAGCATGGCGACCAAAATGCAGACCCGCTGCATCCACCTGCCCCGCTTGCAATGCCGACAGGCAAACATCCTCAAGCAGGAGATGCTTGCCTTGGGAGGCGATGCGGCAGTTGCTCGCGGAAGCGTAGCCTGTAGTATAGAATCAACCGATGTCATCCTGATCGGCACGGATAAACAACTCAATAAGCTCTGCAAAAAGCTGGCTCAGCAACCGTTCGACCTTCCGGCCCTGGCTGTAGAACTATCAGCCGTTCTGACGCACATAACAACCACGCCAGCCACGTGGCGCACAGCGCGCAGGAACCTTGAGCTAACGCGCCCGCTGATCATGGGCATCCTCAACGTAACACCCGATTCTTTTTCCGACGGCGCTCTTTACCTGGACCCGCAACAAGCCTTTGAACAAGCTCAAGAGATGATCGCCGCAGGAGCTGATATCATCGACATCGGCGGCGAGAGTACCCGGCCCGGTGCCGAACCGGTATCAGCTCAAGAAGAAGCGGCGCGAATCATACCGGTCATCACCAAACTGGCAAAAACCATTGACTGCGTCATTTCTGTCGATACCTGGAAAAGCGATGTGGCACAGGAAGCCATGGCTGCCGGCGCCGAGATCATCAACGACATCAGCGGATTAACCTTTGACCGGAAACTCGCCGATGTCGTTTCCAAAACAGGCGCCGGAGTGGTGTTGATGCATACTCGAGGCACGCCCGGCACCATGCAGCACAATACCGGCTATGATGACCTTATGGGCGAGATCATACAGGGTTTGCGCAACTCCGTTGAAACGGCTATGACAGCCGGAATTGAACGGGAGCGAATTGCTGTTGACCCCGGCATCGGTTTCGGCAAAGGCGCTCAAGGCAATCTGGAGATACTGCGACGGCTGCATGAATTCGGCAGCCTTGGACTTCCGCTTTTGGTCGGCACGTCGCGCAAATCCTTCATTGGTGCAATAACCGGCCAAAAAATCGATGATCGTATTCACGGCACGGCAGCCACCGTAGCCCTGGCGGTTGCTCATGGCGCCTCTATCCTGCGGGTGCATGACGTGCGCGCCATGCGTGATGTTGCCGATATGGCCCATGCCATCATGAAAGGTGAAAACTGCTGAAGCGGTTGCCGGAAACTACGTTCTCCAACGTCGTTCCGCGCTTGATGATCGCACCCGTATAACTCCATCGAGGAATTGAATGTCGGACCTGCTTGCCAGATTTACCCTGCTCGACCTCTGCGACATCCTTATCTTGGCTGTTCTTATCTATAATTTCGCCCTATTTCTCAAAAAAGACGTTGCCACCAGGCTGCTTCTGATTCTGCTGGTTTTCTCCTGCACACTTGTTATTGCCAGATTTTCTTGGCTCACCGTAACTACCTGGCTGCTTAACTCCCTGTTTTCATCTCTCCTGATCATTTTGGCCATTATCTTTCAGCCCGACATCCGCCGCGCTTTCCTGAGCACGAACCGGCGCCGGATAGAACCGCATGTACTTGATGAAGAAGCCGAGATGATCGAAGAACTGATCAAAGCCACCAATGACATGGCTGAAAAGCGGATTGGTGCTCTGATTGTCATTGTTCGCCATCTTCCGATTGATCATCTGCTGGAGATAGGTACCCAGATCGAGGCCAAGGTTACCAGTGAGTTGCTCAATTCGATCTTTCTGCCCTACTCCCCGATTCACGATGGCGCAGTAATCATCAACAGGGGTAAAATCACCATGGCGGGCTGTTTGCTGCCGCTCTCCAGAAACCCGGACATTTCCAAGAGCTTCGGTACGCGGCATCGAGCCGCCCTTGGGCTTTCCGAACTCGTCGACGCGCTAGTAATTGTCGTCTCCGAGGAAACGGGTAAAATATCAGTAGTCCACGACGGCAAGATCAATTATGATCTTGAAGCTGTCGAAATCCGGCGCTTATTGCGGCGCGCCCTGGATATCAAACGATCGGGCAAGCCTTCGGCGTCAGGAGACAGATAGAGAATGACTCCTCCCACTCAGGACATTGTCAAACGATTCTTTACGTGCAACCTGAAGCTCAAATTCCTCAGTCTTGCACTGGCGCTTTGCATATGGGGTATTTCGGCTGTTTCCCAAAACACCGAAGCAAGGCTCACTCTTCCGGTGCGTCTGAGCAATATCCCCCACGGCTATGCCGTAAAAGGAACACTACCGGGCACTATTGACGTAATGCTGTCAGGCCCTCTGTACTCAATAGCCTCGGCCAAACGATCCAACGAAGCGCTTACCCTGGATCTTGAGGGAGCCATCAAACCGGGAACAACAGCGTTCACCCACCTGGAATCACATCTGAAGCTTTCGCAGGGAATCACGGTAACCAGAATTTCACCGGCATCCCTGGAAATTCGTCTGGAAACGGAACGCTCATCACAAGGAGACTTTCACCAGTGAAAAAATTATTTGGAACCGACGGAGTTCGCGGAGTCGCCAACAATCATCCCATGACTACCGAGATGGCCATGCAGTTAGGCAGGGCCGCCGCCTATATTTTCAGAAGTTCAAGCAAGCGTCGCCACCGCATCGTCATCGGCAAAGACACACGCCTCTCGGGCTATATGCTGGAAAACGCCATGGTAGCCGGTATCTGCTCCATGGGAGTGGACGTATTGCTGGTAGGACCGCTGCCGACCCCCGGCATCGCCAACATCACCTCTTCCATGCGCGCCGATGCCGGAGTGGTAATTTCTGCGTCGCACAATCCTTTTCAGGACAACGGCATCAAGTTTTTTTCCGCTGACGGCTTCAAGCTTCCCGATAAAATCGAACTGAAAATCGAAAAGCTGATCGAATCGAACCAAATCGACTCTTTGCGGCCCACTGCCAACGAAGTGGGCAAAGCCTTTCGTATCGATGACGCTGCCGGCCGCTATATTGTTTTCCTTAAAAACACCTTCCCTCACGAAATGGACCTCTCCGGGCTGAAAATCGTGTTGGATTGCGCCAACGGCGCAGCTTACAAAGTAGCCCCTGCAGTTTTTGAAGAGTTGGGAGCCGAGGTGGTGCCGCTGGGAGTAAACCCCAATGGAGTTAACATCAATGCCGATTGCGGTTCGCTCCATCCACAACTGATCAGTGAAGAGGTTAAAAAGCACCGTGCCGATATCGGCATTGCCCTGGATGGCGATGCGGACCGGGTCATTGTTTGCGACGAATTCGGCAACGAGGTGGATGGCGACCACATTATGGCCATCTGCGCTCAGGACATGCTCAAACGCAAACTATTGAAAAAGAAAACCCTGGTAACCACGGTAATGAGCAACATGGGACTCGATATCGCCATGCGGAGTGTCGGCGGAAAGATCATCAAAACCGCGGTTGGCGATCGCTATGTGGTTGAGGAGATGCGCAAGGGCGGCTACAATCTGGGTGGGGAACAATCCGGTCATATGATCTTCCTGGACTATAACACCACCGGTGATGGCATCCTCTCGGCATTGCAACTGCTGGCAGTCATGCGACGGACCAACAAGCCGCTTTCCGAACTGGCCGCAATTATGACATCCCTTCCCCAGGTACTGGTCAACACCCGCGTACGAGAACGCAAAGACATCTTGACCATTCCCGACATTGCCGCCAAGATCGAAGATGTTGAAGAGAAGCTGGGGAACGAAGGCCGCGTACTCATCCGCTATTCGGGCACCGAGCCGTTGCTGAGAGTCATGCTGGAAGGAACGGATACTTCCGAAATTACCGTCTGGGCTGAAGAGATCATCGATCTGGTCAAAAAACATCTTGGGGAATAATCGGCTAAACAAAACAAGGCAATTCCGGCACTATCCGGGAGCGCCGATTGTATTTTGCACCATGTTATTAAATAAATGCACTTATTCATAGAATGACCAAGGAGGGCCGAACATGGCAAAACTGGGATTGAATGTCGATCATGTGGCCACTGTGCGCCAGGCGCGCGGAGGCATTGAGCCCGATCCGGTTACGGCCGCTGCGTTGGGTGAGCTTGCCGGCGCCGAGGGAATCACCATCCATCTGCGAGAGGATCGCCGCCATATCCAGGACCGGGACCTGGAAATCCTGCGCCGCACCGTCAAAACAAAACTCAACCTGGAAATGGCCGCAACCCAGGAAATGGTTCGCATTGCCCTGAGAACCAAACCTGAGCAGGTTACGCTGGTGCCTGAGAAACGGCAGGAGTTGACCACCGAGGGCGGGCTGGACGTAATCCTTAACCTCAAATCAATTACCGATGCCATAAAACGCCTGCGCGACAATGGCATTGTCGTCAGCCTCTTCATAGACCCCGACCAGGAACAGATCAAGGCTGCCAGCAAAAGCGGAGCCGACTACATCGAGATCCACACCGGCGCCTATGCTGCCGCTCCCGACTGGTCCAGCCAGAAATACGAACTGGAAGAGATCGATGCAGCCATCAAACTGGCCAGCAAAGTCGGCATGGGAGTTAATGCCGGGCATGGAATCAACTATGTCAACATCAAGCCCTTGGCTGCTCTTGGTGGTATTGAAGAGTACAATATCGGCCACTCGATCATGGCGCGCGCCATATTGGTGGGCATCGACCGGGCTGTCAAGGACATGGTCGATCTGATCAAATACGCATGATCTTCGGCATCGGCACCGATATCGCTGACATCTCCCGTTTCCAGCGTTTCATGGATGAAAACAACGAGGCCCTTCTCCGCCGCATGTTCACGGAACAGGAACGCTCCGTCTGCGGCGTCAACAGGGCCAGCGCTTCCCGCTATGCAGCCCGTTTCGCCGCCAAGGAAGCTTTTCTCAAGGCATTGGGAACAGGATTGCGCGACGGCCTTTCCTGGCAGGATATGGAGGTCGTCAACGATGATCTGGGAAAACCGGATCTTCACCTGAGCGGCAGGGCGCTGGAACTGTATACCGAAAAGCAGATCAGCCGGGTGTTTCTCTCGCTTTCCCATGACGCCGGTTGCGCCATTGCCTTGGTTGTATTGGAGAAATCATGAAGGTTGTTACGTCGCAGACAATGCAGTCCCTCGACAGGCAAGCCATCAATGACTTCGGCATTCCCGGCCTGGAATTGATGGAAAACGCCGGACGCGGTTGCGTTGACGTAATTGTCAGGGAATTCGGGCACAAAAAACAGAGAAGGGTGGCGATCCTGGCCGGCAAGGGCAACAATGGCGGTGATGGTCATGTCATTGCCCGTCTGCTCGCTCAAAAAGGATGGAACGTAAAAGTTTACATGCTGGCAGAGCCTGGCCAGGTCACTGGCGATGCCGCGATCAATCTAAAAAAGCTGCCACCGGAAATGGTCACGTTCTGTCCCCAGTCCGAACAACTTTCCGGCGAACACCGGAACACTATTCTTCAGTCCGACCTGATCGTGGACGCTCTGCTGGGCACCGGCCTTAACAACGATATCAGCGGAGTTTACCAGGAAGCGGTTGAGCTGATCAACGAGTCCAATCGGCCGGTTCTGGCAGTGGACATCCCGTCCGGCATTCACGGTACTACCGGAGCAATTCTGGGTTGCGCAGTACATGCCGATATCACCGTCACCTTCGCCTTAGCCAAGCTGGGGCATGTTCTCTATCCGGGCGCAGAGCGGATCGGACAACTGATCGTGACGAATATCGGTATTCCTGCAACAGTTATGGAAGATGCGCCGGGTTATGAATTTCTTGATCACGACACCATCCGTCCCTTGCTACGCCGCCGCGAGCGCCAAGGGCACAAGGGCAATTTCGGTCATTCCCTGTTCATTGCGGGTTCAACCGGCAAGACCGGCGCTGCTGCACTGTGCGCCAACAGCGCCGTACGTACCGGTTCCGGTCTGGTTACCTTGGCGGTACCGGAAAGCCTGCATCACATTCTGGAGCTCAAGACGACCGAAGCCATGACCGTGCCCCTGCCGGACTCGATCAGCGGTTATCTTGTGGGTAGCGCATATTCCACAATCGTCAGCTTGCTTGGGAACAAAGATGTACTGGCTATCGGTCCGGGAATCGACCGCCGGCCAGGAACCGTAAGCCTTGTCCATACCCTGGTCGAATCGGTGGGATTACCCATGGTAATCGATGCAGACGGCCTCAATGCCCTGGCAACGGATATTACGGTTCTTACCCGCAAGCAATCACATACCCTTATCCTGACGCCGCATCCGGGCGAAATGGCTCGCCTGATGGGCAGCTCTCTTCCCGAAGATCATGTGTCCCGAATTTCCGTTGCACAGGAGTTTGCCCGCACCTACGGCGTCTTTCTGGTTCTCAAGGGAGCGCGCACCATCATCGCCTCACCCGACGGTAATGTGGCCATCAACGGCAGCGGCAATCCCGGCATGGCCAGCGGCGGCATGGGGGATGTATTGACCGGCATTATCGCTTCACTGGTCGGCCAGGGATATAGCGCCTGGGACGCCTGTCGACTGGGAGTTTTCATCCATGGTTATTCGGCCGATATGGTTGCCGGGATTAAAGGCGAGATCGGCATTTCCGCCACCGATGTTCAGGAAAATATTCCCTATGCTTACAAGCAGTTGTTCGAGAATGCCCCGGCTTCACCCGCACCTGAATCCGCGACGCTGGAATACCAGAGTGCCTGAAAGAGCCGGGGCCACAACACCGCCTGTGTCGTTACAATCGCCAGCTCAGGTAAGTCTCCGCCGTAGCGTCGCATGCCGCGGAAACGCCCAAGGCAGAGGCCTTTCAGGCTAGCGTAGGTATGGAAGCGTCACGGATTCATGCCGTAATCTGAGAAAAACCTTTCCCAATCAAGGAGAATATGCATGCAGACAGTCGCTGATATCATGACGAAAGACGTGATTACCGTAAAACGAGAAACAACCCTGCGTGAGCTGGCCGAGATATTCGAAACTCACCACGTCGGAAGTCTGCCGGTTGTGGATGATGAGGGGACTCCCATCGGAATCATTACCGAATCCGACCTGATTGAACAGGGGCGCAGCCTGCATATCCCGACAGTCATCTCCCTGTTTGACTGGGTCATCCCTCTGGGAGGGGAGCGAAGCCTGGAACGCGATCTCCAGAAAATGACAGCCCAGACGGTCGGTGAGATTTTCACCCCGGAATTAACAAGCATCTCGCCATCAGACCCGGTCAGCAAAGCCGCCGATCTCATGAGCGAGCACAAACTTCACTCTCTGCCGGTCCTTGAGGGAAAAAAGCTGGTGGGAATCGTGGCGCGTATCGATATTATCCGCACTCTGATCAAATAGATGAAGCAATTGACCCTGTGTACAGATTCACCCGATGGAACCGAGGTTCTCGGGCAGCGGCTCGGCTCGCTCTTGACGCCGGGTATTTTCATCGCTTTATGCGGTGAATTGGGCGGTGGCAAGACCTGCTTTACCCGTGGGATTGTAGCCGGAGCAGCCCCGGAATTTTCTCATCTGGTGGCCAGCCCCACGTTTGCCATCATGAACGAATACCCCGGTACCCCGCCGATCTATCACTTCGACTTTTACCGTTTTTCTTCATGCCATGAAATTTCCGAACTGGGCTTTGAAGATTACTTTCAAGGTCACGGAATCTGCATTGCCGAATGGGCGGAGAAATTGGACGAACTGCTGCCGGATGAACGGTTGGATATCACCTTCGCCCATGCCGGCGAAGACAGGCGCAGCATCACGTTCACCGCCTGCGGACCGGTCGCCGAAGCACTGCTTGAGCGCCTCGCTGAAAAAACCTGAATCAGTGATACTGGAATACGGTCGTGCCTGAAAGAGCCGAGGCCACAACGCCGCCAATGCCGTTGCAATCGTCAGTTCAGGCGAATCTCCGCCGTGCTGTTGCATACTGTATAAGCGCCCAAAGCAGAGGCCTTTCAGGCCAGCGGAGGCAAGGAAGTATTACAAATTCAGGAGAAACACTTTGACCTGAAGTTAATTTGTCTGCTATATATTTGAGTCCGATAACATTCTCCGGCTACTTCCAGGAAAGAGAGTACGAGTACGTATGGCACTTGTCGTTCAGAAATACGGCGGCACCTCGGTCGGAAACCCTGACCGTATCAGGAATGTCGCCAAGCGGGTCGCCAAGACCTATGATGCTGGCAACGACTTGATCGTTGTCCTTTCGGCCATGTCGGGAGAAACCAACAAACTGGTTGGCCTGGCCAATGAATTGAGTGAACTCCCTGATGGTCGCGAATATGACATGCTGGTGGCCAGTGGTGAACAGGTTACCATCGCCCTTCTCGCCATGCACCTCAAATCCCTTGGTTATAAGGCCAAGTCCTACCTGGGATGGCAGGTTCCCATCATTAGCGACAACACGGCAACCAAAGCGCGCATCGAACGTATTGAAGATGCCAATATCCGCGCAGACCTGAATGAGGGAACCATCGTGGTGGTGGCCGGGTTTCAGGGAATCGACGGCAACGGCAACATTACCACCCTGGGCCGCGGCGGTTCCGACACTTCGGCGGTTGCCCTGGCAGCCGCGCTGAACGCCGATGTCTGCGAAATCTACACCGACGTGGACGGAGTCTATACCACTGACCCGAACATCTGCAAGGAAGCGCGAAAGATGGAGAGCATTTCCTATGACGAAATGCTTGAGCTGGCCAGCCTGGGCGCAAAAGTGCTCCAGATCCGTTCGGTGGAATTTGCCAAAAAATATAATGTCAACGTACACGTACGTTCCAGTTTAAATGAAAATACCGGTACCATGGTTACGAGGGAGAATAATGATATGGAAGGGATTCTCGTTTCAGGCGTTGCCTACGACAAAAATGAAGCAAAGATTGCCGTCATGGGGGTGCCGGACAAACCGGGTATCGCAGCCAAGATCCTGTCGGCACTCTCCGACGCATCAATTTCCGTGGATATGATTGTCCAAAACGTCAGCCAGGCCGGCCTGACCGACTTTACCTTTACCGTGCCCAAGGCCGACCTGAAACAGGCTCTGGCGCTTACGAATGAAATAGCCGCCCAGATTCAGGCAAGGGAAGTACTCTCCGACGAAAACATCAGCAAGATATCCATCGTCGGCCTCGGAATGCGTAGCCATGCGGGAGTTGCCACCACCATGTTCGATGCCTTGGCCTCCGCCAACATCAACATCCAGACAATCTCCACTTCCGAGATTAAAATATCCGTCATCATTGATGAAAAATATACCGAGTTGGCCGTACGCGTATTGCATGAGGCATTCGGCCTGCAAAACAAATAGACTCGCTACACTTTTTAAGGCACAAACAAAAGCCCCGCCGGAATCCTCGGCGGGGCTTTTGTTTGCGTGTATTATTGAACAGGTTGTGGAACCCTATCTACGGTCATGCCTCCACTCGCCCCTGTCACGTTCCCAATCACCTCTGTCACGTTTCCAGTCTCCCCGGTCACGCGGGCGATCATCTCTCCGGACGTCCCTAACGTCCTTGCCGGGCCAGAAGGGCCTACCCTGATAATGATCGTGATCGCGGCGATAATTCCGGAATTCCCTGTCGCGATGCCTGCGAATATACTCAACTCCCTGGCGGCGCACGACCAAGGGAAGATATTCCTGGCGGACCCCAACCCAGGGACCGTTGTAGTTTCCTGAGCGATACCAGACATTACGGTAATTGAGATAGTAGTAATTATCGGTGTAAACGATATCGTAAGGAACATCAACACCTACGTAAAGCCCCAAACGCGGCGGTTCCAGGAAAAGGGGCGGTCTTTCGAACACAACAGCAGGCGGGGGAGCAACAACAACTCTGGGAGGCGGGGGGGGAATAACAACCACTCTGGGGGGAGGAGGAGGGGGAGCAACGGGAATAACAGCAACAGGCGCGGGAATACCAACGTTAATGTTGACATTCACCCTCGCCAGTGCGGACATCGGCACCAAAAGAGCCACAACACATAACAATATTCTTTTTTTCATATTAATCTCCTTCAAGATAGTCAGACTTTAAGACATTACAGCAAGTTATGTGCCGTAGTCCAGTTTTTTCATTCCCTTACCCGGCAACCAATGATAATCACGAGCAAAAGCTTTTTATATATGACAACTCGCCCTCTTATCGACACAAACCAGGCGCATACAAAATTCACCAATCATACAAACGCGTTTAAGTCAAAATGACACGCTGTTTCGCACACACCGCAATGGCGCATATAAGGTAAACCACGACGCATACGGGATACAGAACCGTATAGCTGTTGTCAGTTCATGCCAAAGTGTACTAAAGTCACCCCAAGGAGACCGGAATGGATTCAGAACTAATTTCGCACCGCCGCAACTGTATTCCGGCTACCGCGCCAGACGCCGGCACAATACAAGGTATGACCGGCGTAATCCTGGCTGGCGGCGCTTCGCGGCGCATGGGCAGAAACAAAGCCATGCTGAAACTGCATGACATTCCCCTGATAGAAAAAGTCTATCGAACCATGGCAACACTCTTCAGCGATATCGTTATCGTCACCAATACACCTGAAGAGTATGCATTCATACCCTGTCGCAAGACGCCGGACCTCTATCCCGGCGCAGGTTCCATCGCAGGACTTCACGCCGGTATGGCGGCCAGCAACACCGGACGGATCTTTGTTGCGGCCTGTGACATGCCCTTTTTAAATGCCGGATTGATCAGAATGCTCTGTAGCCATGATATGGAGGCGGAAGCTGTTGTACCTCTGAACAGCGAGGGTTTCTTCGAGCCGCTGCACGCGGTCTATGCGGTTTCGGTTATGGATACGGCGCGGGACGTTATCGAAAATGGAGATAAGAGTATTCTTATTCTGCTGAATCGGATCAGAACCGTGCTGATTCCCTATGAAGAGATTTGCTCCATTCCCGGCGCCAAAGACTCCTTCCGCAACATCAACACACCGGAAGAGTTCAGAATGGCTCAGGACCTGACATGAGTCGCTGTGCCCGTTTGCGCTCCCTCAGATCGGAAAAAAAATGACTCAACAGAGCGGAGCACTGTGCCCCCATAACTCCCGGCAACAGTTGAACTCGGTGATTGAGGCGGGAATCGCCGGAAAGATTATACAGAGAACCGGCCGCCCCACCTTTGGGATCGTAGCAACCAAACACAACCGTTGGTATGCGTGACAAAATGATGGCCCCCATGCACATGATGCAGGGTTCCAGGGTAACGTAGAGTGTCGTTTCCAGCAGCCGCCATGAACCGAGTTTCCGGGCGGCTTTTCGTATTGCGATCAGTTCGGCGTGGGCGGACGGGTCCTGAGCGCTCTCCCGCAGGTTGTGGCCACGGGCAATGATCCGGCCGTCCCTGACGATCACACAGCCGATGGGGACTTCATCCTTGGCCTGTGCCTTACCCGCCTCGGCAATGGCCCGCTGCATCCAGTATTCGTGACTTTTTACCTCATTTTTCATTTCCGCAGTCATAACGGCAATCTAGCACACCCGCGGCAACCGGGCAAAGAGAATCCCGTATCCGGATTTACCCGGATACGGGATTTCAGTCAGTCGGTATGCCTCTCGCAATAACCCGATACTACTGAGCCTCTTGCAAAAGTCCTGGAAAGAAGCTCCCCCTCCCTTGACGGGAGGGGGCTGGG
>MTLD01000315.1_pt3 | contig 24097 bp, 24 predicted proteins | sample 1982471 | NCBI WGS metagenome assembly MTLD01 (sample SAMN05712604, study PRJNA340218) | biofilm metagenome | isolation source: sample SPM anode biofilm adapted to -50 mV | place: USA | collected 2012-02-03 | reverse complement strand
TACATCTACGCCCGGAACACATGGCATGACGGCGCACAGCAGCACTCCAACCAGTTCGCCTTCGGCACAATGTTCTACTGGTAACAACTAAGTACTCAACGAAGAGGAGATTTCCATGCCAAAGTATGTGATCGAACGGGAAATCCCAGGGGCCGGCAGCATCCCCCCCCAGGACTTGAAGGCTATCTCGCAGAAGTCATGTAGCGTCCTTGCGGGGCTCGGCCCCCAGATTCAGTGGGTTCAAAGCTATGTTACCGACGACAAGATTTACTGTGTTTACATCGCTCCAAACAAGGAGATGGTGCTCGAACATGCCCGGCAGGGCGGCTTCCCCGCCAACAGTGTGTCGGAAGTGAAAACCATGATCGACCCAACCACCGCCGAATAGTTACAACGTCGTAGAGGTAGTTGCTGTATGATGGACTGTTTTATGTATTACATGCATGAACGATTATTCCAACCAATGGAGGAAGAATATGTCATCAGAAAGCACAACCGTTAATGTTGTAAACCAGGCAATCGCCGATCCATCGACGGTCGGTTTGGCGAGTTTTGGTATCGCTCTGTTTACCTTGAGTTTCCTTAATGCGGGAATTCTTGGTCCAAACGCAATCAGTGTTCTTATTCCGACGGCGTTTTTTACCGCCATGATTCATATTTTGGCGGCCATCTTCGGTTTTAAGAAAAATGAACTCTTTACAGCACTCGTATTTGGTATCTACGGCATGTTCTGGGCAATCTGGGCTGTCCTTAATCTCGGTTGCGCGCTCAAGTGGTATGAGCTGGATGCAAATACTCTGCTGGTTTTCCTGATTGCGTACACAATCTTTACCGCTATCATTTTTATTGCCACGCTTGTTACCAACACGGCGGTAATAATTACATTGGCGCTCCTCCTGGCAGTGTTTGTCTGTCTGGATCTGGGAGTGGCCGGGATTGCACCCAAGGGTGTTGTCTGGGCCGGTTATCTTGGAATACTTGACGCTCTTATGGCGCTCTATATTTGCGCTGCCGGAATTCTGAACACTCTGTATGGCCGTACGGTTCTCGGAGTTGGTCCGGTCAAGTAAGATTTTCGCGACAAAGTATTGAACGTTGTTAAAACTGTGATGGGAAACCTGGTGGGGGCACACTATTGTGCCCCCGTTTTTTTGGTATTTTTTGTTTCAAATCTGGCATGCGCATGGTGATCATGTTACAGTACCTCAGAACCTGCTATACTTTTTTCCATATCCCTGAAAACAGGGACTGAGATGAATAAGCTTTGGAAGCGGCAGAGATAAACTATGCGCTATCCCCGAAATCGGAGGTGTTATGAAACAATGTTGTTGGAAGCCGGTTAGCCTTGTTTGGTGTCTATTGGTTGCTATGTCGCTGCTTTTGATGAGTACTTCCCCTGCGCTGGCATCTTCAAAACGCACGTTATGGGAGAGCCGCGAACAGTTCGTAGCGATTGAGAGCCAGGACGCTGTCAAGGGTGGAACAAAAATCCCCAATGAACATCCGGCCGACATCAGCCAGGAGCGTCTGGGAGAAATCCTGAGCGCCATAGAAGTGCGTTCCAGCGAAACCAAAAAGCCGATTCCGCTTTTTACAAGGAATTCGCTGGATGTTTTGATTCCCCAACTGCAGGACGCGTTCAAACAGGCTTCTGCCAACGAGGATGTGACGTTTGCCGTCATCGGTCTCTATACATCGGCGTACGGGCTGTCAAGGAGTCCCAAGGTGACCAGCGGGCGCATGTTTTATCAGGGGGGAAAAATTAACCTGATTGTGGGCAAGGTGCAGTACGAAGTGAATGATCGCCTGGACCGGCGCCTGGACCCTTTTACCCCCGGAAGCAGGGAGTATCCCGCTGAAGGCGATTTGGCGCTGCAGTCCCAGCCAGGTCAGCCGCCTCTGGTCTTGTTAAGGAAAGATTGGCTTGTTTTTGCCAACGACTGGAAGCCGACGGCTGCGGCCGCTCCTGCCGCATCGGCAGGGGAAAGGGGCGGGGCTTCGCAATCGTCGGAAGCTTCTCCGTTCGACAAGCTTTTCAGCAGCAAAGCCAGCAAGACGGCTGAGCGGTTGAGCGTACTCAAGGAGCTGAAGGATAAGGGAGTTATCACGGAAGAAGAGTATCGCACCAGACGTTTGACGATTTTGAATGAACTGTAAAAGTTGGATACGCTCCGAGTTGCGCCTGTCATGGTAATAATGCCGATGTAGAGACGCATTGCAATGCGTCTCTACGGTCTTGACTTGACGGCAATTCGGATGAATTCGGCAGAGGATAGCCGTGAACGTTGATAAAGCCGAAATTCTTATTGCGGGGGCCGGTATCATCGGTTTAACCCTTGCCAGGGAGTTGGTTGGCAAGGGCTACGGCGATATCGTTATTTTGGAAAAGGAATCGGAGCTGGGACGGCATGCGTCGGGCCGCAACAGCGGGGTTCTGCACGCCGGAATCTATTATACTCCTGACAGTCTCAAGGCGGCATCCTGCCTGAATGGCAATTTCCTGATGCGTGCCTATTGCAAGGAAAAGGGACTGCCCTTGCTGGAGAACGGTAAGGTAGTCGTTACCCGGACTGCGGATGAACTGCCAACTCTGGATGAATTGTATCGCCGGGCAACGGCCAATGGCGCCAAGGTTGAAATGCTTGACGAACAACAGCTTGCCGAGATTGAACCAAATGCCCGGACTGTGGAGCGGGCGCTTTTTTCGCACTACACGGCTGTTGTTGATCCTAAGGCGGTCTTGAAGAGTTTGAGGAATGACCTGGAACAGAGCGGACGGGTTACCATCCGCACCGGGTGCCGTCTGACAGGGTTGAAGGGAAGTGCGATCGCGGTAACCAGCCAGGGCGAGATCGGATTCAACCGCTTTATCAATGCTGCCGGGGCCCATTGCGATACCGTGGCACGGTTGTTCGGCGTCGGCACACAGTATCGCCTGATCCCCTTTAAGGGTGTTTATCGCCTGTTGTCACAAGATGCCCCGTTTACCGTCAATTCCAGTATTTATCCGGTGCCTGATATCCGGAATCCGTTTCTCGGGGTCCATTTCACCCGCGGGGTCCATGGCGATATCTATCTCGGTCCCACCGCCATTCCCGCCTTTGGCCGTGAAAACTACGGTATTCTGGCTGGAATTGATGCCGAGGGGGCATGTATTGCCTGTAAGGATCTGATTCTTTTTCTGTCGAATTCACAATTCCGGAATGTTGCCCTCAGTGAGCCTCTGAAATATTTTCCTTCCTGCTTTTATAACGATGCCGCCCGGCTGGTAAAACAGCTTTCCCCCTCGCATGTGCTGCCTTCAAGCAAGGTCGGCATCCGTCCCCAATTGGTTGATTGGAAATCCAAACAACTGGTGATGGATTTTCTGGTTGTACGGGACGGTTCATCCCTTCACATACTCAATCCAATCTCTCCGGCGTTTACCTCGTCCATGGACCTGGCACAAAAGGTCGTTGCCGAGCATTTCTGAGGCATTCAATATTATCATCAGAAAATCGTAGCATCTTTCTTGCAAAAGTCCGTTTTTGTCATTCCCGAAGCGGTTTTGGTCGGGAATCCAGTTTTTAACAAATTGAATTCATGGATGCCCGACAAAAGCATTCGGGCATGACAGATACTTTTGCAACAGCTCATCGGTCGAAAATTATTTCAGAATAACATCGGCGATTACGGGGCGATGGTCGGAAGCTTCTCCTGTTCCGGCCCAGGAACGCTGCGTTTCAAACTGCGAACTCATCATGATATGGTCAATCCGCATCCATGAAGCGCGCATCCAGGGGAGTCTGCGCTGGAGCAGGAAATGACCGTAGGTATAGCCGTAGCCGCGGCCTCCTTCGGCGAAAGCGTCGTGAAGTCCTGCATCTCGAAGGTTTGCGCATACCAGGGTGGTGTCGGGTGAGTTGAGGTCGCCGGCAACAATAACCGGGCCGCTTTCTCTAAGGATGTATTCCCGCAGTATGCGCGCCTGCATAAGGCGGGTTAAGACGTTGCCCTCAAGCTGCTGGATGGCGTTTGGCAGATACCAGAGTTCTTTTCTGGCCGACCTGATTGCATTGAGACCCCGTCTGGGTGACTCCAGGTGCACGTTGTACAGCGTGGCGGTTTTTGAACCTATTCGTACCTGACAACGAAGACAGGTTTGTTCTCCCCACGGCAATGAAAACGAACGCACTTCCACTCCCGATAAGGGGAAACGGCTGACAAGTACAAACTGCCCATCGGCATACGTATTCCACTGCCGGAAATAGGCCTTCAACGGGCCGTCAAGCAAGCCGGTCGCATCCTGAAGCACAATAATATCCGGCCTGTCATTGTCGATTTCATACGTGAGCGCCGCTGTGTCATGTTTGCCGTATTTGATATTCCAGGTCATGATCCGTATTTTTGCGCCGTGCGGTGCTTGGTGTGAGCTATGTTGGGACCAGCAGAATCCCATGATGGGGCCTGCGATCCAGACTATGCAGAGCAAAGGCGCCCAGAGCCAACGACGCGCTTTAAAGAGGCAGATAACCGATAATATGACTCCGGGAGCCAGCCAGAATACCTGGGGCAGATACAGATTCAAGGCCGAGAACCACCACTGTTCCGGTCCCAGCCGGTTCACGAGCGTCAATGCGGCAAGAATCACTACATATATGCAGATACAGACGATTAGATAGCGGGGGGGCTTGCGAGTCATTAAAAGAGATCCTGGTAGAATTTGGCTGTGTTCGAGTTTGTGTCAGCAGTCCGGTTAGCATTTTGAAGCAAGTCAAAATTCCCCTCATCCGCCCCTTCGGGGCACCTTCTCCCTTGGGGAGAAGGGATACTAATCAACCCCTCTCCCACCGGGAGAGGGTGGCCGAAGGCCGGGTGAGGGGATAAGGCAGGGTTTCAACTCTAGTGCAATTAACTAAACCGGACGTTACTGAGTTTATATAAAGAGCGTTGGGTTCAAAATAGTTATTCACTTACACCATTCGCTTAAGCTCATCCAGCAAATTGAGTGCCTCCAGCGGGGTCAAAGTAGCGATATTCAATTTCTTCAGCCGCTGGCGTAACAGGTCCTCGCTGGTTTCAAAAAGCGAGAATTGGGGTGAGGGCTCCTTGTTCTGCTTTTTACGGCTTTTGGCAATGCGCGGTGCTCCCTCCTCAAATTCACCGCTTTCCAGATTGCGCAAAATCTCCTTTGCGCGCTCCACGACATCAGCCGGCATGCCTGCCAGCCGCGCAACCTGGATGCCATAGGAATGGGATGCGCCGCCCGGTACAATGGTGCGCAGAAAGATAACCTGGTCGTTCCACTCCCGTACCGCCACGGTGAAGTTGCGGATGCGCTCCCGCGTGGCGGACAGCTCGGTCAGTTCATGGTAGTGAGTGGCAAACAGGGTCCGACTGCGGCAGGTCGGAACGTCGTGGATGTACTCCGCCACGGCCCAGGCAATGGAAACGCCGTCGAAGGTTGATGTGCCCCGCCCGATCTCGTCCATTACGATCAGGCTTTTGGGGGTAGCGTTACGCAGAATACCAGCCGCTTCCATCATCTCCAACATGAAGGTGGATTGACCGCGGGCCAGATTGTCGCCTGCGCCAACTCGTGTAAAGATGCGGTCGGCAATGCCGATGCGCGCTGATGAGGCAGGCACGAAACTACCGGCCTGAGCCATAAGGGTGATCAGGGCTACCTGGCGCATGTACGTGGATTTACCGGCCATGTTGGGGCCGGTGATCATCAGAATCTGGTTTTCGCCGCCGTCCAGCCGGGTGTCATTGGGTACGAAACGCTCGCCCAGCTTCATCGCCTCGATGACCGGGTGACGGCCATCCTTGATGTCGATTACGTCCGAATCATCCACCTGGGGCTTGCAGTAGTTGCGCTCGTCAGCCACGACGGACAGGGATATGAGCACGTCCAGATTTGCCAGGCAATCGGCAGTGCGGGCGATGCGGCTTCCCTCGGCTGCCACCCGTTCGCGGATTTCCTGAAACAGGCTGAATTCCAGTTCGCAAATGCGATCCTCGGCACCCAGTACTTTTTCCTCGTAGTTTTTGAGCTCTTCCGTGATATAGCGTTCGGCGTTGGCCAGGGTCTGGCGGCGGATGTAGTCATCCGGTACGGCGGCCAGATTGCTTTTGGTGATCTCAATGGAGTAGCCGAAGACCTTGTTGAAGCGAATTTTGAGCGACGAGATGCCGGTGCGGGCCCGCTCCTGGGCTTCAAGGCGGGCAATGAATCCCTTGCCTTCGCTGCTTATGGTGCGCAGTTCGTCCAGTTCCGGATTGAAGCCGGGGGCGATTATCCCTCCTTCGCGCAGTGAAAAGGGTGGGCTCTCCACAATACCGCGTCCTATCAGGTCGACGAGGTCGTCCAACAGGTCGATTTCCTCGTCAAGTTGTCGCAACAGCGGCGCTTGCAACGAGCCAAGCAGTTCTTTCAGGAGGGGGATCCGCTGTAATGAGTCGTACAAGGCGCGCAGATCGCGTCCTCCGGCACTGGCCATGCCGATTCGTCCGTTGAGGCGTTCCAGATCGGCAATGCCCTCCAGGCTGGTACTCAGTTCGTCGCGGGTAGTTGCCGACTCCAGCAGTTCATCTAAAGCATTCAGTCTCTGACGGATCGGCTCCAGGGCAACCAGGGGATAGCTGAGCCACTGCTTCAGGCGGCGAGCGCCCATGGCGGTTATAGTGCGATCCAGACATCCTAGCAGGGATCCGCTCTTGCGTCCTTCAGCCATACTGGCGGTTATCTCCAGATTGCGGCGGGTTGCCGGATCCAGTGCCAGATGCTCGGCACGCTGATACACATGGATATCGCGGATATGGGGAATGGCGGACTTGCGGTTTTCACGCAAATAGTACAGTGCGGCTCCGGCGGCCATCAGGCCGGTGGGCATTCCCTCCAACCCCAGCGCTTCGGGCGAGGCAGCGCCGAACTGGCCGCAAAGCAGCGTGGAGGCATAGTCGCGCTCATATACCCAACCGGGAGCGCGAGAAATGATCTTTTGGGCGAGGAATGATTTCAGGTCGGCCGGAAGGCTTTCAAGCTCCAGTCCATCCGCCAGCAGGATCTCGGCCGGATTGATGCAGACCGCTTCTGCCAGCAGTGCTGATGCGCCTCCCAGTTCGGTTGCCCGGAACTCGCCGGTGGAAAGGTCTAACCACGCTACTCCCCACTGTTCCTGCACTCCGTTGTGGAGTGCCAGCAGATAGTTGTTATCATCCGGCGAGAGGCTTTCGGTTTCGATTAGCAGGCCAGGGGTAATGACTTTGACCACTTCGCGCCGCACGATCCCCTTGGTCTGTTTTGGGTCTTCAACCTGCTCGCAGATGGCGACTTTATGGCCGTTCTCGATAAGCTTGGTAATGTAGGGAGTGACGGAATGATAGGGAACACCGCAAAAGGGGATTTCGTCGCCGCTCCCCTTGTTGCGTGAGGTGAGGGTGATATCCAGAATGCGTGATGCCAACAGGGCGTCGTCCAGGAACATTTCGTAAAAATCCCCCATGCGGAAGAAGAGGATTGCATCGGGGTACCCTGATTTGATCTCCAGGTACTGCCGCATCATGGGGGTTTGTTCAGCCATCTTTAAAAATCCTTCCGGGGATGTATGGGGTTTAGTGTTGCGGGCGGTACTGTAACAGAAAAAGCGCTTTTATGTAAATATCCGCTGCTTTCTGCGACTCAGGAGAGAGGGAGCCCCAGGGAACGGGCCTGCAGAAGCGCCGCAAAAAACTGCGTTCCCCACGGCCCAGCGGCGGTGTCGGATGGCCGAGGCGTGCGGGGATGCGGGGTGAACTGAAACGCAGCAGGCCGACACAGTCGCGCAGGCAGGGGTTGAGCATGAGCATAGAATTGTCCTTGTCGCTGCAAGGGCCGTTTACCTTGTTTCCCAGGTAGAGGATGAAGTTGCCGGGGGAATCTTTCTGTGCTTCCAATAGGCGAATACGTTTCTGCTCTTCGTCAATATCCTCTACTGCGCCGGCATGGGCAAAAAGCAGCGGTTGAAGGCCACTCTGTTCGACCAATTCCATCAATTCATCGATGCGGAACGTGTGTACGCAAGGATGCAGCAGGGCATCAGCCAGACCGGATTCAAAGCCTGCCTCGGGCGATGTTGCGCCGAAACGGTGCAGGCGCGAACCAGGTGTGGAACGGGCAATGAGCCGCTTTGCCGTGGCTGTATCACTCACCTTGATCATGCGGAATGCACGCCGGATAACTTCTTCCTCGCGGCGGGCATAACGGCTGTAGACCATAACTCTCAGGATACCTCCCACGTCCAGGCGAGCCGTCAACGCCTTGAGTCCCTCCAGCGGATCGTCCAGGTGGTGCAACACGCCAAAGGCATCGATCAAATCAAAAGGGCCGGAGGCAATTGACGGCACCAGCAGATCGCCGGACCGGAAGGAAATGTTTCTTCGTCCGTGTAACAGGCTGTGCCAGCGGGCGCGATTGAGACTGCGTTGGGAGAGGTCGAGGGCGGTGATGGCCGCATCGGGGTTGGCAATGGAAAAAGGATACGGCGCGAAACTGCCGCAACCGGCAATCAGAATACGTTTGTGGTTGCCTGGAGCGCATACGCCGTTGAATCTCGACCACAGGGCATCCAGGTTGAGGGCGTAGGTATCGCAGCGACGCACAGATGCGAGCAGGGGGTAGTGTGGATAGGGATATGCTTCATAATGGCGGCGAACGGTTTCTGACATGCCCTACTGTATCAGTTTCGGCATGAGGCTTTCAATGTTTGTTCTTTGTATTTGGAATGAGAAAAGCGAAGAAAGAAAGTTGACTGAAATCCTGCGCTTGGTCGCGCGATACCCCATATGGGGTTTGCTGTGGTTGATATGGGGTGAGCCGGGAGGTGGGTGATGAGCGGTGGAAAATAGTTTCTTTAGTAATTCCGGTTGGTTGAAAATAAATGGCCCGGTTGGCATTCAATGTGCTTTATAGATAAACAAATACCCACCTTTTCAAAGGAGATGTACAAATGAAAAAAGTTCTGTCCTCAATCGTTGCCGCTCTCGTAGCACTGTCCTTCTCAGCTGTTGTTTTCGCCGCCGACGCTGCTGCTCCTGCTGCTGACGCCGCTGCTCCTGCTGTTGAGAAAAAAGAAGTGAAAAAACCTGCTAAAAAGAAAAAAGCTAAAAAAGCCAAAAAAGCTGTGAAGAAAGAAGAAGCTCCTGCTCCTGCAGCTGAGCCTGCTCCTGCGAAGTAATTCTTTCCGTACCTGCTGAAAAAGAAAGGGCCGTATCCTTCATGGATGCGGCCTTTTCTTTTTCAGCCTTGCTGCAACTGACTTGGCAAGGCGGGCAAAGCAGATGAAGCTTGCTTTGCCCCTACGTGGAACGGTATATCACTACGTTCTGAGTCCCTGATGTTACTCGGCCTCATGCAAACGAATGGAACCCTGGTGCAGTGTTACGAGGAGCTTTTCCAGTGCGCTGCTGTCGGGAATCGGCGGATAACAGGTGCCTTGGGCGCAAACGAGCGCTTGGTCGTCATGGTCGCTTTCCGTGTATTGAATGACTACGTTGGGAAGGGGAACCATCCTGACGGTATTCAGAAGCGATGCAATCCGTGGAGAATCCTTTTGGCCCTGGAATTGAATAATGACCGGATCGTTTTCCAGCATGGCTAACGCCTGAAGCGCTCCCAAATGGCTTGTTGGGTTATGTTTTGCGTTATCCAGGGGAGTGTTGAGCAGGACATAAGCATGGTCGAGCAGGTCACTGCGGTCACATGCATGTCCCAGCCGGATAAAGCACTTTGCCGTGTGGGTGAATGCCGAGGGTATGACGCCGTCATTTTCCAGCACAACCAGGGATGGCATCTTTTCAGCATCATGGCCGATTTTCATAAAGGTACCGTTTCCCGGATTGCGAAAGAGGCTCACCATGTCGTCGGCCAGCAAAAGTGCCTGCTCCTGCCAAAAGGTATCGAGCGATGCCTCGAACAGTTCGATCAGGCCAAAACAGAGAAATGCATAATCTTCCAGAAAAGCCGGAATGTCCGTTGGTTCCCCGAGATAGCTGCGCAGCAGTCTCCCGTCTTCCCGCCTCAGGTTTTTCAGGATAAACAGGGCGGCGCGTGATGCCCTTTCGATATAATCTTCATCTCCGCTCATTGAGCCTGCCCTGGCCAGCGCTGCGATCATCAGTCCGTTCCATGAGGTAATGATTTTTTCATCCCGCAGGGGATGGATACGGTCTTCCCGGTAGTCCAAAAGCCGTTCGCAACATTCTTCCAGAATCTGTTCAGTTTCCTCCGGGTCCAGATTTTCCCTGGCACAGAACGTCTCAAGATCAACAGGTATGTTTAGGATGTTCTGCTCTTCGAAGTTGCCTTTTTCGCTGACACCGTAGAAATGGCAAAAAAGTTCCGCATCCGTGTCGAGAATCTCTTCGATATCCTCTTGTTTCCAGAGATAAAACGTACCCTCTTTGCCTTCAGAGTCCGCATCCAGCGCCGAGTAGAAGACACCATCGGGCGAGGTCAGCTCGCGCTCCGCAAATGCGAAAATATTCTCCGCCATGGCGATGAAAAAAGGATCGCCGCTTGCCTGATAAGCTTCCAGGGCAGTCATGGCAATCATGGCCTGATCGTAAAGCATTTTTTCGAAATGAGGCACAAGCCATTTGTCGTCAACAGAATAACGGTGCAAGCCGCCGCCAAGCTGGTCCCATATGCCGCCCTGACGCATCATGCGTAACGTGTGTTGCGCCATGTCCAACGCTTTTGCATTGCCGGTCACTCCCTGGCCTGTCAGCCAGGCAAGGGTGACAGGTAACGGGAATTTAGGGGCCGAGCCAAAACCGCCTCGTTTGCGGTCATAGGTTTCCGCAAGCTGATCAAAAGCCTGCTTGGTCAATCCCGCCAGTTCGGCGCATTCATGGGATTCGTCGTGGGAAAGCTCTGCCAATGCTCCCATGATGGCGTTGCAATTCTTTTCAACCTCGCCTGGATGTTTTTGCCAGAGCGTAGCAATATTTGCCAGCAGATCCATGAACCCGCCCATGGAGCCTCGACTATGCTTGGGCAGATACGTCATGGTGAAGATGGGGCGCTTGTCCGGTGTCATGAAGACATTGAGCGGCCAGCCGCCGCTTGCGGTCAGTACCTGGGATACGGCCATATAGAAGTCGTCGATGTCGGGACGCTCTTCCCGGTCGACTTTGATGCAGACAAAGTAGCGGTTGAGCAGGTCGGCGACCTCATTGTCTCCAAAGCATTCATGAGCCATAACATGGCACCAGTGGCAGGTTGCATAGCCGATGGAGAGCAGAATCGGCAGGTTCTCATTACGGGCTTTCTCAAAGGCCGCATCGCACCATTCATACCAATTCACCGGGTTCTCGGCATGCTGGAGCAGATAGGGGCTGCGAGCAAAAATCAAGCGGTTGAATCGCTCGCCGCCATCGGCAGGGAGCGAGCTTTTGTCTATATTCATCAGATTTGCGACATGGGCGCCGCTATCGTGGATGGTCATTGACGGTCCTTTCATTGTTGTGGTGCCATTAGTATATCACTCCCGGTTTGTCCCAGGAAACGCTTAAACTCGACGGTTTGCGGGCTGGCCAGAACCGTCGCTGTTTTTCCTTCCTCCCTGATCCGTCCCCCTTCAAGATAATACAGGTAGTCGGAGACATTTTCCGCCAGGCGCAGGTCATGGGTAACCAGTATGACGGTCAGCTTTTGCGTGCTGCAGATGTCCCGAAAGGTGGCAGCCAGATGGTCTGCGGTTGGCCGGTCAAGCGAACTGGTCGGCTCATCGAGCAGGAGCACCTGGGGGCTGCCGATCAGGGCGCGGGCCAGGCTGACGCGCTGCTGTTCGCCAAGTGAAAGCGTACGGGCATCGCGTTCAAGAAAGGTGGGGGAGATGCGTGCAAGTTCCAATGAACGGAGCAGGCCGGGATCGCCCGCTTCGGGAAGTGCTGTGCCGCGGTAGAGAAACGGACGTTGCAGGTTGGCAAGCACCGTTCCTTCGAACATGAACGGTTTTTGGAGCACCATGACAACCCGGCTGCGCAGCAGCAGGGGATCCAGACCGGAGATATCCCTGCCATCCAGATAGACCGTTCCCAAACTCGGATCGCTGAGCCGGTTGATCAGCCGGCTCAGCGTGCTTTTGCCACCGCCGGAAGGTCCCACAATGGTAGTGATTTCGGCGCTGCGGGCAGCACAGGATACGTCGGTGAGAACCTGATATTCCGTGCCGTCCGCGGCGCGTTTCGTGACGTTAATATGTTCGAGCCGAACCGTTGAGTCCGCTGTCCTGTCGGTTTGATTCATACGATTATCGTTACCGTTTCTCTCCCTCAATTGCGCTGCAGCAGCTCATCCAGCTCCTTGGGGACCTGCGGCCGCCCTTTGGCGTTCATTATCGCGCCGGTAACCAGTGACCGGATAACTGTTTTGCGGTCCGGCAGACGGTAGATATGCTGGCGGAAGCCGATCCGTAACGGCGAAACCCGTTCCAGCGAGATCTCGACCACGAAACGATTGCCGCTGATGAGCGACAGTTTGTAGTCGATCTCGACTCTTGTTACAAACAAGTTGATTCCTTGCGCAGTAAGTTCGGCATAATCGATTCCGATACTCTTCAGAAACTCATGCCGCGAATGTTCCAGGTAATGCTGGTACACGGCATTGTTCACTATGCCCTGCATATCGCATTCATAATCGCGTACCGCCATTTCAAGTGAAAAACAGCTTTGCTCCATACGTTCCGGTCTCCATTATGATACAGACTCTGAGTTCTTTGGGGATTGAGAACAAGTAATTCCACTTCCAAATCAAAGCGCTATCTTCGTTGGCTCGGTCTATGGCTCCTTAACATACTATCTGTACGCCTCGTCGCCTTCTTCCTCGCCGCCTTGATATCATCTTTGATTTGAAACTGGAATAACATATTCATTTTCGAATCTCATCTTCAGGCCGCTTTGGGCCTGTTTATTCGTTTACAACTCATCAGAACTGGTTCCGAAGCCAAATTCAGTCAACAGTTGTCCGGCATATTTTCCCAATTCCTTGAAATCATGCCGCCCGAGGCGCATGCATTCCACGGCCGGTTGAGTGCAGAGAAGGCAGGGACGGGGGGGGAGGTTGAGCGTGGAGCGGCTGAGTTGCTGACCATGACGGTCAAAGACATCAAGGTCGATCAACCGTGAGACGGGGAGCAACTCCTCAATAGTGACACATCGCTGCTTGACGGTATATGCCTCAATACCAAGCCCGATCAGCGCCCAAGGCCCAAGAACGTCTTGGTTCTGCGTTGCCGGAGGCATGGCGGGAAACTCATCTCTCAAACGTTCCAGCGTCCAGGTGAAAAGCGTTTCCACGCCTGGAGGATTCTTGTTTTCGCCGGGAATGTTGAGGGAGAGAAAGATGGTGGCGGACCAGCCGGTTGCGAGATACCGTTCAAACAGCTCTTGCCTTTCGTCCCTGGCCGCCAGGATACTACTCCTTAACTTTGCGAATGACATCAATGATCGACCCGTCACGGTACTCCACCAGCCCTACCACGTCATCCTCGAACTCCAGTGGCCTCGGCACGCCGGTCACAGAATAGATTTCGTCGCGCAGTTCGCGAATATCCTTGACCGGAGCCCGGCGCCTGATCAGTTCAGCCTTCAGTTCGGGATGCTTGTTGTTGACGGCGATACCCCGTTCGGTAACGATCACGTCAACCGTTTCTCCCGGGGTGGTAATAGTGGTCACGGTGTCCCTGACAATCGGCAGGCGTCCCCGGATGGAGGGGGCGACGATGATGGCGAGTTTCGCTCCGGCGGCCGTGTCGCTGTGTCCACCGGTGTTGTGCAAGAGGTAGCCGTTTGATTCGGTATTGACGTTCACATTGAAATCCACATCAACTTCCGTGGCACTGAGGATCACACAGTCAAGCCGGTTAACCACCGCCCCGCTGTTGAAGGGGTTGGCATACATGGTGGCGCTGATTTCCTGGTGATTGCGGTTGCGGGCGATGGATTCAACCGCTTTCAGATCGAAACACTGCACATCCAGCAGTGCCTGGAACAGGCCTTCCTCCAGCATGTCCACGAAGTATCCGGTAATGCCGCCGCATCCGAAACTTCCCTTGATGTTGCCTTTGCGCATCATGCTGCGCACATGATCGGCTACGGCCAGGGAAATGCCTCCGGTGCCGGTCTGGAAGGAAAAACCATCTTTCAGCAGGCCGGATGATTCGATGACGAGGGCTGCGTATTTGGCAATTTGCAGACCCATGGGGTCGGTGGTGATCCGGGTTGTGGTGGATACGATCTTGGCTGGGTCGCCCAGGGACTCGACTACCACGACGTAGTCCACAACAGTCTGGGGAATTCCGACCGGAACGGCAGGGTAGGGCACCAGGTTATCGGTGACTGCTATCACTGTTCGGGCATGCAGCGCATCCACCATGGCATAGCCCAGGCTGCCGCAGGCCGAGGGGCCGGAAAAACCGTTGAAGTTGCCGTACTCGTCACAGCAGGGGGCTGCCAGGAACGCCACATCTACCGGCACTTCTCCGGTAATCAGGGCGCGGGCCCGGCCGCCGTGGGAACGAACGGTAACCGGGCAGTTCAGTTCTCCCTTGGAAATTAGTTCACCGATCAGGCCGTTGACTCCGCATTCCAGGCCGGTGATGACACCTTTGCGGATGAAAGGGATGATTTCCGCATGAACCGGATGGATTGAGCTGGATGCGATTTTGATATTCCTGATACCCAGCTCGTCGATCTCCCGCACCACCTGATTGAGCAGTGTATCGCCGTTTCTCAGGCTGTGATGGGTCGAGATGGTCATGCCATCCTTCAGGCCCGAGGCGATGATCGCTTCCCTGAGTCCGGCCAGGATCTTTTTTCCGCCATGGGCAATTCGTTTGGTCGGTCTGGTGGAACGTACCGTGTGCGGCTGTAGGGACCAGGGGTCGCAATATGGCAGCAGTTTCTTTCCGGCAAATGTCTCCGGGATCGGGCGTCCCAGGCTATTCAGCACCATGGATATCCTCCTCGTGTATGTCCTCCTCAACCAAGCCGTGGGCATAGGCGGTGCGCAGCACTCGCGCCGCACGCTTGACCACCGGGGCATCGATCATTTTTCCGCCCAGGGAAATAACGCCGGTACCCATCTTGCGGGCGCGTTTGATCGCGTCGATGACCTCCAGGGCGTAATCCACTTCTTCCTGTTTGGGGGCAAAAACGTCATGGATGACGTCGGCCTGGCGGGGATTGACCATGCATTTGCCGGTATACCCCAGTTTTTTCACCAACTCGGTTTCGCGGCGTAGCCCCTCCATGTCATTGACATCGGCAAAGATGGTGTCGATGGCCTGGATACTGGCTGCTTTGGCGGCCCACAGGACGTTCATGCGGGCATTGAACAGCTCTTCGCCTCCCTGGGTGCGTTCGATTTCCATGCTGGCGGTGTAGTCCTCGGCCCCAAAGGCAAGGCCGAAAACCCGTTTGGACGTGCTGGCAATACTGTTGGCGTTGAGTACTCCGCGAGCGCTCTCAATGGAGGGGAGTATCCGGAAACGGCCGATTTCCAGTTCCAGTTCTTCCTCGAATTCGGTCAGCATGGTGTCCAGGTGCTCGACGATTTCGGGTGTATCGGCCTTGGGCAAGCGGATGCCGTCTGGAAGGGCCGGAAGCACGGCCTTCAGGTCGTCATAGGCCCATTTCGACTCCAGTGGATTGATGCGCACCAGGACTTCCTTGTTGCGGTTGGTGTAGCTTTCCAGAAATCGTCTGACCAGAATACGGGCCGCATCCTTTTCATTGAGAGGGACGGCGTCCTCCAGATCGAGGATGACCGCGTCGCAGGTAAAGAGTGGAACGTTCTGCAGCATGGAAGGCATATTTCCCGGCACATAGAGTAGTGACCGGCGTAGTTGGAATTCCGGCATATCATTACTCCTCATCAAAAAAGATGGTGGGGGTGCCACCGGATTTGGAGAGGTGACGCTCGACCCCCTCCACAGCCAGTTCTGTTAGCACGATTTCGCAGGTGGCAAAAACCTGGGCGTCGAAGAGATGTCCGCCAATGACCTCGCAGGATGATTTGCCGGCCATGATGTGCAGGTGGCAATCGGGCGTTTCAGTTTCATCGGGGACGATATTTCCAGTCAGGCTGAGCAGTTCCAGGGGGCCCTCCAACAGGTGGGTGTTGATCCGCGCTGGAGTGATCGGCAGTTTGGCTCCTGATTTGATGCCGCGCAGACGGACATTCTTGACCGAACCGACTGCGGAGAGCAGTACGGCATAGTGGATGTTTTCCGTGAGGGCGAATTGCGTGATGCATTCCACCAGGCTCTCGCCCGGTATGATCTTGAGGATGAAACGCCGCCCTTGTTTGTATTCCTTGTACTTGAAGCCTTTCATACTTTCATGCCTCCCTGGCCCGTTGTAGCGCCGCTTCCAGGCGCGCTTCGATGGCATAGTCCAGCGCACCCCGGTCGGTTATACGGATTTTGCCCGTGGTTATTCCCTGCTTGGCAAGCACCTCTTCCAGTTTGGCGCGTATCAGGTGTTCAAACTGTTTCTTGACCGTTGATTCGATTTCCAGGGTCAGTTCGTCTGCCGGTTCCACAAATACCATCAGGTCGCTTGACTGCATGGTGCCGGCCTGCCCCTTTTTTTTAATCGTCATGTGGTGCCTCCCCTGTCATGCCGTAATTTGTTCCGGATGGAGTCGGCTTCACTGCTGCGGAGAAAAGCCATGGTGGTTTTGGGTAATTGTTCCTCCAACAGCGAAAAGTCGTCAGCCGCCAGCGCTTGCCGCACTCGTGACGCGCTGATGATACCGCTGGAGGAATGTATGCGCTCGATTTCGGTCAGTGTTATGCCGTAGAGTGGAAGAATCCGCTTCATCGTTTCATTGTACTGATGTGTCAGCCCGCAGCATGGCTCGCTTCCCGCAAATCGCCGGGTGATGCGGAAAAAAGGGGCGATCCGGGAACCGAACAGGTTCACGTCCAGTTCCATCTGGATGCGGGCGACGGGATCGTTCTTTTTGAGAAAATACGTGGGGAAGGTGGCGTTGCTGATGACATAGTGCGATGTGTCGAGGACCAGGACGTTGGCGATGTCGGCCACCCCTTCGCGCACCAACCGCATGCGGACGGGAAAAGGGAACTGGGAACGCTCCTCGGCCACAACGAAGAGATAAAGGTTGTCAACTTGCCCGGCCGCTTGCTCCACCAGGTAACGGTGTCCACGGGTAAATGGGTTGCAGTTCATGACAACTGCGCCGTTGATACCCTGTCTGACCAGAGATTTGTGGCTTGCAAGCCAGCGTTCCAGTCCTTTGCCGTATTCCAGTAATACTACCTGCCCCTGGCTGGCCAGCAGTGAGAAATTGAGCGACTCGAACGTCGTGGCATGTTCCGGCTTTGTAAAAACGAATAGCGACTCGAGACCCGCAGAGAGTCCGCGTCCTGCTAGTTCGGTTACCATTTCGGCCAGTAGCGGTCCCCCCTGGAGGGAAGGTTCCACCGCGAACATTTTCAGGATGTTACCGGCACGCGCGCCGGTAGCCACAAGCTTGCCCATCTCATGGATTCCGACCAGTTCATCGAAACCCTCCTCGAAGGAAAGCCCGTTTCGCGCCATGAGATCCCGTGCCGCCTGTAGGTCGGAAGGGGAATGAAGTTCCGCGACCATGCGCTCAATTCATCCTTTAGTGATCCATATGATTCAGTTTTTGTATTTGAAAACTTTGCGCGCCATATGTCAATAAATCTTTTGGGTAACTACCCATATCCCGTATGTGCCAGAAAAAGTCCCCCTTTGAAAAAGGGGGACTTAGGGGGATTTTGACAGCGTTGCCAAGCTTTTCAACTATTGGTCGAGTTGATAAATCCCCCCCGTCCCCCCTTTTTCAAAGGGGGGAGTTGTCACGCTGAATTAGTTGTTTTTTTGGAAAACCAGGGCAGTGTCTGACCGCTTTGCAATGTTTCTATTTTATGTAATAGCCGGAAACCCGCCACTTCCCATCAAGATCCATCATGGGCGTGACGGTCTCGATTGCAGCTTTCTTATGCTCAAAGGATGTGGAAAACTGAATGACGACATAATCACCATCGGGAACGCCTGGCAGTGAGGTTTTATAGCTTTTGGTCAGTACTTTTCTCGATACGGTTTTGCCGAGGGGGGTGCGAACCGCCCGCAATGATTGCTCCCAGTGTTCGGATGTTATGGCATTTCTGAAAAACTCGGCGGATTCCTTCCAGCTTTCGGCATATTTTCCCGCGTCAACTGTTGCGAGCCATTGCTTGGCTGCCAAAGCAGCAGCCTCTTCTTTTTCCGGGTTACTTGCCATGGCAGTGCCGCTGAAAAGAATCAGTCCAACAAAAACGACACTTATAATTCTTTGAATCATTGCTCTCCCCTTTCTATGAATCCATGCTAATTTGCGACAAAAACGGTGCAAATGCAACATTTGATTCATTAATTGCCCTTGTCGTATAATTCCGGTTTCAAATCAAAGATGATATCAAGGCGGCGAGGCGTACAGATAGTACGTTGAGGAGCCTTTGACGAGCCAACGAAGATAGCGCTTTGATTTGGAAGCGGAATAACAACGAAAGAGTGTGTGGGGCAGGCTGCTGAACTCTCCAACAATATTCCGTTTGCAGTATTTCTGTGGTAGAACTGCTTTTAACTTTCAACTTTTCATACGCGAAATCACGGCAGGGGAGATTTGCAACCTTGAAAACTATTGAAGTCAAATCGTGGGATCAACTTCAGGACGAACTCTTTGCCGACTCATGGAATGATGACTTGAAGCGTTTTCGTTCGCGTTTTGCCTTTCGGGGGCTTTCCGATTCATCTTACCGTCTCGAAACGACCCTGATGCGCCTCGGCGGGCGGTATGCGGAGCTGGAAAGGCACATGTTGCGGAACTTCAAAAAATACGCTCACCGCAATGTGGTGGAACACGACTCCCTTTGGCACTGGCTTTCCGTAGCCCAGCATCACGGTCTGCCGACCAGGGTGCTCGACTGGACGTATTCTCCTTTTATTGCCATGCATTTTGCCACCGCCAATATCAATAAATATGATCGCGACGGTGTTATCTGGGCCGTCAATTATGTCAAGGCGCATGAATTGCTGCCGCCGAAGTTGCGAGCGTGGGTGGAAGCGGAAGGCGCGAACGTATTGACGGTCGAACTGCTCTCCCAAGAGGTTAATTCACTTGCGGAACTTGATGCCCTGGCCAGTGAAAACGTGGCTGTCTTTTTCGAACCGCCTTCCATTGATGACCGGATCGTAAACCAGTACGCCTTCTGTTCCGTTATGTCAGATCCTTGTCTGGCGCTTGACGATTGGCTCACGTCTCATCCGGACATTTACAGGCGAATCAACATACCGGCATCTCTGAAGTGGGAAATTCGTGATAAGCTTGACCAGTCCAATGTGAACGAACGAGTCCTTTTTCCCGGCATGGACGGTCTGAGCCGTTGGCTCAAGCGCCATTACAGTCCACGAATCTGCTGATTGCCGGTCAGGTTTTAGGCGGGGTGTTTTTCGGAGAATGCCTGTTTCGGGCCGTTCTCCATTGTCCCGTGAAGAAGGGAGATGGAGATACGTGGTCACATGCCGATACCGGAAATGGTTTTGTTGCAGTCCGGGCAGGCCCCATTAACGATCCTGTTGGTAGTGATGACGTAACCGTAGCGCTCTATCAGCAGAGCGGCGCAATCCGGACAGACGGTGTTTTCTCCGCCTCTGCCCGGCACATTTCCCTCGTAGACATAACGTAATCCCGCAGCCAGACCGATATCCCTGGCGCGGCGCAGCGTCTCCGGCGGTGTCCGGGGACGATCGGTTAGCTGATAGGTGGGATAGAACTGGCTGACGTGCCAGGGCGTGTCGGCTCCCAGGTTGTCGACGATGAAGGCGGCGATTCCCTGCAGTTCCCTTTCGCTGTCATTCAGCCCCGGAATAATTAGTGTTGTCAGCTCAAGCCAGATTCCCTGCTTGCGGTATTCGATAATTGAATCGAGTACTTCCGACAGGCGGGCGTGGACAATCTCACGGTAAAACTCTTCACTGAAACCCTTCAGGTCGATATTGGCCGCGTCAAGATAGGGTGCAATGGTTGCCAACGCTTCTTTGCTGATGTAGCCGTTGGTGACGAATACATTAGCCAGCCCGGCTTTACGGGCCAATCTGGCAGTATCGTAAGCGAGCTCGAAGAACATGGTTGGCTCGGTGTAGGTGTAGGCAATTGAACGGCAATGGCCGTCCAGGGCGCTTTTCACTATCATCTCCGGGGTCCGGTCTTCTCCCGCAATGCGGCTATTGCGGGGAACCTGGGAGATGGAGTAGTTTTGGCAGTGGCGGCAGCGGAAATTACACCCGACAGTCGCGATGGAAAAGGACCTGCTCCCCGGCATGACATGGAAGAGCGGTTTTTTCTCAATTGGATCAATGTTTTCAGCGCACAGCTTTCCGTAGACAAGGCTGTGCAGTACGCCGTTCCGGTTTTCGCGCACGCCGCAGATCCCGCGCGCGCCATCGACGATCAGACAGCGGAACCTGCACAGGCCGCAGCGGACGCGATCACCGCTTTCCCGTGTATAAAACATTGCTTCCTTCATGAGGGCCCCTCTGTTCCGTGTTGATGAAAGTATAACAGTTGCGCGGTGGTGGTCAAATCGGATGAAAAGCTGATCGGCCGGAGCCTTGACAGGGCCGGTCCTGAATCACATACTGATAAATGTAGTGGTGAGATGACGGGAATCAAGATGATGGGTAGGAGCGGAAAGATGAAAACAGGAATAATTGCATTGATTTTGGTGGCGGCCTTATGGAGCGCCGGTTGTGCGCAAAACGGGTATCAGGTCATCAAACCGGCGGAGTATCCCGCCGTCCACCAGATGTTTGACGTGACATTCGGATGGAAAAAAAGTGTTACGGACAATGCCATAGCGATCGATGGCTATGTTCGCAATAACCGCTATTTCATTATTTCCGATATGGATATGACCGTTTCGCTGGTGGATAGCAAGGGCCGGGAAAAAGCCAAAGATACGTTTTTCTTTGTTCCCCACCAGCTACCCATGGACAATTTGTCAAGGTTTAGCGTTACACTCAAAGAGCGTCCCCGGCAGGGGGATATGATCAGGTTCCTGTATCGCTATGATGCCCTGGATGGCAAGGACGGGGCTTTAAACTGGCGAAACAGCTTCGATGTTCCCGCGGTTGAATGAGGTGTGAATGCTGAAAACCGAACATACGGCCCGCCGGATATCTGCGGGCCGTAGTTGTTATGTTAATATTGGCCCGATTGCTGAGCTTTTTCTTCCTCTAATCTGCGCCGCTCCAGGTTGTCCCGAATTTTCTGGCTCTTGGTCCGGGGGGGCGGTTCTTCGGTGTTAGACTCCGTTGGCGGGCTTGCCGCCGGCGGAGGTGATGACGCTTCGGCGGGAGCTGAGGGTGAAGGCGTGGTTTTGGGTCTGGACGCTTTTTCCTGGGTGGCGAGTTGCTCCTGCAACTCCATCTCTTCTCTGACCTTGGGATTACGAATAGTGATATCAGGCGTGGTAATCATTTTCTTGCGGTATTTTTGGGGTACCGACTCCAGGGCGTCGGAAAAATGAACCACCCCCTCACTATCCGTCCAGCGATATGTCTGGGCGTCGCAGGTCAGGGTACTGGCAAAAAACATGATTATGCTGGCAAAAAGCAGTCTCATAACGCTTCTCCTTAGGATTACTCTGCAGTAGTTCTGTTGCTCCCGATCCAAACTGACGTTACTTTGAAAATCAAGTTTTCGCAAAAAAAAATCATCTAACTTCGACTGCCTGTTTTTTACCGGCGAACAGCGATGCAATGACAGCCAGCGCCAGGCTGGTAAAAATGATCGCCAGCGAAAGTTGAACCGGGATATGCAGACCACAGGCGGTTGCAATCATCTTGCCTCCGATAAAGGCCAGGATAAATGATACGGCCGGCTTGAGATAGACGAACATGCCGATCATATCGGCCAGCAGAAAATAGAGTGCCCTAAGACCCATAATAGCAAAAATATTCGACGTAAAGACGATAAACGGATCCAGGGTTATTGCGAAAATGGCCGGGATCGAATCCAGAGCGAAGATTACGTCGCTGCTTTCCACCATCACAAGGGATAAAAACAGCGGACTGGCAAGCAACCTTCCCTGTTTGCGAGTGAAAAACCAGTCGCCGCGCACCCGTTTCGTAAAGGGGAATAACCTGCGCGCCAGTTTTACCAGCAGGTTGTTCTCCGGTTCCAGTTTGTCATCTCCTCCAAAAGCCATTTTCCAGGCGGTGAATAAAAGCAGAGCGCCGAACAGGTAGAACATCCAGTGAAAGGTTGTGAGTAGTTCGATGCCGGCGAAGATGAATAGCGCCCTTAGCGCAAGGGCGCCGATGATGCCCCATTTGAGGATGCGCGCCTGGTGCTCGCCGCGAATAGTGAAGTAGTTGAAGATCATGATGAACACGAACAGGTTGTCGACGGATAGTGATTTTTCGATGATATAGCCGGTGAAGAATTCCAGCGCCTTGGTATGGCCGAGAATGATGTAAACCCATGCGTTGAATACCATTGCCAGGGCGACCCAGATGGAACTCCAGATGCATGCCTGCCGAAACGAGATTTTGTGCGCCTTGCGATTCGTTCCCAGATCGATTGCCAGCATAATGGCCATCAGCAGGCCGAATGCAATCCATAGAGCCGTTTTTTCCACCAGTTGATTCCTTTCATGAAGCACAGGCTGTTGACGCTTCTTCTCCCGTTGCTGTTCGAGGGGAGACTCACCCTGCAAGAAAAATCATGTGCCGCTATTGGGTACGATACCTTCCCCGCGATACGATTCGAAGAAAACCAGGAACAGCGCCACAATAACCGGTCCTGCCACCACTCCGGTCAATCCGAATGCCAGCAGTCCTCCCAACACGCCGAAGACCACGACCAGAATGGGAAGCTTGGCCTTGCCGCTGATGAACATGGGGCGAATTACATTGTCGATGCTGCTCACTACTGCAATGCCCCAGACGATCAATAAAACGCCGTGGAGGGTTTTACCCGATGCTATCAGATAGAGCGCACCGGGAAGCCAGATCAAGGCCGTACCCACCAGCGGAATGGGCGCGCAGATGGTCATCAGTATGCCGAAAAGAAAAGGGGAGGGGAGTCCGGCAACCCAGAATCCGAGTCCGCCGAGCATTCCCTGCACCAGGCAGGTCAGCAGGATGCCGTACATTACCGCGCCCAGAACCCGCGTAGTCGTTTCAGCGATGGTTGCTCGGAGGTTTTCCCTGATTCCGACCACCTGCCAGAAACGCTGCAGAAAATGCCTGCCGTCTCTGTATATGAAAAAAAGAGTGACCAGCATCAGCATCAGCTTGATCAAAAAACCGAGAAAGTTTTTGACGATCCCGGTGGAGTAGTTCAGCAGGGAGTTGATTCCCTTTTTGATTGCCGGTAAAAGCATGCCGGCGGGGTCCACTTGGAGCGTTCCTATCATTGGCCCGATTTTTTCAAGCCAGGGTGCGATCAACGGATGTCGCAGGATGCTCTCCATGGCGATGCCGGATGAGCTGCCGGTTGCACTCTCCAGATATTGGTACGCTTGGGCGGTTTCCTGCGCCAGGGTGAAAATCAGGCCAACCAGCGGGATAACCAGTGACAGAACAACGAGGGAGGTCATCAAGAACGCAGTGAGAGTTTCGTGATTGCGGTTGCGGATGAGCAGCTTCTCGTAGAGCGGATAACTGATGATCCCAATTGCTCCCGCCCAAACCATGGTCGTCAGGAATGGGGCAAGGATGATAAAGAGCAGGTAGCACATCAACAAGACAAAGGTATAGGTCAGAAGCGTGGTGAATAACGTACGGTCCATGGCAACTCCTCACGGCTGGGCGTGCGTTTCCCTTTGGCGCTGTTTTGCATTCCTGGCGCGAGTATCCGGTTCCGACGGCAGCTAAAGGTTGTCCGGTTTTTTGCTGCTGTCGATTACTTCTACTTTGTCACATTACATCGTTATTGCTACATTCCTTACCCCATCCCCCTCCCAACCTCCCCCTTGAAAGGGGAGGAGCCTTACAATTCCCTCCCCTTCAAGGGGAGGGTTAGGGTGGGGATGGG
>MTLD01001047.1_pt1 | contig 24265 bp, 15 predicted proteins | sample 1982471 | NCBI WGS metagenome assembly MTLD01 (sample SAMN05712604, study PRJNA340218) | biofilm metagenome | isolation source: sample SPM anode biofilm adapted to -50 mV | place: USA | collected 2012-02-03 | reverse complement strand
TCCTCTATTTCCTGTGTCAGGCGCGTATTCGTGCCGGTCAGCTCCTTAGTCCGCTCCTTGACGATTAATTCCAGCTTGTCATGGGCGTTTTGCAACTCCTTTTCCAAATGATTGCGGACCGTACCGTCAACGATGGAGGTAAAGATATTGCCTTCATTTGTTTCTGAAGAGATCACAACGCTTTGGAGCTGGCCATAGATCACCGTGCCGTCTTCTCCCCTCAGCTTTATTTCGCATTTCAGCATGATCCGTTTCTGCATGACCAAGGCGAGGTGATTGGAAAATACCTCTCTTTCGCCCGCATCGGCAATAAACCTGACAAAGGGTTGGCCTTCAAGCAGGCGGCGCTCTATTCCAAGCATTTGCGCGGCGTAATGGTTTGCCTTCCGGATCAGTCCGTTCGCATCAAAGGTGAAATAGCCGACCGGGGCAAAGTCATAGAGTTCTTCAAAAGTATTCCGCGAGGACTCCAACTCCTCCTGAACCTTGAGGAGCTCTGCATTTTGCATCTCCAGTTCGATCTGGTGGACCTCCAGTTCATGGACGAGTCTCAGAGCTTCGTCCTTTGCCAGGTTGAGTTGCGTATCCGGGCGGTGGGCTCCCGCTATGAGTTCTTCCGCCCGGCGTCGCAGCTCGGCCGCGATTGACCGTGTCTTGCCTCTGCCGAATCCCATAGGCGATCCTTTTTGTTAGTTAAATGAACTCAGCCTCTTTTCATCTTTTCAATTTCCGCGCGCAGTTCCGCCTCCAACCGCTTGGCCGCGGTTATGTCCGCAAAGGTGATCACCACGCCGCTGATGACGTCCTCAGTGGTGCGGTAGGGCATGATGCGCACCGAGAACCAGCGTCCATTGGAGGCGGCAACCTGCTTTTCCGAAAAGATCAGCGTCCGCAGCACCTCGCGCGCTTCATCGATCATATCGGGGAAATCCAGATCGCTCACTATGTCGGAGAGCGGCCGGCCGACATCGCCCGGAATCAGCTTGAAGAGTTTGTCCGCTCCGCTGGTAAACCGCCGCACATGGAGGCGATTGTCCAGGAAAATGGTTATGATCTCCGTACTGTTGAGCAGGTTCCTCATGTCGTTGTTCATACGTGACAGTTCATCCATTTTGGACTGTTGCTCGGCGTTCACCGTCTGCAGTTCTTCGTTCAGGGACTGCATTTCTTCCCTGGAGGTCGTCAGTTCCTCGTTGGTGGACTGCAATTCTTCATTGGTGGACTGCAGCTCTTCGTTGGTGGATTTGAGCTCCTCCTGGGAAGATTGCATCTCCTCGCGGGTAGTTTGCAGTGCTTCGCGTAATTGCCGCAGTTCCTGTTCCAGTTCAAGAACGCCATTGGGATCGGCGCTATTGGTTCGGCCGCTCCTGTTTCTTCTGCTGGGGGGTGCCGCGTCGTTAAAAACGATTAGCACCATTCCCCGCAGCGGTTCCGGCTCTTCGATCGCTTTGACCGTGATATCGACAGTCTGTGTGCCACCGTTGGTCCCGATCTTGAGCCCCTTAACCGTGATTGCCGTTTTTTGCCGGAGCGCTTGCTGGAAGGCGCTGCCCAATTCAAAGCGCAGCCCTTCACGCGCCATTGCAAAGATGTTCAAATTGGCCTTGCCGGCTGCTGGCTCCAGGTATTTGCCGGTTCTGCCGCTGATGTAAAGGATGTCGCCGCTGCCGGTAGTCAGCACGGCAGGCGGGGAGAAGTGTTGCAGGAGCAGTTGGTCGGCGAGCGATTGAAGATTGGCTGCTGGTTTCAAGATCGTCAACTCCTTGGTGACACCCGCCAGGGCGGGGATGAACGATGGTGGGAATGCCAGGGGTTCGGCAGGCAAGATTGATTCGCGGCGCTGGTAGAGTTTTGCCTTGATGTTCAGCGGAGCGAAGGATTCGGTGAAGGCGCTGACGCTCTCCGCGCTCCCCAGAAACAGGGTGCCGCCCGGGTTCAGGCAGTAGTGAAACAGCGGCACGATTTTTTTCTGCAGGTCAGGTGTCAGGTAGATCAAAAGATTGCGGCAGATGATAATATCCAACTTGGTGAAAGGGGGGTCCATGATGAGGTTCTGCGTGGCAAAGGTCACCATTTCCCGAATTTCCTTGCCGACCCGGTAGCCGTTTTCTTCCTTGATAAAAAAACGCCGCAGACGTTCGGGAGACACGTCCGCAACGATATTGGCCGGGTAGAATCCCTGCCGGGCCTTGTCGATCGCGTCCCGGTCCAGGTCGGTGGCAAAGATCTGCAGCGAGACGCGCGGCTTGGGCTTGATCTGTTCCAGCGCCTCCTTGAAAATCATGGCCAGCGAATAGGCCTCTTCCCCGGTCGAGCAACCCGCCGACCAGGCTCGTAGCGTCCCTCCGCCCGGACGATTAGCCAGTAGTGCCGTAATGGCCTTGCACTGAAGCTGTTCCCAGGCCAATGGGTCGCGGAAAAAACTGGTTACGCCGATCAAGAGTTCCTTGAAAAGGAGTTCCAACTCCTGGGGGTTCCCCTGCAGATAACGGACGTAAGAGGCGATCCTGTCGATCTGGTGAATGATCATGCGCCGCTCTACGCGCCGGTAAACGGTGTTCTTCTTGTACATGGAGAAGTCCTGGCCGGTCTTGGTCCGCAGCAGGATCAGGACTTTCTCCAGGGCGCTCTGGTCCTTCTCCTCCAGTAAACTGTCTTTATTGGTAAGGACGAGTGCGTGCCGAAGATAGTCGGAAATCTTTACGGGCAACAGCTCCACCGGGGCGACCAGATCGGCCAGCCCGGCATCGATGGCGCTTCTGGGCATGCTGTCGAATTTGGCCGAGGCCGGCTCCTGCACCAGCGCGAAGCCTGCCTTTTCCTTGATGGCCCGCAGTCCCATGGTGCCGTCCGAACCCATGCCGGAAAGGATAACACCGATGCTGCGCTCCAGCCGGTCCTCGGCCAGGGAACGCAGGAAAAAATCGATAGGGAGCCTCAGGCCGCGGGGCTCAATCGGGTCGAACAGGTGCAGCACACCATGCAGGATGGACATATCCTTGTTGGGGGGAATCACGTAGACGCAGTCCGGCCTGACCCGCATCCGGTCCCTGACCTGGAAAACCTCCATCTTCGTGGTCCGCTGGAGCAGTTCGGGCATGATCCCCTTATGGGTCGGGTCCAGGTGCTGGACGATGACAAAGGCCATGCCGCACCCCTCCGGCACGTGGCGCAGGAATTGCTCCAGCGCCTCCAGGCCACCGGCGGAGGCGCCAATGCCCACAATGGGAAAAGCGAGACTCTCTTGCCGGGAGACGCTTTTCGATATCGGCAGGCCAGTTTTTTTGACGTTTTTCGCAGCTTGCGGTTGTTTTGCCATAGTCTTGAAGATATCAGTGTTCAGTAAATACACCAAGGTATTATACAAGTGCCACTGTTTGCTGTTGTTCTGGCTGGCCTCTCTCAACGATGCGCAACTGATCCGTTATATATGGCGGTTATGTCAAACCTGACGGATTCTGTCTGCGGCCCCATTTCCTCCCAGGCAATTTCAATTTATTTATCACCTGCATAATCAGCCTGTTGCGCTCATTGTATCTGTGTGGCCTCTCTGGCACGTTCGTTGCCATACGTCATGGAGGATACCATGAAATCGAGCGATGGGAATGAACCAATGAATGAATTTTTATCAAATAGGGGGGGGCTGGGAATTTACAGCGAAAACGCATCACAAATCCCCCACTAATAACGTGGTCCTTAACAGGTTGGCAAATTAAAGGAGGCTGGAAATGGAAAGAAATTCTGCAATAAAAGTTACAGGCTTTGTGGTCTCATTGTTTTCAATGGGCATGATTTTCGGGTGTGCAAATTATGAGGTGAATACAAAGCGCGGTGCCATTCCTGGCCATTATATCCGTTATGAGATGCAGGAAGCGGATCGTGCCGTGGAAGCAGCGCGCCTGGCCGGAAAAGACAAGACGTGCCCGGAAGAATTCAAGGCAGCCGAGGATGCCAAGGATCACGCCTACGACGTTTTCAGGGCATGCCACACCGAAGAGGGCGCGGCACTGGCAAAACAGGCAACCGCAAAAGCCAATGCTCTCTGTACGGCAGGACCGAAAGCGGAAGTGATACCTGAACCGGCAGCCGCAGCAATAGCTGAAGCGCCGGTAATTATCCTTGCCTCAGAGCCCCGGTCCGAGGAAAAGGTCAAGGCCGTGGTTGTTGAACCGAAGGTTGTTGTGCTGGCGTTTGAGGACGTACATTTCGATTTCAATCAATCAACCCTGAAGCCGGAAGCAAAGACGATCCTGAAAAGGGACATCGAGCTTCTGAAAGAAAACCCCAAGGCCAAAATCCGCATTGCCGGGTATACCTCTGCTTCCGGCACCGAGGAATACAACCAGAAGTTAAGCGAAAAAAGGGCCAAGGCTGTCCAGGAATACCTCATTAACGAAGGTATCATTACACCGGACCGGCTTTCCTCAATCGGATATGGCGAATCGAATCCGGCAGCTTATGAAGCAGCACCCAAAGATCTCTACTCGGACGCGGCCAAGTCAAATATGCGTGTTCTCTTTGAAATAGTCGTGCAATAGCAGCAACAGGTGATGTGTTTAATAAAGGAATATTTATGTTAGTGAAATCAATCAGTTCAATGCTGTTTCTGGCAGCAGTATCCATGGCCTTTGGCCTTAATGAGGCCAATGCGGCTTTTTCCGCCCAGGTAGGTACTCCTAATCTGAGTTTCAGCATCAGCGATTACCAACCGCCGCCACCGAACGTGTATATCCATAACGACAGAGGCCGCCCGTACTATATTGAACGGGATCGCCGGGTGTATATGAAAAAGAGAAAACATGACAGACATTACAAAAAAGAGAAGAAACATTACGAAGATAACGGTAACGGTCACGGGCATGGCGGGCGTGGGCATTGATAAGCGGCAAAGTTTTGAATCTCGCCGATGGAGGAAAAATGCGAAAATTTAGTTATGTACTCATTGTGATATGCATGTTGACATGCTCGGTGACTTTCGCCACAGCCGATGTGAGCATCGGCATCGGGTTGCCCAACCTGAGCATCGGGATAAACATGCCCATGTACCCGCACCTTGAACGAGTGCCAGGCTATCCGGTGTACTATGCGCCTCAGGTCGATGCCAATTACTTCTTCTACGATGGCATGTACTGGGTCTATCAGGACGATAACTGGTATGCCAGCTCCTGGTACAACGGACCCTGGTCGTTTGTGGAGCCCGGGTTTGTTCCGCTGTTTATCCTGCGTGTCCCGGTTCACTACTATCGGCAGCCCCCCATGTACTTTCGCGGGTGGCAGTCGAATGCGCCGCCGCGCTGGGGGCAACACTGGGGCCCGTCATGGGAGCAGCATCGCCGGGGATGGGACCAGTGGCGGCGAAACTCGGCTCCGGCCCCGGCCCCGCTGCCTGTCTATCAGCGAAAGTTCACAGGCGCCCGCTATCCAGGGGTGGAACAGCAAAATACGCTACGTAACCGGCAATACCGTTACCAGCCCCGTGACAAGGTAATCCGCCAGCACTTTCAGCAGCAGGCAAGACCCAAAGCAGCAGCACCTGCGCAAAGAAGGCAAGCTCCCGCAGCTGTGCATCAACGACCAGCCCCGGCACCTGCACCTGCTCAACAGAGAAAGCATGAAGCGCCTCAGGTAAAAAGTCCAAAACCTCAGCCCGCTCAGCGTTCAATGCCGCAGCAGCACGTTGCGCCTGCCCAGCGCGTGCAACCGGCGGCTCCACAACAGAAGAAACTGCAAGTAGCGCCACAGCAGAGGCAGCAACCGGCAGTACAGCAACAGAATAGGCCGCAAGCAGCACCACAGCAGAGGCAACAACCGGCACCGCAACAGAAGCGGAAACAGGAACCGGGTTTGCAAGGCCAGGGACAGAACAAAGATGAAGAGCGCGGTCAGGGACGGAACAGGTAGCCCGGAGTTGACAGCTTTCCGCTGACCCGAGAATTAACGCCGGAGTATTCATGCGTACATTGATAGATCTTTTCAATACATTCGAAGCCTTGGGTGATAAAACCGCCTTTGTGAACCGCACCGGCGTACGACGCCTTGCGGTTTCCTATCGCGAGTTTCATGATCTTTCCCAGAAGATGGCCAATCTCCTGGCGCTGCGTGGCGTAGCGCCAGGAGACAGGGTGCTGGTCTGGGGGCCAAACTCCTCCTGGTGGGCAATAGCCTATTGGGGCATCATCATCCGTGGCGCAATCGCCGTCCCGGTGGACTTCATGTCCGATCTGGCGCGCGCCGATTCCATCCGTGGCCTCACGAAAGCCAAGGTTGTTCTGCAGAGCCGCTTCAAGCCGGAGCGGATATCCGAAGGCGCTTCGATACTGTTGGAAGATCTTCAATATCTGCTCGAAGACATAAAGCCTACCTACGAACTTGCCTCCGTTGCTCCCGAAGACACGGCGCAACTCATCTATACTTCCGGCACTACCGGCAATCCGAAGGGGGTCATCCTGACCCACAAAAATCTGGTTGCCAACGTGATCCAGATAAACCAGGCAGTACCGATCATTACCCCCGAGTTCAACTTCCTCTCCCTGCTGCCGCTATCCCACATGTTCGAACAGATGGGCGGCTTTTTTACCCCGCTCTACCATGGTGCAACCATCGTGTATCCGCGCACCCTCAAACCCTCCGCGATCATGGCAGCGCTGGGCAGGGAAGATATCTATATCATCATGTCCGTTCCCCGCCTGATGCAGTTGCTGAAAACGACCATCGAACGGGAAATGGAGGATAAACACCTCGCCGGTCTGTTCCGGTGGTTGGCACGGCTCGCAACAAGGCTCCCGAAGGGGGTGCGCCGAACCCTTTTCTACCCGGTTCAGAGCAAATTCGGCCCCAACTTTGCCGCCTTTGTTTCAGGAGGCGCACCGCTGGATCCGGAGGTTTTCAATTTCTGGAGCAACATGGGATTCACGGTTTTGGAAGGGTACGGGCTTACCGAAACTTCGCCCGTGCTCTGCGTCAACACCATGGAGCGCCAGGTGGCAGGATCGGTCGGTCCGCCTCTGCCCGGGGTTCAGGTGAAGATCGAGGGGAAAGAAGTCCTGGTGCGCGGGGCAAACGTCTTCCCCGGCTACTACGAGAATGAGCAGGCCAGCCGCGCAGCATTTACTGACGATGGTTGGTTCCGGACCGGAGACCTTGGGGAGATTGGTTCGGACGGTGGGCTTATCATCAAGGGGCGGGAAAAGGAACTGATCGTCACCGGTTCGGGGGTCAACGTCTATCCCGACGAACTGGAGGCGGTGCTGAACAAGATCAGCGGGGTGAAGGAGTCGTGCGTCATCGGTATGGAGCGGGGAGGGGGGGAAGAGGTGCATGCCGTGCTGATCCTGGACGGAGGCGGCCAAGCGCCCGAAGAGATCATTGCCCAGGCGAACCGCAGTCTGGATACCCTGCACCGGATTACGGGCTTCACCGTCTGGAACGAGCCGGAATTTCCCAAGACCACGACCCTCAAGATCAAAAAATTCGCGGTGAAGGAAGAGCTGAAAAAAGGTCCGGAGGGTGGCGACGAAGCCGCTAGTAAGGATAAGCTGATCAACCTGCTTGCCAAGGTGACCGGTACGGCTCCCGCTCAAATCCGCGAGGATTCCCTACTGGTGGCCGACCTGGGTCTTACCTCCATTGACCGGGTCGAATTGGTCAGTTTTCTGGAACAGGAATACCGCCTGGATATCGAAGACTCCCGGATCGGCCCGCAAACACGGGTCTCGGACCTGCGCCAGATTATTACCAAACGGGAAAAAGTGACCAGCCACGACCATTTCCGGTTCTGGACCAATGCTGTCTTCTTCAGGAATGTGCGAAGGGCCTGGGATATCCTGTTTCACGGCCCCTTGTTTCGCCGCTTTGTCACACTCGAAGTACACGGGATCGATAAGCTGGAAAACCTGGCCGGGCCGGTTTTTTTCGTGGCCAATCACCTGAGTTACCTGGATCAGCCGGCCGTCATGTTCGCGCTGCCGCCAAAGATCCGTTACCGAACCGCCACTGCTGCCTGGGAAGAGTTCTTCTTCGGTGACTACCATGGGATCGATCGGATCTTGAGGCGCCTGAGCTATGAGTACGCTTCCGTATTGTTCAACCTCTTTCCCCTGCCCCAGTCTCAGGGGTTCAGCGGCTCCCTTGCCTACATGGGAAGACTGGCCGATGCCGGCAATAATATCCTGATCTTCCCGGAAGGTGGGCATTCCAGGGACGGCACGATGCAACCCTTCCAATTGGGTTTGGGAATCATGGTCAAGGAGTTGGGGATTCCGGTAGTGCCGATAAAAATCAGCGGCACCGATCAGGTTCTTCCGCACGATGGCAAGTTTCCGAAGCATGGCAAGGTGACGATAACCTTCGGAGAACCGCTGCGCTTTTGCTACGAGGAAGCGCCGGAGATCGTGGAACAGGCGCGCCGGGCAGTGGAGAACCTCTGAATATCGGGGAAAGGGCATATCAAGTGAATGCAGGGACGATCTCGATACCTTACCGCCGCTACGCCCTGGGGCTTTTCCTGGCGGTGAACCTGCTTAACTACATCGATCGGCAGGTGCTGTTCGCGGTATTCCCGCTGATCAAGATTGATTTGAGTCTCTCGGATACGGCACTGGGGTTTCTCGGCAGCGCCTTCATGCTCAGCTACCTGCTGTTCGCCCCGCTTTTCGGTTGGCTGGGCGACCGCCATAGCCGCACCAGGCTTGCTTCCGGCGGTCTGGTTGTCTGGAGTCTGGCCACAGCCCTGGCAGGTTTTGCCCCTGGATACAGAACCCTGCTGGCGGCCCGGGCCACGGTCGGAGTCGGAGAGGCGAGTTTCGGCACGGTATCGCCCGGGATCATTGCTGATTTCTTCCCCAAGGAACGTCGCGGCCAGATCCTTTCCTGGTTTTATGTTGCCATTCCGGTCGGCAGTGCGCTGGGCTATCTCCTTGGCGGCGTGCTGGGACAGAACTACGGTTGGCATGCCGCTTTTCTGCTGGTCGGCGTGCCTGGCCTTTTGCTGGCCATTCCCATTGCGCTGTTGCGCACTCCTCCCCGTGGCGGCGATGCCACACACCCGGCCTCGGGCCACCCTCTCCCGAGTGACCCGAGTGTCTGGCCTAAAGGAGAAGGGGACAAGTCGTCCACTGGGTACGCGGCCCTGTTCAGGAATCGTTCCTTTGTTTGCAACACCCTCGCCATGGCGGCCATGACCTTTGCCATCGGCGGGCTTTCGCAGTGGATCCCCTCGTTTCTGTACCGCGAACATGCCCTTGATGTGGCAAAGGGGAATACGCTGTTCGGCGCTGCCACGGTGCTGGCGGGGATACTGGGTACCCTGGCCGGAGGGTGGCTCGGCGACCGCTGGCAAAAAAAGAACGGCCAGGGCTATCTGCTGGTCTCCGGCTGGGGGTTCCTGTTGGGCACTCCCTTTGCCGTCTGGGCCATCCTCGCCCCCGGCTTGACCGGCTGCATGACCGCGATATTCATTGCCGAGTTTTTTCTTTTTCTCAATACCGGACCGCTCAATACCGTCATCATCAACGTCACTGACCCGGCTGTCCGTGCCATGGCCTTTGCGGTAAATATCTTCTTCATTCACGCCCTGGGCGACGCAGTTTCTCCCGCCATCCTTGGCTGGCTGTCGGATCGGTGGGGGTTGCGCCACGCTCTGCTGATAACTCCCGGTGCCATGGTGCTGGCCGGACTGCTCTGTTTTGTCTGCGGGAGATACGTGGTGCGGGACATGGCGTGCGCGGAGGCATGATGCAGCAATATGCATGGGAAAATTCTCGAAAAATCAATTCAGGAACAAGGACCAGGCCATGAAATATATTCAGCTGTTCATCGTCATCAGCGCTTTACTGCTTGTTTGCTCGTGTACCCTTTTCGACGCCAAAAAAGCGGGTTCGCCTTCGGTGGTGCCGCCCAATGCCCTGGTTCTCCCGGTCGGCGACAACTGGCAGGTAATCGAAGAGGCCCCGAAACTAAGCAATGAAAGGGGAATCCTCCCTTTCCAGTCAGAACAGTCTGTACAGCCCGGAGGGGCAAAGCCGGCGTCGCCTGCGGATAATCGCAGGATCGAAGTGCCTCACTGAGCGGCGCTCGCGGGTTTTATGCATTTATAAGAGGAGTTTTGTATGTTGGAAGGAGGAATCGTCATGAAGCACTTGAAACTGCTGTTTATCGCCTGTCTCGTCCTGTTGCCATTGCCAAGTTTTGCCGCGGATGATGGCTACGGTTACCCGATACCGGGAGCGTATGAGGCCACCATTATCGGGACACCGGCCAGTCTCATGCCCGAGTTTCACGAAAAGATGCGCATCAGGCAACTCGTGCTCGATGTGATCCCGGACCGTCAAAAACCACCTGTTTTCTTTTACGACAAAGGATTGCGCTGTACCTTTGCCTACCAGGAGCAGAAGGCGCCGCTGGTCTTTCTGATCGCAGGCGCAGGGGCCTCAGATCGGTCCGACAAGCTTATGGCCATGATGAAGGCCTTTTACCAGGCCGGATTCCACGTCATCACCCTGCCGTCGCCGTCCCACTCCAATTTCATCATCTCTGCCTCCCAAAGCAGTGTCCCCGGCGACCTGACCGAGGACTCAGCGGATCTCTACCGAGCCATGGAGGCCGCCTGGAAGAAGGTAGAGGGTGACATAGAGGTGTCCTCCTTCAGTATGTGCGGGTACAGCCTCGGCGCCACCCAGGCCGCCTTCGTGGCAAAGCTGGACGAGGATCGCCAGGTCTTCAATTTCCGCAAGGTGCTCATGATCAACCCAGCGGTAAGCCTTTACAGCTCCGCGACACGGATCGAGGAACTGCTGCAGCAGATCCCCGGGGGAGCCAAGAAGCAAGGCATCTTTTTTAACAGGATGTTGTCCAAGTTCAGCCAGTTCTACCGGTATGGCAATTTCGTGGCCATAAACGATGATTTTCTCTACTCGATCTACCGGGAAAAGCTTTTTTCCCGCGCGGAGACCGCCGGCTTGATCGGGCTCACCTACCGCATCAATCTCGCCGGTATGATCTTTACCTCCGACGTGATGACCAACAGCGGTTACGTGGTTCCCAAGAACCGGGTGCTGAGTCCCACTGATTCGACCTTTGACTACTTCCTGGTTTCCTCCCACCTGAGTTTCATCGACTATTTCAAAGAATATCTGTTCCCTTATATCCAAAAACAGCGGCCAGGGTTGACCGAGGAGGCCTACATAAGGTCTCTGAGCCTGGTGAGCATCGCAGCGTACCTGAAGTCGTCCGCTAAATTCGGCGTGATGACCAACGAGAACGATTTCATCCTGACCAAGGAAGAGCTTGACTACCTGAGACAGTTATTCGGCGAGCGGACCAAGATCTATCCGCGCGGCGGCCATCTGGGCAACCTGGAGTACAAGGAAAACCTGGCCTACATGGTCGCTTTCTTCAAACAATAAGGAGGGTGCCGTCATGACTGTGACCCCATATCAATCCAAGCCGATAATCCTTGCCCTCATACTGACGCTGTCCCTATGCGGTTGCGCCGCAAGCATGGTGAATACCGAGGCGGAAGTGCCTGCCAGGCATTCGATCAGCGAGTTCAGGGACCAAAGCTTTGCCGAGGTAAATGATCCCTGGGAAGGTTTCAACCGGAACATGTACCGGTTCAACTATTACTTCGACAAATACCTCTTCCTGCCGGTGGTGCACAGCTACGAGTTCATCACGCCCACCTTTGTGCAGGATCGCATCTCCGGTTTCTACAACAACCTCGGAGAGGTCCGGAATCTCACCAACAGCCTGTTCCAATTCAAGGGGAAAGAGGCCGCGACAACGCTTGGACGTTTCGTGACCAACAGTACGGTGGGGCTAGGCGGCATGTTCGACCCGGCCACCAGCTTCGGCCTGGAACGGCACGACGAGGATTTCGGCAAGACCCTTGGCTACTGGGGCGCAGACTCCGGCCCCTACCTGGTGCTACCGATCTTCGGGCCGTCGTCCCTGCGCGACACAGGCGGGCTTGCCGTGGACAGCGGCATCAGCTACGGGATCTATACCGCGATTGATCCTTTTGCCAATACTGATAACTCTTTTGCGATAAGCACCGGCATAACGACCCTGGAAGCCATAGATGCACGGCACCAGCAAAGTTTCCGCTATTATGAGAGCGGCTACCCATTCGAATACTACATGGTCCGTTTCATCTACCACGAGAAGCGTGAAATCGAGTCCGGCAAGCCTCTCCCGGCGGAGTAGTCTGACTACCGGGATATCACGGTGAATATACTGATATGGATTGGGTGCGTGACGTCTTTGGGAATAGGTTACGGGTCCGTTCGGAGTGGCCTCTGTTGAACAGTGTCATAATAGCCCACTCCTGATATATCTGTGGACCGGATTTAAAATCTGACCCTTTTCGGCGTCGAGGCTTACCCACCAACAAAACGTAACCTGCTCTGTCAAGGGGTGGGTCAAGCCTGACGCCGATGCCGGGTCTAACTTCGAAGCCGATTCACATTAGTGCGTGTAGTAACGCACGCAGTAACGCATGCAATAACGCATGTATGCATATATGCGCGCATATGCACGCATATGCGCGCGCACTAATGCGCGCAATACTGCATAGTATGCATAATCGCGCGCAATAGTGCGCGCAATAACACACGCACTTACGCACGCACATATGCGTGCAGGAACGCGTGCAGGAACGCGTGCATTTATACATGCACTTATGTGTGTGGGGATTGGTTTTTGGGGGTATATTAATGCAGGTATTGCTGCGCTCGTGTCCCCCGCCTGTAGCTCTGCGTGCCGTTCCTGGGCCCAACTCCACCGCGACCCTTCGTATTTTTGGTCGGTGGCCGCTGCGGACGCCACCAGAGTGCGGCGCTTGGCCTCTTTTTACAAATGCAAGCTATACTCCCTGTCCGACATCGTGGACGGGCGACCCCCAGAATAATAATGCTGCTAATACACTTTTATAAACCAAAGTTTATTTAGCAGCATTATTTGACTACCGCATCATATGCGAACCCGCATGTTTATTGAATCTATGAAAGCAAATAATTCTATTACCATATATTAGCAGCATTATTTACAGCTGAGAAAAGGCCCGCTCTTTCTTGAGATGTAGCCGACTGGGTAGATCTGGATCATCGGATATTGGGGTACCACTCGTTGAGGCTGTTGCATCCTGCCTTACATATGAACTACCCATGAGTGCTCCTCCAGTAAGTGTGGTCCCGAAAGGTGACGTCCTTGAAAACTTTCCCACTGACCCTTTTGTCCTCTCAAATCAGCTTTTTAAGAATGCCCTCTTAAAAAGGCTTGGAAGATACCTTTGCTCCCGCAATTTGGGCAACGTGCATTATTTTACAGGAGCGAAGAGCCCGAAACGCCTCCATATTCTCAGGCAGGGGCAGGTAGCCCTGAGCATACGCGTTCCAGTCAGTGACACCAACATACCCCATTGTGCGGGCCGTACGAAACTAACAGCACTGAGTTCAGTCGCGGTGGTTCTCGTCGATAATGGTCAGTAACGAACCCCGGGGACTTGAACAACTGAAACTGGCAGTCTGACGCCATAAATCACAACAACATCTGGATATTGCTTATTTTTCCCCTCAGGCTGTCACACAAACCCCGACCACCTCAATCGTCTCAAGATGGGCAAAGTGCAACTGCAGGTATTGGCGGCGCAGGGCTGGGACTACCTGTAGTTGGCTATTCTGCTTTGTAAATCAAAGTCTGTTTGCACCGTGGATACCGGACACATCCCCAAAAGAGGCCCCCGGTGCTTCTTCCTTTTTTCGACTCCCGCAGCGTCATCTTGATATCACACTGGGGGCAAGTAGGTGTCTGATAATCCCCCTCTAACGCGACCTCTAAAAGCCTTTGCCGTTTTTCTTCGGGTAGTTTTCGGATAAGCTCTAGGAGTTTCCATCCAGGAATCAACGTAACTTTCCCTTTGGCAAATTCTTCAGCATCTGCGGTGAATGTCCCCGAAGTAATCAACATGCCGTTACTAATCTTCTCAGCTGCCATGATCCCATACAGTTCACGTACCGGTTTGACACCCACTTTGTAGGCGTTCCACGCCTTGCACTGAACGATCCCTTGAAAAGTATCGTTTCCTCGTTTTGTCACACGGATATCAACGCCACCGTCCGCTCCGACCTTAGTCTCCTGGGCATCGAATCCGGTCATATTCAGGAACTCCTTGGTAACTATTTCGAACCGCTTCCACTCGATCATTTGCAAGACTGATTCGCTCCACTGCTGTGGCAAAGTTTCAGTATGAGAGGGTTTAGCTACCGAATCAGTGAAGCCCCCTGAAAGCTCATGCTGGAAATTCGGGGTAGTTGTGTGAGATGTGGTCCCATATGGAGTCAAAGCAGGAAGTTCCGTTGACACCCGTGTTCTGGGAGATGGTGCGGAATCAAGGTGGGATGGACCAGAAATTCCGTCTTGTCTCTTCCGATATCCGTTTACACCCGAAAGTATGGCAGCAAAGACAAATGCGAATGGGAATATAATTTGGCCGAGTATGGCCAGCGTCGCTACCATGCCGCTAACAACCGCGTCCCCCATTTGTCCCGGCGTCACCGTCTTTGGCATTATTGGGCGTGAGGCTATCGCATGAAGAATTACAAACGAAAGAAGTCCCAACAACAGGCATCCCCACCACGGGAAACGGCTCGCCAAAATTATCAGATCTTCAAATCCACTTGTGCGCTGTGATCGACTTCTTCTACCCATTTATAAATCCTTTCAGTAAGGTTACATACGCCACTGCCGCCTGTGCGTGGCCAGATGCTCTTGCGCAGGCCAAAGGTCACGATCTGCAGGTGGGATAATTCCGCGGTCAGACAGCATGGAAAGCAGGCCGGGGAAATTGGGATCGATGCCGATGCTGCGGGAGGTGATGACCGTGTAGTTGTCGGAGACGCCGAGCATCCCCTCGTCAAAGCCCCAGTGGCAGAGCCGGCAAAGGGCCATGCCGTTGCGGATGTCGTCGTTCTGGCTTCTGCTCCATGGCACTATGTGGGCCGCCTCCACCACAGTGTGGCCGTCGGGGGTGACGATGCGGATACCGCACAGGGCGCAGCGGTGGTCGTAGGCCATGGTCACCACCCGGCGGAACGCCTGGTCCCGCACCATCGGCCGGTAGTTGTCCGCCTCCACGATCTCCTTCACCAGCGGCAGGTGGGCTTTCTCCTCCAGCAGACGGCTGTAGTCGAACGCCTCCCGGTTGATGATAGACTGCTCCCTGAGCTGTGCAGCGGCGTCCACCGAGAAACAGGACTGCAACAGCGCTTCCCGCAGTGCCTCCCGCCCCTCGCCACTCTGCATTACCAGGAACAGTCCCTCGTCCAGTTTCGCCCCCAGAGCATATCTGCGCAGATAGGTGACGGACGAGGTGTTGTTGATGATTGCCGGGGTAATGGTCGTGCCCTGCAGCGGCACCAGTTCCCAGAACGGTTCCCGGTCGAGACGGGAGAAGGGGAAGGCGATGCTGCTGGTCTGGCCCAGAGGAATGATCCGCCGCCAGTAGAGGTTGAACAGCTCGTTCAGTTCCACCAGGTCGCCGGTGACGGCGATGAACGGTGAGGTGATGACGCCACGATGCACCAGGTCCAGCACCGCTAGGAGCAGGAGCGGCTTGTGCGGCGCCTTGCGCTTGGTGGCGTCGGTCCAGGTTGCGCCGGGAGCGCGGTTGAGGGAGGCGAAGTGTTTGAGGCAAGGGGTAAGGTCGGTCATGATCGATATTTGTGGTCCTCATTCAGCTCAGAAGTTCTGGAAACAAGTCGCAGTGTCCTCCCCTGCAAATTACCAATCTTCAATAACTAGATTACATTCTTTTCTAACAACACGTTTACCTAGCCGTGCTGCTAGTCGTTCAGCAGTTCCAAAAATATTCTGCCTGATATCTCCTTTAGATTTGCCATATTTTACCGTCATCCATTCAAGCTCTTGAATATCTCCGTTTTGTGACAGAGCCTCTAATGCTGTTCGGTTAGCATTTGGGGCATCAGAGCATGCAACCTCTCGCAATAATGGGTGACACCGGGTATACATTGTTGTATCCATGGCCCTTATGCAGCTTTCAATTTGTTGTGATATTTCAAACCCTCTATCTTGATCGCCAAGCGCACAGTACTCGTCCCATAACGCCCGAAACAAGGCTTCAATTTCTTCGAAAGTCAATACATACCCTAGGTCCTTCTTAATGCTTAAGGCCCTGCACTTTTCATGAAGCGGAAGAATCTGTTCTCGTTCTAACACTTCGTTAATCCATTCAATGAATAGCTGGTAACTAGGGTGCTTTTGAGGATGGTCAAGAACACCACTGCAGTCCAATGATGGAGTCAAGATATACGTAATACCCATGAGGAGGCACGAAAGAGAAGATATTGGAATTGTGTGTCGCTGTCGTAATTTTGCGATAGCCTTAATACAGCAACCCTCGCTAAAGTGGTTGGCATTGAAACACCAAATGTTAACTACCTCATCTGAAACCTCGTCCAGTTTGTCAACTATCTCTGCTGCTGCCACCTCATCACCAGTCATAGCAAGCAATAATTGAAGTTTGATCCGTCTTTCTCCTCCGGCTGCCTCCATTGCAGATCGTAATATCTCGTGCTGTTCTGCAAGAAGACGTTCAGTTTCGAACAGGGTCTTTGCAAGAGAGAAAATTACTCGATCCTGTACCTCTGGTATTCCGGCGAGGCATATAAATTCGTTGCGAGCCCCATCAATATTCCAAAAGAAGTCATCGGCCATCAGTTGCTCCCAATACGTGATTGAACCGTCGGTGGCCCGTAATATTGGTCCCAGCAACTGCATCGCACTTCCCTCTATTGGCCGTTCGCCAAGATGGTAACCCGCCAGCCTTATCAAGCAGGGCAGGCTTTCATCAGTCGCTATTTCCCGCCCTGCACCAGTGCGGAGTTCCGTTGGCGGCAAGTGACTCATAAGTTTGGCAATGGATGCAACTTCATCAGATGTTGTTTCGCTTGCCCGAACTCGCTCAACATACATGCTGAGGGCATCATTTGCGATGCGATTCACAGCCTCCTGCCACCTGTGTAACCAGCATTCATGCTGAAGATCTTTGCGCAAGAAACCTTCGAGCACTCTTTTGGTAAAAGCTGGATCATTTTTAGCAGACACGATTTCTGCACCACCAGAATGAAGCATCCGTCCACTTTCTAAGAATTCTTCTGCTTTTGCAGGAAGTTTATCTACAAAGCCATCAGCAAGAAGCAAACCGATAGCACTCATTATGTTCCAGCTCTCGCTTGCCCAAGCATCAGCTAGACGATCACCAACTTCAGCCCTCAAAACAGTGCCCAGTCGGGCACCATTAACAGTACAGAGGCCAATAAGCCGGAGCACGGTATGGAAGGCGTCATCCGGCAGCTCTAACTGAGCTTTAACAATCTGCTCTGCATCCGGATGCATTTCCAGGCTGAACTGAATAGCCTGCGCCCAAGGGCGGCGTATCACATTTCTGAATCGCGCACCTACATGGTCTGCTGGCTCACGTACCAGCCAGCATGCAGCCAAGTACTCCTGTACAATCGGATAGGTGAATTGCAGTCGTATCCCTTTGCGCCGTAACAGACCAAAACGAAGTAATTGCTCCAGGTAAACACCAGGCTGCTCACCAAAACTGGAACTTTTGAGTAATTGCTTTGCCTGATGCTCGCTTAGACCAATACTCTCAGATTCGAGTCCTTTACATGCTAGATAGTGTGCGGCTTCCCGCAGATCATCGATGCGAGCCGGCTGGGAGTGTGTCGGCTTGTAACGCTCGGGTGCGAAAATAACGTTTAGATAGGTTTCCAAAAGCTCTGATCGACTGCGCGGTAAATCGTCTTCTGGTTTGACGGTCGCCAAGACGAGTGCCAAGAATAACGGAATACGTAATAGGTGTGCTAAGTCGGGATGCCGCCACATGTGCTCACTCAAGCGTTCATGTGAAATTCGGGAACCACATGCTTGATATGCTTTTGCAAGTGCAACAACAAGGGTGTTGTCAAGGCGCTCGATATCCAGTCTTTGAGCATCAAGAGGCTGAGGCAATGCGCTACCATCACGCACAGTCAATACCCATGCCGTTCTGGGAAAACGAGCTCCAAAAAGGGCGACCGCTCTAGTAACGCATGCACGATCAATATCTGCCAACTCATCCAGACCATCAAAAAACAATACGGCACGGCCACCTTCGCAGAGACGAGTCCAATCAAGAGCAACGTTATATTCGCTATTTAGGCAGCCATTTAAATAGTCATGAATTGTCTGTTTTGACTCTGCTAAGGCGTCAAGCGAAATAATAGCTGGAATATACACAGAATCAGAAGAGAGTCGGTGGGTAAGGGCATGGATAAGGGTTGATTTCCCAAAGCCTGCGGATGCATCGATTATTGCGCGTCGTGGTTCAGTCCGAGGAAAGGCTTGTAGGTCGATTAAATTTCTTATAGTCTGTTGCCGCCAGTAGAGATCTTCTTCTTCGAAATCACGATGTCTGGTGTCGCCTGATCTATCTCTGAGGGGAAGCCAAAGAAACATATTTTCAATTGAGCCAGAAACCCCTGTTCCAGGCACAGAAAGCGTTCCATACATCTTCTGAACAGCAACTCGATATTGATCCAGCCCCCATTCCGGTGTGTCTCTTATAGAAATCAAATGGTCTTTCTGTAAGCGATCTAATAAATCGGCTTGGTAAAAAGTACCGCGTACCCTGGCATTACCACCCACCATATCGCGGAGCAGGCTAAACAGGGTTTTTACGTCAACACTTGAAGGAGGGACAAAGTTGGAAACTAGCTCGTTTTCGAGCTGTTCTAATGTTTGCACCCATACCTCTGTAGTAGCAGCAATATGGTAGGCGTCCTCTTTGCTCTTCGTCGGCAATACATCAACAATTTTCTGAATAATGGCATTTTGAGTACCAGACAAAGACGCAAACCATTCGTCAGCACTATTTTTTCCGCGTGCACGCTGACATGCCTCACGTAGCGCACCAACATCGTTAGACCAATTTCCAACTGCTAGTATTAAACGATCACCGTCTACATTTAATGTCTGGTGTTGATTGAAAAAATCCTGCCACAATCCGCACCAAACATCGCCTGATGTTGAAATGTTTTCCTTGGCCTGAATGAATTTTTTTGCACCATCCGTATGCGTGATTACGCTATCGTCAACTGCATCAGGAGCTTCGACCCTCACCGCAATAACAGATTCGGAAGAACTTCGGGGACGAGGGTCCAATAACCGCCCGAGGAACAAGGCACTCCACGAGTTCTGATATAGAATTCCTGATTGAGTAGTAGGCCCACCGGATTCAGGCATAACTTAATTCTCCTGGAATAACGCTCTACTATAACAACTCGTTTTTAAAAATAATCACCCGCCCCGCCGATTATCCTCAAACATCTCCACCGGCATCGGATGCCTGAGCCGCCAGACCATCTTGATCGGCCGGTCGCTCTCGTAACTCACCATATCCACCGGCCCCAGATAGGTAAACGGCACCGTGACATTGTTCCGCCTTTTCTGGTCACGGGCAAAGACCAGGATCGTGTAACCCCGTTCCTGATGGTGAATCAGGTTCTGCCCGTCGGTGTGATGCTGCGCGGTATTCGCCTGTGACTCCCAGTGCATAAGTTCCCTGCTGATTGGGTAATCGGCATACATGGTGCTCGGTGAGAACTCCTTTTCGGTCTTCTGAAAGGTGACCAGCAGCACATAGATCTTCACATCAGCAAAATGAAACGAGCCCACGCCGGTCTGCCCGGCCGTCTCCAGGTTTGCCCGGCCAAAGACGGCTTGAATCTCCTTGCCGCCGTAATGGGCGTGCAGCTCCAGCGGGCAGGCAAAGGGGAGCTGCGGAATCAGGCCGCTGACCTCGGTGGTATCCTGCGACCAGGCCAAAATTTCATCCAGATCGGCCAGGATCGACGGATTGCTGGCCAGGCGATGGAACGCATCCTCCAGCGAGGAGATGCCGATATTGCTCCCTTTGTCGCCCCAGAGCCGGTAGTAGACCGACACGACCGCATCCCCTGCCAGCGCCAGCGCCTCGTCAACGTCACCCTGGGCAACCTTGGCAAGGACTTCACGCAGCAGGGCAACTTCCCGCGGGCCGTTGATGAAGGCGGCGCGCACCAGGGTTTTCTTAAGCCGCGCCAGATCCGGATCAGTGGGGATCGGGCCTAACAGCGCCTTGGCTTTCCATCCTGACCATGAATCGGCAACCAGCAACCGCTCCGGCTCGTAATCGTGGTAGCGGATGAAGTTACCGAAAGTCAGCTCTTGTTTACTGTCACTGGTGAAAGTTTGCAGCCGTTCGGGGACCTGCACTGCCAGGCGGCCCAGGTTCTCCCTGATGTTCTCAAGCACGTACTGCCGGGAAAGGCGGTCGAGCTGAATAGAGCAACCGGCCGGGAGGTGGGGGAAATCCTGCTCCACTTCTTTATCGATGGAGAAACGGTGCCGGGGGAGGAGCGCTTTCAGCTTGGTATCGATCCGATAGCGACGGTGGGTCTGGCCGACGAAGTCGAGTACGGTGAGGCAGTCCTTGCCCGGTGCATGGCGCAGGCCGCGCCCGAGCTGCTGGAGGAAGACGGTCAGGCTCTCCGTGGGACGGAGGAAGAGCACCGTGTTGATCTCCGGCACATCCACCCCTTCACTCAATTTATCCACGGTAAAGAGGAAGGTAATCCGGCCGTTTTTCAGGTCAGCCAGTAGCACCTGGCAACGCTCGCCGTCTACCCCGGAAACAAAGGCAGCGGCGGGGATTCCCTGGTTGGTGAAAGTATCTGCCATGAACTCGGCATGCTTGATGGAAACACAGAAACCGATCCCCTTGATGGCGGTAAGATCGGGCTCGTAGCGGTGGATAGCTGTAACTATGGCATCGACGCGTTGCTTGGCACGGACGTTATCCAGCACATAGACGTTCTCCAGAGCCGAGGCATCATATTTGCCGTTGCGCCAGAACTGCTCCCCGTTGATAGAGATCGGGTCGGCAACCCCGAAATAGTGGAAGGGACAGAGGAGCTTTTCTTCCAGCGCTTCCGGAAGGCGAATCTCGGCGGCAAAGCGGTTGCCAAAGTCGGCGGCCACGTTATCGCCATCCATCCGCTCCGGGGTGGCAGTCAGGCCAAGGAGAATCTGCGGGCTAAAGTGGTCGAAGAGCGGCCGGTAACTGGCGGCGGTGCCGTGGTGAGCCTCATCAACCACGATGTAATCGTAGAAACCGCTCCCCACCTGCTCCCACAGGCGGCGACTGGTGAGCATGCCGACGGAGCAGAAGAGGTGTTCGCGGCGTGTGGCCTGGTGCTGGCCCACCAGCAGCTCACCGAAGTTCTGGTCGCGCAGGACATTGGCAAAGGTAGCCTGGGCTTGCTGGAGAATCTCCTGGCGATGGGCCACGAAGAGCAGCTTGGCCTGCTTCTGTTTCAGCTCATAGAAGCGCTTGAAGTCGAAGGCCGCGACCACCGTTTTGCCGGTGCCGGTGGCGGCAATCACCAGGTTACGCCAGCGGTCATGGCTGCTCCGTTCCCGCTCCAACGCCTCTAGAATTCGCTCCTGAAACGGGTGGGGACGAAGATCGAAGAACACTGCCGGGCCTGTTCCCTTGGGATTACGGGCACGATCAATCGCGGTGCGGAACAGAGTCGGATTCTCGGCATCAAAGGGGATGAATTCACGGCAGTTCCAGTAGGTCTCGAATTCTACGGCGAACTTTTCGAGGATGTGCCCCATATCCTGAGCAGTAACCTTGAGGTTCCATTCCAGTCCGCTGGTGATGGCGGCATGGGACATGTTGGCCGAGCCAATGTAGGCCGTGGAAAAGCCGCTGTTACGTTTGAAGTGATACGCCTTGGCATGGAGCCTGGTTCTCTCGGTATCGTAGGAAACCCTTACTTGTACGTTGGGCAGCTTCGCCAGATACTCCACCGCCGGGGCATCGGAGGCCCCCATGTAGGAGGTGGTAATCAACCGCACCGGCACATGGCGATCGCGCAGGTCCTCAAAGGCCGGCATCAGCAACCGCAGGCCAGACCACTTGATGAACGACACCAGGATGTCCACGCCATCGGCGGAGCGCATCTCTTCCAACAGTTCATGGCCAAGCTGTGGTTCCTGGGGTGAACCGGTGAAGAGAGAGCTTTCGGTCAGCGGCGTGTGCGGTCGGGGAATGCCTGATTTGCCATAATGCGGAGGGGTTATTTCGAGTAGGACCGGCTTTTGATCCTGAATCAGGCGATGTTTTTCGAGGTGGACTCGGCCCGGTTCGTTGGCAACCTGTCCGAGAATGTGGTTGCAAAGAAGAAGTCTCTTTTCAGGCTCTGACTCCTCCCGTAGCGCTTGCTCAAGTATCTTTGCCACGAATGCTGCATACCTGCTCGGTTGTTCCTCTGGGTTTATTTTGCCAAAAATGGTCCTGAGTTCTGGATGTTGGGCCAAGGCATCGCGAAGGTATTCATCGACGAGGGCTTCGTAGATGCCGTAGGCTATGCGTTTCATCCTTGAACAGCCCGTCTCTCAGCCAAAGGTTTTATGATGGCATCATCCCAGCTTTCAATTGCCTGATAAGTGGCAGCAATTTCCATGCTCCGCCCTTTTGCTGACAGGGCATAGCGGAATTCACCATGAGGTACCAGCAGGCCGCGGGTAAGAAGGCACACAAAACCATAACTGTGCACCCTAGGTGGATATCCCTGTTGCGAACATTCCATCTGCAGCGAAATCATGTCGATATGTGGCTCAGCCACCTCGGGATTGTTTTGCAGAAACGACAAGACAAATATTTCCACGGCGGAGAGTTGCGGATTGAGATCCAACTCGTTTGATCGGCTGCCAAATTCGGTCTGTTCCATGTGATCCATACGTAATGGTTTCCCTGATATAGATACCAGCAATTTTCCTACTTCAATTCATGTGCCGAACGAGCAAATTGATGCATAGCGTTGCTTCAACCACCTAATATTGTGTTAGTAAATATTTAAATACCAGGGCGCTGCCACCACGGCATGGCGAAAGTTGCATCAATCGGCACTCTTCACGCCCATAAAAACGTAAAGGAACTTTACACATTTAGCGTAAATACAGATTTTGTGCATAATTACGGCATGTTACAAAACGTAAAGTTTCTTTACACTATTTTTAATAAATCTTGTAACACCTTAATACACAAGGGTTTGTGTCAGTGTAAAGAAACTTTACGCCGCGCTGGCTGAAGTCATCAAAGTGACGGCATCAAAGAATATCATCGTTAAGATGTCGTGTTCATGGTTCAGTTCAGAGGGGGTTATCAATCCACTAAAATTTTGTCCGGAACTATTGCGGGACTTACTCCCGGATTTAGGGCGTTCGGTCCCAATGACTGACTGGTCACATCTGATGATGCGGTCTTTTGTATTTGAGCCTATGTATTGACTCAAATCGCGAAGTCACTGGACAAGGCCAGGATATATCATTCAACCACAATTGAAGGATAGCTCACTTGGCCAGTACCCTAGCCGTTGATCTGCCATATCAGGAGACTCTATGCAAACACCTGAAAAATATTATAGCCTTCCAGAAACCGGCCTTGTGCGGTTGTCGCAGATTTTGGGGGATAAGAAAAAAGGGATTCCTGCCGTAATCCCTGTGAGTAAATCGACATGGTGGGCTGGCGTGAAGTCGGGACGTTATCCGCGACCTATCAAGTTAGGAGAGCGGACGACCTGCTGGAATGTGGTTGATATTCGTAAAATATTTAATCAGGATGAAATGTAATATCAACGGTTTTGCCTTGTGGTGTAGGTCCGTGAAATGAAGTCTTAGCGGATATGATCGAAAATATGGGTATATTTATAAGTATAGCTTATAAAAACATCAAATAATAAAGTGATTGATACCGTATAGTTAAGCAATCTGTTAGAAGTCAGTCCTGCCATTAAAATGAAAAACGCTCTAACCGTTAAAGGTTAGGGCGTTTTTTCGTTTAGTCCCCCTCTGCTCCTATTCACGTCTCTTGTTGTCCGGTTTCCTTGCCGATGTGTCCGGCTTCCGGGAACCTCATATTTTCCAGCTCTCACTTCAGCCTGTGAAAACTCAGCGTTGCCGAGCGTTATTGAAATTCGGGGGAATATAATTCGCGGGAAATCTTAGCTTCAGTCAGGCAAAAACGCTGACTCTCGCGGCCGGGTATGATTGGTAATTAGTCTGTCAAGGTAATTGCACCACGGTTGCTGAGGTATCATTTAAAACAAATGCGGATTTAGCACGTTAGCTAAATCCGCATTTGTTATTGGTGGAG